>Ga0189284_100175_pt1 | contig 80550 bp, 75 predicted proteins | sample N32C7minimetaG_FD_130314 | JGI IMG/M metagenome (GOLD analysis project Ga0189284, IMG submission 130314) | Marine microbial communities from the Costa Rica Dome - N32 C7 mini metaG | ecosystem: Environmental > Aquatic > Marine > Oceanic > Photic zone | place: Costa Rica: the Eastern Pacific...
GTGGCTGTTTGCCCTGCCCCTCGGTCTGATGGCTCCAAGCCCATCTGACCGATTGCCTGATTTGGGCACCTAAACTTGTTCTTATCCTAATCCAACACCCTGCGCCTACACCATCAATCAGCCTATCCATTAGACGGATCTTGCAGCTATTCTAACATTCTTTATATCGAATTCACGTTATTTATGATTGAATTACGGTCAATACTAAGATCCCTGCCTTCGCAGGGATGACTTTTTAGACATTTTTTCAAACTATCAATAATCGAGCTCAGGTTTCACGGTTTTAAATACCTGTGCTTCCAGATGTTGGATAAATATTGGAGAGAAGGTTAAAAGAGATAGGGATACCTACTACTTCTTTTCACTTTATTCATCGAGACAGCGTGCTTCATGAACTTGAATTAAGTTTCCCGTGATCCCCCGGTCATTTTTCACTTGTTTCTGAATCCTCAGATCCGTGTTTTGCCTCTTTTTCTCCTATATCTAAACCGGAACGCACATGAAGATCTCTTTGCGGGAAGGGAATCTCGATCTTAAATTCAGCAAATTTTCTAACTATAGCCTGATTCAATTCATTCTGAACCTGGTATCTTTTTTTCACATCCGGTACCCATACCAACAGCTTCATATCCCATGATGAGTCGCCAAACGATCTGAGGTGAACATCATGCTTTGGATTCTTTAGCACGTCTTTGCTCTCTTCAGCCACTTCATTTAAGGCTTTCAATACTTTATCCAGATCTGATGAATACGAAACGCCAACGTTTATACTCAACCTGTACGTGGTATCGCCATGGGAGAAGTTGATCACATTCCTGGAAACAAATTCCGAATTAGGTACAATGATCGAAATATTATCCAAGGTTTTAACTGTGGTGGATCTTATGTTGATCTCCTCAATATCTCCTTCAATGTCACTCACTGAAACACGATCTCCCACACTTATGGGGCGTTCGAAAAGCACGATCAAACCAGAGATAAAATTGGATGTTACATTCTGAAGACCAAAACCGATACCAACAGAAAGGAAACCAAAAATAACCGCCAGCCCGGTCATATTTATCCCCAGGAACTGAAAAGAAATAAATACGCCTATTACAATAATAATGTATTGCGACATTCGCGAGAGCGTGTAACGTAGCCCGCTGTCATTTACAAATCGAGGCAGAATTCGGTTATTAAGTACGCGTTTTATAAAAGAAGCCAAAAACGAAAATCCAATCAGCAGAATGATAAAGCTGATCAGCTTCAAAAAAGTAACCGGGTTATTCTGAATACTGAAAAGTTGTACCTGTAACAGATCCCAGATGTACTGAAAAGTATCAGAAATGGTATAGTCGGATGGATTTGGTATCTGAAATGCAGAATCTGCAGAAATGATAGAACCTGCACTATCTGCGGAAAGAGAATCTAATTGTGTGTTAGTTGTAGGGAATTGGTTCATAGCCCCAAATGTAATGGATTACTTTAATAAATCATTAAGCTTTTCCGATTAATAATTCTAACGGAAATTTTTTAGAAAATTACATAAATCTAAGCATCATAAAAACAAATACTCCTGTCATGAGATATCCCTTCTTTCTATTACTTTTCGTCTCATTGGTTTTTTTGGGATGCCGCATTTTTCAGCCAAAAGCTGTTTCTATTGATGAAGAGGCTTTGAATTTCATTAAGCAACTGAGCGGTAATACGGTTACCAATAAAAAAAAGGCCAACCAATGGCTGACCTCTCAATATGAAACCAGTCAAAATAAATTAACCGGTGTGATCAATTAGTGTCAAGTCCATGTTCAGTTGCCGGATAGAATAGCAATTGGTGGTTACCTGTTTCCACTCCGAACAGGGAATAGGTACATATTGTGAATAGGCTGGTGAAGGCAGGGTGTAAACGACAAGGGGTTGCAACCTCTTGCCGGCATTTCATACATGACTCAACACTAATCTTTCCGTAATTGGTTCCAACACAAAACGTGTGGAACCAGTGTATGTTTCTATGACAGAACTACACGTGTCTGATTTTACCCGCTCTGCGTTGGAGCAAAGTGCCTTTACTTCAAACTTGTCTTTGGAGCTTTCCAGATCTCATCATTGTAGTCGTTGATGGTACGGTCGCTGGAGAACTTGCCGATGTTAGCGGTATTTAAGATCGCCTTTCGGTTCCACTCATCCTGATCTTTAAAAGCTTCCGATACTTCATCCTGTTTATTTACATAGGCTTCGTAATCGGCAAGAACCATAAAGTAATCGCCTTCATGAAGCAGCGCATTGATGATGGGTTCAAACAGTTCTTTATCTCCGTTGCTAAAGTAGCCTTCGCGAATTTGATCAAGCGCTTCTTTCAGTTCTTTATTGGCATTGTAATAATCCCAGGGATTATACCCCTCTCTGCGAAGCTGATCGATCTCCTCTTCCTCCAGCCCAAAGATGAATATATTTTCATCGCCTACTTCTTCTTTGATCTCCACGTTTGCCCCATCGGGTGTCCCGATAGTAAGCGCTCCGTTCAGGGCAAATTTCATGTTTCCGGTTCCGGATGCTTCCATGCCGGCCGTCGAAATTTGTTCGGAAAGATTTGCTGCAGGGATCAGTTTTTCAGCAAGGGTAACGCTGTAATTCTGAAGGAATACACACTTCAGCTCTTTATTCACTTCCGGGTCGTTATTCACTACTTCCGCAATACTGTTGATCAGCTTAATGTGAAGTTTAGCCATAGTATAACCAGGGGCCGCTTTTCCTGCAAAGATCACCGTCCGTGGTGACATTTCCCGGTCGGGGTTTTCTTTGAGCCGGTTATACAAAGTAATAACATGCAGCGCCGCCATAAGCTGACGTTTGTACTCGTGAATTCTTTTGATCTGAATATCGAACATGGAATTAGGATCTACATCCAGATCGTTATGCTCTTTGATGTATTTTGCCAGCTGTTTTTTATTCTCAAGCTTGATATCAGCAAACTCATTACGGAATTTTTTGTCATCCGCAAACTTATTGAGCTTCTTCAACTCATCCAGGTCGGTGATCCAATCATCCCCAATTTTATCAGAGATCAGATCTGCTAACTCCTGATTAGATTGTTTCAGCCAGCGGCGTGGAGTGATTCCATTCGTCTTATTGGTGAATTTATCGGGATACATCTCATCAAAATCTTTGAACATAGAGTTCTTCAGCAAACGTGAGTGCATAGCTGCCACCCCATTCACTTTTCTCGCTCCAACAATTCCCAGATGCGCCATGTGAACCACCGGATGTTCATCATCACTTATAATGCTCATTCGGCTCTGACGATTTTTATCATTCCCTAACTTTACCTTCACATCATCCAGGAAGCGCCGGTTAATTTCATAAATAATATTTAGATGCCGTGGCAACAAATTCCTCAACAGCGAAACCGGCCACTTTTCCAATGCTTCCGGCAATAAGGTGTGATTGGTATAAGCCATGGTATCTACCGTGATATCCCAGGCTTTATTCCAATCCATGTGTTCCTCATCCAACAGGTAACGCATCAATTCCGGAATAGCCAGATTTGGATGGGTATCGTTGCATTGAATAGATACTTTTTCGGGGAATTTGGTGAAATCAGAATACTGCTTTTTAAAGCGCCGGATGATATCCTGCATGGAGGCTGACACAAGGAAATACTCCTGCTTCAATCTCAATTCCTGCCCTACAAAAACTTTATCATTCGGATATAGCACGCGGGAAATATTCTGCTCGAGCTGATTATCCTTGACGGCATCAATGTATTGCCCCTGATTGAAGCTCTTCAGGTCAATGGATGAAGACGATTCCGCTTTCCATAAACGAAGATAATTGACGATTCCGTTGTCATATCCGGGGATGGGCGTGTCGTAAGCAACCGCTTTTACGCGATGCGTATTTTCCCACGCATAGCGGGCGTCTCCGTTACTTCCGTTTACCGCCGCCTGATTCCCATAAAACTCTACGGAGTACTGAACTTTAGGCCGAACGATATCCCATGGATTGCCGTATTTAAGCCATAGATCGGGGCGCTCTATCTGAAAACCGTCTTGAATTTTTTGATAGAAAATCCCGTAATCATATCGAATTCCATGTCCTATCGCGGGAATTCCCAGCGTTGCCATTGAATCCAAAAAACAAGCTGCAAGTCTTCCAAGTCCTCCGTTTCCAAGTCCGGCATCCCACTCCTGATCCCGGATATTTTCATAGGAAAGATCCAGATCATCAAGTGCCTCGGCAACCAGGTCACGAACATTGAGGTTCACCAGCATGTTATCCAGCAAACGCCCGATCAGGTATTCCATTGATAGGTAGTACACCCGCTTGGCATCGGTCTTATAATAATGCTGCTGTGTTTTTAGCAACCGGTCGTTGAGCCGGTCCATGATGGTTAGTGCCACACTCTGATATTTATCCCAGCTTGTAGTTGAATATTCATCTTTTGCCAGGGTGTGACGTAAATGCAATTTAATGTCTTCGCGAAGTGACTCTTTGTCCATTCCGGAGCGGATATTCACATTCGTTGATTTTTTCTTACTCATAATTCTTTTCTCTGATCTATATAATCTTTCCGTTTCCGTCTGAAGTGATAGTTGAGAGTTGATAGGGTGAAGTTGCCTGATTGAATGATCAGGCAAAATCAACTATCACTTTATCAACTCTCAACCATCCTTTAAATAAATTCCCTGATCTGGCTCAAATTTTGGCCTGGTTAGGTTCGCAGGAAATCCGAGTTTATGAAACGACTCATACGCGTTAATAGCAACAAAATCCTGCTCAAAAATGCCAAAAACACTGGAACCGCTTCCACTCATACTGGCATATTCCGCGCCAAATTCGTAGAGCTGATCTTTCAGGTTTCCTACCAAATGAAGCCGCGGAAAAACAGCCTTTTCCAGCTCATTTATGAGGAGGTACCGCCACTCTTCCGGCTCCTCTTCCAGCAATACGTTTTTAAGGGAAAATTCCGGCTCAGGATTTGATTCACATATTTGATAGGCTTCCGCCGTGCTGCTTTCAATATTTGGATAGACCGTTACGATCCATGCATCCGGTTGAATATCAAGCTCCTCAATCTCGTGTCCAAGTCCGGTTGCAAAACCCGGTTCCCCTTTAATGAAAAAGGGGACATCGGCTCCAAGCTTCTTTCCAAACTCGATCAGGTCATTCTGCGTCAATCCCAGGTTGGCAATCTTATTCATCATTCTCAGGGTAGTTGCAGCATTGCTGCTCCCTCCGCCTAAACCTGCCCCAGACGGGATGTTCTTCTCCACCTTAATATTATACTCGTCTTTTAACCCGGCATCTTGCTGAAGCAACCGAATAGCTTTTACAATAAGATTAGTCTCATCCACCGGGATTTTCGGATCACTCATTTCCAGGTGCATGCGGCCCGGTTTTACCTCAAACCGATCATTCCATTCGATAAAGCAAAAACCGGATTCGATAGCATGATATCCACTGTCGAGCTTTTCGAGCACATTCAGCCCAAGGTTAATTTTTGCATAGGAATTTGAGATCCAGAGATCAGCCATTGTTTAAAAAGTCTTTTTTGTGTTCCATCATATAATTAAATGCCGCATCGTGTTCGTTCGGAATTTCACCGTTCAGGATCGCTTCTTTCACTGCATCCTTTACTTCTCCAACCGTTTTACTTGGCTTGATGTTGAGCGCCTCCATGATCTCTTCCCCGGAAAGCGGATTTTTCCATTTCCTGAGGCGATCTTTTTCTTCCACTTCTTTGATGCGCTGTTCCACATAATCAAAGTTCTTCTGATACTTCTCAAGCTTATAGTCATTCTTTGTGGTGATATCAGCACGACATAGCTTCATCAGGTCGTCAATGTCATCACCCGCTTCATAAATTAACCTGCGAATAGCGGAATCTGAAACTTCATCCGAAACTAAAGCAATGGGACGGAGGTGCAGCCGCACTAATTTTCTCACATAGCGCATCCGTTCATCCAGGGGAAGGCCGAGACGGCAGAAGATCCGCTTGGTCCATTTGGCACCAAGGGCATCGTGACCGTGAAAGGTCCAGCCGGCTTTTTCATGAAAGCGCTGCGTTGGCGGCTTCGCAATATCGTGCATGATGGCCGCCCAGCGCAACCACAGATCAGCTCCCAATTCGATCACATTATCCAATACTTTTAAGGTATGCCAGAAATTGTCTTTATGGCGAACCCCGTTGATCTCCTTCACCCCATGAAGATCGTGCATTTCGGGGAAGAACTCTTTTAAGAGTCCCGTTTTAAAAAGCATGGTAAATCCAAGGGAGGGATGGTCGCTAAGTATAATTTTGTTAAGCTCATCAATGATGCGCTCTTTGGAGATGATACTGATACGTTCAGCCATCTTGGTAATGGCTTCAAAAGTTTTTTCCTCAATACGGAAATCAAGCTGAGAAGCAAATCGAATGGCCCTCATCATGCGAAGGGGATCGTCATCAAAGGTTTTATGCGGGTCAATCGGGGTTTTAACGATCTTATTATTCAGGTCTTCCATTCCCTCGAACGGGTCGATCAATTCCCCATAATTTTCTTTATTCAGCGACCATGAAAGTGCGTTTATGGTGAGGTCTCGACGAAGCTGGTCATCTTCCAGCGTGCCGTCTTCAACAAGCGGCTTGCGGGAGTTCTTCCGATAGCTTTCCTTTCGGGCTCCCACAAATTCCAGTTCCAGCTCACCGGCCTTTACCTGTGCGGTTCCGAACTGTTGATAAACAGCCAGCGAAGACCCTTCGATATTCTCTGCCACCTTCCTGGCAAGGGCAATTCCAGAGCCAACTGTAACGAAGTCGAGATCCATCACTCCTTCTTCCAGCCGGCCCAGGTAGTAGTCACGTACATAACCGCCTACCACATACACCGGGCAGTCCAGTTTCCTGGCCGCCTCGCTGATTATTGTGAAGACTTTTTGGTGTAATTCGGGTATGTTATTCATGTGTTCCAAAGCATCGCAAAGATAGGAATGTTATTCGTTGCTTTCAGATGTTAACAAAGATATTTTAGCCGAACTGATTCATTTAAATCAATATTCAATTTCATGCGCTATTGTTTGCTGATATTTGCTGTTTTGTTGATATCCTGTGAGCCAACACGTATGGCTTCCGGGCCTTTACCTCCGGGCGTTGAACGTGGACAAACCTGGGCAGAGGCCTCTGACTTTGGGTATGAGAAAAAGGTTTATGTTGCACCAGATTATGTGGCCTACCCTCTAAATGGAAGCCCGGACTTCCAGCGGGCAGTAAATGAAACTTACAGATTTGATGAATGCAATACGGGACCTGAAAAAGCTATCGTTCAGTATGTTATAAATGAGGAGGGACAGGTGGAGTTAGTTCATCCTATTTCAAAACTTGAAGAAAAATGTTTACTTGCGATCAGTAAAACTATAAGAGGATTTGAATTTTTCCCTGCTGAACATAAAGATCAATCTGTTAAAATATTGATGGCCGCTACTATTAGTCGCTCCGTATTGTAAATTCTTACTTCCTGCATGTTCAAAAAATTAAACCGTCATAATTCAAAATTACAATCATGGGAAATACAAAAAAATGGGTTATTGCTACTAACGGGACAAAATATGCAAGTGCGGCTGTAAAATATGCAGCTGAATTATTCCGGGATTTGCGCGTGGATCCTGAAGTATATATTTTGGTAGTAGCCGTTGATGATGAAGCACTTAACGAGGCAAAGGGTATCATAGAATTGGCCAAATATACTTTCGAAGATATCGCCGGCAAAGAAGGCCCGCTTGAAACTATGGTTGACACCGGGGATCCGGGTAAGATTATTGTTGAGCAAATGAAGAAATTAAAAGCCGATCACCTGTTCATAGGCGGGGCAGATTTTAAGTGGGACATCAATGAAGACGGTCCTGGGGGAATCAGTAATTATATTATTGATCATCTTTCGGGCGGCGTTACGCTGATCAAGTAGGTATGTTCTTTTTTATCTGTTATAAACCGGGCTGAACAACTTCGAAAGGGTCATTTGGAATGAGGGTATAAAGTCTAATGATCCAATTCTCGTTCAAAAATTGCATTCATAAAGCTAAAGGGTAATAAATCTGAACCAGCCGCCAGCCTTCCGCGCCTTTTTGATTTAACATCTTATTGAATTCTGGTGCATTCGATTTCAATAGCTTCTCTTTATTTTTCATCTCAATGACTTTGTATTCATATTTCTTCATAACTCGAAAATATAATGCTGGTTTATGTAAGTACAATAACGACCTAGCGTTTAAGCGGCGAGCCGAGTTAGTAAAATTATGGTTCCGAACTCTAAACGAGTCCGCTTGACGCGCTTGATCTTTACAAAAAGGATGTCCCCACCTAGATTAGTTATTCGCCAATAACACAAACTAAGGAGGACATCATGATTCACGTAGGAATCGATGTACATAGCCGAAATATGACACTTGTAGGCATTAATGACAACGGTAAGTTACTGACTGAGGAAAAGCTAACCAATACCCCGGCAAACCTGGGCCGGTTCTTCGAACGTTTTACCGGGCCGGTGCAGGCCGTGGTGGAATGCACCAGCTATTGGTATTGGGTGGCCGACTGGTGTAACGCACACCAGGTGCCATTAACTCTGGCGCACGCCAAGATGCTCAAAGCCATCAGCTACGCCAAGGTAAAGACCGACTCCGTGGACGCACGAACACTGGCGGATCTGCTGCGGGTTGGGCTTATTCCCGAAGCCCATCAGTGTCGGCCGGACCGGCGTGATCTTCGCGAACTCACCCGCGGGCGGCTTCGGATGATCGGACGGCGCTGCGGATTGCAATCCAGCCTGAGGCAACTGGCCGCCAAGTATAACGTGATCGTATAAGATGTAGGCTGGAGGTACCTGGATAAACTGGGTGAGTTTCTGCAGCAACAGTTGCCCGCCGTCGCATGGACCGAAGCGCAGCTACTTCTGGATCAGATTCGATTAACCCAAGATCATATCACTGGTTTGGAGCGAGCTATTGAACAGCAAACTGAGTTCCACGGTCAAGTAGAACGCTTAAAGGTACTGCCCGGCTTTGGGGTGGTTTGCGCCTGGACGGTAATCGCCGAGATCGGGGACATCACCCGGTTTCCTTCAGCGAAGCAGTTTGTCAGCTACTGCCGGCTGGTACCGGGGAGTAAAGATTCGGGCGGCAAACATCGCCACCGGAGTAAGAATAAGGATGGCAACCGCTACCTGCGCATCGTTTTCAATCAGGCGGCCATCATTGCCTGCCGCGACTATCCGGTGATCAGAGATTTTATAAGAAAGTGAGGCGGCGAAGCGGCAAGCACGTAGCCCGAACGGTAGTGGGTAAAGAACTGGCCAAGATCGTCTGGCATATGCTCAGTAAGGACCAGGAGTACAAAGGATTTAAAGGCAGGATGACACGAATTACCACCCAGAACTACTGGGCACAACCCATAAGCTCGGGCGCATAACAGGAAGAGCCTCCACTTAGGGGGCATCAATCCGCACCGTTTGATTGAGAGGTGGGTTGTTGGTTCGGTTTTAGATCTGGGATAGTTCCAAGGCTCGGAACGGTTCCGCTCGAAGTGGCGGAAACAAGCCCTTAAAGATGTTTGGACGCCGGTAGCGTCAGCTAAGATCACCCGCCGAGCACGCCATTAGCAGGTGAATACAGCCAGAATGCTGAAGTAATTTTAAATAAGAACGTAAAACCTACGGTGGGGAAACTACGAGCCCTTGACATTATCCTTTTTAAAGATGTTAGCCTACTATATTAATTGTATTTGTTGAGAAGTATAAGTCTGATTTACAAACTTCAAAGATGGATGTTTTGGGAGTTTGTATCCTAATGTATTTAATGCTTCAGTTTTGTTTGAAAATTCAATGAATTTATTCTTTGAAGGAAAATAATTGCTGAAGGTTACTAAGTTTAAAAAAACATTGAAGACCAGCTTATCTGAAAAAAGTAATGAGTCCTTATCAATTTTACTGTCTATTCCATCATGGATATATGCTGACCTGAGGTTATAGATGTTTTGAATTTGTTTCTCATAATCATCACTTATCCAATTTCCATGCCAACCTATTAAGGCTTTTATGCGATCAATCAGAACAGTAGAAATTGATTCACCTTGGTTAGTTATTAGAGATTCGAGCGCTACAATATTCCACAATAATGCGTCTGCAATATTATTCGTATTCAAACTTTTCCCTGCAAATATTGCTGCTCTCCGCAGACTTTCTCTCCAATTTTTGGATACGTTTTTTTTCTTTTTTAAGATTTTCAACAAGTCTAAAAAAAAGAAATTATTTTGAAATTGAAGCCACTGTTGATCAAGAGATAATTCTAATGGGGAAGTTAATAGTTTGAATCCAAGGTTATGAGCAGTACTATTTGAATCCAGAAGGATGTGAGTTGTCTTTTCCATTTTTGAAGAACCTTCTAAGGATAAAAAACCAGAATATTTTCTTCTCTCAAAAAAGAGCCTAGAAAGATTTAAAATCAAAAGTTCATCACTAACTTTCCTGAAACAATCAGGTTTAACTTGTTCCTTAGTTCCAGTTTGCCTAACCAAAGCAAAAGTTTCATGTGTCTTAAATAGGTCTTTGATTGTCGGTGTTATTCTATTTTTTCCCAGCCGTTTATCAATCAGTTTTATATTGCTTTTCTTGATCCCAAGGCGATCTCTAATATTAATTAATTTCTCACCTGATATAAAAGTAACTCTGTCAATACATATTTCATTATTTACTGAAGATGTAATCTTAAGATTTGAAATTGGTGTCAGGAAAACCCAGTTTTTCGAACTCATTATTAACGGGTTATTTTTCGGCTTCTAGTAAGGGTGTATACCATTCCCATAATTCCTCAAGAGAATCTATATTTTGTGGGACAGGAAAACTTTCTTGGAACGCTTCGGCAGGAGTTGATGGTAAAAACTGATGCATATACCTTTCTCCAGTTCTCCTTGGATAATGAGCAATTATTGAATCAAAAAAACTCGTTCCATAATCAAAATGGTGTGTGTGAATAAATTCATCCCAAACATCAACCAATTCATCCTTATCTCTGATATCAATAAACTCAAATTGTTCCATGTTTCTTTCGTCAGGTGTGCCCCAAGCACTCTTCATAATTTCTATCGCTTCTAAATCTGTATCTGGTGCACCATAACCAAAAATGGTTACTCTTTTTGTGCTTTTATGGTTTAATCTTTCTTCAAAACGTTTCCATTCTCTAGAAATAAATGGATCTGAGTTATAATTTTTTTCTGCAACAGGGTACAACAATTTGGTTGGCGAAAAGTGTTTACCTGTTTTCTTTGAGTACCAATCTGATGGGCCTGTTTTATCTTCTTCTTCACTGTAGCCAATAGATACATTACCGTGAAGAAAACAAATGTGTGGAAGAGGAGCGAATTTAATGTTTCTGCAAAAAGCTTGATAAAGAAATGGGTCCCAATTGAAAGTTGCCACAAAGTCTCTAGGCCTTAATGACAATAATAGATAATCATATATAGTTGGTTCATCAGGTAATTCCATATCAGAGAAATACTCTCTAACCCTCCGTTCAATTTCTTTTATTTCTTTAGAATCCGGGTTTTCTGAATGTAGATTGCTGTATAGCAATTCAAAGTTTTTTTCCTTCAACGAATCAGGTAAAGAATCAATAATGTCTTGTAATTCTAAAACATCAATGAAATTATCCATAGATGGTAAAGTTTTCCCATTCTTTTGAGGGGTTCTAATAGTTGAAGCTATACTAGCACCAGCACCTAGTATTACTACATGACAAGGGCCGCCAAATACTCTTTTTATTCCTTCTTCTCTAGAAAGTCTCATTATTTAAGTAGGCTAACATAGTATTGAGCGGATTTGCTAATCCGCACTAATTCGTTGGATAATATTTCAAATCCCTATAAAATCAAAGTAAACCCCTATTTTTTCAATGTTATACGGATTTCAAGTTCGTGAAATCTGTATAATATGGTTGGATATTGAATCTGCCTTTCCCCTATTTTAGCTTTCGTTGTTAGCAATCAAACCAAAAACATTCCTGCGTGACTTTAGACCTCTTTGAACCTGCCGCCGTTACCCAAAAGGAGCGGGTGAACAATGCCATGGGCGAGGAACTCCCTCCGCATGATCCCGGCGTGTACACCATGTACGATCGTCACGATCAGGTGATGTATGTGGGTAAGGCCAAAGATCTTCAGCAGCGGGTCACATCATACCGGTATTCCAGGTCCAGGAAAATTCAGCGCATGATCGCCCACCTGGAGCGTATTTCCTATGAGGTCTGTAATTCGGAAACGGATGCCATTTTACTGGAAAACCTGTTGATCCGCTCGCTTCGGCCGCCTTTTAATCACGCCAACAAAAAGCCGGAGACCTACTATTACATCTCCACTGCGCGACGGGGCAGCCAGCGGGAGTTCAGGCTTTCCATGCGGGTGTTGGATGACTATCCGAATGTGTACGGCTGTTTCAAAGGCCACCTTAAAACCCGCAAGGGATTGGGGGCTTTGCTAAAGCTGCTCTATGTTTTCAACCGGCCCATCCGAAGCGCGACCTATTTGCCAAATCAGTTTCTGAACCGCATCACTCCTCAAAAATTTCAGCTGCAGCTGGATACTCAAACGGGTGTGCTGGTAGATCAGTTTCTGAAAGGGTCATCAAGCCTGCTGGCGGATGAGCTGGAAGAGCATATCCTGTCCATTAAATTCAAAGACCGTTTCACAGAGCATTACTTTGATAACGAGCTGGAGCTGCTCCGCATGTTCTACACGCTGGGGCCGGAGCGGAATTTCCGCATGAAAAAAGTATTGGGACTGGAGTCGGTACTGATCGATCAGAATGAGATCGATGACCTGCTGGCTTTGATGAAAAAGTAGCTTAAAATATCCAATATCCAAGTTTTGCTCCAAGGATATTCCGTGTTGAATATTGGATATTCTAAGCTACCTCTATCCACTGCATGAAGTCCCCGATTTCGCCTCTATTGTCTGCATTCTTTCCGGTTTTGGTTTCTATTTGGTCCGGATATTCATTAGGAAACAGAAAAACCGCCCCGAGCAAGATCTCGTGTTTGGGAATGCCCAGAAATTCCAGCGTTTTTGATTTTCGGATGATCCCTCCCGACGACCAGTAAGCATTGATCCTTCTTGAAGTTGCCGCAAGCAGGAGGTTTTGTATTGCTGCGCCGGTAGCCGCAATATGCTCCATATTTTTCAGGTTAGGATGAAATCTGCGGGGCAACTTTTGACTTCGTTCCGGCAGCCACGTAGCCAGTATCAACGCATCCGCAGCAGCCAGCATTTGCCGGATGCCTTCCGGGGCCTTCATCGGTATCTCCTGATTCAAAGATCCAAGAAACGAACGGCAATTTTTCCCATCCAGTACATGAAAGCGCCAGGGTTCTATTCCTTTTAATGCACCTTTTCTTTGATCTTCACTGCTTTCATAATGAAAGGGAGCCTTCCCTGCCAGCTCGATGAGTTCTTTTAGGGTCTGTTTGAATTTTTCACCCTTTGTCACTGGAAGCGGACTTTCAGGATCTCCCCTGAGCTTCAGGGTTTTGCGGGCGCGAATGGATTCGTCGGTAGTCATGTAGATTTTGTGAAATGGGTTTTGAACCAAAGATAAGAAAGAAATGAATTTATCTTTTCGTTATAGAAATTGAGTGACGCTCCTCCCCACAAGACGCTGCGAGGGGCACAGGCTTCGGAGCCTATCTATATGTATTATAAGCAGGTTTAAATTGTTTAAGCCAAAAAGAGCCTGTCTCTCTTTGGAGAGAGACAGGATTTAGCTCTGTCCCGAAAGCTTTCGGGAAGATAGGGGCGTTGGCAGGAACAAGGAAGAAAAGAATATTCAATATCCATCAGGGAATATCCACCGCCCAAGTAGTCTTTACTTGATCATTCCATGTTGGATGTTGGTTATTGGATATTCGCCTCCGGTTACTCCAGTATATAATTCTTAGCTACCTGCTTATACTCCTTCACTTCCTGTTCCACCCAGGCCTCGTCTTTGCCAAATTCTTTGGCGAGCAACCGGCCAACTTCGGGAGCCATTTCCACGCTGGCCTTGGCATCAAGCAGCAGGGCGCGGGTTCTGCGCGAAAGTATGTCTTCAATGGTCTGCGCCATTTCATTTCGGACAGCCCAAACTACTTCTGCTTTCAGATAGGGGAGATCCGGGTGCAGTTTTTCGCCGAGCTTTGGTTCCTCTTCGATCAGTTTATTTAACGCCACTTTATCTGAACCGTACACATATAAATGGTCTTTACGATCCACATTTTTAAGCCATCCATGAATGCGGAGTTCTTTGGTGGGCGTTTCCTTTACATCCAATCCGGCTACCATTGCCGCCTGATCTACCGTATCCTCGGCCATCTTCCGGTAGGTAGTCCATTTTCCTCCGGCAATGGTAACCAGTCCTGATTCAGAAACCTGAATGTGATGGCTTCGGGAGATCTCGGAGGTGTCTTTAGCTTCAGGTGGTTTTACCAGCGGACGTATTCCTGCAAATACGCTTTTCACATCTTTTCGGGAAGGATCTTTAGTGAGATATTGGGCAGCGTGCCGCAACACAAATTCGATCTCTTCTTCCTGTGCAACCGGTTCCAAGGTCGCTTTATCAACGGGCGTATCCGTAGTTCCGATAATCACTTTATCGTGCCAAGGTACTGCAAAAAGAACGCGCCCATCTTCCGTATGGGGTACCATTATAGCCGAATCGCCGGGCAGAAATTCTTTGTCCAGCACCAGGTGAATTCCCTGTGCATATTGGATGATCTTTTTATGACCCTCTTCATCCATTTCCAGGATATCATCCGAGAAAATTCCCGTGGCATTTATCACTACACGGGCGTTTACCTGATAATCATCACCATTCAGCATATCCCGGACTTTCACTCCTTCAATAAGGTCCTGCCCATTTTTCTCCAGTCCCATCACCTTCATATAGTTCATGGGATATCCACCCTGATCATACATGGTTTGCGCCAGGTTGATGGAAAGACGAGAATCATCAAATTGCCCATCATAATAGATTACCCCGCCCCGCAAACCTTCTGGTTCCAGAGTTGGGATTTTTTCCAGTGTTTTTTCTTTAGAAAGGTTTTTCGATTTATTGATGCCCAATTTTCCGGCGAGGGCATCGTACACTTTCATTCCCACTCCATAAAACGGACCGTTCCACCATTCATAGCTTGGAACAATAAAGGACTGGTGACTCACCAAATGAGGTGCATTTTGAATCAGCAGCCCCCGTTCGTGCAGGGCTTCGATCACCAGGGAAACATCCCCTTGCTGTAAATACCGGACTCCGCCGTGTACCAGTTTTGTACTTCGGCTGGAGGTTCCTTTCGAGAAATCATGCATTTCTAAAAGCAGTGTTTTATAACCACGGGAAGCGGCATCCACACCAACACCTAAACCAGTAGCCCCGCCGCCAATTACGACCACATCCCAGTAATCATTGAAGTTTTTTATGTGACCGATAAATTCTGCTCTTTCCATGATTCCTATCCATTATTCGTTAATCGTTATTGATGTAATGGTTATTTTGGTTAACCTAATTCCTAATTGATATATAAATATGTCCACTTGGACATCTATTTTAACAAAAACAATTTTTGGGTCATCCCTGCGGGAATTTAGTGACCAAGTAATATTCCTAATTCAACACCGCACAAGCGGAGGTTTGGGCTATTGTATATCAAGAACTAATAACCATTAACCAAAAACTTTGTTAAATGCTTCCCTGCCAATATCGTATACACGATTTCCCTGATCAAAATCAAAAACCCCGCAGGCATTTCGAGGAATTTCAATAACATGATCGGGTTTATATAGTTCTATCATAAGCTCGGTGAGCCGATCTTGGGTAAAGCTAAAGCTGCTGTCCATCAAATCTATCAAGGAAAATGAATCTTCATCAGCCGGAAGCTCAGATTTGGCTTTCTTTTTTCTGCTTGATTTCATGGAATCCGGAAGGATTTTATCGAACCATTTTTGCATTTCCTCCAGCTTGTCGGGTTCAGGCTTTTTATCGTATTTAGAATTGGGCTTCCCGTTTAAATTAACCGCTACAATAATTGCTTCTTCTTCTTTTTCTACCAGATTTATTGGCAGGGGATTAAGAACTCCTCCATCAACCAGCACCCTTCCATCTTCCACGACGGGCACAAAAAACCCCGGAATGGAAACCGAAGCTCTTAATGCCTTATAAAGATCTCCGGATTTAAAATGTACTTCTTCATGATGGCGCATATCGGTTGCTACTGCGGTGAACGGAATCTCAAATTCCTCAATATTTTCATTTCCCGTTACCTCTATATGCTTGGCGAATAATTTTTCTCCTTTCACAAAGCCCTGTTTAGTAAAGGTAAAGTCCAACAGGTCGAACACCCCTTTTCGGGACAGGCCTGTTATCCATTCTTTGTATTCAGGCAGATGCCCCGCGGCATAAATTCCTCCGACTATTGCCCCCATCGAACAGCCGATCACTTCTATAATCTCGTATCCCGCTTTTTCAAGTGCCTCAATTATGGCAATATGGGCAATCCCCCTGGCACCGCCGCTTCCGAGCACTAAATGAACTTTCTTTTTCATATTTATTTGCACCCTGTTGTTTCTTCAGCCATTCTTACCAATTCCCAGTATGGAGGAGTGTAATTCTTCGTTTTTAAAAATTCAGCCGCTTTTGTGCTTACTTTTTCTTTCAATACTTCATGCCTATTTATAAATGCTTCGCTTTTTGCCGCCTCCATAGCGCTCATTCCTTCGGGAACCGGGCCTTCTTCATAAATGTAAAATCCCTCTTTGAACTTCTCAATATCTGATACTTTAATATTGATAACGATATCAATATCTCTTGTCATCCTTGGCACGGTATAAACATTCATTGCCAGGCTTCCGGATAGCATATATTCGATATCCTTTTGCTCCAACTCAGTACACACTGTTTTCAGAAGATCTATAATCATACATTGCCAATAATAGCTTTCTTAAATAAACGAAATTATCCCGTCTTTAACATCGGTCAGACTCTCGGCTTTTTCCAAATTCTGAACTGATTCACCTAATACAAACAGCGGCACTTTATTCCGGGTATGGGTTTTGGTTGAAAGGTCTTCCAGGTTGCCATGGTCGCTGGTTATGACTAATGTATCACTGCTTTTTTTGTTTTTTATGATGTATAGCAGAAATTCATCCAATGGTTTTAACACACGTTCAGCATTTTCGTGTTTTTGTTTATGTCCGGCTTTGTCGGTGAGATAATATTCGTACAGTATCAGATCGTGATCAGGAACTACATTCAGTAATCGTTGGGCAGCATCTGTTGGAGTGATCTTTGGAATATCAATCCCTAATTTTTCGCGCCAGGCATTTTGGACGATCTCAGCTGTTAATGCAGATTCATTCAAAACTTCTTTGGTGGAGTTCAATTTAAGTCCGGCACTCTTGGTCATGAGGGTAGTGCAGCTCCACCGGTTTCTCTTTTTGGCATGTTCAAAAAAGATCGGTGGATAGGCATTCATAAAATATGGTTTCTTTCCGGCTTCCTTAATCGCATGAAACACACTTTCTTTTTTTAAAAATGGCTTGATCTTGGAATGCGGAAAGGGACCAAAATGCTTTCCTATTTCCCTGGCAGCATTCCGTCCGGTAAAAAGTGCGGTTTGACCTGTTCCACTTTGGGGCAATCCTTCCACACCCAGGTTGGCATCAATAGGTTTGAAAAGCCTTTCTTTTTCGACTACCGGTTTGGAATCAGCGTTGAAAAATCCATTGGTTAGGATCTCAAACGACTTATAACGATTTTCAGAAAATGGATTTGAAGATTCATCTTCACCCAATCCAACACCATCAATAAAAATGAAAATGACTGACATTTTAAATTCTTTTATTCAAGCAAAAAGTTAAAACCTCATACCGTCGGATAGGTACTATGGGCGTTTGGCAAACGACCTCGTTATTAGACCGAACGCTTCGAGGACCTATCGGGCGCTCGAAGGTTCTTCTTTCTAACTCACTTCTCTAATATAATAGTTACCGGCCCGTCGTTTTCGAGCTTTACACTCATCATCGCTCCAAACTGGCCGGTTTGGATATTCAGATCTGTATTTTCCTTAAACCACTTAATGGCATCCTCATACAGGGGCTCGGCCTTTTCGGGTTTAGCTGCTTCGATAAAACTTGGCCGGGTTCCTTTATCGGAATTGGCATACAGTGTGAATTGAGAAACCACTAAAATTTCTCCGCCCACATCCTGCACTGATTTATTCATTTTACCTTCTTCATCTTCAAAGATCCGAAGCTTAGCGATCTTGTTGCAGATCCATTCCAGCTGTTCATTTGTGTCATCTTTATGAATACCTAACAAAACTAAAAGCCCGCGCTCAATGGCACCGGTTATCTCATTATCTACCATTACTGAAGAAGAACTCACGCGCTGAATAACTACTTTCATAAACTGTATGTATGTGGATTACTATGTGGATTACTCCCTAACAAAAGTTGGATAACTAAAATGCCCCAAAGTTGTGAACAGGTTTCAACATAATCTCAGCTGTATCAACATTCAAAAAGAATAACTTTTCGTGTGGATTACGTTTCCAGTGATTTTATGTGTAAAATATATAGCGATGTTCATAAATAAAATAATGCTCTTGTAAATACTTAATTTCTATTATTAAGTTATTAACAAACCTATCCACATTAAGTAAAAACTTACGGGATTGTTTTGGATAAAAAAGTTATCCACTTATCCACAGTCTCTACTATTACTATTAAACTATATAAATCTAATTTTTATAATAAATGCCTGTGGAAAACAAACAGAAAAAGTTCTTAAAACACTCTTCTAAACATTCTATATTTGTGTGTTATCAGTGAGGGGTGATAAAGTGAAAAAAAGTCTTATCACTTTTCTTATTTCTTATAATTTTTGATTAAGTGAATGAACAAGCAATATCCCATAGGTAAATCTTCTTTTTCAGAAACCTACTCTTCAGATGACCTAGAACAATGGATTGATGATATTGCCCTTCTTCCGGAACGTATCAGAAACGAGATATATGGTTACTCTGATGATATACTCTTAACTCCTTATCGGGAAGATGGGTGGACCGTCAGAGAAGTGATAACTCATTTATTGGACTCTCACATCAATGCTCTCACACGATTAAAGTTCGCTTTAACCGAAGATAATCCAACCATTCTTCCCTATGATCAAAATGCCTGGGTTGAAATTGAGACCCAGTTCGAAATTCCTTTAGAACTGACCTTGCAAATGCTGGAAGATATCCATGAAAAAATGGTACGGATCTTCCAAAGTTTGGACGATGATCAGTGGAAGAGAACCTATATAAACCCGGAATCCGGAAGTTTCAGTTTAGCAAGATCAGCAGCCCATTACGCCTGGCATTCAAATCATCATTTAGCTCATATTCGATTGGTTACTCAGAAAGATAGTTAAAAGTTGATAGGGTGATTTTTAATAACGTGTTGTATGCAGGTATAATAAAAATTTAGTAACGAAAATAACTTTAGTGTTTTAGAGCCTTCGCGGCAGAATCAAATCAATGATCAATGTCAGATAAGAAACAATTTACGTACAAAGATTCAGGTGTAGATATCAAAGCCGGCGAAGAAATGGTGGAATCCATAAAAGATGTGGTGAAGGATACCCATGGTCCGGAAGTATTACACAACATTGGAGGATTTGGAGGATTTTTTAAACCAGATCTCGGTTCCTATAAAAATCCGGTTTTTATAAGCTCAGTGGATGGAGTCGGAACCAAATTGATCGTGGCTTTTAAAGCCGGAAAATATAATACGGTTGGACAGGATCTCGTAAATCACTGTGTGAATGACATTGCCGTATGTGGAGCCAAACCATTGTTCTTTCTGGATTATTTTTCCACCGGAAAACTGGAGCAGCATGTAGCGGTTGATGTGGTAAAAGGATTTGCCAAAGCCTGTAAAGAAAATGGCGTTGCCCTTATTGGAGGAGAAACAGCCGAAATGCCGGATATTTACGATGCCGGTGAATTTGATCTCGCCGGAACCATTGTTGGAATTGTGGATGAAGATAAAGTCATAAACGGCGCTGATATTCAAAAAGGAGATGTATTGCTGGGATTCAAAAGCTCAGGATTACACACTAACGGATATTCTTTAGCCCGAAGAGTACTCTTCAGTAAATACAAAGTGGAAAACTACGTAGAGGAATTGGGCAGTACGGTTGGAGATGAATTATTGAAAGTCCACCGTTCCTATTTATCACTGATCACCGAATTAAAAGAACTACCCGGAGTAAACGGATTTTCCCACATCACCGGCGGAGGAATTGTGGGGAATACCAAACGCATCCTCCCTGAAGGCATGAAACTGGATGTTGATTGGGAGGCCTGGGAACGGCCACCTGTCTATAAAATGATCAAGGAAATCGGCAATGTTCCCGAAGCCGACATGCAGGCTACTTTTAATCTGGGGATTGGATTGATCGCTGTGGTATCTAAAAGTGAAGTTGAAGTGGTAAAAAAGAAGGCTGAGGAGTTAGAGGAAGAGGTTTTTGAAATTGGTTCTGTAATTTGAAATTTTGAATTAAGAACCACTCAAAACCTATGAAGTCTTCAGCGAAGCCGTGACTTCTGAGTTTTAAAACATGATTTACCAGATTTTTGGGATTAACAAAATTATAAGTTCAAAGAAAGTCATGTCAATCCTAAAACCAAGGGAATCATGTTTTTTATATGAAAATTAAATCATCGACCACCCACCCAATCCGCCTCATCCGTATTCCATTCATAGATTCATGTTAGTTGGAGATAAGAACTAAGTTAAAAAGATAAAAATGGATGCTTGTGGTCATTCCCGTGGAGACGGAATCTAATGATTGGCGTAGTTTCAGTATTTGATACCTGGCAAACCATAGAATTTTTGGCATCCGCTGCGAAATGACCCTTCAACGTGTTCAACGGATGGTCTTGATATCGAATTCACGTTATATTTTTATACTTATCTGCATTTTCAGCTTACAACTCCCCGCCTTATTTTGGTTTTATGGAAAATGAAACACAACCCGATCAAAACCATAACGAACTCTCCGGTTTGACCACCGGACGGCTGCTTATAATGTCGGTGGTTTCGGCAAATATCTATGTATTCTTTTCATTTCTGATCATCCGGTACTGGCATGATAGCTGGCTGGGAGAAGTTTTTGGGAGTACATTTTCTGTATGGCAACAACTGGGGTTTGGGATTGGATCAGGGTGTGCAGCCTCAGGGGTAATTTACGTTATAATTAACTTTTCTCCGGTATCCGAAATACTTTCCGAGTTCAGCATTTTCGAAGCTTTAACAAAAGCCAACTTTTCCTTTTTTGATAATACACAGATCTCTTTGTTTGCAGGAGTTGGAGAGGAGTTATTATTTCGCGGAGCCATTCAGCCACTGCTTGGCAATACGGTAACATCCATTATTTTCATTGGGATTCACGGCTACTTAAAATTTAAGTCTCCTGCTCACATCTTTTTTGGAGTGATGATGTTCGGCCTCAGTTTTATGCTTGGCTTATTGTTCGAGCACATTGGTTTGATTGCCTCCATGATTGCTCATTCAGTTTATGATCTGATCATGCTTCAAGTCATTCAGAATAGAAACAACTAATCAATTGACTTCCCGTTTATTTCCCTTTCATACTTATTTCTTAATGGCTGTTACCTATCCTATCTTCACTTCGGTTAAATTTATCAAATACACAAAAAATGGTCCAACGATTTAGAGCTTATGTAAGGGCAAATCAGCGATATTTACCGGTGGTATTTTTTATGATGGGTTTTTTGTGGGATTCACTCACCCTGGGTCGGATCGACCGTCTGTATGATCAAGTTATTTTGTGTACCTATCTCATTTCGCTTACACTTTGCTTGTATCTGTTTAATCTTTCCGGTGATGATAAATGGAAGGGTACGTTCTTTGGGAAGTATGAAGAGTATCTGCCGTTAGCTATTCAGTTTTTTCTTGGCGGGTTGTCCAGTGCATATGTAATCTATTTTTCGCGAAGTGTTTCCTTTTCCAAGACGATTAGCTTTTTCATTATCTTGCTTGTGTTGCTCTTTGCTAACGAATTGCTCAAAAAAAGGATTTCCAATAAATACCTGCAATTTGGTGCGTATTTTTTTGTAAACTTTACCTTCTTCACTTTCTTTGTTCCTATGATTGTAAATAGCATGAACACGTTTCTTTTTATGCTATCTGGAACCATAAGTTTGGGAATTACGCTTGCGCTCATCATTTTTATCTACAACGCGAGTCCATCCACTCGAAAGGAGATCAGTTTAGGTAAAATGCTCAGTTTGATCCTTGGGATCTATTTCCTGATCAATGCTTTTTATTTCTTTAATCTTATTCCGCCTGTCCCGCTGGCTATGGAATCAGGACTGGTAGCTCATAATGTTGAACGTAATATTGAAACGGATGAATATTATGTGACCTACGAGCAAAATCCCTGGTATAAGATGTGGAGAGATAACCGGCACGAATTTTCGTATGAACCGGGTTCTGATGTATATGTCTTCACAAGTATTTTTGCTCCTTCAAAACTCAGTGAATCGATATTACATCGGTGGAAATGGTTTAGCCCACATACCAATCAATGGGAAGTGATCGATGAAATTGGATTTGAAATAACCGGCGGACGTGAAGGTGGTTTTCGTGGATATACGGTTAAGAATAAAATGATGGAAGGTGAGTGGAAAGTTGATGTAATTACGAATGATGGATTGGTTCTGGGTATCATCAACTTTGAAATAGATTCAATTTCTAAAGCTGAACCCAAACGATTGGAAACCAGGGTTTTTAAATAAACAGACCAGTAATCAATCTCCAAATCCGTGTCATCTGCGCTCAATAACGCGAATTTCTATGCTTCCGGATGATAGGCTTCAAAATATCATCCAGTCCATTAGTTTTGATCTCAAACATGGTGGCTAAATATTGCCCCAGCTGCCCATTAGGCCAACCTTGTCTCGAAAACCATTCCAAATAATGCACCGGCAAGCCGGTGATATACCAATCCTTGTATTGTCCAAAAGGCATTTTAGCTTGTACCAGTTTTATGAGAAAGTTAGGGTCGTGCATACATGTACACCGGGTTGCTGACCCGATATGGGTTTAGTGGTTCGAGATTTGGAAGGACGTTTCTTCGACCTCTTCTGCCTTCTCCTTCATAAGGAGAAAAACGCGTTGATTAATTTTTGAAGTATGAAATAGTTATAAATAACGGAAAAATCTCCCCTTGAGAAGGAGTTCCGATTCTCGGCAAGAGAGGTCGAAGTTTGGGATTGGTTAGTTTTAACCAATTGTTTCTAATTTTAAATCTTAAGCATAGTGTTAACAACCCAGCGAGCCATTTTACACAGGCTTGCATCACAAAGCGAAAAATAGTAATTAAAGCGCAGTTAATTGGAGCTCATAAAAATTAATCCGGTATAAATTTATGCAAGCAAGTTGGGTCGCAGTACTTTCACTGTTTCTGTTCTTTATTGGGTACCGATATTATTCCAAATTTCTGGCCGAAAAGATCTATCAGCTAAACCAGGATTACATGACCCCAGCCCATGAGTTCAAGGATGATGTAGATTATGTACCTGCGAATAAATTTGTTCTGTTGGGGCATCATTTCACTTCCATAGCAGGAGCCGCTCCTATTGTTGGTCCGGCGATAGCGGTGTACTGGGGCTGGCTGCCGGCAATGTTATGGGTAGTGCTTGGAACCATCTTTGCAGCAGGGGTGCACGATTTTGGAACCATGGTGTTATCGGTTCGGCATAAAGGACAGTCGGTTGGTACTTTAGCTAATAAATTAGTGGGTCACAGAGCCAAACTACTCTTCTTATTTATCATTTTGATCCTGGTATTGATGGTAAATGCCGTTTTTGCATGGGTGATCTCTAATCTCTTCATCAACTTTCCGGCTACGGTACTTTCCATCTTCATTCAAATACCTTTGGCTATCTGGATCGGGGTGCGTGCTTATAAAAAGACCGGGAATATGGTGGTTCCTTCCATCATTGTTCTTTTTGTGATGTACTTCACTGCCATCATTGCCAGTTATGTTCCCGTTCTTCAAATTGATTTAGTACAGTACTTTGGCGGGGCAGAGAATATAGTTTTGTTTGGTTTAACAGGTATTGAGATGGCATTCTTTGTGTGGATCATAGTGTTAATGATCTATGTGTATTTTGCATCTACTCTTCCAGTTTGGAAATTACTTCAGCCCAGGGATCTCATCAATGCTTACCAGCTGGTGTTAGGTTTGGGAATTTTATACATAGGATTATTTATAAGCAATCCAGAGATCACTGCTCCAACTACTAATGTGGAGGCTACGGATGTAAGCTGGTTTCCTCTGCTATTCATCACCATTGCATGCGGAGCCATTTCGGGTTTCCATGGATTGGTTTCTTCCGGAACCACCGCCAAGCAGCTGGATAAGGAAACCGATGCCCGTTTTGTGGGATATTTGGGAGCGATCGGTGAAGGATCTCTCGCATTGATCACCATCGTGGCCGTCGTTACATATTTCAATACTTCGGGCGAATTCATGGATGTGTATCATTCCTTTTCAGAGGCGGGAGCTGTGGGATTGAATATTTTTGTGGAAGGAGCCGCTCAGCTCGCAACGGCATTACTGATTCCTCTGGAAGCTGCTAAAACCATCATAGCGGTTATTGTAATCAGTTTTGCAGCTACCACGTTGGATACTTCGGTTCGCCTGATGCGCTACATTCTTAATGAACTTGGGGAAGAATACAAGATCAAGCCTCTGAAGAAAGTCCATACCTCAACCTTGATAGCGGTGGGAGCAAGCGCGGCCTTGGTGTTACTTCCCGAAGGCCCCCGCGGATTAGGTTCTGGAGGATATTTGTTATGGCCGTTGTTTGGAACCTCCAATCAGTTATTGGCGGGGATCAGCTTATTACTGGTGACCATCTGGCTAAAGCGACAAGGGCGCTCAATCATTTATACGTTAATCCCAATGGTTTTTCTAATGATCATGACGCTCTGGGCGATGACCGAACAAGTGATCTTCGATTGGTCGGGATGGGGCATGAATGATCCCAACATGCTTCTTTTTGTTTTTGGAGCAATCATACTTGGATTTACTATTTGGATTATACTGGAGGCGGCTGCGCTGCTGCGAAAAGAAAAGGATCAGTCCGATTTATAATAATCGATAAACTTTTGTTCATCTTCAGACTGTCCGATCAATATGATTTCACTGTTTTCGGGGATCGGCTTGTTAGGGTTCGGGTTGATATCCTGCTCTCCCTCTACCTGATAAGCAATCACATTACATCCCGTGTTATTTCGGATATCACACTGAATCAATGATTTGCCAACGAGCTTTTTGGGAGTATCTAAACTAAATACATTTAGCCCCTGAGCGATCATCACAATATCATTTTCCTCAAAAATGTTGAAGATGGCATTGGCTCCCATAGAAGCGTAACTCATTACAAAATCGGCCCCGGCGCGGTGAAGCGTATTTACATTTCGCTCTAAAGTTGATCGGGCTACAATATGGATGTTGGGTCTTAAACTACGGCAGTAAATAGTGAGATAAATGTTTACATCATCCTGGTTTGTAGTGATAACGACGTTGGGAGCGTCTTCAATTCCGGCTTTCTTAAGAGTATCGAGATCGGCGGCGTCACCTAAAATAAAATGGTGGGAATCTTTAATGCGATCCGGATTTTTGTCAATGATCTTATACTTAATATTTCGTCTTTGTAAATGAAGTGCGGTAGCGCGCCCCACCCTTCCTGCCCCAATAATAACAACCGGCTCATCGCTCACCCCGTAAATTCCAAATAACTCATCATACTTTCTCAGTTGTTCTACCGTACCGGCAAGTACCAAAACACTGTGATTGTGAATCTTAACTTCTGGATGGGCGCTTTTGAAACTTCCTCTTTCCCAAACCCCAACTACATTGATCCCAAGGTCTTCACGGATGCGACTTTCTTTTAAGGTCCTCCCAACTAACGGGGTAGCGTAAGTTGTTGCTTCTGCGATCACTAACTTCCCAAATCTTCCAACAGTATGGACCCTCGCATCCTGCCCCAGTGTTCTGCGGGATAAGGCTCGTCCTAAAATATTACCCATGTGCAGAACGTGATCGCTTCCGGCCAATTTCAAGATATCCATTGAATCGTAAGAATTGGCTGTGGAAACAATTTTTACGTTAGCGGAAAATTCCCTAATTGTGTGAGCCACGTTAGAATTAAACATATCGGTGCCGCCGGTGTACACAAGGGCTGCTTTCTCAACACACATTTTGTGGAAGGTTTCCGGATCATCCGGCTCTCCAAGCAGAACCCGGTAGCCCTGATCATAAAGCTCGAGGGCCTGGTCCAGTTCATTTACCAGCAAAACATACTCATGTCCATACTGGTCAAGTTTTTGAATTAGTGCTTTAGTAACCGCATCAAAACTGGTGATAATGATATGACCGTTTGTTCCTGCCGGAAGTTCACGCGGTGCCCGGGCGCGGTGCTGAGCTTCCATCCACGGAGCGTAGAAAAACTCGATAAAGGTGAAGGGAAGCATAATCAACAGAGAAACTACTCCTGAGACCAAAACAAACACAGAAAAAGCACGACCCAGATCAGATGTAAAAGTGATATCTCCAAAACCGAGGGTGGTCATGGTGGTCATGGTCCAGTAAAAACCGGTGATCCAGGAATGTTTTTGACCTTCATATTCCATGATCTCATGAAATAGCACGCCATAGGCAATGATCATGGCAAACAAAATAAATACAAAACGAATCAGTCGTTTGATATTCGTTTTGGTATTCCGGTTCGAAATGAAATAGCTAATCTGTGATGTAAAAAATTTCATGGGGGAATATGACTGTTAGCTCAATGAAAAGAAAGGATTTTTCAGGAGATCCAATATTATCTGTCACGAAAACACTAAAGCATAAAAGAGTAAATTATTTTCCTCAAAGTAATAACGTTCGCGCTTTTGAGATTTAATGGCTTTTTATAACAGTTTATATAATCTATTTATTCCTTTTTAAAAAACAGTGTACCTTTGTTCTGATTCAAGAGAAATTAACAGCTTACCTAAATAATTATGAATTATTCTGATGAACAATGGCTGGGGTGGATGGACCGCCTCGCCGAGGCTGATTTTGTGATCGTTGATGATTTTATCAGTAATGAGCTGTATGAAAATATTATGGAGTTTTTTCATGAAATGGAGGAATCGGAGAAATTAAAGAAAGCGGGTATTGGAGCTCAGCAGAATTTTCAGGTTAAATCAGAAATTCGGGGCGATTTCATTTATTGGCTGGATGAAAACCGGGATTTAGAATTGGCACCTTTCTTTGAGTTGATGGATGAGCTTACTCAAAACCTGAAACGATTTTGCTATTTGAGTCTTTCGGGTTCGGAATTTCATATTGCTAAATATCCGGCCGGTTCGTTCTACCGCAAACATCTTGATCAATTCAGTGAGCGAACAAATCGTCAGATCACCGTACTGATCTATCTCAACAATAACTGGCAAAAGGGAGATGGCGGGGAGTTGATGATCTATAAAGATGGGGAAGAAATTGAGGTGGAGCCAATAGCCAAGCGTTTGCTGCTTTTCAAAAGTGATGTTATAGAGCACGAAGTTCTTACAACTAATGTTCCGCGTTATAGTTTAACCGGATGGCTGCTGCATAAACCGTCCGGAGCGGGGTATATTATAGGCTGAGGCAGGTAACAATTTCTTAATGCCTCCACATTTTCTATTAATACAGTACATTAGTACCATTGTGTAGTTGAACCCCATCACTAAACCCCCGGTCCTGTGGCTAATAAAACAATACTCGTAGTTGATGATGAAAAAGATCTGTTGGATCTAATTGAATACAATCTCAAAAAAGAAGGTTTTAACGTTCTGAAAGCAGAGAATGGTGAAGAGGGAATTAAAATAGCAAAAGAGCATAAGCCGGATTTGGTACTCATGGATATCATGATGCCCAAGATGGATGGGATGGAAGCGGTAGAAAAAATGCGTGGGGATGATGATCTGAAATCGATTCCTATTATATTTTTAACAGCCCGAAGTGATGAGAAGACAGAAGTGGAAGGCCTGAATAAGGGCGGTGATGATTATATCACGAAGCCGATCAGCACCACGAAGCTGATCTCCCGTATAAAAGCTGTAATGCGCCGTTTTGATGAAACCGAAGAAGAGCTCAACCGACTTGATGTTCACGACCTTTCCATTGACAAAGACCGATATATAGTTACACGCGGAGAGGAAGAATTTCAACTGCCCCGCAAAGAATTTGAATTACTGTATTATTTAGCCAGTCGAAGAGGAAAAGTGAGAGATCGCCAAACACTGCTTAACAAAGTTTGGGGAGATAACATCTATGTAGTAGATCGCACGGTAGATGTCCATGTTAGAAAGATCCGCGAAAAATTGGGTGACCATTATATTGAAACAGTGAAAGGAGTAGGCTATCGATTTAAGGAATGAGCAAACACAGTAGTAAAAAGCAAAAGGGAATTTACAGATTTGGACTTAGAATAGGTCTGACGATATCGGCAATATGTGCGGTGCTGTTATTTTTTGTATCGTGGCTGGGCTATAATTTCACCCCAAAGGAAGCAGGAGCCTTTAGTACCTTAATGGCCGGGATTTTCTTTTTAGTTGCCTATTCTGTTACCTATTATAATTCGCACAAGCGGTTCAAAACCCTGGAACATCTCTTCAAAAATATTGCTCGTAAACGATTCATGGAATATGAAGATATTAATTCCTTTCGTCATGACGAAGTTGATTATCTGGTTAAGCAGGGAATAAAATCAAGCCGCACCATAGAGCGGGAGATACAACGATTGAATCGCATAGAGAATTATAGGAAAGAATTTATTGGGGATATTTCTCATGAGCTTAAAACACCGATCTTTGCTATTCAGGGATTTATAGAAACGTTATTGAATGGGGCCCTTGAAGATGAAGAGGTGAACCGGAATTTTCTCAAAAAAGCAATGCGGAACGTTAACCGGCTTATTTATCTCACTAAGGACCTTATGGAGATTTCAAAGCTGGAAACCGGGGAGCTGAAATCTGAGATCGAAGAGATCTATTTATATGAAGTGCTTAACGACATTATTGAAAGTCTTACATACAAAGCAGAAAAAGAGAATATCCAGCTTATAGTAAATGATTTTGATAAAAACATTCAGATAAAAGCGGATAAGAATCAGGTTAAGCAAGTGCTTATCAATTTGATCGAAAATGGCATCAAGTATAATATCCCTAAGGGTAAGGTTGAGGTAACCGTATTCACTAAGCCGAAAGAGAAAGAGCGGGTTTTTATTTCAGTTAAGGACACCGGCATAGGTATAGATGAAAAAGATATTCCACGCGTGACGGAGCGATTTTTCAGAGTGGATAAATCCCGATCAAGAGAACGCGGCGGAACGGGACTCGGATTAGCTATTGTGAAGCATATCATGGAAGCTCATGGTGAGAAATTTATGATCAAAAGTGAGCCGAATAAAGGATCTACATTTATGATCAGTTTACGCCGGGCTGATAATGTTCACGTTCTGTCAGATTAGTTGTACCTTTCCGTTGAAATTTAAGTTAACAGCGACAGATGGTTTACGCAGTAATTATGGCCGGGGGCTCTGGTACTCGTTTTTGGCCTAAAAGCACAAAAAAGCTTCCGAAACAATTTTTATCTCTTTTTGGAGATGAAACCATGATCCAAAATACCGCTCGAAGGATCGAACCTGTTATCCCAGGGGAAAGAATCATGGTAGTTACCAGCGATAATTATGTAGATCTTGTAAAAGATCAGCTTTCTTCTGTTCCCAATGATAATATTGTAGGTGAAGTGGTAGCCAGGAATACAGCTCCTTGTATAGCCATTGCTGCAGAAATGTTATATAAAAAAGATCCTGAAGCGGTTATGGTGGTGTTGCCCGCCGATCATCATATTGAAGATCCGCAGGCATTTAATAACTACTTAAAAACGGCCATTGAAAAAGCAAAGTCCGGGAAAAACCTGGTAACGATCGGCATTCATCCTGACCGCCCTGAGACCGGGTATGGATACATTCATGGGGATGATTCTATAAAAGAAGAATTAGCAGGACATGCGGTTCACCCCGTAAAAGCATTTAAGGAAAAACCGGATAAGGAAACCGCCGAAAAGTTTTTGGAATCCGGCGATTATTTCTGGAATAGCGGGATGTTTATCTGGTCGGCAAAGACCATTCTTAATGAATTCGAAAAGCACCTTCCCAAAATGTACGACCTGGTTAAAGAAAGTTCGGGTTCTCTCTTCGCTGATGGCCATAAGTCAGCAGTAGATTCCTTTTACCGGTCGTGTGAATCTGTTTCCATTGATTATGGCATTATGGAGCACGCCGAAAACGTATTTGTAGTGCCTGCTGAGTTTGGATGGAATGATGTTGGAAGCTGGACGGCCGCTTATGAATTAGGCAAGAAAGATACACAAGGAAATGTGGTAAATGCAGATCATGCCACATTCAGTGGATCATCCAACAACTATGTGCTATCCAATAGCGGGAAGATGATATCGATTGTTGGGGTGGATGGAATAGCGGTAGTGGAAACCGAAGAAGCTATTTTGGTTTGTAAGCTCGACAAGGCTCAAAACGTGAAAGAGATCGTGGAAGAGCTGAATTCAAAAGAGAAACTGAAAAAGTTTTTATAAATTTGAGCTCGATTATTGATAGCATGAAAAAGGCCTAAAAAGTCATCCCTGCGAAGGCAGGGATCTTATTATTGGCAGTAATTCAATCATAGATACGTAACAAACAAGTAGATTTCGAGCATTCGCTGCGAAATGACCATCTTGTCTATGGTAAAACTTACTTTTTAATCGAACTCAGGTTATAACGGTTCAGATCAAACGGTAATGGTCAATTGATCGTAGGCCAATTTTATATGATCAGGAAGCCGTAGGTTTGTGGGCTTATGATCCACATAGCTGTTCATGTGAATTAAGAATGCTTTGGGTATTTCAAGTTCTTCTATAATTTTAACGGCTTCAGGAATAGTTTGGTGAGTTGGATGTTCAGGTTCCCATCGTAATGCTCCCATCGCAATAACCTTGGATCCCCGTATAAGCTCCTTTGTTTTTTGGGGAATGTGCTTGACGTCGGTTAAGTACGAAAAGTCATTTATTCTGAACCCCAGGATTTCCAGATTACCGTGTTTAATGGGAAGGGGAGTAATTTTATTCTCCCCAAGCTGAAAGGGCTCATTGGCCTCAATAAGATCAAGTGAGGTTGATCCCGGGTATTTATCTTTGCCAAACATATAGTTAAACCGGGTTTTTATCTCTTCTATGCATTTTTTAGAGGTGTGAACCGGGATTGGGGCTTTATTTAGATAGGAAAATACGCGAAGGTCATCGAGTCCGGCTACATGATCCATGTGCTCATGGGTTATCAGTAGATGGTCTATATGCTGAATTTTGGCTTTAATGCTTTGCATTCGGAATTCAGGGCCTGCATCAACCAATATAGATACACCTTTAGATTGGATCCATACGGAGCAACGGGTACGTTCGTTGCGGGGGTCATGCGCTAGTTCTTTTCTGCGAAATCCTCCTGCAACGGGTACTCCCATCGAAGTTCCTGTTCCTAAAAAAATTATTTTCATTCTAATTCGAAATCCTCAGCGGTGTCTTCAGGAATTACTTCAAGCTGATCCCAAAGATTTTCCAGCTTTTTTCTGACAGCGGGTTTTATGTACACTCCGGTAAGATCTATTTCCCCCAAAACTCTTCCCATGGTTCCAAGCTGTGATTCTATAGGCTTGTTCTTATTTACCACAACCAATTTCTGTCCCTCTATGATACATTCGTCTCCTCTAAAAGAGCCGCGTTCCTTTCTAAGGGTGTACCCTGCCTGTTCTAATATTTGTTCAAGTTCGAGAAGAAATTTATCCGGTTTCAAAGTGATACTCCAAGAGTAATTAAATGTCCGCTAACATCGTAATCATACTGGTCTCCATCAATATCGTAGGAGTCAAAGATATAATCATAACCTAAACTAATATTCTTTCCGAAGATAAGGTTATAGAAATTAATGCGTGCTTTGCCGGCAAACGAATAAATGTTCCCACCTAAAAACCCTCCACTTGATGTACTAAAGCCAATGCTTGGAATAAATTGTGTGGTAATACCCAATTTTTCAGGGACATTAACCCGCATGATCAGTCCAGCTCCTGCGCTCAAATCGGTTTGCGAAAATTCATCCTGAACTCGTTCACTTCGTACGGAGGTTACCTTGGTTCTTAGCTTTATAGGGATGCCGGCACCGAAATTATCTTTTCGGATCAGATAAAATGGGTTTGTAAAATTCAGGTCTAAATTGAAATAACGTCTGTTATCCAGTCCGGTGAATGAATTCCCGAAACCTAACCCGAGATTTAAACCATTGGATTCGTAGCCAAGATGTGCTACGGTTCCTGTAAATGATAATCCGTTGTTGTCCGTCACTACTGAAGGATTTCCTTTATAACTGAAATCTACTAAATAAATTCCGCCCCTTACGTATGAAGAAAATAGATTGGTATTTCTGCTTCGCCCATCTCCTACAGAGAACATTTGAGCAGATGAAGCTAAAGGGGTTATCAGAAAAAAAAAGAGAAATACTTTGGTTAGAATACTTTTTGTCATGCGGAATGATTTAATTGATCAAAACAGTTTAAACACTAACGCCTCAAGAAAAAAATAATTCGATGAAACTTTTGCTATCAATAATAATTTTCTCAACAGGTTTACTCATGACAGATAACACAAATTCCTCAGTATATAATTTCAACTTGAAGGATATAGATGGAAATGAAGTTTCGCTTGAACAATATAAAGGTAAGGTTTTAATGATTGTTAATGTTGCTTCAAAATGTGGATATACCCCACAATATGAAGGCCTTCAGAAGATATATGAATCTTATAATGATAAGGGTTTTGTGATCCTGGGTTTTCCTGCAAATAATTTTAAAGGACAAGAACCTGGATCTAATGAGGAGATCAAACAGTTTTGCACGCTGGAGTACGGGGTTGAATTTCCGATGTTCTCTAAGGTATCTGTTAAAGGGGACGATCAGGCGGATTTGTTCAAATACTTAACATCTCAACCAAATCCGGATTTTGAAGGAGATATAGAATGGAATTTTGAGAAATTTTTGATCGAAAAAGATGGTTCGTTGGTAAGAAGGTTCCGAAGCGCGGTAAAACCTGAGAGTGAAGAGATTGCTGAAGCAATTGAGAATGAATTAGCCAAATAAATATTTTTCATTACCATCCCGATAGGGGGATCACGATTGAGTTCGTGATCCCCATTTTTTGAAAATGATTTTAGAAACGGCTTGACTTCGGGATAAGATGGTACGTATATTTGATGCTCTCTTAAAAAGGTCCGGTAGTTCAGTTGGTTAGAACGCCTGCCTGTCACGCAGGAGGTCGAGGGTTCGAGTCCCTTCCGGATCGCAACAAAAGCTTCCAACATTGTTGGGGGCTTTTTTTGTTTATAGATATTACCTATTACTATAAACCCGATTATCAAGGGTTTGTATAAAAGTGAACCTGACTGTTACTTTATGGTTCGAGGAGACCTAATTCCTTATCTTTATGTAATATAAGTAAGATCTCAAACGTAATTAAATCAATAAAAAACAGAGAGTAATGTCAGCTTTAGATCCTACATATGATGTGATCGTGGTTGGAGGCGGCCACGCAGGAAGTGAAGCCGCTGGTGCTGCGGCACAAATTGGAGCAAGAACTCTTTTGATCACAATGAACCTGGAAGCTATTGCAAAAATGTCTTGTAATCCGGCAATGGGTGGTGTGGCAAAGGGACAATTAGTTAGAGAAATTGATGCTCTTGGAGGCATATCCGGTATAGTCAGTGACGAGACCGGTGTCCAGTTTAGGATGTTAAACAAAAGTAAAGGTCCTGCAATGTGGAGCCCCCGATGTCAGAGTGATCGAATGCTTTATGCTCAGAAGATGAGGGAAAAGCTTGAAGAAAAAGAGAATCTTTTTTTCCGACAGGATAATGTAGTAGATCTTATTTCAGAAGGGCGCACTATAAAAGGTGTTGTTACTCAAACAGGCCAGAAATTTTATGCTAAAGCAATAGTTCTCACTACAGGTACATTTGGAAATGGACTTATTCATATTGGCGAGGCTCAATACGGAGGTGGCAGGTCGGGAGAAAGAGCTTCGATAGGAATTTCAGCAGCTCTGGAAAAACTTGGTTTTGAAGTAGGTCGTTTAAAAACAGGAACTCCTCCGAGAGTTGATGGAAGAACAGTTGATTATTCTAAATTAGAGGAACAATTTGGAGATGAAGATCCTTCCGGTTTTTCTTTTACTACAGAAAGTCTCCCATCATTAGATAAGCAGCTTTCTTGCTGGATCGGATATACAAATGATGAAGTTCATGAGGTGCTTAAAACGGGATTTGGTAGAAGCCCTATGTTTAATGGCAGAATTAAGTCCATTGGCCCGCGATATTGTCCAAGTATAGAAGACAAGATCAATCGTTTTGCAGATAAAGACCGCCATCAATTATTTTTAGAACCCGAGGGCTGGAATACCTACGAAATGTACTTGAATGGTTTTTCCACATCTCTTCCTGAAGATGTTCAATACAAGGCATTGAGGACTATTCCCGGTTTTGAGGAGGTGATCATGATTCGCCCTGGCTACGCTATAGAGTACGATTATTTTCCTCCGCATCAAATTAAGAGGTCGCTTGAGACAAAGATTGTTGACGGCCTTTTCTTTGCCGGACAAATAAATGGAACTACCGGTTACGAAGAAGCCGCATGTCAGGGGCTGATGGCCGGTATTAATGCCGCGCTATTAGTTCAGGATAAAGAACCCTTGATTCTTCAAAGATCTGAAGCCTATATAGGTGTTCTTGTTGACGACCTGATTAATAAGGGGACCGAAGAACCATATCGGATGTTTACTTCCAGAGCCGAGCACCGAATTTTATTACGTCAGGATAATGCTGATTTGCGACTAACGGAGATCGGTTATCGCATTGGGTTGGCTTCTGATGAAAGATTAAAGAAAGTGAAAGAAAAAAGAAAAGCGATCGATCAGTTGGATGATTTCGTAAAGGAGTACACTGTTCGGCCTGAACAAATTGACCCATTACTTGAAAGTAAAGACAGCTCACCAATGAGCCAGCCGATGAAGGCTATAAAGATCTTGTTACGTCCTGAGGTTTCTCTTAAAGAGATGATGGAGTATGATGGGGAATTCAAGAAACAAATAAATTTAATCTCAACTGATGACAAAGTCCTTGAGCAAGTTGAAATTCAAGGCAAATATGCAGGCTACATCGAAAAAGAATTTGAAATGGTAAGGGAAATGGAGAAGCAAGAAAATATGCTCATTCCCGAGCAGATAGAGTACTCCAATATTAAAAGTTTATCGACTGAAGGAACCCAAAAGCTTTCTAAAATCCGTCCGGAAACAATTGGTCAGGCCAGTAGAATTAGCGGGGTTTCTGCAAGCGACCTGTCAGTTCTTATGGTTTACCTCAAAAACTAATCACTGTTCCACGTGAAACATGATGTATCTTATTCAGAATATCCCGCAGATGAGGTTGAATCTGTGCGGGAATCTTTTCTTGAAAACAAAGAATTGTTAGGCCAATATGTAAACCATCTTCTCTGGTGGAATGATAAGATAAACCTTGTTAGTCGAGATGTTCCACGTGAAACAGTGCTGAATCATGTCGAGCATTCTTTGTCAATTTCAGGATCGAACTTATTTAAGGAAGCAGATTTTATTATAGATACAGGAACGGGGGGTGGGCTTCCGGGAATTCCTCTGGCAATTTTGAGGGCGGAAAAGCGGTTCGTTCTAAATGATATCGTCTCAAAAAAAGTGATGGCTTGTAAGCATATAGCCTCAATGTTAAAGTTGAAGAATATAGATTCTTACATGGGTTCTTTAAAAGATCTTGAGGTTAAGCCGAATTCCATAATAGTTTCCAAGCACGCTTTTAAGATAAACGAGATGATGGAAATGATAGAGGGTAAGCCGTGGTTAGGGGTTATTCTTCTAAAAGGAAGAAATGAAATTGAAAGTGAGCTGGAAAGTATAAAGTTACATCTTGATGTTTCTGTGTTTGATCTTCAGGAAGGTTTTAAAAATCCATTTTACGATGGGAAGGCGATGGTTGAAATAAAAAGGAAAGGATAATATGAATAGCTCGGAAAGAAGGTTGAAGTTAATGCTTTTGCTTCAACAACCTGGAAAAAGGCTGACAGTTGATGAGCTGGCTGAGCGATTTGATGTAAGCAGGAGAACTATTTTCAGAGATTTTAATGCTCTTCAAGAGATCAATGTTCCCGTTACCTGGGACCGGTATTCGGGCTATGGATTGATCGAAGGATATAAGATCCCGCCATTAATGTTTACTCCCAAAGAGCTTGCAACCATAATGGTTGGGCTGAATTTTGTAAAATCACAGGTTGATCAGGGCCTGGTGGAAGATGCTAAAGGAGTTGAGGTAAAGATCAAAAATGTGCTGCCTGATGATTTAAAGAAATTCATGGATTCCCTCGAGGGCCGCACTATCGTTGATCCATTTCTAAAGTTTGGAGGGAAAAAGAAAAAAGGGGGAAGTTGGTACCTGATAAACAGCGCTATTGCTCAGCAAAAAAGAATGCAGTTTGAGTACACAACCAAATCTGGGCAAACCGGGATTCGAAAAATTGACCCATATATTTTAGTTTTTTACCAAGATCACTGGAATGTAATTGGAAAATCTCATCTCAGAGGAGAAATCAGGAATTTTATACTCGAAAATGTAAATGAGGTCCTGATTTTAGACGAAAGTTATGAGCTTGGGAAGGAGTTAGACGTAGAGGGACTTATTTTCCGTTGTGACGAGAGTTCTCATTCGATCACACTCTTAGTCGAAAAAAGAGAGATGTCGCGCCTGGAGGCGAATTTACCGGCTAAAATTATTAATAAATCAGAGGTAAAATCAAAAAAAATTAAGGTGGAATTTAAATTTGATAATTTAGCGTATATCAATGAGTGGTTACTCCAATTTGGGAATAAAATTAAAATTGAAGAACCTGCTGAATTAATTGAGAAAAGAAAGAAGCTGCTTCTTGAACTGTTAGAATAACGTGAGTTCGAAATAAAGAATTTTAAAATGGCTATGAGATCCATCTGACTGATACCCCATCTGATGGATGGGCTGATCGATGAAACAGGCGCAGGATATTGGATTAGGATACGAACTGAACTTGGTGCTCGAATTAAACAATCGGTCAGATGGACTTGGAGCTGTCAGGCAGTGCCTAAAAGGCTTTAGCGAGGATAATTATCTCGAACTGACGTTAATTAAAAATGGAGAATGGGGCTCTGTAAACCCGATAATCCAACTAATGCTAAGCAGCATGGCAATCTGGAAAACCAAGGTTAAAATCAGTCCGGTGATGCGTGCCTTTTTCTGCTTTCAAACGGGAAGTTTATTTGAAACAATGGATATAAAAATATTATCTGGATCAAGCCGAATATAAGAAATATAAAAAAAGGGCTTCAGTTATGAAGCCCTTTTTTTTTGTCTAAAACTTGAAAGCAAAAAGAAGATCAATCTTCATCTTCTCCTTCATCATCGTCACCTTCTTCTTCGTTAACCACCCGGGTTACGGCAGCAATTGCTCCATCAGAATCAAGGCGCATAATTCGAACTCCCTGAGTGTTTCTGCCCATTGTTCGAATCCCGCCACAACTCATTCGGATCACTTTCCCTTGCTCGGTTATAATCATAAGGTCATCGTTATCAGTGACTTCCTTAAGTGCGATTAGATCACCAGTTTTAGGAGTTATCTTAAGTGTAATCACACCCTTACCGCCTCGGGATTGTTCTCTGTAATCATCTACAAGCGAGCGTTTTCCGTATCCGTTTTCGGACATGGCAAGCACGGTGGCTTCATGAGTATTCTTGATCACAACCATGTCAACGATTTCATCATTCTTGCTGAGCGTCATGCCTTTAACACCGGAGGTATTTCGTCCCATATCGCGCACATCGCTCTCGTGGAATCGTATGGCCCGACCATTCTTATTGGCAAGAATAATATTACTATCACCGTCAGTTAACTCCGCAGCGAGCAGGCTATCATTGTCTTTGATATTGATTGCAATAATACCATCTCGTCTTGGACGACTGTAGGCCTCCAAGGTTGTTTTCTTAACTAATCCGCCTTTTGTTGCCATGATGATAGAGTGGTTATTGATATACTCTTCATCATCCAGTGTTTTTACGGGGACGAATGCTTTGATCGCATCATTCTTATCCAGCTCGATAAGATTCACGATGGCCCGGCCTCTTGCAAGGCGGCCTCCTTCCGGAATCTCATAGACCTTCAACCAGTAACACATTCCTTTTTCAGTAAAGAAGAGAATGTAGTTATGAGTGGTGGCAACAAATAAATGTTCGACGTACTCTTCATCGCGAGTGGTAGTTCCTTTCATTCCTTTACCACCACGACGTTGTCTGCGATAACCGCTAACCGGCATTCGTTTAATGAAGCCTTTATTCGAAATGGTTACAACCACATCTTCATTGGCTATCATGTCTTCAATATTGAAGTCTTCTGCAGAATGAACTACCTGAGTACGCCGCTCATCACCATATCTTTTCTTAAGATCAGCAAGCTCTTCCTTAATAATTGAGGTCTGGCGATCTCGATTTGAAAGGACCTCACGATATTCAGCGATCTTGTCAATGATATCGTGATACTCCGCATCAATTTTTTCACGCTCTAGGCCCGTAAGCTTGTGCAGGCGCATATCCAGGATTGCTTTAGCCTGTATGTCTGTAAGGGCAAATTTCTTTCGAAGTTCAACATTTGCCTCTTGAGAATTATCGGAAGCACGAATGGTTTTTATAACCTCATCCAGGTTATCAAGGGCAATTTTAAGTCCTTCAAGTATATGCGCTCTGGCTTCGGCTTGATCAAGATCATAAATAGTACGCCGGATGATGATATCAACCCGGTGTTCCACAAAATGATAGATGAGCTCTTTCAGGTTCATCACCTTAGGACGCCCTTTAACCAGTGCAAGGTTTATGATCCCAAAAGTGGTTTGCATTTGGGTGTACTTATAAAGCTGATTAAGCACAACACCGGCGTTTGCGGAACGCTTTAGTATAATAACAACACGAATGCCTTCCCGGTCAGATTCATCTCTAACTTCAGAAATTTCCGTGATCTTCTCATCATTAACAAGATCAGCGATTTTCTGAATCAGGGTGCTTTTATTGACCTGGTAAGGAATTTCCGTTATTACGATCTGCTCTCTGTTTCCGCGAAGCTCTTCAGTATTTGCACGTGCTCGAAGAGTTACTTTTCCACGCCCTGTTTCATAAGCTTCTTTAACTCCTTCATAGCCATAAATAATGCCGGCAGTTGGAAAATCTGGGGCTGTGATATGTTTCATCAGCTGTTTGATCTCAATCTCCGGATCTTCGATATAGGCTGTGACTCCATCAATGACTTCCGTCATATTATGAGGTGCCATGTTAGTAGCCATCCCTACTGCAATTCCTGAGGAGCCATTCAACAGCAGGTTCGGCAACATGCTTGGCAGAACAGTAGGTTCTTCAAGCGTATCATCAAAGTTAAACTGGTAATCAACCGTGTCTTTGTTGATGTCTGCCAGCATTTCTTCCGAAAGGCGGTCCATACGAACTTCGGTATAACGCATGGCGGCAGCACTGTCACCGTCAATTGACCCGAAGTTTCCCTGACCATCCACCAGGGGATAGCGAAGAGAGAAATCCTGTACCATTCGTACAATAGAGTCATAAACGGCAGAATCACCGTGGGGGTGATACTTACCCAAAACCTCACCGACTATACGGGCACTTTTCTTGTAATTCCGGTTATGCAGCATTCCGAGATCATTCATTCCGTATAGAATTCTGCGGTGAACAGGCTTCAATCCATCCCTTACATCAGGAAGCGCCCTCGAAACAATAACAGACATCGAATAATCGATGTAAGACGACTGCATTTCGTCTTCAATGGTAATAGGTATAATTTTTTCTCTGGCCATAAATCAGTTGGTAAAAAAAGTTAGTCTGTGTTCAGATTAAAATGATTAGATATCAATAGTGGCGTATTTGGCATTTCGCTCAATAAACTCACGACGAGGTTCAACATCTCCGCCCATAAGTGTGGAAAAGAGTTTGTCTGCACCGGCAGCACTTTCAACATTTACTTGCTGAAGAGTTCTGGTTTCCGGGTCCATAGTAGTTTCCCAAAGTTGTTCAGGATTCATTTCCCCGAGACCCTTGTAGCGAGAAACATCATATTTCTTGCGGGATTTTTTAAGCTCTTTTATCATCTTATCTCTGGTAGCATCGTCCCATGCATATTCCAGATCTTTGCTTGTTGTGATTCTGTAAAGAGGAGGGGTGGCAATATAAACAAACCCATTTTCAATAAGCGGCCGCATATAACGGTAGAAGAAAGTGAGCAGTAATGTTCTAATGTGAGAACCATCCACATCAGCATCCGTCATAAGTATGATCTTATGATAGCGAAGCTTATCAACTTCAAAATCTTCATCACCATGACCAACTCCCGTACCTAAAGCGGTTATCATAGCCTGAATTTCTTTATTCTCAAGAATTCGGTTGATCTTTGCCTTCTCAACATTCAGGATTTTTCCACGAAGAGGCAGAATAGCTTGAAAACTTCGGTTCCGACCCATTTTTGCAGATCCGCCCGCAGAATCACCCTCAACGAGGTATATTTCACTGTGTTCCGGGTCCTTGATGGAACAGTCGGCTAATTTACCCGGAAGTCCTCCACCACTCATAACGCTTTTACGCTGTACAAGCTGACGTGCTTTTCGGGCAGCTTCTCGTGCTTCCGCGGCAAGAACAACTTTCTCAATAACTTTTTTAGCCGCTTTGGGGTTTTGCTCCAGATATTCGTTAAGCTGATCATAAACAACAACTTCAACAGCACTTTGAACTTCGGAATTACCTAACTTGGTCTTGGTCTGGCCTTCAAACTGCGGCTCCTGAACCTTAACACTCAACACAGCGGTCATCCCTTCACGGAAATCTTCTCCGGAAATAGAGATCTTACTATTCGATTTTATAAGTTTATTCTTCTCAGCATAAGATTTTAATGAACGGGTCAATGCTCTTCTAAAACCGGAAACATGAGTCCCGCCTTCTTTGGTATTAATATTGTTTACATAAGAATGCACGTTCTCAGAAAAGGAGCTATTGTATTGAATCGCGATTTCTACTGGTACGTTGTCAATATCACCGGTTATATGAATAGGAGTATCAAGCATGGATTCCCGATGCTCGTCAAGAAAATCCACAAAATCTTTAACACCGCCTTCATAGTGGTACACTTCTTTTTTAAGCTCTTCGTCTTCTTCCCGCTCATCAATTAATTCGATGGTGATCTCAGGATTAAGAAAAGCGAGTTCCCGCATCCGTTCTGCAATAATATCAAATTTAAATTCGGTTGTTTGAGTAAATATTTCAGGATCCGGAGTGAAGGAGATCTTAGTACCAGTCTTATCAGTTTTTCCCTTAACAGAAAGAGGAACGGTTGTTGCCCCTTTAGAGAACTCCATCACGTGAATTTCACCGTCTCTGTGAATCTCGGCACGGAAGTTACTGGCAAGGGCATTCACACAACTTACACCAACACCGTGCAAGCCACCGGAAACCTTATACGTATCTTTATCGAATTTACCCCCGGCATGCAGCTTGGTAAGCACAACCTCTACGGCTGGAATCCCGAGCTTTTCATGCGTATCAACAGGAATACCACGACCATTATCGAAAATGGTCATTGAGCCGTCTTCATTGATGGTAACATTTATATAGTCACAATAACCGGCGAGCGCTTCATCAATAGAGTTGTCAACCACCTCATTTATCAGGTGATGAAGTCCGCGCTGCCCGGTGTCCCCAATATACATTGAGGGGCGCTTTCTAACTGCTTCAAGCCCCTCCAATACTTGTATGTTGGAAGCTTTGTAGTCAGAACCTTGTTTTTTTGCCATAATTATGGAGTGATAGCTTTGTAAGATGAGTTTATTGACGTCAGAAAATAGAGCTTACACAAGCAAAATCAAAAAAAGGAAGGGTATTTGTTTAAAATATTCGAGATAAGCTTTCTGGGGTGAAATTAAGAAAGAAAGAAAAGTTGAAAAATGTGGATAATTTGGGAAAATGTTAATAATCTAAATTTCATGGTTCCCGGCGTTGAACTTTGATGTTTATAGCTCTATCTTTGGTGTCTATTTTCATTATGAATTAACCGAATTATAACGATGTCGCGAAAAGACGATATTACAGGTAAAGGAGCTTTGAACGGGTACCGTTCGTCTAAGTCAAACAATAAGACTAAACACCGCTTTCAGTTAAATCTGCAAAAGCGCCGTTTTTATGTTCCTGAAGAGGATAAGTGGGTAACCCTAAAAGTTTCTGCTAAAACTGTTAGAACAATTAACAAGAAAGGAATTTCTGCAGTATTGAAAGACGCGCGGAAAAAAGGAACTCTTTTAAAAGAAGTATAGAGCTATGGCAAAAGGAAACAGAGTTCAAGTGATTTTAGAGTGTACCGAAAAACCCGGTTCATCTCGCTATGTTACTACCAAAAACCGAAGAACCACAACAGATCGACTTGAACTGAAAAAATACAATCCGGTTCTTCGTAAACACACTGTTCACAAAGAAATTAAATAATCAGAGATATGGCTAAGAAGCAAGCATTTGGACAAGACGCACGACAAGCGAAAGCGGCTCACCGCAAAATGGCAAAGGTTATTATTTCTACCAAGAATGATAAGGGGAAATATGCCTATAAAGAGGTAATGATGGATCAGGACAATGTGAGAGAATACATTCAGCAAAATAAATCCTGATAATTCATTCATAAAGAATGTATAAGGTTACGCAATAATGATTGTGTAACCTTTTTTTTTGATTATTTTTATAGCAGGAGGAAATCATGAGTATTCAAGAACAAATTATAGCAGACATTAAAGAGGCCATGAAGGCCAAAGATCAGGACAGGCTGCGAGTGCTTCGTTCCCTGAAAGCCAAACTGATGGAAAAGGAGATCAGTGAGCGGAAAGGCGGAGAAGCAAAGCTTTCTGATGAACAAGCCGTGGAAGTATTAATGAAAGCTGCGAAGCAGCGGAAGGAATCCATCGAGCAGTTTGAAGAGGGAGACCGGAAAGATCTCGCTGAAAATGAAAAGAAGGAACTGGCTCTCATTGAAGATTATTTGCCTGAAATGATGGATGAAGACGAAGTCCGGAAAGTAGTTCAGGAAAAGATAAAAGCACTTAGGGCATCCGGCCCGGAAGATATGGGCAAAGTGATGGGGCCGCTAATGGGACGGTTAAAAGGAAAGGCAGAGGGTTCTTTGGTTAGCAAGATCGTCAAAGAAGAACTTGGTGGCTGATCCATGCTGATCCTCGACCTCATTATCGGAATCCCCTTATTGTATTTTGGCTATAAAGGAGCCGTAAATGGGTTAGTAAAAGAGGTGCTGAATATTGTAGGAATTATCCTGGCTATATTTCTTACGTTCAATTATCTGGATGCTTTCACCGGACTTATCGCCCCCATTTTTGAGGAGGGGGCTTCATATATTCCTTTTATTTCAGGAGGTATTTTATTTATAGGTACCCTGGGCGTAGTCGCCCTTGTTGCGTACGCCACTAAAGAATTGTTGAAAGCAGTAAAGCTAAGCATGGTAAATAGAATTTTAGGTGGCGCTTTCGGAGCGTTAAAAAGCGGCCTTGTGGTAAGCGCTGTTCTTCTGCTACTTGCCGGGTTCAATATACCTTCTGATGAAGCCAGGGATGAGTCGTATTTATATCCCGCAATTATCTACTTAGCCCCGCTTACTTATAATGCCGTTGCTTTAGTTTATCCCGGTGCTGAAAGTTATAGTCAAACATTGAAAGAAAATATTGGCGAATATAATCCTTTGGAAAACATTCCATTTTTAAACGAACTTCAAAACGATAATCCAGATAATTAAATGTCATTTTTAGCAGTTGATGAACAACTTGAGATAATCCGCCGGGGAACCGTTGAAATTGTACCCGAGGATGAACTCATTGAAAAACTTAAGAGATCCAAAAAAGAAAACCGCCCGTTAAAAGTGAAGCTGGGTGTTGATCCAACACGTCCTGATCTGCATTTAGGGCATTCCGTGATCTTGAGGAAAATGAGGCAGTTTCAGGACCTCGGGCATGAAGTGATTTTGATAATCGGTGGATTTACGGCCATGATCGGAGATCCGACCGGGCAGAATAAAACGCGCCCACCGTTAAGCCTGGAAGAGGTGAAGGAAAATGCGCAAACCTACATTGATCAGGCAAAAAGTATTCTGGATGAATCAAAATTAACGCTGACCAATAATAACGATTGGTTGGGTGAAATGGACTTCATGGATGTAGTAAAGTTGTCCTCCAAACTTACCGTTGCCCGTATGATAGAGCGGGATGATTTTTCCAAACGATTTGAGAATAATGAACCCATTTCACTGCACGAATTTTTATATCCATTGGCTCAGGGACAGGATTCAGTGCACCTCAAATCGGATATCGAGTTAGGAGGAACCGATCAAAAATTCAACCTGCTGGTTGGCCGTCAGCTTCAAAAAGAAGATGGGCAGGAGCCGCAGGTTTGCCTTATGATGCCATTACTTGTTGGTACAGATGGTTCAGCAAAAATGTCGAAATCATATGACAACTATATTGGAATCAATGAAGAGCCAAATGATATGTATGGCAAATCGCTTTCTATCCCTGATGATCTGATCTATACATACTATGAATTGGTTACGGATGTGGAAACGGCGAAACTACCTGCTATTAAAGAGAAGATCGAATCAGATCCGCGCAACGCAAAACACGACCTTGCCTTTACCATTGTTAGGATGTACCACGGAAAAGATGCGGCTAAAGCAGCTAAGAAACATTTCGAGCTAACCGTTATCAATAAAGAAGTTCCGGATGATGCCCCGGAATTTTTCTTCGAAACCGGTAAAGAGATCAGGCTTTTGGATATCATAGCTGAAACCGGGTTCTCTCCAAGTAATGGAGAAACCAAACGGATGATCAAACAGGGTGGAATTAGTATTGATGATAAAAAAGTCACCGACAAAAACCATACGCTCACATTTTCAGAAGGAGACGAATTTGCCCTTAAAGTTGGAAAGAGAAATTTTGGAATCCTAAAAGCGAAATAGATCAATTTGTTAAAAATAAGTTCGTATAACGTAAACGGAATTCGGGCAGCTCACCGAAAAGGATTCAACGAGTGGGTCAATGAAAGTGATCCTGATATAATCTGTATTCAGGAACTGAGGGCGCTGGAAGATCAGGTACCCGGCGACATCAGATCACTGGATTATTATGAAGCCTACCACGTGGCAGAGAAAAAAGGCTATTCTGGTGTTGCGATTTATTCAAAAACGAAGCCGCTTAAAGTTGAAGAAGGTATGGGGGTTGACTGGGTAGATCAGGAAGGGCGTGTGATCATGGCTGAATATGAGAATTTTCGAATCTTTAGTATATATGCGCCAAGCGGAACTACCGGGGATGTCCGGCAAGATATGAAGATGGATTTTTTGGATAAGTTTATTCGGTATGGAAAGCAATTTGTTGATGACCCCAAACCGACTGTGTTTTGCGGAGATTTTAATATTTGTCATACGGAAATTGATATCCACAACCCCAGTAAACAGCATAATACCTCTGGATTTTTACCGGAAGAACGGAAATGGGTGACCGATTTTTTGAACACAGGATTTGAAGATGTTTTCAGGAACCTTCATCCGGGAAAAGAAGATCTGTATAGCTGGTGGAGCTACCGGGCGGCATCAAAAGAACGAAACAAAGGCTGGAGAATTGATTATCATTTGGCAACACCGGAATTAGCAAATAAAGCTATAAATGCTGAAATTGAAATGAAGTGGAATCTGTCTGACCACGCGCCCGTGAGCATACAGTACGACCTGTAAGTAAACGAAGACCGGCAATAACCTGTTGGGCGGGTATCAAACAATAAATTATGGGAACACATTTTAAAGGAAATAAGGAAGTTCGGAAAACGCTGAATGCGTTTATAAAGCTTACCCGTGCGAGTGAAAGCATAAATGGACGGCTTTCACGCCATCTCTCCGACGCAAATCTAACGGTCAGTCAATTTGGAACATTAGAAGCGCTGCTTCATCTTGGCCCGCTAAACCAGAGAGAACTTGGCCAGAAATTGCTTAAAAGTGGAGGAAATATCACGCTGGTGATCGACAACCTTCAAAAAAATGGTTTGGTAGAAAAGAAAACAGATCCCAACGATCGCCGGGCAGTTATTATAAGCCTGACCAAAAAAGGCCGTGATTTTATTGAAGATTTTTTTCCACAGCACCTGGAAAAGATCAAAGAAGAATTCTCTGTACTTACCTCCGAAGAAAAGGAGCAACTGGCTTCCATTTGTAAGAAGCTTGGGGTTGGAAAAGAAGAGTAAGTTTCAGTTCTATTTTTCACATCTTTAGGCTACATTTTATGTAAATGAACGAATGGAGACGGAATGATCTTTAATATCCAAATAGGTAAAGAGCAAAAATCCAAAGAACGCCAACTCATCAATGCTTTGATTACACTGGCAACAGGGGTTTTGACATTGGTTTTTCCAAATTTCTTGTATCTGATCGCCGGGGGCTATTTGCTTGCTCTTGGGTTGATGTTTCTGGTATTTAAATTTCCGGGAGCGGTTGCAGCATTGCCCATAGTTGCCGGTGCTTTGATCTTTATTTTCCCGGAACTCATCCCTTTTACCTTCGCCGGGTTCCTGGGATTATTTGGGCTCATCATGCTGTTCTCTTTTCAGCTGAGCTTTCTGGGGATACTCACTTTGATCATTGCCATTCTTATTATAATGAACCCTGATTCTGTGGCTTATTTCATTGCCTTCTTTATGCTGATCTATTCCGTTTCAAATCTCATCCAATTCTACAAGCAATGGAAAAACAGAGGCCCTAAGGAAACGAGTGATGGAGAGATCATTATTGAGTGATCTAAACGGAGTCAGCCCTGTTTTTAGCATCATAAATAAAATAAGGCGGGATATTTTTCCAGCAGAATTCCGTAGTGTAATTACCGAAAGCCTCAGTCAGTGGTTCTTTCAAATGGCCGGAAGTTTGGTAGGCGAGAAAAGAACCGTCTTTACGTAATACTTGCCTTGTTTTGGTGAGAATATCTATTTTTACTTCCCAATCGAAAAAAGAAAAGGGGATTCCGGAAACCACATGATCAACATTACCGGTTACATCTTCAGGGAGGAAATCTAAAATATCCTCAACAGATTCATGGAAAACAGTAATGCGGTTGTCATCAATTTTATTGAGGAGCTTTGCAAAATTGTCATTGGTTTCTAAAACGAAAAGCCGGGCATCAGGTCTCATTCTTTTGAGAAAGTGTTTTGTAAAAACACCGGTTCCCCCGCCATATTCTACGATCACATCGGTAGTGGCAAAATCAATATGCTCACAAAGTTTCCGTACACAGTATTTTGAGGATGGGGTAATAGAGGCAACGTCTTTATCCGTTGCAAATGATTTCAAAAACTCGATCGTGCCTTTCATGTGTTGGTTATTAGTATAAAGTTAAAGGGTTAATGGTATTCTACAAATAACGAATAACCATTAACCAACTAAAGTTCGTCTTCCAGTTGTGCAATTTGATCCCTGATCCGGGCAGCTTCTTCAAACTCCATATTCTTGGCGGCATGGTACATCGTTTCGCGAAGATGCTCGATCAGTTTATCCTTGTTTTCAAAAGTAACTTCTTTCATGGCCGGACTGGCTTTATACTGAATACCTTCTTCAGCAACCTTAACCACTTCAAGCGCTTTATCATCGGCTTCATCGCCCGGTTTGGCAAAGTCGAAGCTTTTATTTGATATCAGAGCCGGGTCAACCAAAGGCTTTAATTCCTTTTTGATGGTTTCCGGTGTGATGCCGTGCTTCTCATTATACTCTTCCTGTACTTTACGCCGCCTTCGTGTTTCGTCCACCACTTTTTGAATACTTTTCGTGATTTTATCAGCATATAAAATAGCTTTTCCTCCAACATTTCGGGCAGCACGACCAACGATCTGAAACAGTGAAGTTTCCGAACGAAGGAAGCCCTCCTTATCTGCATCCATGATCGCTACCAGGCTCAATTCAGGAATATCGATTCCTTCGCGAAGCAAATTAATGCCTACCAGTACGTCAAAATCACCGCGGCGGAATTTATATAAAACTTCGATTCTTTCAAGGGCGTTTAATTCACTGTGCATATAGGCCGCACTGACGCCCAGGTTTTTGAGGTATTCACTGAGCTCTTCACTCAATCGCTTGGTCAGGGTAATAACCAGCACGCGTTCTTTTTTCTCAATCCGCTCCTGAATTTCAGCAAGCAAATCATCTACCTGAGTTCCTAAAGGCCGGATCTCAATTTCAGGTTCCATCAAGCCGGTTGGACGAATGATCTGCTCAGTATAAACTCCGCCCGATTTCTCCAGTTCATAATCACTGGGAGTAGCACTGACAAAAATAACCTGATTCACCAATTTCTCCCACTCATCAAAAGTAAGGGGGCGATTGTCTAAAGCAGAAGGAAGTCGGAACCCATGTTCTACCAACTCAACTTTTCGGGAGCGGTCGCCGCCGTACATGGCTGAAATTTGCGGGATGGTTTGGTGGCTTTCATCAACCACAACAAGGTAATCGTCAGGGAAATAATCGAGCAAGCAATAAGGACGCTCTCCGGGTTTGCGGGCACTCAGATAGCGGGAATAATTCTCGATGCCGGAGCAATAACCAATCTCCTGTATCATCTCAATATCAAACAAAGTGCGCTGTTCGATTCGCTTGGCTTCAAGGAATTTCTCCTCATCAATCAAAATTTGCCGGCGCCACTCCAGCTCTTCCCTGATTTGCTGAATAGAAGTTTCAAGACGCTCTTTTGAAGTCACGTAATGGGAAGCCGGGTAAACTTTGAATTCATCTACATTTTCTATGATAGATCCATCGTCAACATTAAAAAGCTGAAGTGATTCTATCTCATCTCCCCATTGAGTGATACGTAAACCCTCATCCGAATAAGCAGGGTAAACATCGATCACATCACCCCGAACGCGAAATGTACCGCGCTTGAATTCAAGATCATTGCGGTTGTAATGAAGGTCAACGAGATCATATAAAATGGTATTCCGTGGTATTTCCTGTCCGGTTTTTAAAGTAAGAATGAGTTTCTCATATTCCGAAGGAGATCCGATGCCATAGATACAGCTCACTGAAGAAACAATGATCACATCCCGCCGACCGGAAAGCAATGAACTTGTAGCCCGCAAACGCAATCGCTGTATCTCTTCATTGATCGAAAGATCCTTTTCAATGTACTTATCCTGAGAAGACATATAGGCTTCCGGCTGGTAGTAGTCGTAATAGGAGATGAAAAATTCTACCCGGTTTTCTGGAAAGAAATCACTCAACTCACGGTAAAGCTGTGCTGCCAGAGTTTTGTTATGGCTCATCACCAGGGTTGGTTTCTGTACATTCTCGATCACATTGGCCACCGTTCTGGTTTTACCGGAACCGGTTATGCCAAGTAAAGTCTGGAATTTATCGCCTGCAGTAAGTCCTTCCGAAAGCTCAGCTATGGCGGAGGGCTGATCGCCCGCAGGTTTGTATGGTGAGTGAAGTTTAAATTGAGACATAAAGACCTTTTAAAGGTACAAACTGTGATGTAACTTAGGAAACGATATTATTATAAATACTAACGCCACTAAGACACTAAAACATAAAAAAGAGCATTAAATTCCATTAGCAATCAATTGCTTTATTAAAAGAAAAGGTTGATGGGTTTGAAATGATGTTCTAACCTGTGGACTAATTTTTAGCAGGATTTTAGTGGCCAATAAAAGAAAAGGAAAATGTCTCATCGACATAAAGAATTAGAATCACCCCGAAAAAGGATAGACGAAATAGACGAAAAAATATTAGACTTGCTTTCAGAGCGGGGTGATATTGTACGTGACGTAATTAAACGAAAAGTAGAAAATCAGCTTCCTGTTTTTGTTCCGACTCGTGAAGAAGAAAAAACCAAAGCCTTCAAAGAACTGGCGAAGAACAAGGGGATCGATCCGGATTGGGCCGAAGACTTTTTAAGGATGATCATGACGGCTTCGCGAGCAACCCAATCTCAGGAAACATTTCCAATTGCCACCGATAAACCCAAGCATATTTTACTTATTGGCGGGGAAGGAGGAATGGGTAAACTATATAAAAGAATGGCGGAGCAGACAGGCCATATTACCTATTCTATTGATAAAAGCAATTGGTACGAGCTGGAAGAATGGGTACCGAAACTGGATATGGTGATTGTTACGGTTCCTATCAACGTGACTGAAAGTGTGATAGAGCGTTTAAGCGGTCGCCTGAATAAAGAGACCATCCTGGCTGATTTCACAAGTAATAAAGCCAACCCGATAAATGCTATGCTTAAAGCCCATGAAGGTCCTGTGGTTGGACTTCATCCCATGCATGGCCCGGACGTCCAGAATCTTTCCAAACAGCTCATGGTCTTTTGCGATGCAAGAGACGGGAATAAAGCGAATTGGTTCAAAGATCAATGTGAACTCTGGGGGATGCGGGTAATAGAGGCAGATCCCGAAAAACATGATCATGTAATGCATCTGGTACAAGGGCTTCGTCATTTTGTGGCGTTGCTTCACGGATCATTTATGGAAGAATATGACCTGAAGCCTGCTGATATGCTGGACTATTCTTCACCTATTTATCGTGCTGAGTTGATGATGACCGGCCGAATTTTTGCCCAGGATGCTGAGCTTTATGCGGATATTGTATTTGCCAACAAAGAGCGCCGGGACCTGCTGATAAAGTTCTTTAATCATCATAAAAAACTCGCAATATTGGTCAAAGAAAATGACCGGGAGGGATTCATCAAAGAATTTGAGGGCGTCACCGATTTCTTCGGGAAGTTTGCTACGCAAGCACTTGAAGAAAGTGGTTATTTGATCAACAGGTTGGCAGATCGGTTTGCTTAAATTCGGTTTTATTCAGATAGATTTGTGATTTTAATTCAAAGATCGAATAACTTCCTATGAAAATTAAAATCATTGTCTTAACGTTTGTTGGAATCTGCTTGTCATCGACAAGTGCAACGGCTCAACAGAATTTTTTACTTAATGCAGTAACCCCTTCCAGTGCCAAAGCAAATTCTGAAAACACAAAGAAAACGTATTATTCACTGAACAACGAAATATTCAGCAACCCCGCTTTCAAAAAAGGAGTTAATTTTTTGGTTTCAAACACAAGCGAGACCTATGGCTTTTACATTTTTGATGGGAAAACCGGCGGATTTTCAAGCGGAGTGATTATTGCTAATGAAACTATATTTGCAGCTGATGAAAATGGGACGGGGCAAGTATCCTTTTTTGGTACCGGGGCCAGCGTATCACCAGATGTATATGGAGAGTTGAAAATCGCGTACAACATTTCTAACGAAACTATTGACTACTATTATAATGGAAACTTGATTTCTCAAAACAGTTTTCTGGAAGGATTCACACCTGGTTTAGTACAAATACTGCATCGGAACCAGGTTTCAGGAACATATTTGGATGTTGACGATATTGAAGTGAAGCAGCTGGCTGCACCCTATGAATGGCTTTCTGTTCCATCAATGAGCGGCGTGTCTCTTGAAGGAGAGTCAAGCCAGCTTGAGTTAATATTCAACACCGAAGGAATTGATTCCGGCACTTACGAAACCCTCTTGAAAGTTACGACCAACGACCCGGAAAACCCTGAGTTTGGAATCCCTGTTACCTTAACAGTAAATGAAATGGTTTCTAACGAGCCCGGTGAATTTCCAAAGCAGGTCAGCCTGAACCAAAATTATCCCAATCCATTTAATCCATCTACTACGATACGGTTTAATTTATCAGAGCCAGAGAATGTGAAGCTGACAGTTTACAATGTGCAGGGGCAAAAAGTAGCGACACTACTGAATCAGAGGAGGAGCCAGGGCGAACATGAAATCATATTTAATGCTGATAATTTCTCAAGCGGAGTTTATATATATATATATATATATATATATATATCGGCTGCAGGCGGGATCACAATTTTTAACCCGCAAAATGATGTTACTAAAATAACGATGAAACAGGCTCAGAATATGCAGCTAAGCCCTTCATGGAACAGAGCCCTAAGCAGCCAATCGGTCAGATGGACTTGGAGCCGGCCGGCCGTGCCTGAAAGGTTTTAACGAGGATAATTATATTGAACTCACATTAAAATAGAATGAAAAAAATAACCCCCGTATTCATCGCTTTGGTTTCAGTGCTTTCTCTTTTCTGCTGTACAAAAAAGGAGCAGAGAAAAGAAGGGAACGTCACGGTAGAGGTACAGCCGACTCAGAGCGTGGTGCCAGATACATTATCAGCTGAAAAATATTACTTTGAAACGGATTTGGAATTTCTAAGCTCTTTAAAGAGGGGAGATACTTTTGAGATCACAACAACAAATAGGGAGATGGCTTTAACGTTAGATGTGCGCCGTGTTCAGGAAACCATCCCCGGAATTACAACCATTTCAGCTAACATAGGAAATAAAGAAACAGGCCTCGCTACCCTGCTGTTGAGAGACGACCGGCTGACCGGTATGGTGGAACTGTACAAAGAAAACAAGAAGTATCGGGTTCAATACGACACTGCGCAAAACGCTTCATATCTGCAGAAAATTCTCCCCGAAGAAATGGATGTGCTGGAAGGTGCAAAGCCTTTGAGTCCCAGAGAAAACAACCGGCAATAATAGCTGCATCCGTTTATAAGAAGAAGTCTCGGGTCAATTCTTCATCCGGCTAAACCGGAGTGCTCCGATCATCCAGTTTGGGAGGTTTTTTCTGGGATCGCGCTTGGTCATATCGATATACCAGCCGATCTTTTTCATGATGGGCACTTTATGGGTTTCCACAAATTCGATGAGCGTTCCGTCAGGATCTTCCACATAGGTGAATCTTCCGGCAGCCTCCCCCATATCAAAACTGTTGGCAGAATCTACAGTGAAAGGAAACCCGTTTGAAGAAAGATCCTTTTCCAAGGCGTCCATTCTCTGAATGTCAAAACAAAGATGAATGAAGCCGAGATCTCCCCAAAAACGGTTTTTGTAGATCTTGCGCGGTTTTCGTCCCTTAACTTCTATGAGCTCAATTTCCGTAGGCCCGAACATTCTGCTAAACCCTCCTTCGCGGGGTTTGGAATGCCGAAGCAATACCCGGCGATATGTTTTATCACCGCCCGGTAATCCGGTGAAATCAGCAAAGGCTGCGGTTTCATCATATACTACTTCATCATATCCTAAAACATCAGAGTAAAGAGCCCTGGCGCTTTCGATATCTTTGGAACCGATCACGGCCCCGACCACTCCGCCGGTGGTAGAAGGGGTTTTTTCCTTAAAGAACTCAAGCCCTTTTACCACTTGCCAGATGTTGCCATACAGATCCTTCACAAAGAAGGTGAAATCTCCGGCAGGGTTTTTCTCAAGCGGGGTGATGATGTCCAGCCCGGCTTCGGTCATCTCTTCGAAGGTTTTAGCTACATCTATGGATTTTATCTTTCCACAATTGATACCCAGGTCACCCATCATTAGGTCAAAATCGGCTGGTTGTGGAGTTCGGCTTGTGTATTGCCAGATCTCGAATCCGCCTCCGCCTTTCATATTCAGGGTCAGTATGGCCGTACGGTCATGGGGTTTTCCACCGGTATAGGGAAGCATTAATTCAGCCGTGGCGGCATCTTCAAAAACCTTGATATCCATACCGAAATTCTTTCGGTACCAATCGGTTGCCTTATAAACATCAGGAATGCCGATGCCAATTTGCTGAATGCCGGAGATCACTTTTTCCATAGAAAGACAAAGACTTTGATGAATGATAGTTTAATTCGCTGCTAAGGTACGTTTTTTGGACAGCGAGAAAAAATGTAATGGTGGTTCTAACGGTTAGAAATAGTCTTTAAAAACTGTTTGAAGTCATCGGTATTATACTTTGCCATTCCGCGATGCTCCATTATAATATCCCCTGATGGAGAAATAACATAGGTGGTTGGAACTACAGAGCTGTCGTAAATGCCGGGTTTGCTCAAAACTGAATAAACCGGAAAAGTAAAACCTTTGCGGGCAATGAAATCACGGGCTTTCTGAGGATCCTGATCAAGAGAGGCCATCACAAACACGATATTCTCATTATTGATATCATCATACAAACGCTGGATATTCGGCATCTCGGCAATACAAGGCGGACACCAGGTGGCCCATAAATTCATAAAGATAGTTTTTCCCTCAAACTCAGAAAGAGAGGTGCGTTCCCCGGCTAAAGTGAGCAAGGACATATTATAATCAGCCTTACTTCCGTGGAGGATGGACTGATCCGTATCAGGTTGAAGGATGCCGGTATAAAGCAGCACGCTTTGCACCTTCCCGATCACTTCTGTGTGATATCCGGTGGCGTACAACCCGGCGCCGATCACAAAAATGACACCCCATTGCAGGAGTTCTTTCCTGAAGGTGGATTTCTTAGACTTTGACTTGGGATCTTTAGAATTCATGAAGTGAAGATACGCTTAAAACAAATAAGGGGGCAGGCTTGTAGTAACAAGCTTGAAAGCCGATAAGTGTAGGGTTAGATAAAACTCGCGATCTCTTCCAGTGATTTCTTAGTGATGTCAGGCACCTTTACGTCATCTTCGGGGTATCCCACTACCAGTAGCAAAAATGATTTTTCATGAGAAGGCCGTCCCATGATCTCATTTAAAAAGCCCATGGGGCTTGGAGTATGTGTGAGTGTAGCCAGTCCGGAATGGTGCAGTGCGGTGATCAGCATTCCGGTGGCAATTCCCACCGATTCTTTTACGTAGTAGTGTTTCTCCTTTTTTCCGTTTTTATTAAGGTTATAGCTCTGGGCAAAAATGCCGATCAGGTACGGGGCTTTTTCGAGGAAGGGTTTGTTTTCATCGGTTCCAAGCGGAAAGAGATCATCCAGCCAGTCTTCCGGCGCTCGTCGGTTATAAAATTCATGTTCCTCTTTCTCGGCTTCAACCCGGATCTTCTTCTTCACATCAGGATCACTAACCACCACAAAATGCCACGGCTGTTTATTGGCTCCATTCGGAGCAGTCCCCGCAGCAAGGAGGCATTTTTCGATGATCTCTCTTGGAACAGGACGATCCGAGAAATCACGCACCGTCCGTCTTTTTTTAAGGAATTCATAGAAATCGCTGGCCCGCTTTTTCATTTCATTTACGGGATGTTCTTCGTAATCGATGTGTGGTACAAAAATGGGGGCGTGCATAACTGGTGAATTTTTTGGTTACTGTTTTTGTGGTAAAGAGATGATCACTTCACTCCGGAATCCTTTGCTAACCACCAGGGGTGGACTTCTACTGCTAATCTCCCTGCTTTTGCCATGGGATCATTTTTGGCAAGACGTTTGGCCTCTTCCTTTGTAGCGACATTATAAACAGAAAAGCCACGAATATCAGTCTGACCATCAGTGGGGCCGTTGAGGTTGATGATTCCGTCTTCATACAAACCACCAAGGTAAGCAAGATGTTCTTGCTGCAATTTCATGGACTCTTCCTGGGATTGACTTCGTTCAGATCCGCTTTTTAGAAACACTATGAAGTATTTTTGCATGATAGTTTTTTCACCGGCCCATTCAAATTCAAAAGTTTCGGGTTGGGCTGTCGAATCCACTTCTTGAGCATTTACTGTAGTTGTTAGCAATAACAGGATTAAAAAAGTTAAAGTGATTTTCATTGGATTAATTCTATTGTTATTTATAATGGAATAAAAAATATGACTTAACGTCAGCTCGAGATAAGAACTAAGTTAAAAGGATAAAAATAGATTCTTTTGGTCATTCCCGTGGAAACGGGAATCTAATGGTTGCCATTCATTCCGTATTTGATACCTGACCAACCATAGGATTTCAGGCCTTCGCTGCGAAATGACCAGTCAACGTATTCAAACGATGGTCTTTATATCGAATTCACGTTAACGTTAAAAACGAAGATAAGAAAGTGGATTAACATGAGTACCGTTTTTAATGATCTCAAAATGTAAATGAATCCCGGATGAAGTCCCGGTATTACCGGCTTTGCCTACAACATCGCCTTTTCGGACACGGTCTCCTTCTTTAACACTAATTCTGCTCATATGGGCATACACTGACTCAAAACCATTGCTGTGTTTTATTCGAACCATTTTTCCATATCCTCGTCCGTTCCCGGCCTTAACAACCACACCTTGTTCTACGGCAAAAACTTTGTCACGAAGCCCCGCATCAAGATCTACTCCCTGATGTTCACGGTTCCAGCGTGGGCCGAATTCTGAAGTCACAAAGGTATCTTTCAAAGGAGGAGAAAAATTAACACCGGAAACCCTCATCAATGGAGGCAGTTTGACTTCGTTAGCTTTACTTTTCGGTCGATTCCATGGGATACTTATGGAAAAACCTACAGAGAAAGAAACGGGATTAAAATCAAAAGAACGAAAGGCGGGGCTTTCTGTGAAGCTGCTTTGCGGGATAATGTTTTGCGGAAGGTTGTGAGTTTGGGTGATCTCAGCCTGAAGCCTTACAAAATTGAACACATAATATTTGATACCTGCTGTAAGAGAGGCGGTAAGCCGGCTTGCGGGTTCTTCAGGTTGTACCCATGTTTCATTACCGTTTCGGAGATCGGTTGCCCGGATCTTGAAATCCCAGACACTTCCTGCTTTTGCGCCTCCGTACACCCCAAACTTTGGAAATTGTAATCCAACCAGCGCGCCAATATTAAATTGCTCAAAATCAACGGGGCCACCGATCATAATGCTTTGTTGATTATGCAGAAGATACTCCGCTTTCCCGGCTACATAAAATTGATGGAATAAATAGCGCTCCAGCTCAGCTTCCAACATCCCTTTAGAAACGGCGCCGATTTCCCCGTTATAGGTTTGATTGGGAACGTAATTAAACCCAACGCTCTGGATGCTGTAATTAGCCGAAAGCCGATAATCCTGAGCCTGAACAGGCTTTACTTCAAAAAAGAAAAGCCCCAGGAGAAAGGTCGCAATTAAAAATGTAGAAGTTTTTTTACCCATTAAACCCGCAGCATCAGTTAATTTTTTATAACCATGATTATAAAACCATTAATCTGCAATTTCATTATAAGTTTTAAGGAAATCGACCCATTTTTTTTCTTCTTTTACGCGCTCTTCGTAACGAAGTCTAAGGTCTAAAAAGCCAATCTTTGTCAGCCAGTATTCTGCCAGATCAAAGTGCTCTAAGAAGGCTGCTCTGTTGATAACATCTTCATACACATCAAACCAATCGGCTGCAGGGGTATGGTTTTTTAAGAACTCAGCGTAAAGCAGAACCGATTCATCTTGGCCATCCTGAAGCGCTCTATTCAAAGTGAGCATTTGATTAGCAAGGTTAAGTGAAGAAAATTCTTCCTGGTCAGGATACCAATTTAGGTAACGCCGTGCGGTGTGGTAATACCACTGAAGGCTGTCTTCTCTCATTTCAAGAGTAAAACGAAGCGTTCTGAAATTAGAAGATCGGATATCATTGCTTATCGTTAAGAGTAAAGAGTATGCTTTTTGATACCCGTTTTTCAAAAACAAGGCATCTGCTTTAAGTACCTGGAGGGTGAGAAGAGAGTCTTGAGGTGTAATGGCCTTTTCAGCGGATTCATAATTTTTCAGGTTTAACTGAGCCCGAGCCCACGCATCTTTAACAAGGGCGTTGTCGGAGTCTAAGGCGTAGAGTTGATCAAGTGTTTCGTATGCGGCTCCGGTATCCTCTTCTGCCAAATGAAAACGATAGGTGTCCCAAAGCCTCATTTCTTTGGTAATGGAATGCGGACATTCTTTTTGAAATAAAGAACGTTGTGCAAAAATGAATTCAGAGATTCGCCGGTCCACGGAATCCAGAGGGGTATCTTCTAACTGCTGATGCCATTCAGAAATGAGTTTTTCTAAAGGCTGAGAATAGGCGGCTTCAACATTTGAAGACCTGTAAGCTTCTTTAAGATCAGCAACCGGATACTCATCTAATAAATAGGCAATGAAAGATCCTGCTGTAGTGTAGCTGATAGACCCGGCGCTTCCATGGAAGCCCCAAAAAGAGAGGGCGGATTCCATTTCTTCAGCTGATGGCCAGGGTCGTTCTGCCGCTACAATCTGGTGCAGGGTGGAGCGGGCAGAGGCATCTTTAGCAATTCCCTCGGCCAGCCCCTCTATCAAGCCAATACTCCGGCTTCCATTGAATAATGAATTTCCAAATTGTTTGGAGATTACGTGTACGAGTTCGTGCTTTAAGACTCCATCCAGCTGCTGCTTGGCTATATGAAGCTGGTCCTGTTCCAGCCAGATGGGAACGTAACTGGTAAATTTTGCTCCGGTGATCTTCTTTTTTTGCCATGCATGGGCATATAGATAAGATTCGATTTTTCGCCCTGCCGGCCAGTCAATTTCCAGCTGTTCTGTGATCTGTTGAAAGTGGAATTCGTGCCTTGCCGACCAATATCCGATCTCGTCCTCAGAATAGAACCTGTCATCATAAAAAAGATCAAAGTGTTTGGTTTGGTGAAATCCTCCCAGTTGCTGCTGAATACTTTCCCGGGGACTGATGATTCCGGCTTCATCCAAATTCAAGTAGCTGAACATTAAGGAAATGAGAGCGAGTGCGGTAATGAGTTTGGTCTGAACGTTTTTACTCCAATCAGGTAACACCCAAAGCAATATGACCCACAAAAAAGTAAGCCAGCGAAAATAGAAAAAAGAGCCGGTAAGGTTGACGGCTTCATCATAAATAGGGCCGGGCCAAAGCCCCCAAACGTGATTGTAGAAATAAACTTGGGGAAAGCTGAAAAACTCGATGAGCCATATTCCCACGGCGCAGAACAGTAAAATAAAAGTTGTAGTAGTTTTTGGGAAAGGAACCTTAAGTTTCCGGATCAGCCGCCCGATAGCAGCGCCAAAAAAGATACTTGGCAGGGGAATAAAGATCCAAAAGCCGATACCATCTATTGTCAGGCACCCGGAGATCAAAGCAAAAATAAACAGTGGAATGGCAGCGAGATACATCACCCCAAGAATTCGAAGGCTGTCAAAGAAATCCTGTTTTGATTTCGAAACCGCAGCCTGAATACCTGCCCAAAAGCAGCCGATGGTACCAGCCAGCATGGCCGACTCAAAATGGAGGTCGCGAAGGAGAGGGATGGCCAGCAAAGCCATTCCGAATAAAATAGGTAAAATGTGGGGCGAGGCCTTTTTCACGAGTAAAGTAATGAAGTGATTAAGTGATGAAGTAAGTTAGGAAAACGGCACGAATGGAAGTAGAGATTTTAATGGGCTTAAAATTTCATACAACGTCCGGTCGAGATAAGAACTAAGTTAAAAGGATAAAAATGGATGCTCATGGTCATCCCTGAAGAAACGGGAATCTAATGGTCGCCATTACTTCCGTATTCGATACTCGACCAACCATAGGATTTCGGGCATTCGTTGCGAAATAACCATTCAACGTGTTCAACAGATGGTCTTTATATCGAATTCACATTCATATAGGTTTATTTCATCATTTGATCAATACAAAACCCCGGCCCAGTACACCCACCATATCAACACCAACTGAAGAGGAAGACGGAAAAGTAAAGCTACTGTATAAAGAGTAAAACCATGTTTATGATGTGCTTTTTGAAACATGGTAATGTTGGCGGGTAAAACGGCGAGCAAAAGCAAGATCAATCCCCAGGCAGCAAAAGCACGAAAGGATGGAATCATGATTCCAATTCCTCCTGCGATCTCAAAGAAACCGCTGATCAAAACGAAGGGTTTATGCCAGGGCAAATAATCCGGCATGATCTTCATAAAAAATCCAGGCCTCACAAAGTGCAATATCCCCGCAAGGATAAAAAGGGAGCCGATGAGGTAGCGATGTATTTGTGGGTTTGAGAGGGTATCCATAGAATAGTTTTACAGTGCGAACGTGTTACGGTGTTAAATTTGCAAAAACTTTAACACCGTAACACGTTAACATCATCGTACCATAAAATAAAACTCACTTCTTGAACATGGTGCTGAAAATGAACCAAATATTTTCCTTGCGTTCCATAAGCCGGCGGGTGAAATAAGGGAACCAATCCGTTCCAAAAGGAACATACACACGCGTGCGATACCCTTCTTCAGTGAGCTGAACCATGGTTTCTTCCCGAAGCCCATAAAGCATCTGAAATTCAAAACGGTCTTTTGAAATTTCTTTTTTGGCAGTATAACTTTTTAACCAATCGATAAGCTCATCATCGTGAGTGCCAAATCTTGGGAAGGCCGTCTTCTCGATCAAGACCTGAGCTTGTTCTTTAAAAGCTTCACGAATAGCCGGCATATCCTGTAGAGCGATCCTGGAAGGTTCCTTATACGCTCCTTTTACCAAGCGAATGTCAGCGCCCATTTCAGCAAGTTCGTTGATATCGTCTTTGCTTCTGTGCAACATGGCTTGGATTACGGTGCCAACATGCTTACCGTACTTCTCAAAGGCTTCTTTAAAAATATCGATCGTAATCTGTGTATGGTCTGAACCCTCCATATCGATCCGCACAAACTGATCCTGTTCTTTAGCTAAATCCAGCAATCGAAAAAGGTTTTTCCGGCAAAAATCATGATCGATATCAAGGCCCATCATTGTAAGCTTGATAGAGATGCTGCTGATCAGGCCGTGTTCTTTGATCCCTTCGAGCAGTCGGATATAAGAGTCAACGGTATCGGTAGCCATTTGACGGTCCTTTACGTTCTCTCCCAAAAGGTCGAGGGTAAGCTTCAGGTCTTTGTTATTCAATTGTTTGGCTTTGGGTATCGACTCAGTAAAAGATTCGCCGGCTACAAAACGCTTGGCAAGGAAGAAAGGTAATTTCATTTGATTCCATTTTTTAAAAGGCGCGCAAAGTTAATCAATTGTTTACACTCTGTCATCATTGTGGTCTGTAACTAACAGAAAATTATTTCGTGTAATGTGCAAGTTCTAAAACTAAAGGAAAGATATTATGAGTACAGACAAAAGATATATGTGGAGCTTAGCCATTTCATGGACGGCCTTTTTGGCGTTGATGTTATTGGCAGTTCAAATTGGATTGGCGCAGTCAAGTGAGGATTCCTATCAAACAGAGAGGTTTAACGTATCAGGATCAGTAAGCCTGGAAGTTCAAACTTCAGGCGGAAGCATACGGGTTGAAGGTTCTAATGATGACGAAGTGCTGGTTGAAATGTATGTGCGGCGCCGAGGTAAATATGTTGAGGCAGGAGAGGCAGACCTCGATGATTATGAGATCAGTATTACCCAGGATGGAAATACCGTATCAGCAATTGCTGACCGGAAGTCTAACCGTGGCTGGAACTGGAATGATGGATATTCCATCTCATTTGTAGTTTATACCCCTCAGGAAACCCGGACCCGCCTGAAAACCAGCGGTGGCAGTTTAACTGCCAGAAACCTGACGGGATCACAAGAGCTGAGAACAAGTGGAGGCAGCATCACTACAGAAGGAATACAAGGACAAATGGTGCTAAGAACATCCGGTGGCAGTATTTCAATCACGGACGTACAAGGCGATGCTGAAGCAAAAACAAGCGGCGGGACAATTCGTGCCGATATGATGGTCGGTAACCTCGATGCGAACACAAGCGGCGGAAGCATCAGGTTGACCGGAATAGAAGGAAATGTGGAAGCTAAAACAAGCGGAGGCTCCATTAGCGCAGAGATTCTCGCCCCAAGAGATATTATTGACCTGAGAACAAGCGGTGGTAGTATTACAGTTACAGTTCCCGACTCACAAGGCTATGATCTGGATCTGGACGCCAATCGGGTATATGCAGAATTGATCAACTTTAACGGAAGGGCAGAGCGCGATGAGATCCGGGGAACGTTCAATGGGGGAGGCACCATGTTAAAGGCTAAAACCAGTGGAGGGTCCATTAGGCTGAAATATTTGTAATCATAAACAAATAACAGAGAATTAAAAAGCGAGGGATAGGATCTCTCGCTTTTTTTGTTGTGAGATGGGGTCGGTTTGCCGGCGTTAAATCCTTATATTCAGGGTTCGACGAATTCAGAATTTAAATTCTATATGTCCACAACAGAAACGGCTTCCCAAAAAGCAAAAAAACAAGAAGAAGAACGCCCGATCATCATAAAGGGTGCGCGGACGCACAACCTAAAAAACATTGATGTAGAGATTCCGCGAGGCAAGCTTACGGTAGTAACCGGGGTTTCTGGCTCAGGAAAATCAAGCCTCGCTTTTGATACTATTTATGCGGAAGGGCAGCGGCGATACGTGGAGAGCCTTTCCAGTTATGCCCGCCAGTTTTTGGAGCGCATGGATAAACCCGATGTCGATTTCATGCAGGGTATTTCTCCTGCCATGGCCATTCAGCAGAAAACGACTTCGAGCAATCCACGCTCTACGGTCGGTACTACCACCGAGATCTATGACTACGTTCGCCTGTTATTTGCCCGCATCGGAAAAACGATCTCACCAAAATCAGGGGAAGTTGTAAAGAAAGATTCCCCCCGCACGGCAATCAAAAAATTATATGATACTCAGGAAGAAGGCGAACGGTTTTATGTGCTGCATCCCATTCCCTACCATGATAAAAAGAAGCTGGATGAAGAGCTGAAGGTACTCAGGGAAAAAGGGCTTACCCGGCTACTGAACATCGAAGATGAAAGCATAGTTGACTTGACTACCGACGAGATCAACCCAAAGAAATTCAAAGCCGATAAACACCGGGTGCTGATCGATCGATTGGTGTTGAAAGATGATGATGAAACCCGAACCCGAATTGCCGATTCTCTGGAAACAGCTTTTCAGGAAGGAGCGGGACGTTGCTCTATCAAAATGAAAGATGGAGAAGAACTGACGTTCAGTGAAAGGTTTGAAATGGACGGTATCGAGTTTCACGAACCCACTCCTCAGATGTTTTCCTTCAACAACCCATTTGGAGCCTGCGATAACTGTGAAGGATTTGGTAAAGTAGCCGGTATTGATGAAGATCTGGTGATCCCGGACCATCAAAAGACAATCAGAAATGGAGCCATAGCGCCGTTTACTTCGCAGAAATTCAGCATGCATTTGCGGGATCTGATCAAAGTGGCAGCACGAGAGAAATTTTCCATCGACACCCCGTATGCCGAACTCCCCAAAGAGGTTAAAGATGTTATATGGAAAGGCAAAGATGAATACATCGGCATCTGGAAATTCTTTGATGAGATCAAGAATCAATCCTATAAGGTACATATGCGTGTGTTGTATTCCCGTTACAGAGGGTACAGCCGCTGCCCGGAATGTGAGGGGTATCGCGTTCGGAAAGATGCGCTGTATGTAAAAGTGGGAAATCTGCATGTCGGAGAGGTTTCAGAACTTACTATTGGCCATGCGCGGGATTATTTTGAAAACCTTGAACTCACTGAATTTGAGGAAGGGGTAGCCGGACAGATTCTTTATGAGATCAGGAAACGATTGAAGTATCTGGACGAAGTGGGCCTGGATTACCTAACGCTTGATCGTCTCGCAAACACCTTGAGTGGCGGAGAATCCCAGCGAATCAGTTTGGCCAATGCACTCGGTTCTTCCCTGATTGGAAGTTTGTATGTGCTGGATGAGCCGACCATCGGACTTCACCCGCGAGATAATGATCGGTTAATAAAGATTCTCGAATCTCTCAGGGATATCGGGAATACGGTACTGGTGGTAGAACACGATCCGGAAATGATAAAAGCGGCAGATAATGTAATTGACATTGGGCCATTTGCAGGGGTTCATGGCGGAGAAGTGGTTTTTCAGGGAGATGTTGAAAAACTATTGAAAGCAGATACCCTGACGGGGAAATTTCTGAGCAGAAGAAAGGAAATTCCGATTCCCAATAAACGAAGAAAAGGATCAGGAAAAACCATTTCTCTGGAGGGTGCTTCTGAGCATAACCTCAAAAATATTAGCGTAGATTTTCCGCTTGGAATGATGACGGTGGTGACGGGAGTTTCCGGCTCTGGTAAATCAACCCTTGTGCATGACACACTTTATGCGGGCATTCAAAAACACATAGGTTCTTACAATGATAAAGTAGGTCGGTTCACGGACCTGTCAGGAATGGCAGCCGTGCATGGGGTTGAGATGGTGGATCAAAGTCCAATCGGGCGGTCTTCGCGTTCAAATCCTGCAACTTATACCAAGGCTTTTGATGGTATCCGCGATCTGTTTTCAAACACCAAGCAGGCTAAGATCATGGGATACACGCCGGGACATTTTTCATTCAATGTTCCGGGTGGGCGCTGTGAAAACTGCCAGGGTGAAGGAGTGCAGCGCATCGAGATGCAGTTTATGGCCGATATTGAATTGACCTGCGAAGTGTGCAACGGAACCCGATTCCGAAAAGATGTACTCAACGTTAAATATCGAGGGCAAAATATTCACGATGTATTGGAAATGCCGGTTTCAGAGGCGATCGAATTTTTTGTGGACGAGATGACTATCATCAATAAACTACAGCCACTGGAAGATGTGGGACTGGGTTATTTGAAACTTGGCCAGAGTGCGACAACTTTATCGGGAGGAGAGGCACAGCGGGTTAAACTGGCGAAATTTCTTTCGAAAACATCAACCGATCATACTCTTTACTTTTTTGATGAGCCAACCACCGGACTTCATTTTGAAGATGTAGCGAAGCTCCTCGACTCCTTCAATGAGCTGGTGAAACAACGCCATTCCGTTATCATCATTGAACATAATCTGGATATTATTAAATGCGCGGATTGGGTTATTGACCTCGGGCCGGAAGGCGGCTTCGGTGGCGGACAGGTAATAGCAGAGGGAAGACCAGAAGACATCATGAAGATGGATGAAAGTCACACCGGTCGTTTTCTCAAAGATTATTTAGAAGGAAAATAACAACTGTTATTCCCCATAAAAACGAATAGGAATATCTACCTGCACAAAATCCCAGCGAAGCGTCATGGTTGCCATGCTTTGCTGCGGGGCTGTGAAATCGATGGTGAAGGCTTCCACGGGAATGGGCAAGCGGTAGGCTGGGAACTTCATACGCTTATAGTCCCGCTCGGGTTTGTAGTTGAAGGCACCCCACTGTCCTAATTCGTGATTCAGGATCACGGTAAAAGAATCGGGTTCGGGAATGGTGAATAATGCATAAGTGCCGGGGCGGATAGCCTGATCTCCCATTAACACCGTTTTGGTGAGTGTGATCTCTGTGGCCTCGTTAGCTCCGGTTCTCCAAACCTCTCCCCAAGGCTCAAGATCTCCAAAAACAGTTTGGTCCCGCCGGTAAGGCTGACCATAAACAACTTTGATGTAGGTGCCGTCATATTTAACCGAAGCAATGGCGATGGGACTTTTTCTGTTTCCATTCTGAACTTGTTGTGGATTGTCAGGCTCTTGATCAGAACAACTATATAAAATAGCACATAACAGTACGGAAAGAAGAAAAAGCGGGATCTTAGTAAAAGAATGATGGATCAAAACTGGCCAAATATAAGTTGAGTGTTATCGCGAGACGGTTCGTATGCGAGACCAACCCCAAAATCGAATAACAAGTTCGATACTTTAAATTGGAGGTGAAGTCCGGCACCAAAAATACTGCGGCTTGATTCTACTAAATTATTTGAATCCAGATCAGTTAAAGTGTGTGAAAAAGCAGTCAGGTAAATACTGCTTAAGTAGAGTGGCACGGTGAGCATTCCATTGTCCGGATAGAAAAGAGGAATAGTGTAGCGCGTACTAAAACGCCCAATATTTTTAAATGCTCTCTGCTGGTCGATGAAATTCGGAAAGATCTCCTCTGAAAAACCTGAAGGAATTATGGTGTTGTTTGAGTAGATCGGACTGGTACTTTGACTTAGCACCCTTACATCCAGTCGAAGAGATTGGTTCAACTTGCGAAAAGGAGATACATACCCGAAAACACCGTAATAAGCCGACCAAAGTGTACGATTTTGGGGTTCATAGTTTCCGAGGGGGGTAGGAACGGAGATCTGTTGTTCCTTGAAGGTTTGCTCAAATAATCCAAAGAATGAGATACCTGAAGAAGGTTGAATGTCACGTGGAAGATTCAAGATTCCGAGGCTAAGCTGTGAATAGAATCCGGCACGGTATCGGTTGAAAAAATCAGTCAATTCATTCGCCTGAAGGTCATAGTACTTGAACTGTTCGACCTTGAATTCCGGCTCAAAAGAAAGCCCGCTGAATCGGGTATCAGACCGGAAGGAATAGGAAAAAGGCACGGATAGCCCTAATCCCCTGTCCTGTCTCATTAAAGAAAAGCTTTCATTTGAATTTTGGATAGGAAAAAATTGAGGTTCACTATATGCCGAGAGGCGGGCTCCCGGGTAAAAAGATCTGGTAGTATAGGTAACATCATACCACACCCGATTTTGAATTCCTGTTAATTCTAGCGAGTAAGCCTGACTGGAAAGAGGGTCGATGCTGGAAATGGAAACACCACTTTGATAGGTACTCGCCTTTTCTTCGATAATCGGAAAAATAACCCGAGGCTTTAACCAGCTTAGATCTCCTTTATAGGAGGTCTTCTCATAGCTTTTTACAGAGTCAATGAGACTGCTACCTACTAAGGGCCTTTGTAACTCCTCTTGTAGTTCGGTTCCGGTCAATAAAGCGCTATCAGATACTCTTTGGTTTAGAAAGCTGGATCTATCCAGTGTAGCGATCTTACGCTCATTCACGTTTTGGGTCACGTAAGCAATTTGCTGCCCATCAGGAGAGTAAGAGGCTTCAAAAGCATTATACAAAGAACTGGTTAACTGAATGATCTCTTTAGTATCAAGATCATATTCATACACGTTCATTGCCGGGTACGCATCCATGGTGAACATGAGCTTGTTATTCGTAGGGTGCCATTCGGGGTCATGGATTGAGGCGTTTTTAAAAGCCAACAGTGGTTCGCGGTCAAGGTCCTCAGAAACAGAACCCAGCGTGGTGATCCATAGAGCCTGTACTCCCCTCCGGTTGATGATAACGGCAAGTTGTTCAGCATCTTTAGGGTTAAATTGAAGACTCACAGGCATGGCATCATGGAATGTTTTTAAGACCTCCGTTTCACCATCTTTGAACACCTCAACGATCTGCGCACCGGAACCCTTGGTTTGAAGGGCCAGTAAACGCTCACCATTAAAAGTCGGTGCATAGATTCGTGCTTTCTTTGTCAATCGTTCGGTCTCACCTGTATTAAGATCTATTGTTCGCAGATCTGTTTTATAGGTTCCCCGATACAGCGGGTCGCGATAGTAAGAGCTAAAAAATAAAAGCCCGTCGTCTCCGATCTCATAATTATAATCACCGACTCCAAATGTCTCCTTGATCAGGTTGAATGACCCGGTTCGCAGATCATAGGAATAAAAACCAACCCTTCCATTATAAAAGGAACCATAAAAAAGCAGTCGGTTTTCATCAATCCACTTTGGAGCATGGGCTTCCTCTCCGCTATAAGGGGTGTCTAAGAGTACAGAGCTTTTAGTAGTATTCTTCACGATCTTAGAACGGCGATTTTGTTCATATTCTTTTAGATCTTCTTGGTAAAGATTATACAATTGTCCCGGCCAGTATCCTGTTTTTTGGCGAAGAGCAAATCCGTAACCCAGAAAGAAATTATGGTAGTGGTAGCGAATAGCTTCTCTGGAAATGTCTTCCCCATATTCGTTGTGCAGCCAGTCAATGAACGTATATCCTGAAATATAATGTCGATTGAATGGCTGGGAATAATCGGAAGGAGTCAGAGTTTGCCCCATATTCCAACGATCATTGCTTCCGAAGTTGGAATTAAAGCGGTTGGTTGAAAAAGTATAATTACCTCGTCCACCCATTGGGGCAACCGATTCTGTTTCATAATATACAGCAAGCCCTTCGTGAAATCCCAACGGGGGGAGCCCATGAAAAGTACGGGCAAGATCAGGCGAAATAACGCTGACTAAATTTGGGATGCTTAGCTTTTTCTCCTCCCAGGGAATTTGAACGTTGAAGTGAGTAGCGTGGATGAGTTCATGGGGGAGCACCGTTTCCAGCCAATCACCGGATTGTGGATTTATTCCCTTGCCTTTAATGGAGGAAAGATCAATTTCAGACCTGAAATTAACGGAATTCACAAATCCATTTGAGAGATCGTTGTAGTTGGTAAGTATAACCGGAAAATTTTTGAGAGACCCTCCTGTAAGTTCCATAGCTTTCAAATAATGACTTTCCAAAATAGCCGCAGATCGATAGGCAAGAGAGTCTTCACCATCCGGAAAAATGATCCTGAAATGAGCGGTATGTATTTCTTGCCAGTTTAATCCTGCAGGACGGTTAACAACAAAAGCATTGTAGTTCAGGGGGTTATACAATTGACTGAAAGCCAAAAACGGGAAGAGCGTAATTATGCAGAATAAAATAATTTTTAATTGCTTCATCAAGCAGGAAGATTGAATTTGGGTAAGTAATGGTAGATCGCCCAATAATGAGAAAAAGCCCCGCCCATTACAAATAAATGCCAAATCTCGTGGAAACCGAAAACGTTGGGAATAGGATCGGGTTTTTTTGTCCCATAAATAATTGCACCTATGGTATAGAATAAACCTCCGAGAGCGATCCAATAAATGAAGGCATGGGGCAGTAATTTCCAGATGATGGGTAGAATGATCACAGAGGCCCAGCCCATAAATAAATAGATAGCGGTAGATAACCATCTTGGAGCATCCAGCCAAAGGGTTTTCTTAAGGATACCGGCTCCGGCAAAAAGCCAAATTCCAAGCAACATCCCCCACTGCCAGGCTCCTTGCAATGCAATCACAACCATTGGAGTATAAGATCCTGCAATAACTACATAAATAAGAATATGGTCAAGAAGCCTAAAAAGCTCCTCGGTCTTATTTTGCACATTAAGCGTGTGGTAAATTCCGCTGGAAAGAAACATGAGGATCACGGAGATCCCGTAGATTAAAAACGAAACTTTATGCCCTATAGGACTATCAGAAGCAGCATTCATTAAAAAAAACAGCCAAACTGTGGAAATTAATGCGCCTAAATAATGGGAATATGCATTAAAAGGCTCTCTTGGTGGAAATAGAGTTTGCAAAATAGTGTCTTAAATTGGTTATAAGTTAAGCGACTGAAATATAGAGCTTCTCAGGAAATTATGAACTATGCCAAAAGAACCTCCAAGCGTCCCTTTGGACCCTGGAGCGTTCGCTGTTTGAATGGGCTGAGGATTCATGAAAAACCATCGCAACGCTTCCAGGACCTTCGGACGCTGGAAGGTTGCTAATTTTCTGTAAAGGATTATTCTAATCGGTAATCAGGGTCTAAAGTAAGTCTCATTTCCGAATGAGCTGCTTCATAATTTTTAATACTTCCGAATAAGGCTAATGTAGAGGAAGAATCAATAGTCTCATTATTTTTGGATAGCACCTTGCTGAAGAAAGAGTATGGGTATAAGCTATAAGAACTGGTTATTCCGTGATGTATTGGGTTTCTATGGATATAAAAGATGCATTTTTGCATGTACTCATCAGTATCTGTCATCCTGATTTTAAAATTCCCATCCCATAATGTACCTGTCCGCTTATGCTTTGAATTGATGTATTTAGTATGACTATTAAAGAGATGGCTTAACAAGTTTTCGATCTTAAAAATACGATTTTCCGGATTTGGGAGGATATAATACTCTTTTGGTGCGTTTATTTTTTTGTGGTTTGAAATAGCTTCTTCAAAGGGAGTATTTTTACCAAAAAGTGGAAATGATTAGACATTAAGCAATAAGCGAAAGTCTTTAAAGAGAGTCCCGGGTAGTAGTTGTACTTATATAGAAAGTGGCTAAAATCCGTATCTGTAAAAAAGATTTTCTTTGAATTGATTCCCCGGTTATAAATATGATAGCAATGTCCCGGCTCAATTTTCATAATGATGGATTTTAGAAAAAACATAGTTTGTTCAATTATCTAAAATTTTAAAAAAGACTCAAGCAATTTTTAAAAAATAGAATTCAATGAAAAAGAACCTCCAAGCGTCTGAAAGACCTTGGAGCGTTCGCGGTATAAATAGCTGAGGGTCCATGAAAAACCATCGCAACGCTTCCAGGACCTTCGGACGCTGGAAGGTTGCTTCTCTCTACACAAAGAACCGCCAATAGAAAAAGAGCAGGGCGAAAGCACTTAGAAAGATCATTCCAAACCAACTCAGTAATCTCAGCCATAATTTTGGCCGGTACTCTTCGGGGAAGAACCGGGACATGATCAGCCGGTAATTAATAAAGGCCAGTGCCGGTGCAGTGAGAAATGAAAGCGAGGTGGCGAGGTCAATGATGTAGGCAAACTGACTTCCCGTAATATATAGCACAAGCATTGAAATAGCGGAGATCACGAAAAGCAATCCTTTGTACGAAAAAATCCATGAGTTACTATTCTTATCTACTCCTATAACCCGAAAGATCTCACGGCTTACTCTTGGGTACGAATCCGTGACGGTAAGTGTGGTACTGAACATGGTGGTAAAGGCACAGATAATAATGATCCAATGCGCCCAATCTCCCAAGGTTTGAGTGTAGAGATCGATGAGTTGTTGAGCAAAAGCAGCGCCGGCTGAGGAAAAATTAACGCCTGATCCAAACATCACCAATGCCCCCAATCCGAGAAAGACAAGAGCTAACATAGCTGAACCGATATAGCCGATGTTGAAATCGAGCAGGCTTTCTTTCATGGAAGAACGGTGGCTTGTCTGTTTTTCCCGCTCCAGGGTCCAGAGCGAGTGCCAGGCGGCGGCATCTATGGGGATGGGCATCCAGCCCATAAGGGCGATGAGGAAAGTGACGCCGGCTGCATCCCAAACGGAAGGGGCTTCGGTAAGGGAAGGAGAGTGGCCTTTAAGTAGAGCAACGACAAATGCAGTAACAGTAGAAATTGTTAGTACGACCATCACAAGTTTTATGATAGAGTCGAGCGCGGAATACTGCCCGCGAAAAAGAATGCCGATACAAATAGCCAAAATGATGATGCTCCAAACAAGCAGGGGCACCTCAATGCCGGTGAGTTCCACGGCCAGGCTTGCCGTAACAATGGTAACGGCAGCCTGAATGGCGAACATGGTCCCCACGGTAAAAATGATATAGATCCAAAGCGCCCAGCCACCGAGTTTCTTATAACCGGCGATCAGGCTTTCCTGGGTTACAGCAGCATAACGGGGGCCATATTCAAGGAAGGGATACTTCATCAGGCTGGCAAGGATAACCGCCCAAATCAAGGTAAACCCATAATCAGCCCCGGCGCGGGTAGATTGAACTAAATGCGAAACCCCGATGGCAGCGGCTGCCAAAATCAGTCCCGGCCCAAAGGCATACTTGAAAGTTGACTTAACCTTATCCGATTCCATATCCCGATAGTTTAGCATTTTATTCGGGATGATTATAAAGAAAAATAATGAAATCGGGTTAGGGGTTGTGAATCTTTTACGGTTCAATGAATCATGGTATGTATCTATGCAAAGAGTGTCAATGTGTAGTTATGAAGGCTTCCTGATATAAAAAAGTGATTATTACTTAGTCTAAAGCCGTTATTTTAAAACTTTTTTCATTTTGAACTGCTACCATACATGCCGTTATTGCATACGTAAACTTTTCACAAATTAATCTCACTATGAAAGCATTTGTTACAACTCTCTTTTCTTTGTTTTTCGGGGTGATGGTCCAGGCGCAGGTCTTAAATCCTGAGCCGGTCTCGCTTGATTATTACTTGCCCGATGATGTTACCTATAACTCTAATATCCCAACACCTGAAGAAATTCTTGGAGCTCAATTAGGGGAATGGCATGTTCGCCATGACCAGCTGGTAAACTACATGTATGCAGTTGCGGAAGCCTCTGAACGCGTGACTATCACCGAATATGCGCGTACCTATGAAAACCGCCCGTTGCTGATGCTCACCATTACCTCTCCTCAAAATCACCAAAATATTGACGAGCTTAAAGAAGAGCACTTGAAGCTGACAGATGCTTCGGTATCAGATGATCTGGATCTTTCCCGGATGCCTGCTGTGGTAACTATGAGTTACAGCGTTCATGGAAATGAACCAAGTGGTTCAAATGCTTCATTAGCCGTTGTGTACTATCTGGCTGCCGCACAGGGAGCTGAAATTAACGCCATGCTTCAGAATACGATCATTAATGTAGATCCGAGCATCAATCCTGATGGACTGGATCGGTTTGCGCACTGGGCAAATACCAATAAGAGTTTGAATGTGTTGGTTACCGACCCGAACAGCCGGGAGTTTGACGAAACCTGGCCTGGCGGACGAACTAATCACTATTGGTTTGATCTAAACCGAGACTGGATGCCGATGATCCACCCTGAAAGTCAGGGACGTGTAGCTAAATTCCATGAGTGGGTCCCACAGGTTTTGACCGATCATCATGAGATGGGAACTAATTCCACCTTTTTCTTTCAACCCGGAATTCCTTCTCGTACGCACCCTTTAACTCCACAGCGTAATCAGGCGTTAACCGGTGCTATTGCAGAATATCATGCTGAAGTTCTTGATGATATCCAATCCTTATATTACACTCGCGAAAGCTTCGATGATTTTTACTATGGAAAAGGATCTACTTATCCTGATGTACAAGGTTCCATAGGTATTCTGTTTGAGCAGGCAAGTTCTCGCGGCCATGCACAGGAAAGCATCCACGGTATCGTGAAATTTCCGTTCACTATTAAAAACCAATTTGTGACCTCCCTTTCTACCCTTGAAGCAGTTCAGGAATTGAAAGAAGAGCTACTGGCTAACACCCGGGAGTTCTTTAAGGAAGCTGCTGAAGAAGCCCGCGATGCTTCTATCAAAGCCTATGTATTTGGAGAAGAAGCCGATCAGGCCCGTACCAAGCACCTCGCAGAGATGTTAGACCGAAACCAGATCAACGTGTATGAACTGGCTCGTGATTATCAGGATTTTAAAGCCGGTAAAGCTTTTGTGGTTCCAACCAATCAAAGACAGTACAAACTGTTAACGGCGATGTTTGAGCGTCGTACTGAATTTACGGACAGCTTGTTCTATGATGTTTCTACCTGGACCATGCCTTATGCGTTCAACCTGCCATTTGCTGAATTGAATCGTGATTACAATTCCAACATGCTTGGGGATGAGTTTTCTCTGGATGGATTTGAGCTGAATGGTGAATTGGTAGGTGAGAATGCCCAATATGCCTATGCATTTGAGTGGGATGAATATTATGCTCCCCGTGCTTTATACAGATTACTTGCAAACGGTGTTCGGGCCAAGGTTGCCTCCCAGACATTCAAAGCTGTGATTGAAAATGGAGCCAAAGATTTTGATTACGGTACCATTATGATCCCAATGGGTGTTCAGGATGATCCGGATAAAGTACACGAGATCATTCAGGCCATCACCGAAGAAGACGGTATCACTGTGTATAATCTGCCAACCGGACTTACTCCTTCAGGTATGGATCTGGGAAGTGGAAATTTCGAAAACCTTGAAGTGCCAAAGGTTGCTATGATAGGCGGTTCAGGAAGTAACTCAAGTGAAGTTGGTGAAGCCTGGCACTTATTCGATCAGCGTTACCACATGCCACTGTCGATCATCAAAAGTGACGATGTTGGCCGAACCGATCTAAGCAGATATAACGTGATCATCTCCAGTGGCTACGGTGTTTCCGAAGATGCCGGCGAAAACCTGAAAGAATGGGTTCGTGATGGCGGTACATTGATTGTATTTAAAAATGCGATACGCTGGGCTAAGTCACTTGAACTCGCAAATGTAGATTACGTTGAGGATGAGGAAGCTGATGAAGAGGAAGAAGAAGTGAATGTCCGTCCTTATGTGAAGGCAGGGGAAGATCGAGGAGCCGGCTTTATTGGCGGAAGTATCTTCAACGCCAAACTGGATCTTACCCATCCTATTGGATATGGATTTAACGAGGAGAACATCACGGTTTTTCGTAACAGTACTTTGTTTATTGAAAAAGGTGAGAATCCATATTCTACCCCATTGTATTATACGGATGATCCGCTCGCAAGTGGATATAGCAACGATGAAAACCTTGAGCTAATCCAAGGTTCCGGTGCCATAGTGATAAGCAGTTATGGTGGTGGTAATGTTATTGCAATGACGGATAATCCAAACTTCCGTGCCTTTTGGTATGGAACCAATAAGTTATTTGCCAATGCCATTTTCTTTGGTGAAACCATAAGCGGTGGAACGGCGAATTAATCAGCAGTAAAAATAAGATTCGATAAAAAAGCCCCGGTGTTTAGCATCGGGGCTTTTTTTCTGGTTAGGATTCTTTTGGAGGCAGCCCTAACAACTTCCTGAAGCTAAATTCATCTTTAGGCAAAGCTTTCAAATTATTGATCAGCATTATGGCCCGGTCAATTTTCTTCTGGCTGCTTTTTACTTGCGACACGTAGTGAATGATATAACGCTGTTTTCCAGGGGTAAGCACCTCAAACCGGCGTGCACCCTCATCATCCTGCTCCAACAAAGCTTCAAGCTCTTCTGGCACTTCCATTCCATACTTGCTGTTGTCCAAATCTATGGTGGCTTGAACTATATCACCCTTTTCTATTCCATACTTTTTCATTCGTTCTTTGTTCACAGTGATGTAAGCCGCTCCGCCGCCCAAGGCAACCATTCCGGCATAAAAAGCTTTATTTCCATTGATGGAGCACATCAACCGGGTTCCAATTCCACCAACTTTGACTACAATTTTAGCCGGAACGGTGATATGGTGCAGCTTAAGCTTAGAAAGATAATCGATGTGTGATTTAAAAGTAATGGATTCCATAAAATCTGATGTTAATATAACTTCCCGAAATATCTAAAATCAATACAAGCAAAAGAACATCCAAGCGTCCTAAGGAACTTGGAGCGTTTGTTGTCTTAATAGATCGAGATGCACTAAATACCATCGCAACGCTTCCAGAACCTGCGGACGCTGGAAGGTTGCTTCAGGTCATTACTTTCTGTAATTAACAGACCTGAAATTTCCTTCTTCATCAATGATGTTTGTTTCGGCTCCGGGAACGATGTCCGTATTGTGGGCAGAAACACAGATCCAGGATCCTTCCTGCTTTTGCACAACAAAACTAAAGATATTCTGACGGATTGAAGGTGTTCTTACCTCATTTTTTTGGGTTTGGTTCTTCAGTCGCATTCGAGCGTGAACAACGGCGATATCTTCATTCAGGTATTTTACAGAAGACTCCATGATTCTCAGGTTTGATTCCCCAAAGATATTCTCAAAACCATAGGCATGTGCCCTCTCGATGTCTTTGCGGTTATGCCACCACAATCCGACTACATTCACGAATTTCGCATCTTCTGTAAATAAGGAGGCAAGCATTTTAGCGTCACGCCCCATCCAGGCTTCAACAAAAAGACCCGGAATTTCTCCCGGCTCTTTCGCTTTTTTAAAAACAGGTGTCATGATAGATTTACTTCACTTTCTCACCGTTGATGATGACACCGGTTATGTTGGTAATGTATTCAAGCGGGTCACCGTTGAACATCACCACATCCGCATCCTTACCTCTTTCCAGGGAACCCGCACGGTTGTCGATACCCAGAAGTTTGGCAGCATCAATGGTCAGTACTTTAAGTGCGTTCTCTTTTCCTAAGCCGTTTGCAGCGGCAACTCCGGCTTCATAATGAACGACTCGGGTTTTAGGAACGTACCCTTCATAACCACTTTGGAAAGCGATCGGTATGCCTGCTTCGTAAAGCTTGGCGGCAGTTTCCATGGAGGCATTCTTGGCATCGCCACCCGGACGGATCATAGACGGATGAATGATAACAGAGTATCCGCCTGCTTTGATCTCATCAATGATCATATAAGCTTCAGCTACACCATCTAAAATCATAGGGAAGTCGAACTCCTCCTGCAACCTGATTGCAGACATGATGTCGTTGGCTTTGTGCACTGTAACCAGGGCTGTTTTCTTGCCTTCAAGTAAGTCGGCTAATGCTTCCATTCCCAGGTCTTTGCTGTAATCTTCATCACCATTTCTCTTTTCCAGATAGGCTTGAGCTTTGATCAGCTCCTGTCTCAGCATGGCGATTCCTTTGGCACGAGTTCCGGGCTTACTGAAAGCGCGGCTCAGGTTATCGCCTAAAGTGAATGCTAGCATTTTAGATGCTTCGATCAGATTGTCGTTAACCGTTTCGCCTGTGGTTTTTATGATCATGGTTTGGCCGCTGATAAGTGCGCCAGGTCCATGTCCTGTATGTATGGTTGTAACTCCATTATCACGTAAAAAACCAACCAAGGCTTCCTGGGCATTGTACGCATCAATTGCACGAAGCTCAGGCTGAATAGGGTTGGAAGTTTCAAGTTGATCCTGATCGGCATCAACATTCAGGTGGCCGGCTAAACCTACCACTGAGTGGGCATCGATCAAACCCGGAGTAACAACTTTCGCTTCGTACACTTTGTAGCCGGATGGGATATTGATACCTGAACCTACACGTTCAATTTTTCCATCTTTGATGAGTACCACACCATTTGAAATAGGCTGACCTGCCATGGTATAAACAATTTCACCTTTAACTGCGATCTGTGCTTCAGCCGTAAAGCTAAACGCAAGTAAAAATACCGGCAATAGTAGTAATTGTTTTAAAAATCTCATTTCAAACCTCCTTCTCCGTGGTGTGTATGAATGGTACCGGGATAGATCTGATATCCGCCGGTAGCATATTTTTTATCCTCTTCATTGCTGCGATCCCAGACTTTTTGTCCTTCGATCCAGGTTTGCTGTACATGGGTATAAACACTGAAAGGATCACCATCAAGAATGATGAAATCGGCATCTTTACCATTTTCAAGTGTTCCAACCCTGTCATCGATATCCATCATAACAGCATTGGCAATGGTGACAGCTCTTAGGGCTTCTTCACGGCTCATGCCTTCACGGATGCCAAGGGCAGCGTGACGTAGAAACATACGGGAATCTGTGACACCGTCATCGGTATGGAAGCCAACAAGGGCACCGGCATCTTCCAGATATTTACCATTGGAGTTTTTGATCTCAGCAGCTTCAACTTTGCCGCCAAATGAATCAAGTGTGATGATGGAGGCTCCTATTACATGATCAGCATTTGCGATCTCATCAGCTACTTTCCAGGCTTCACTTACGTGTTGCAACACAAGACGATACCCGAACTCCTCAGCCAAACGCATTGAAGTCAAAATATCCTGATGCTTGTGTGTGTGATTATGGACAATCCGTTTACCATCAAGTACTTCTACCAATGTTTCCAATCCGATGTCACGAGATGGCATTTTACTTTCATCACCATCAGCAGCCTCAATTTTATCTTTATATTCCTGAGCATCAATAAATAACTCACGCACCATAGCCGCGGCTTTGCCTCTTGTTCCGGCTGAAGGCGGATTGCCTCTTGGATTGGTACCGTTGGCCATTTTGAGTCCGCCATAGACGGTTTTCTCTTCATCTGTGTACAGCAGCATGTCTTCAATAACATTAGCATTTCGCAGTTTCAGATAAACCGTTTGTCCACTCATTAAGTGACCCGATCCCGGCATCACATTTACAGAAGTGATACCACCTGCCAGCGCTCGTTTAAAAGAGGGGCTTCTTGGATCAATGGAATCCATGATGCGTACATCAGGATGTAGCGTGGCTGAACGGTCACCGCCATCGCCATCGCCAATGTGAGAGTGGGTGTCAACAAGTCCCGGCAAGATCACATGTCCGGAAACATCGTAAACTTCGGCTCCGCGAGGAATCCGGGTATTAGAACCGCCAACTGCGGTGATCTTTCCGTTTTGTACAATAAGTACCCCATTATTTATCGGCTCGCCTGATATGGGAATGATCTGTGCCCCGGTAAATGCCTGTGGTGTGGATTGCGAAAACCCGTTCACCCCAAACAAAAGAACACAAACCAAAGCGAGTAAAACACTTCGTATCGGTTTTTTCATTAGGTCAATAATTAGTTAAAATTTGTTGAGCCTAATTTATAAAAAAAGAAGTGCCATAAAAGAGTTGCTTCGTAAAAAGAGGAAAATGGAACATTATTCAGTAGCTTAAATTTAACTTGTGGTAATATCAGAGAGGCAAATCATGAAAAATGCAACATTAAAAATAGTCTCCGGGTTTGTGCTGGTGATCATAGCAGCAATATTGGTGATCACTTTGTCATTAGATGGAATCATAAAATCCGGGATTGAAGAGAATGGCTCCGAATTGTTACAAACCCCGGTTACTGTTGATAACGTAAGTATTTCGTTATTTGGCGGGAGCGGAGTCATTAGCGGATTTGCTGTTCAAAATCCTGAAGGATTCAGTAATGAACCGGCGCTGTATATTCAGGAAATTTCTATGAATATGGATATTTGGTCCCTATTCTCCGATCAGATAGTGGTGAATGAGATCATGGTAAAAAGCCCGGATCTCTTTTTTGAGCAAATCGGAGCTGGAGTAAATCTCAAAAAGCTGAATGACAATATGAATCTGGCTTCTGAAGAATCATCCGAAACCTCTTTGATCATTGAACATTTGCTGGTTGAGGACGGGAAGGTAACGGTAAGCACCAGCTTGGAAAGGGAGCGAAAAACTGAGGTATCCATTGCAGAATTCACCCTAAACGATATTGGCCGGGATGGAAATAACACCATAAAACAAACGGTACGCCAGGTTTTGAAGCCCTTGCTGCAAAAAGCCATAACAGAAGCCTTGAAAAGCGGGGTTACAGAACAGTTGGAAAATAAAGTCAGGGGTTTGTTTGACAACTGACAGGAAAGTGGCTGCCTTAATCAGCAATCATTCATTATTCAGCATAATAAGCCTCAATTTCCGACAACTTCTCATCAATCATTTCCCGGGAATACCACTTTCCCTGCACCATGACTCCAGAGTGATCTTTTATACTTGAAAGATCTTCCAATGGGTTCTCATCAAGTAAGATCAGGTCGGCGCGCTGTCCTTTAGCGATAGTTCCAAACTCATCCCAATCGGCAAAATACTCACCTACATTTTTGGTTCCGCTTTGGAGGATCTCAAAATTATTCATTCCAGCAGCCTTCATGTGTGGCAGTTCACGGTGTATGGAGATTCCCGGTACACTGAAAAGTTGTGGTGCATCGGTTCCCAGTAGAATTTTCACGCCTTCCTTATTCATTTCTGATAAGATCCGTGTTCGGAGTTCAGCATGTTGAAGGGGATTATCTGTGGAGTAAGCACTTTGCGGATTATCTGCAAAATTGAAGTAGTTTTGTTTAACGGCTTCCGGTATATATTTTAGTTCATCATATTGTTTCATAGCCTCGTAATTGGCTGCGCCAATGATGGTTTCCCAGAGAGCCATGGTTGGTACGATCCATACGTCATGTTCTTTTGTAAGCTGGATAACTTCCGTAAGTTTCTCCTCCATCTCATCGCCTTCAAACGGACGCAAATAACTTACATACCCATCTACGTGATCGATGGTGATCTGTCCGGATTCTATGGCATGGATCACCCCAACATCCGCCGGAACATGTCCGCCCAAAGTGATGCCTACTTCCTGAGCTGTCTCCGCCATGGCATCGTATTCCTCAAGGGATAATCCGGGGTGAACTTTAAGCAGATCCCAGCCGGCTTCTTTATGCTGGCGAACCCGCTCTGCGGCTTCTTCGGGAGATGAGATCGTATTTCCGTTAAAACTCGGTCCGGCCAGATACAAATTTGGCCCAACCAATTCCCCGGAATTGACACGTTCTTTAAGCTCAAGCTGATTCTCATATCCCAGCATTCCTCGAACCGTAGTTACACCGGCTGAGAGGTACAAAAACAGGGTGCTTTCAACGTACTCATCATCAAAATAATCAGGTGCGTCAGGTCCGGGGTCAGTGGGAGGGACGTGCCCATGCATTTCAGCCAGACCGGGCATCAGGTATTTCCCGGAACCATCAATAATGGTGGCCCCTGAAGGCAAGGTTATACCACCTGAAGGAACCACATCAACGATCCGGTCACCGTCAATTATAACAGTCTGATCCATCAGGATTTGTTCACTATCCATAGGGATCACATTTACATTTGTAAATACCGTTATAGGATCCTGAGATGGATCAGAAGAACAGGCAGTTAAGATCAGGCTGATGGAGAGTAGGATCAAATTTTTCATGAAATTGGAGATTTGTTGAAGTACAAAAACCAATATAATATTTAAGTTGGTTCTGTTGTCTGGAGACTGTTCAATTAAGTGTGTCATAACTAACTTAGACACATGGAACCTACAAAAAACAACAAACACCTGGATGCTTTGGTAAAAGAGTTATCAGAGCAGTTAAGCCAGGGCAAGCCCTTAA
>Ga0189284_100176_pt1 | contig 79341 bp, 81 predicted proteins | sample N32C7minimetaG_FD_130314 | JGI IMG/M metagenome (GOLD analysis project Ga0189284, IMG submission 130314) | Marine microbial communities from the Costa Rica Dome - N32 C7 mini metaG | ecosystem: Environmental > Aquatic > Marine > Oceanic > Photic zone | place: Costa Rica: the Eastern Pacific...
CCGCACCTACGACGATCTCTGGCACGCCGTTGGGCATGTTTGTGATCTCTTTACTGACGAGGAGTGCTACAACTTCTTCAAGGCCGCGGGCTATGAAGCCGATTAAACGCAACACGCTCTAATACCGGGTTAGCGCAGCGCCGCCGCGAAAGCCGCGATGCGCCCCGCATCCTTGACCCCCGGCGCGCTTTCAACGCCAGAGCTGACATCGACCTGGCGCGCGCCGGTCAGGCGCACCGCCTCGGCCACGTTCTCGGGCGTCAGGCCACCGGCCAGCATCCAGGGTCTGGTCCAGTATTTGCGGCCTGCCAGCAGCCGCCAGTCGAAGGCCAGCCCGTTGCCGCCGGGCAGGTCGGCGCCCTTGGGTGGCTTGGCGTCGATCAGAAGCTGGTCGGCCACCGGGGCGTAGGCGTCGATCGCGTCAAGGTCTGCCGCCTCGGCCACGCCTATGGCCTTCATCACCGGCAGGCCATAGCGCGCCTTGACCTCGGCCACGCGCGCGGGCGTTTCGCGTCCATGCAGTTGCAGCATGTCCAGCGGCACGCGGGTCGTGATCCGGTCCAGCAGCGCGTCGTCGGCATTGACTGTCAGCAGAACCTTGGCCAGCCCCGGCAGCACCTCGACGGCCAGCGCGGCCATCCGGTCGGGATCGACATGGCGCGGCGATTTGGCGAAATGCACGAAGCCGACATAGCGCGCGCCCGCATCGGCGGCGGCGCGGATATCCTCGGGCCGGGACAGGCCGCAGATCTTGACGGAGATGGTCATGTGTGCCGCCGGATCGGCCTATTCGACCAATGCCAGCACGTCATCCTGGCTCTCGCGTTTCTGGCCGCGCAACTGGGCCACTTCGCGGGCCAGGCGGTCGCGTTCCCTGCGCTGCGCCTTGGCCTCGGCCCGCTGGCGGTGTTCGCGGAACCATTCCCAGACGAAGCCGATCAGCAGACCGGCCACGATGCCGCCGAGGATGACCAGGAAGAGCGGCAGGGTGACGATGAAGTTCCAGTTCACCCACTCGGCCAGGTTGTCCGGCAGCACGGTCAGGGTCACGGGCTCGCGGTTGGCCAGCGCCAGCAGCACCAGCACCAGGGCCACGACCGCCAGAAACAGATACTTGATGAAACGCACGGGTCAGTTCCCCTCCAAACCGTTCAGCCTGTCGCGCAACAGCTTGCCGGCCTTGAAGAAGGGAACATGTTTCTCTTCGACCTGGACGCTTTCGCCGGTGCGCGGGTTGCGCCCGATCCTTGCATCCCTCTGCTTGACGGAAAACGCGCCGAAACCGCGCAGTTCCACCCGGTCGCCCTGGGCCAGGGCGCCGATGATCTCCTCGAAAATGGCGCTGACGATCCGCTCGACATCGCGTTGATAGAGATGCGGATTTTCATCAGCCAGTTTCTGGATCAATTCCGAACGTATCATCCAAACCCCCCGGTCACGGATTCTTGTCGCTACCCACCGACTATAGGCAGAAAGACCGGCGAGGGAAACGGAAAGCCGTTGGAAAAGCGGGGAAATCTGTGGGCATTGGGCCGCATCCGGCAGCTTGCCGCCGATCCGACGGGGGTTGGTGCCGCCGCGGGCGGCAAAACCACAGGTTGTATCGGCATCTGATTCGGGGCCGGAACGATAAGGGCCCCGCGTTGCCGCGAGGCCCCAATTCACTGGTCTGACACTGAAAATCAGTCGTCGTCGCCCTTGAGCGCGGCACCAAGGATATCGCCGAGCGATGCGCCGGAATCGGAGGAGCCATACTGTTCGACGGCTTCCTTCTCTTCCGCGATCTCGCGGGCCTTGATCGACAGACCCAGACGGCGCGAACGGCTGTCCACATTGGTCACGCGCACATCCAGCTTGTCGCCGACCTGGAAGCGCTCGGGGCGCTGTTCGGCCCGGTCGCGGCTGAGGTCCGAGCGGCGGATGAAGGACTTCATGCCCTCATGCTCGACCTCGATGCCGCCATCCTCGATCGAGGTGACTTCAACGGTGATGATCGAGCCGCGCTTGATCCCGTCGATGGCTTCCGCGAAGGGATCGCCGTCCACCGCCTTGATCGACAGCGAGATGCGCTCCTTGTCGGTATCCACCTCGGAGACCACGGCCTGCACGACATCGCCCTTGCGGTAGTTGCCGATCACGTCTTCGCCGCGACCTTCCCAGGTCAGGTCGGAGAGGTGCACCATGCCGTCGATGTCGTTGTCGAGACCCACGAACAGACCGAATTCGGTGATGTTCTTGACCTCGCCCTCGACCTGGGTGCCGACGGGATACTTCTCTTCGAACTCTTCCCACGGGTTGCGCATGGTCTGCTTGAGGCCGAGCGACACGCGGCGTTTCGCGGTGTCGATCTCCAGCACCATGACCTCGACCTCCTGGGAGGTGGAGACGATCTTGCCGGGATGCACGTTCTTCTTGGTCCAGGACATTTCCGAGACGTGGACCAGACCTTCGACACCGGGCTCCAGCTCGACAAAGGCACCGTAATCGGTGATGTTGGTGACACGGCCCGTATGCACCGAGCCGAGCGGGTACTTGCCTTCCACCAGGGTCCACGGATCTTCCTGCAGCTGTTTCATGCCGAGGCTGATACGGTGGGTTTCCTTGTTGACCTTGATGACCTGCACCTTGACGGTCTCGCCGATGGACAGGACGTCCTTGGGGTCGTTGACGCGGCGCCAGGCCATGTCGGTGACGTGCAAGAGGCCGTCGACACCGCCCAGGTCCACGAAGGCCCCGTATTCGGTGATGTTCTTGACGATCCCGTCGACCACGTCGCCCTCGGACAGCTTGCCGATGACTTCGGCGCGCTGCTCGGCGCGGGACTCTTCCAGGATGGCGCGGCGCGAGACGACGATATTGCCGCGGCGACGGTCCATTTTCAGGATCTGGAAGGGCTGCTTGAGGTTCATCAAGGGCCCTGCGTCGCGCACCGGGCGCACATCGACCTGGCTGCCGGGCAGGAACGCCACGGCACCGCCCAGATCGACGGTGAAGCCGCCCTTGACGCGGCCGAAGATCGCGCCTTCGACACGCTCCTCGTCGGCATAGGCTTTTTCCAGGCGATCCCAGGCGGCCTCACGGCGGGCCATCTCGTGGCTGATGACGGCTTCGCCGCGCGCGTTCTCGACCGAGCGCAGGAAGATCTCGACCTCGTCGCCGACCTCGATCTCGGGGGCTTCGCCGGGGCTTGCGAATTCTTTCAGATCAACGCGGCCTTCCATCTTGTAGCCGACGTCGATGATGGCTTGTCCGGCTTCGATCGCCAGAACCTTGCCTTTGACAACCGATCCCTCCTGGGGGGTGTCAATCTCGAAGCTTTCTTCAAGGAGGGCTTCGAATTCCTCCATGGATGCGTTTTGAGCCATGTGGTCTCAGGTTCCTTTTGTGGTCGTTTTTCTGGCCGCGCGGTTGTCTCCGCCGGTCTTGGGATGATCGTTGGTCAGGCGGGATGCAAAACAAAGAGGGCCGGAGGTGTCCCGACCCTGCCCGTCTCGATGTTTTGCGGTGGTTTCCACCTTGTCGACGGGGGCGCGTATACTAGAGCCCGTGGCGCGGCGCAAGCGAGGAGTCGAGGGGAAATGGTCCGGGACCGGCAATCGCGCCGCCCCGCCCGTTCTGCGTCACTTGCGCGTCAGGGTCAGGTAATTGTTCATGCCGAAGGTGATCGCCCACACCGCGAGGATCGCGCCATGGGTGTTGGAGACTTCTATCTCGGCCTCCTCGCCATCGCCAAGCGTCAGTTGCATCGGTTTGGAGCGGGCCCAGTCGATGCGGGCCTGCACGGTCACGGGGCCGACAGGGACATCCAGCACAACCCGGTCATTGCGCCTGACCTCGCCCGCATCCGCCCCGTCGATGAGGATCCGATAGGCGCGCATGCGGTCGGCATAGCCGCCACCACGGCGCAGGATCAGCGTCGCGCGTCCCGTCATTGGCGCGCTTCGATCAACGCGATGGCGCGCGCCACCGCCTGGTCGACCGTCATCTCGGACGTGTCCAGCAGCAGCGCATCCTCGGCGGGTTTCAAGGGCGCCGCCGCGCGGGCGCTGTCGCGGGCATCGCGGTCGCGCAGATCGGTCAGCACCTGGGCCAGGGTGATGTCGCGGCCCCGCTCGACCAGTTCCTTGTGACGCCGCCCGGCACGGGTCTGGTCGTCGGCGGTCACGTAGATCTTGATCTCGGCATCGGGGCAGATCACCGTCCCGATATCGCGCCCGTCCAGCACCGCGCCGCCCATGCGCCGGGCAAAGGCGCGCTGAAAATCCAGCAGCGCCGCGCGCACCTCGGGGATCGCGGCGACCCGGCTGGCGGCCTGCGCGGCCTCGGCGGTGCGCAGGTCGGGATGTTCCAGGTCATCGGGGCGCAAGGCGCGCGCGGCCTCGGTCGCGTCCTCACCTGCCAGGGTGCGCTGCCCCACGGCCCGGTAGAGCAGCCCGGTATCGAGATGCGCAAAGCCGAAATGTTTGGCCACCGCCCTGGAGATGGTCCCCTTGCCCGCCGCCGCAGGCCCGTCGATTGCTACCGTGAATGCCATGGACAATGGCTAGCCGTGCCGGAACGGAACCGCAAGGGTCACGATACGCCGCGCAACCTGCGCCAGCCCCGCCACAGGACCAACAGGAGGAGGGCCGTGAAGCAGAATGTGACCAGCCCCGATTTCAGCACAGTCGCCAGCGACGCCGCCTGTGCCATCGTCTCGGTGGTTCCCTGGGGTCCGGCCAGCAGCATGTCGCGGACGCGCATGTTCTCCAGATAGTCGAACCCGGCCCCAGCCAGCGCCGCCACGACCAGAACCACACGCGGCAGAGTTCCGGGCCCGAGCCGGAGAAAGCTCCAGGCCAGGAAGAGCCCCAGAAGCGCCGGGTAGGCCCGGTCCAGCCAAGCCTGCGGCCCGAGATAGAGCGCCAGCCCATCCGGTGTCAGCGCGGCGAGGAAGTTCACCGCCTCCGTGTGGGTATAGCCGAAGGGGCGCATGTCGAAAGGCATCAGCCCGCCCGCCGCTTCGGTGATCGCGGGCAGGGTCCAGAGCAGCATCGCGGCATAGACCCCCGCCCCCGCAAGGAAGACCAGTCCGTAGAGGATGTTGCCCGCCCGCATCAGCCCACCTGTGTCGTCAGGCTCGGATCGGCGCCCTCGACCTTCGGCAGGCCGTCCGCGATCTCGTAGTAATCGCCCTTGTCGGCGCAGAAAATATGCCCCTTGATCCGCAGCCCGGTCGGGGCATCGAGCGTACCGGCGAAGATCGACAGATGTGTCCCCGGCCCGTCCCAGAAGAGGTTGCTTCCACAGGTCGGGCAGAACCCTCGCCGTGCCCCAGGGGAGGAGCGATACCAAGTTACCTCGCCCCGGATCGCAACACTCTCGCGCAGGGCCGAGGTTGCCGCGACATGGTGGCCGGAGGTCTTGCGGCACTGCCGGCAATGGCAGGCGATCACCGGGCGCAACGGGCCGGAGACGGTGTATGTCACCGCGCCACAGAGGCAGGATCCGCGCGTCACGGGTCCACCTGCGGGCCGCTGCGCCCGGCGGCGAAACAGGGCAACCCGTCGCTGGCCCGGTAATAATCGCCCTTGTCGGCATAGAAGATGTGCCCGTCCGCCTTCAGCCCGGTCGGCGCATCCAGAAGGCCCGCCATCAGGTAGGCCAGCCCGTCGAATTCCTCCCAGACCAGCGTGCTGCCACAGGTGCCGCAGAACCCGCGCCGCGCCTTGCCGGGGGTGCTGTCATACCAGGTGGGGGTGCCGTCCATCTCGATATCGCTCCACCTGACCGGAACCCCCGGCGCGACATGGCCGGTGCTTTTGCGGCATTGCGTGCAATGGCAATAGGTGACGGGGCCGAGCGGCCCGGTGATGCGCAGGCGGATACCCCCGCAGAGACAGGATCCCGTGATCATTGGCGTGGCCTCCCGCTGCATGTCCTTGCCAGACGATGCCGCGCGCCGCACGGGCCGGTCAAGCGGTCCTAGCTGTTACTCCGCACGATCCCCGCGCCGAGGCCCTTCATCAGCGGCTCGAAAATCGGGAAGGAGGTCGCGATCGGCCCGCCATCATCGACATGGACCGGCTCTCGCGCTGCCATGCCGAGGCAGAGAAACGCCATCGCGATGCGGTGATCGAGATGGCTGGCCACGGTCGCGCCGCCCGTGACGCTGCCCGCGCCCTGCCCCTCGACGCACCACCAATCGGGGCCATCCTCGACCGTCACGCCATTTGCCCGCAGGCCGTTGGCCATGGCCTCGATCCTGTCGCTTTCCTTGACCCGCAACTCCTTGACGCCGCGCATCATCGTGGTGCCTGTCGCATTGGCCGCGACGACCGAGAGGATGGGGTATTCGTCGATCATCGAGGCGGCACGCTCGGGTGGCACCTCGATCCCTGTCATGTCGGGCGAGAACCGCGCGCGCAGGTCGGCAACGGGCTCGCCGCCTTCCTCGCGCATGTTCTCATAGCTCAAATCCGCCCCCATCTCCTGCAACGTCGTGAAGAGCCCCGCCCGCGTCGGATTGAGCCCGATCCCCGGCACCAGCACGTCCGACCCCGGCACGATCAGCGCCGCGCAGACCGGGAAGGCCGCCGAGGACGGATCGCGCGGCACCACGATGGTCTGGGGCGTCAGTTCGGGCTGGCCGGTCAGGGTGATGACGCGGCCCTCCGCGGTCTCTTGGGTGGTGATCTCGGCCCCGAACCCCGCCAGCATCCGCTCGGTATGGTCGCGGGTGGCCTCGCGCTCGATCACCACGGTCTGCCCCGGCGCGTTCAGCCCCGCCAGCAACACCGCCGATTTCACCTGCGCGGACGGCACCGGGACGGTGTAGCGCACCGGCAGAGGCTCCGCCGCGCCGACCAGGGTCATCGGCAGACGCCCGCCCGCGCGCCCCACGGCGCGGGCCCCGAACAGCGCAAGGGGGTCCGTGACCCGCGCCATCGGCCGCCCGTTCAGGCTGGCATCGCCGGTGAAGGTGGCACAGATCGCGGTCGTCGCCATCGCCCCCATGATCAGCCGCACGCCGGTGCCCGAATTGCCGCAATCTATCACCTGCCCGGGCTCGGCAAAGCCGCCGACACCGACGCCATGCACGACCCAGTCACCACCGCCCAGATCCTGCACATCGGCCCCGAAGGCGCGCATCGCTGCGCCCGTGTCCAGCACGTCCTGCCCTTCCAGAAGCCCCGAGATCCGCGTCTCGCCCACCGCCATCGCGCCCAGGATCAGGCTGCGGTGGCTGATCGACTTGTCGCCCGGCACCTCGGCCACGCCGGAAAGCGGCCCAGAGGGGCGGGAGGTCATCGGGATCGGGGTGCCATGGCCGGACATGCGCGCTTCCTTCTCAGAACAGATCAGCCCCGCTGATAGCGCCAGACCCGGGGGCCGTCCACTCCCCTGTCCCCGCTTCTTTGTTCTGCAAATATCCCGGGGTCCGGGGCAGAGCCCCGGCGGATCGGCGCGTCAGCGCCGAAACCCCTCAGGTCTTGCGAAACGTCAGGTAATGCGGCACCCGGCCCTCGCGCAGCGCCTTCTGTTCATAGCGGGTGGACAGCCAATCCCCCCACGGCTCCCGCCAATCACGCGGGCCCTCGGCCAGCCAGTCGAACCCCGCCTTCGGCACCTCCTGCAAGGTTTGACGCACGTAATCGGGAATATCGGTCGCCACTCGTAGGATCGCGCCGGGTGTCATCACGCGGGCCAGCGGCTCCAGATGCTCCTGCGTGACAAAGCGGCGGCGGTGGTGGCGTTTCTTGGGCCATGGGTCGGGATAGAGCAGGAAAACCCGCGACAGACTCGCCTCGGGCAGCACGTCGAACAGATCGCGCGCATCGCCGGGATGGACGCGCAGGTTGTCCACGCCCGCGTCGCGGATCTTGGCCAGCAGCATGGCGACGCCGTTGATGTAAGGCTCGCAGCCGATCAGGCCCACATCCGGGTTGGCCGCGGCCTGATGCACCAGGTGCTCGCCGCCGCCAAAGCCCACCTCCAGCCAGAGATCGCGCCCGCCGAACAGCGCGTCGATGTCCAGCGGCAGCCGGTCGGGGTTCGCCTCCCAGTCCACCGGGCCGGGGCTGAGCCCCTCCAGATCGGCCTCGATCAGCCGCTCCTGGCTGTCCTTCATGTGGTGACTTTTCCGGCGGCCATAGAAATTACGCCAGGGCGCGCCTGAAGGATGGGTTTTGGGGTGGGTCTTGTCAGGCATGGGTCATGCAGCCCCTGGCAGGAAATCGGACCAGCGGTGCCTAACCAATATCCGCCCCGGCCTCAACCATGTCACCCGCGCGCGGCGCGTTTTTCCGCGCCCTTGAAGGCGGACCAGATGAACAGGCGGAAGAGCGGGATCAGCAGGACAAAACCCACGCCCACGCCGATCCCCATGACGCCAAGCGCGATTCCGATCTCGTCGCCGCGCACACCGCCAAGCGCGAAGGACAGGCCCACGGCCACCACGCCAATCCCCAGATTGACCAAGAGCGCCCGCAGCGCGAAGCGGATCGCATAGGCCCAGGATGCGGGGCTTTCGGGTTTCCGGCCTTCCGACTGCAGGTATCGCTGCGCGAAATCGGTGACGGGCCAGAGGATCGCCCCCACCGAGCCGCCGATCAGGGCGCCGCGCAGGATGGGCGAGGCCAGCAGGTTCGGGAACGCCGCCATGGCGACGCCGAAGACGAGGGTGATTACGACCGCAACGATGGCGTAAATGCGCGTAAACCGTGCGATGTAGCCGGGGGAAATGTCGGACATGAAAAACCTCTTGGGCACGAAAATGGGCGGCACCGTCACCGGCACCGCCCTTGTCTCTATCACAGCCCCGGCGAATATCTAAACGGCGGCTGACAGCTTGCCGGTCAGGTCGGTGCGCTCCCAGCTGAAGCCGCCATCGGCGTCGGGCGTGCGGCCGAAATGGCCATAGGCGGCCGTGCGCTCGAAGATCGGGCGGTTGAGGCCCAGATGCTCGCGGATGCCGCGCGGGGTCAGATCCATGACGCGGGCAACGGCGCGTTCGATCTCAAGCGATTCCACGTCGCCGGTGCCATGCGTGTCGGCATAGATCGACAGTGGCCGCGCCACCCCGATCGCATAGGACAGCTGGATCGTGCAGCGCTCGGCCATGCCGGCGGCCACCACGTTCTTGGCCAGGTAGCGCGCGGCATAGGCCGCCGAGCGGTCCACCTTGGTCGGATCCTTGCCCGAAAACGCGCCGCCGCCATGCGGGGCGGCACCACCATAGGTGTCGACGATGATCTTGCGCCCGGTCAGGCCCGCATCGCCATCGGGGCCGCCGATGACGAATTTGCCGGTCGGGTTGACGTGCCAGATGGTCTGATCGGTCAGCCACCCCTCGGGCAGAACCTCGCGGATGTAGGGCTCCACGATGGCGCGGATGTCGGGGCTGGTGAGGCTTTCATCCAGGTGCTGCGTGGAGAGCACAAGCGAATGGATGCCGACCGGCTTGCCGTTGCGGTAATTCACCGAGATCTGCGATTTCGCATCCGGCCCCAGAACCGGCACTTCGCCCGATTTGCGCACCTCGGCAAGGCGGCGCAGGATGGCATGGGCGAAATGGATCGGCGCGGGCATGAGCTCGGGTGTTTCGTTGGTGGCGAAACCGAACATGATGCCCTGGTCGCCCGCCCCTTCCTCCTTGCCCGCCGCCGCATCGACACCTTGCGCGATATGGGCGGATTGCTCATGCAGCAGGTTGGTGATCTCGACCGTCTCGTGATGGAACTTGTCCTGCTCGTAGCCGATATCCTTGATGCAGGCGCGCACGATGGGATCGACCTGGGCCATGTAGTCGTGCAGCTTGTCCTGATCGCTCAGGCCGACCTCGCCGCCGATCACCACGCGGTCGGTGGTGGCGAAGGTCTCGCAGGCAACGCGCGCCTCGGGTTCCTCGGCGATGAGCGCATCGAGGATCGCATCGGAGATCCGGTCGCAGACCTTGTCCGGGTGTCCCTCCGACACGGATTCAGAGGTGAAGGTATAGTTGTTTCGTGCCATGGGAAGTGCTCCGGTATTATTCTTCTCGCCACGTCAGGAAGCCGTTGTGGCGCGGTATGCCTTGCCATTACGGGGTTCTCGGGGGGAGTTCAATGGCCCCGCGTGCGCCGCACCAGGACCAGCCCGCCAACGAGCGTCAAAAGCAACACCCACACGGGCCAATTGCCGAGGCGCGCGTAGATCGTCGGCGCAAGGGCTGCGGGCAGGACCGCGTCGATGACGCCCTGTTCGTTGAGGGGATGCGAGGCGAGGATGCGCCCGTAGGGGTCGATCAGGGCCGACACGCCGGTATTGGCGGCGCGCGCGACCGGCAGGCCCTGCTCGATGGCGCGCAGCCGGGTCTGGTCGAGATGCTGATAAGGCATGGCACTGTTGCCGAACCAGGCGTCATTGGTGATCTGCACGATCCAGTCGGGCCGTTCGGGTGCCGCGGCCACGTCACGGGCAAAGATCGCCTCGTAGCAGATCAGCGGCAGGATGCGGCCCGCGGCGCCAAGGTCCAGAACCCGCGCCCCCGGCCCGCTCGCATAGCCGCGCCGTTCGGCATCGGGCATCAGCCCGGTCGCGGCCAGCAGGGAGGCCAGTGGAATATACTCGCCGAAGGGGACGAGGTGATGCTTGTCATAGACATGGCTGATCGTGGCGTCGGGCTGAAGCACGGCGAGGCTGTTGTAAAAGCCCTGCTCGTCCAGCCGCTGCGCGCCGAAAATTACCTCTGCGTCGCCAGCCGCATCCGTGATGAGGGGGAAAATCTCCTCGGCGATGTCCAGCCGCCAGGCCAGCGCGGTCTCGGGCCAGATGACGACGTCGGGCGGGGCATCCGCCGGCGCGGCGCTCAGGTCCAGCAGACGCTGGAAGAAGACCGGGGCCATGTCGGGGCGCCATTTCAGATGCTGCGGCGCATTGGGCTGGACGATGCGGATCTGCGTTTCCGACAGGGCGACCGGCGCGGCAAGCCGCTGCGCTCCGATCCATGACCCGCCGAGCAGAAGAGCGGTCGAGACCGCCAGGGCGGGCCAGGCCCGTGACCCCGGCGCGGCAAGCGGCAGCGCCAGGGCCAGAAGGGTCAGGAGGCCCACGCCGGGCACACCGATCCAGGCCGCCAGCTGCATGAACGGATGGTTGAGCCAGAGCGATCCGATCTGCGCCCAGGGAAAGCCGGTGAAGAGCGTCGCGCGCAGGAACTCGGCCAGGATCAGACAGGGCGCCAGCGCCACCAGGCGCATGCCGTGCGACCGGCCAAGCGCAAAAGCCGCCCCGTAGGCCGCCGCGAAGAACAGCGCCAGCCCCCCGACCATCCCCGCCAGGGCGAATGGGGCCATCCAGGCATAGGCTTCGGCATCGACATAGAACGGGGCCACGATCCAGAAATGCGTGCCGCCGATATAACCCACGCCGACCAGCCAGCCGAACCAGGCCGCCTGTTTCCAGCTTGCCGCCCGCGAAATCGCGTAGAGCGCCAAACCCCAGGCCATCAGGGCCAGCCACCACAGGTTCAGCGGCGCCTGCCCGGTGGCCGCCACCAGCCCCGGCAGGATCCATATCAGGCTGACCAGCCGCGCCCGCAAGATCACGCGCCCAGTTTCGGCAGCCGCACGCGCAGGCGCTTGATGCGGCGGGGGTCGGCGTCGATCACCTCGATCTCGGCGCCCGAGGGGTGCGGGATGACCTCGCCGCGCGCGGGCACCCGGCCCGTCAGCACGAAGACCAGCCCGCCGAGCGTGTCGATTTCCTCATCGTCCAGATCCTCGGTCAGGGTCATGCCGATGGCCTCCTCGAACTCGTCGAGCGGCGCGCGCGCCAGCACCAGCCAGCTGTCGCCCCCCTCATCGGTCCAGAGCTGGTCTTCGTCGACATCGTGCTCATCCTCGATCTCGCCGATGATCTGCTCGATCAGATCCTCCAGCGTGACCAACCCGTCGACACCGCCATATTCGTCGATCACCAGGGCCATGTGGATGCGCTCGCTCTGCATCTTTTGCAGCATCACGCCGATGGGCATCGACGGCGGCGCATAGAGCAGCGGGCGCAGCATGGTGGTGACGTCGAAATCGTTGGACTTGCCGTTGAAGCCATGCCCGAGCGCCAGATCCTTGAGGTGGATCAGCCCGACGGGCGTATCCAGCGTGCCGTCATAGACCGGCAGCCTTGTATAGCCCGTCTGGCGGAACACCTCGACCAGGTCGGGCATCGAGATATCGTTGGCCACGCCTGTGATCTCGGCGCGCGGGATCGAGACGTCGTCCATCCTGAGCCGGCGCAGGTTGTGCATCCGGATCGCCGCAAGCGCGCCGTTGCCGACGGGGTGATGCGGCTCGGACGGGTTGGCCTCGGGCTCGGGGGTGTCATCGGGGCTGGCGCTGCCGAAAATGCGGGCGAAAAGGCCCGGCCTCTGGTCTGCGCTCTCATCTTCGGGTGGCGCGCTTTGCGCCGCGCTAGACGAGCTGTCGGGGTTTGAGCTCATGGCTCCTTTCCAAAAGGTGACGCGCGCGCGGAAATTGCGCCCGCGACCCTAATATGGGGCAGGCACCCCCAAAGTTGCAAGGATGCGCGTCTCAAGCCCCTCCATCACGGCGGCATCGGCGTCGTTTATGTGATCAAAACCCAACAGATGCAGGGTGCCATGCACCAGAAGGTGACTGAGATGATGGGCAAAAGGCCGCCCGAGGTCGCGCGCCTCGCGCTCGCAGGTCTCATGGGCGATGGCGATATCGCCCAGTTCGACGGGTGGGCCGCCTGCCGGGGCTGTGGGCAGGTCGGGCCTTTCGCCAAGGGGCAGGGCAATCTCCTCGGCGGGCCAGCTCAGCACGTTGGTGGGGGTGGGTTTGCCGCGAAAATCGGCGTTGAGACCGGCGATGCGGGCATCGTCACAGGCCAGGAGGCTGATCTCGAAGCGGTCCGGGTCCAACTCCAGATGGCGCAGCGCCGCGGTGCAGGCGGCCTCGGCCAGCGCGGTGAACGCCGCCTCGTCCCAGTCGCCCGCCTCGACGATGACATCGACGCTCATCGCGCGGTCCGTGGCAGGAAGAATTTTCCGCAAGATTCTTCGGGTGGAAAAATCTTCAGAAAGATTCTTCGCACCGTCTCACGCAGGGCTATCCGCATCATAGGCCTCGATGATCCTGGCCACCATCGGGTGGCGCACCACGTCCTTGGCGGTGAAATAGTTGAAGGATATTCCCTCGATCCCCTCAAGAATCCGCTCGGCATCGCGCAAGCCGCTGGTCACGCCGCGCGGCAGATCGACCTGGCTGCGGTCGCCGGTGATCACCATGCGGCTGCCGCGCCCAAGCCGGGTCAGGAACATCTTCATCTGCATCGTGGTTGCATTCTGCGCCTCGTCCAGCACCACGAAAGCGTTGGACAGCGTCCGCCCCCGCATGAAGGCCAGCGGCGCGATCTCGATCTGCTTTTCCTCGATCAGCTTGCCCAGTTGCTTGGCAGGCAGGAAATCGTTCAGCGCGTCATAGAGCGGCTGCATGTAGGGATCGACCTTGTCCTTCATGTCGCCGGGCAGGAAACCCAGGCGTTCGCCCGCCTCGACCGCCGGACGGCTGAGGATGATCTTGTCGACATGGCCGCCCATCATCTGGTTCACCGCCACCGCGACCGCCAGATAGGTCTTGCCGGTGCCCGCCGGCCCGATGCCGAAGGCCAGTTCATTGTCGAAGAGCGCCCGCACATAGGCCTGCTGCGCCAATGTGCGCGGCTCGATCGTCTTCTTGCGGGTCTTGATCTCCAGCGCGCCGCCCTGGAACATCTCCATCTGGTCGCCGTCGCGCGCGCCGGTTCCCTCGCCGGAATTGCCAAGCCGCACGATGGCGTCGATATCGCCGGGGCTGAGGCCGCGCCCCGCCTCGGCCCGTTCATAGAGCACCTCGAGCACCTTCGCCGCTTCCTCGCGCGCGCCGCCCAGCACCTCGACCGCGTTGCCACGGCGGATGATCTGCACATCCATCAGGTGTTCGATCTGGGCAAGGTTGCGGTCGAATTCGCCACATAGCGCGATCAACAACCGATTGTCGGGAAATTCGAGGGTCAGTTCCGGCGGGGTCTCGGCCTGGGCCGGAGACATGGAGGTTGTCGCCAAGGGCGTCTCCCGTGAAGGTGAATCTGTCTCCACTGTGGCAAGCCAGCCGGGGCAAGGCAACCGCCAGAACGCTGCAAGACCGAAATGGAGGCCCCCAACGGCAAACGGGCGGCCTGTCATGGACCGCCCGCCTGGAAAATGGTCGTCCCGGTTACGGGGTGCGCGGCACGCGGTCGCGGATACCGGCGCCCGCCTGGGTGTCACCGACGATGGAGCCCGGAGGCGCCACATTGGTGCAGACCGGCAGCCCGCTGACCGGATCGCGGCGGCGCGACCAGTAGCCTTCCAGCCCGTCATCGATCATCCAGATCTGGCAGCCGTCGGGGTCGATATAGATCCCGGCCTCCATCGTGGACAGATGCGCGGCGTCGCGGCCCCGGTCATCGCCGATGGCGCGCAGCGGGGCGGGATCGCTGGTCGAGGTCACGCCCTCGAAGTTTTCGGCACAAGCCGACAGCAGCAGCGCCGTGCCAAGGGTGGCCGTGAACTTCAGCGGTGTGGAAAAAGTCATCATGGCAGTCACCTGTAGCATACGATTTCGACGCGGCGGTTCAGCTGCATGTTCGCAGCGCTGTTGTTCGGGGCCACCGGACGGCGTTCGCCATATCCGATCTCCCGCGCCACCTGCGCACCGACCGAACGCGCCACGGCGGCAACCGAGGCGGCACGGCGCTGCGACAGCCCCATGTTGTATTCATCCGAGGCGCGGCTGTCGGTATGGCCGTAGATCGCATAGGCGAAGGCCCCCGCGCTGGTGAAGAACTGCGACAGGCGTTCGCGCGCGCCCGGCATCAGGCGGGCACTGTCGGTGTGGAACAGCGTGTCGGTGTTTTCCACCGAGCAGGTGTTCATGTCCAGGCAGACCGGCATCCCGTTCTGCGGGTTCACCCGGCCTTCCATATAGCCCTCGACCCCGCCATCGGCGGCCCAGTGCATGCAGCCATCCGGGTCGATCCAGATGGTCGGCTCCACGGTGCCGGTGATCGTGGCCGTGCTTTGCGCGGCGGCCAAGCCCGGCAGCAGAGACGCCGCCCCGATTGCAATGACACCCACGATGGCAGACCCGAATTTCGGTAATAGTAAACGCATTGCGGCAGCACCCCCTTTGTCCGTCGGCCAATTTCCTGGCGCGTTTCTTGCTTGAAGTCCCGGCCTGGCAGGGCCGAGGGGAAAAATCCCGGTTGTTTTTCAAACAGTAGCAAGATTGCGCGCCATTGGAAGCCTGAATTGGCAAAAACACACGCGCCGCGCGAAAAGACCGGCCTGGAAGATGGCTGAAATCGCAGGAGAATCCCGCGCCGCCGACCGCCGCGAAACGCCCGGATCGGGACCGCGCGAGGCGTTAACCGATTCGGGCGTCCCCATGTTCGGAACCGTCGGATTGTGGCGGATTTTAGGAAAATTGCAGGAAACACGACGGGCAACGGCCCGCTTTGTCCCGGCCTTGCGAACAATAGGCCAAGACCGCCCCTTTGTTTCGCAAAACGGCAGGCCGGATACGACCGGACTTCACAGCCGCTGCCAAAAAGTTAAGATCGGATTAACAGGCAAGGGGGGAAAGAGGATCGGCGCGAACCGGCCCGCCCATCATCGTGCAGATGGTCATCACTACGTCACGAAAAAGGATGGGAAGATAATGAAACGCCCCTTGATTGCCACTGCCCTCATCGCCGCCCTGGCCACCGCCGCGCCCGCCGTGGCCGGCGGCGTGCATGGCGGCTATGGCCACGGCCACCAGCACGGTTATGCAAATCAGCAAGGCCACCAGTACCGCAACGTCCGCGTCATCAGCGCGACGGTCACGATCAGCTGCTTCCGCGGCCCCTGGGAGGAGGTGATCTGGGACCGCCCCGAGCCGGTCTTCGTCGATAGCCTGGTCGGCATCGGCTATACCTACCCCGAGGCGCATGCCATCGGCGAACGGGTCTGCCGCGACTCCACCGGGGTCGGCAACCCGGAGAATATCCGATCGACCATGCTGAACATCATCGAAAGCGAACCGCCGCGCTGGCAACAGTGATGCGAGGGGGCCGTATCAGGCGGCCCCTTCCCGAGCGTTTCAGGTTCCACCGGACCCAAGGTATCGGTTTTCGCGTTCGGCCCCGAAAGGGGACCAGGCAGGGAAAACCGATACCTCTTCAGGCCGAAACGCTCTGCGTCACCAGTTCGCCCTTCAGCGAATTGGCCCGGCTTTCCACGATCCGCACGGTGGCAATCTGACCGATCAGGTCCGCCGGCGCATCGGCATGGACGGCGTGCAGATAGTCGGACTTGCCGATGAGCTGCCCCGCCTCGCGGCCCGGTTTCTCGAACAGCACCCGCACCTCGCGGCCAACCATGGCGTCCTGCGCCGCCCTTTGCTGACGCCCGAGCAATGCCTGCAAGCGCTGCAACCGCTCCGACGCGACCTCATCGGGCACCGGCGGCTTCTCGGCCGCTGGCGTGCCGGGGCGGGCGGAATACTTGAAGGAATAGGCCTGCCCGTAGCCGACCGCCTCCACCAGGTCCAGCGTGGCCTGGAACTCCTCTTCCGTTTCGCCGGGAAAGCCGACGATGAAATCGCCCGACAGCAGCAGGTCGGGCCGCGCCGCGCGGATGCGCGCGATCAGCGCCACATATTCCGCCGCATTGTGCTTGCGGTTCATCGCCTTCAACACCCGGTCGGACCCCGATTGCACCGGCAGATGCAGATAGGGCATCAGCTTTGCGCAATCGCCATGCGCGGCGATCAGGTCGTCCTCCATGTCATTGGGATGCGAGGTGGTGAAGCGGATACGGTCGAGCCCGTCGATCTCGGCCATCGCCCGAATGAGCCGCGCCAGACCCCATTCCCCATCCGGCCCTTGCCCATGATAGGCATTCACGTTCTGGCCCAGAAGCGTGATCTCGCGCACGCCGCGATCGACCAACTCGCGCGCCTCGGTCAGCAACCGCTCCACCGGGCGCGACACCTCGGCCCCGCGCGTATAGGGCACCACGCAGAACGCGCAGAACTTGTCGCAGCCTTCCTGCACGGTCAGGAACGCGGTCGGGCCCCGCCTGGGTTTGCGCGCCTTCGGCAGGTGCAGGAATTTGTCCTCTTCCGGGAAATCGGTGTCCAGCGCCTTTTCGCCCGCCTCGACCGCGCGCGCCATTGCGGGCAGGCGGTGATAGGTCTGCGGCCCGACAACCAGGTCGACCATGGGCTGGCGGCGCATGATCTCCTCGCCCTCGGCCTGCGCCACGCATCCGGCGACGCCGATCTTGAGGTCGGACTTGGCCTCGCGCAGGGGGCGGAAGCGGCCAAGCTCGGAATAGACCTTCTCGGCGGCCTTCTCGCGGATATGGCAGGTGTTGAGCAGGATCATGTCGGCCTCTTCCGCCGTTGCGACCTGCTCATAACCTTCCGACCCGAGCGCCTCGGCCATGCGCTCGCTGTCATAGACATTCATCTGACAGCCATAGGTCTTGACGAAAAGCTTCTTGGGCGCGGACATGGCGGGGGCCTCCATTGCGGGCGGATCACCTGCGCCATCTACCCCATGCCCCGCCCCGCTTCAATGCGCACGGGTGTTTGCAAAATCGAAAGCCAAAGGGCAGAGTATGCGCCGGGCAGAAAAACCGGGGCCAACCCAGATGATCCATTCCTCCATTTCCAGCTTCGCCGCCCAGGCGCGGCGCACACCGCTCGGGCGCGGCCCCTTCGCCATCGTCATCGCCGAGGACCGGACCGAGCTGACGACGACGCTGGATCACCTGACCCATCTGGGCTTTCGCCGCCTGTTCCTGGTTGCGCCCGACGATGTCGACCTGCCCGACGATATCGACGATGCCTCCATCGTCGAGGTGATCCGCCACCCGACCCGCCAGCCGGGCACCGCGCCCGCCATCGTCAATGCCCTGATCAAGCTGGTGCCGGGTGAGTGGATTCACTACTGCTACAACGCCGAATACCTGTTCTTCCCCTTCTGCGAACAGCGCCGCATCGGCGAGGCCATCGCCTTTGTCATGGAGGAGCGGCGCAATGTCGTGCCGACCTATGTGATCGACCTCTACGCCGAGGATCTGACCCGCTATACCGATGCCGTGTCGCTGGAAACCGCGCACCTGGACAGCTCCGGCTATTACGCCGAGACCCGGCGCAACGCGGATGACGAGGTTCTGGACCGGCAGCTCAACTTCTACGGCGGGCTGCGCTGGCGGTTCGAGGAGCATGTCCCGGCCCCGAAACGCCGCATCGACCGGTCGAGCCTGTTCCAGGCCATGCCGGGGCTGACGCTCAACGACGATCACACGCTGTCCGACCCCGAGATGAACACCTATACCTGCCCCTGGCATCACTCGATGTCGGCCACGGTCTGTTCCTTCCGCGTCGCCAAGGCGCTGCGGTCGAACCCCGGATCGCGCCATGACGTGGACAGTTTCCGCTGGCACAAATCGACCCGCTTCTTCTGGTCGTCACAGCAATTGATGGAACTGGGGCTGATGGAACCGGGCCAGTGGTTCTAGGCCACGTCGGGCCGTGACAGGCCCCGGAACCGCGGATCCAGCCGGTCGGGGTGAAAGGCCGGATCCTTGAGGTAGATGGGCCGCGCGGGCGTCATCCGGCACGGCGCGGCCTGGCCCGCGATCAGCCGGTCGCGCGGATGGATCAGCAGGGTTTCGGTGGCCAGCCCCTCGGCCAGGATCACCTCATGCGCGTCCATCGCAAGGTTGATGAAACCGGCCTCGGCGCAGCCGCGCACCCGCGTGACACCGGCCCGTCCGACCAGCTTGCTGGCCGCGATCAGCAGCTCCGCCCCGGTGACGGGATGTCGGATCACGATGCGCTGATAGGGGGCGACGGTCAGCGCGCGGCATGGCACCCCGCGCCCGAGCGCGCCGAACGAGATCATGACCGGGCGCGAGGGGTCATCCGGTCCGGCAAAGCGACGGGCCTGGCGGATGATCTGGCGCACCGGTTGCAGGCCATGGTCGCGGGTGCGCAGAAGATCGCCTTCGACCAGGTCGCGCGCCGGTCTGGAACCGTCCCCCGTCTGCACCAACGTGTCGGCAGTCAGCTGCACCGGCCCGCCAAGGCAGACGAAATGACGATCCTCAAGCGCGCCCGGAGCAACACCCGTCAGCCGCAGCGACCCGCCATCGTCGAACCGGATCAGCGCGTCACGGCCCGAGGGGTGCAGCCGCGAGCGGATATCGGCCATCGTCTGCATCTCGTAGCGGTCGAAGATGATGCGGTCGCCGACACCGGGCGAGAACCCCGCGATCACCTCATGACCGGGGCCTTCGCGCACCACGAACTGATCGGCCCCGCGCGTCGGCGCAGCACCCGCCTCGTCGAGGTCGGGCCAGAGCATTTCCCGCCCCAATGGCTGCTGATCGTCCATGTCCCTTGGCCCGGCAATCGCTGTCAGTCGCGCCCATAAGGCCATGAAATGGTTTCCGCCGCGCTAACGGGGGCCCTGAGACGAAAAACGCAGCCCCGAGGGGCTGCGTCTGATCACGCGGATCCGGGCGCGAGGGCTTACGCGGCCTCGGATTCAATCGCCTTGGGCGTCTCCGTCGCGATCTCGATCTGGCGCGGTTTCAGCGCCTCGGGCACTTCGCGCACCAGGTCGATATGCAGCATGCCGGCCTCGTGGCTGGCGCCGGTCACGCGGACATGGTCGGCCAGGTGGAACCGCTTCTCGAATGCGCGCGTGGCGATGCCGCGATGCAGGTAGGTGCGATCGGACTCGTCCTTCTCGCGGCGGGCCGAAACGATCAGGCCGTTTTCGCGCTGCTCGATATTCAGATCCTCGGCGGCGAAACCGGCCACCGCGATCGAGATGCGATAGGCGTCGTCGTCGGTCTTTTCGATATTGTAGGGCGGATAGGTCGTGGCGCCGGTATCCTGGGTCATGACCCGGTCCAGCAGGTCCGCCATACGGTCAAAGCCGACACTGGCGCGGTAAAGCGGGGTGAAATCATGGGTACGCATGGTGGTCATCCTCTTTGCTTGTCTTGAGCGATAACGATCTGTCGGGCGGTCCGTCATGGCACCGCCCTTTGGGTTTTGCCCCGGCCCCTTTTCTGCGGGCACCGGAACAACATGCGATTTGGGAACCCTGCGCCCGCCCGTCAAGGGGTGACGCGAATGAACCTTGCGCCGATATCCTCGGTCCCGTCATTGCCCGCGCTCAGCGTGCGGATGCGGCTGGCCTCGCGGCTGAAAACGTCGTCGGTACGGTCCAGCAGGTCCAGGATCGGGGCCAGCCCTCCGCCCAGATCGGCGGCCAGCGACACCGGATCATCGTACCATTCGGCCTGGGCCGAAATGACCGAGACGATGCCAAGCCGCCCGTTTTGCCGCAGGAACACCGGCGCGCCGGAGGAGCCGGGGTCGATATGGCACGACAGCACCTGCAATCCACCCTCGCCCGCGCGCACATCGCACCCATCCTCCAGCGAGGCGTAATCCGCCCGGTCGCGCCCGTAGGAGACAATCTGCACCAGATCGCCCACCGCCGCCTGCCCGCGCGCGGGGATCGGTTGAACCATCTCGGCGGGGATCGCGCGGTCAAGCTCCAGGATGGCGATATCGGTGCGCACCTGGTCCAACTGGTCGGCCAGGTCGGTGGCGTAGCCGGGATGGATCACGCTGCGCCGGACAGTGCGAAAGGCGACCGGGCGACCGTTGCGCAGCCCCGCGTTGAAACTGAACCCGGACTCGGGCAGGCGCTCTCCGGTCTGGGGGTGAAACAGGCAATGCGCCGCCGTCAGCACCAGGTCGGCGGCAATCAGCGTGCCGGTGCAGAACCCCGGCCCGGTGTCGATCCGCCCCACGGCCTGCCATTGCCGATCGGTGCCGACGCCGGTGACGGCCTCCAGCGGCGGGCCTGCCGGGGCGATGACGGGCAGGGTCTGCGCCGGGGCGGCCAGCGCCGAGAGGAGGAGGAACAGGAGCGCGCGCATGGGGCATTGGTCCTTGGCGGGAACGGTGTCGCGGCAAGGTTTACGCGCCGAGTGGGGCAAAAATTGGGCCGGGGCCCGCTGCGTGCAGCGGCCCCCGCTGGCTGGTGCCTACTGCGCCACCGCCTCGCAGGGCGTGCCCGCAGGCAGGCCGCCGGGCAGGACGCTGGACAGGAACGCGTGCTGGTTCGCGGCCAGGGCGGGCAACTCGAATAGCCCGTCGAATGTCGATCCCGGCACGTTCCAGGCCACCTGGGTGCCCGCGGCAATGGCCTGGCTCGACCAGACCTTGATGTCGTTGGGGAACTCCACCGGCGTGCCGGCGACGGCACATTCCAGTTGCAGACCGGGCGTTGCGGCGGGCCGCGCCTCCTGCGCGACGACGCGCGTGTTGCCGATCGGCGCGACGGTGGCATTGCCGTCGACGACCATGAAGGCGACGCCGTTGGCCTGGGCGGCCACGCCCGCAAGGGCACCGGCCACGACCGCGGCGGCGGCAAGGGGTTTGAGGAAGGGTTTGAACATGGGTCTAAAGTCCTTTGTTGCGAAGATTCGTCCGGATCTGTCCGGGCGCTGCTCTCAAACTGACCGTTCGTGTCCCTGATACGCAATGTCGGAAAGCTGTTATCGGATGACGGGGCTCACGCAGGCGTCAGATGACAAAGGGGAATCCGGCGTGGGATAAGGGGGGATGAGATTGTTGCACGCCTTGCCGGTTCTGCTTGGTCTCGGCCTGCCCGCCATGGCCGATCCTGCCCGGATCGTGGCCATGGAGGCGTCCGAATCGGGCGGCCTGTGGCGCTTCGACGTGACCGTCGCACATGCCGATACGGGGTGGGAGGACTACGCCGATGGCTGGCGGGTGGAACTGGCCGACGGCACGATCCTGGAGACCCGCGTGCTGGCGCATCCGCATGTGGATGAGCAACCCTTTACCCGCAGCCTCTTTGACGTGGCAATCCCGGACGGCGCCGACACGGTCCATATCCGGACCTCGACCAACGTGACGGGATGGGCCGAAGAGACAACCATCCATGCGCTCGATTGACCAGAGCGGTTCGCGAAACACGAGATCCTCATGGTATCGCCAAGAACACGGGAGCGCTGATTGCGTGGCAGCGTCCTGGCGATTCAGTGTTTCCCGGAACGCTCTATTGCCGCCCCTCGCGGATCCAGCCCGCCAGCATCAGCCCCGCCGCCAGCAACAGGAACAGCCATGCGGGCAGCAGCGGCGTCACGGTGATATCCGTGGTCAGGTAGGCCGCGCGCGGGGTCACGCCGATCCAGCCCCGCCCGGAGGCGTTGCGCCCTTCCGAGACGGTGCGGATATCCGGCATCCCGTCCTCCAGCCGCATCACGCCGCCGCGCAGAACCGCCGCCGGTTCTTCCATCAGGGCGCCGCTGGCCAGCGTCTCCTCGAATTCGCGCGGGGCGGCGGGGCCAAGCGCGATGACCGCCTCGCGGTCGCCTTCGCGCAGGCGGTAAAGCCCGATCTCCGGCCCGGTGAACTCGCCCGTAAAGCGCCCCGGCGTGGATTCCTCAAGCTCGACCACCACCTCGGACCCGTCTGGCGCGGTGACGGTGACATCGCCCGCGCTGTCCTCCAGCGTCTGGCGCGTGATCACGATGGTCTGCCCATCCGCCTCGGCGCGCAGGGCCTCCTCCTCCAGTTCCGGCTCGCCCATCATCCAATGCGCAAGACGGCGCAGAAGCTCCAGTTGTGGCCCGCCGCCCTCATAGCCGCGATCCCACAGCCAGGCGTGATCCGAGGCCAGGAGCGCCACCCGCCCCTCGCCGACCCGGTCCAGCATCAGCAAAGGCCGCCCATCTACCCCGGTCATCACGGTCTGGCCGCTTTGCTCGGTGATGTCGATCTGGCGCAGCCAGCGGCCCCAGGGCGCATCGCTGCCGGGCAGCGGCGTATGCGTATCCTCCAGCCCCGTCGTCACCGGGTGACGCTGGCCGAGGTCGGAGATTTGCGGCAGGAACGGCTGCTCGATCACCTGCGCCGTGGGCCGCCCCGGCAGAATCTCGGATAGCGGCGTGCGGTAGAGCGAGGCGGCGCTTGCGAAATCCGGCCCCGTCGCCATCAGCAATGCGCCGCCATTCTCGACATAGGCGCGCACGTTGTCGAGGTAGATCATCGGCAGGATGCCGCGCCGCCGGTAGCGGTCGAAAATCACCAGGTCGAACTCGTCCAGCGTTTCCAGGAACAGCTCGCGGGTTGGAAAGGCAATGAGGCTCAACTCGGTCACCGGCACCCCGTCCTGCCGGTCGGGCGGGCGCAGGATGGTGAAATGCACAAGGTCGACCGAGGGGTCCGATTTCAGCAGGTTGCGCCAGGTCCGTTGCCCCGGATGCGGCTGGCCCGAGACCAGCAGAACCCGCAACCGGTCCCGCACCCCGTTGATCTGCACCACGGCGGCGTTGTTGCGATCGGTGATCTCGCCCTCCGCCTCCGGCACTTCGAACTGGATCACGTTCATGCCCGCATGCGGCAGGGTCAGCGGCAGGTCGAACTCCCGGCCCACCGGCATCATGAAGCTGCGCGCATCCTGCCCGTCGATCGAGATGCGCAGCTCGGCCAGCCCGCCGATACTGTCGGGCACCGCGCCCTCATCCTCGATACGCAGGGTCAGCACCACCTCCTCGCCCAGGATGGCGAAGGCGGGCGCGTTCTGCACCATCAGCCGCCGGTCCCAGTCCTCCTCGGCCCCCGTGATCAGCGCGTGAAGGGGCGCGGGCAGATCGGGCGCAAGCTCGGCATCGTGGATCTGCCCGTCGGTAATCACGATCGCGCCGGCAATCCGGGCGCGCGGCTCCTCGGCCATCAACTCGGTCAGCGCGCCCATGACCAGCGATCCGGTATTGTCCGGCCCGTCGCCCACCCGGACCTCGCGCAATTCCATATCCAGCGCGTCAACCTCGCGCCGCACCGCCTCTGCCGCCGCCTCTGTCTGGTCGGGCCGGTCGGAAATGCGCTGCGAGGCGCTCTCGTCGATCACCATGAGCACAATATCGGTCAGCGGCTCGCGCTCCTCGTCCTGCAGCGACGGGTTCGCCAGCGCCAGAAGCAGCGCCAGGGCCGCCAGCGCGCGGAACGGCCAACCGGCCAGGTTGCGCCAGACCTGAAGCGCCAGGAACAGCGCGGCCAGCGCGGCCAGGGCCCAGATCACCAGCCAGGGCAGAAGCGGATCGAAAAGAAGGGTTCCGGTCATCGCTACTGCCCCAATCTGTCCAGAAGGGCGGGCACGTGCACCTGGTCGGACTTATAATTGCCGCTGAGCACATGCATCACCAGGTTGACGCCAAAGCGCAGCGCGATCTCGCGCTGACGTTCCCCGGCAAACCCGCGCCCGATGGGATAGAGAGGCCGCCCGTTTTCCCCCATCGCCCAGGCCGCGGCCCAATCGTTGCCGCCGATCACCACCGGCGTGACGCCATCGTTGAGGTTGCGGAACGGCATCCCCTCGATCTGTTCGGCATCCGGCGGCGCGGCCTCAACCCAGACATCGCGGCCCAGGTGGCGACCGGGGAAATCCTGCAACAGGTAGAAGGTGCGCGTCAGCACGTGATCCTCGGGCACCGGCTCCAGCGGCGGGATGTCCAGCGGGCGGGCGATTTCCTGAAGCGCGCGGCCATTGGGGGTCGAGGTGCCAAAGCGCCCGATATCGGCGTCGCGCGTGTCGAACACGATCATGCCGCCCCCGCGCAAATACGCATTGAGCCGGGCATAGGCGGCATCCGACGGGATCGGCTGATCGGGGCTGATCGGCCAGTAGATCATCGGGAAAAAGACCAGCTCATCATTTTCCAGGTCGATCCCGATGGGCGGCGCGGGCTCTACCGAACTGCGCCGCGCCAGTGTCAGGCCCAGCCCGTAGAGCCCCGCGCGGGATGTCTCATCCAGCCGCGCGTCACCCGTCAGGACGTAGCCGAATGTGACCTCCGAGGTCGCCAGCAGTGCCAGCGCCTCGTCGCTCTCCTCCTGCGCCTGCGCCTCGGGCGCGAGCGTCACGGCCAGGAAAAGCACGGCGGTCCGCGCCAGCCCCGGCAAGCGCCCCGACAGCCACAGCGCGGCCAGCGAGTCGATCAAGAGAGCCATGAATGCCCCGCTCAGGAAAGCCCAGGCCAGCGTCACCACCGGGCGCGCATCCATGCCTTCGACCGGGATGGCGGCGGGCCAGCTTGCGGTACTCAGCACTTCCTCGGCCCCCAGGACATTGCGCGCCACCCGGCGCTCGGACCCGGAATAGAGACCGGGCAGCAACTCTGCCGATAGCGGCGCGGTGGCCAGGTCGATCCCGTCGACACCGGGCATCACGCCCGCCTCGCGCCGCGTGCCGAACCCGTCCAGCAACACTTCCGGCACCCAGGTGATTCCGGCCAGGTCAATCGCGTCGGGGTCCACGGGGCGGGTGGAAATCGCCAGCCGCTCCAGCATCTGCACGAACAGACCCGACAGCGGCAAGGTCGACCATTCCGCATTCGCGGTGACATGGAACAGCACGATCTGTCCCTGCCCCAGACGCGCCCGCGTCACCAGCGGCGTGCCATCGGCAAGGGCCGCGATGGAGCGGCTGGCAAGCTCGGGGTCGGGCTGCGCCAGGACCTGCGAACTGACCCGCACATCTGCGGGGATCCGAAGCCCGTAAAACGGGCTGTCCTCGTCGAAGGCGCGCAGGGCTTTCGGTTCGCCCCAACTCATCGCGCCGCCCACCGTGCGCCCGCCTTCGCGCAGCCGCACCGGCAGCAGCGGATCAAGCTGGTCGCGCGCCACGTCCGAGCCCGCAAGCCGCGGCCCGGCAAAGCGCACCAGCATCCCGCCGCGTTCCACCCAGGCTTGCAGGCCTTGCGTTTCCTCGGGCGAAAGCGTGGCGACATCGGCCAGGATGATCACATCGGGGCTGGCCAGCAGCAAGTCCGACAGCCCCACCTCCAGCAGGTCCGCCGTGGGCGCCAGCGCCTGCCGCAGATAGTGCAGCGGCGACAGAAGCTCCTGCCCCTCGGCCTCGGAGGCCCCGGCCAGAAGCCCCACCTCGCGCCGTTGCAACCCGTCATCGGTCAGGCTCACCGCGCCCGCGCTGCGTTCGCCCGCGATCTGGAACCGGCTGATCCGGTTGCGCAGCTCCGGCGGCAGGTCCAACTCCAGCTCGGCCTCGCCGTTGCCCGCCGCGAACGCCAGGTCACCGCGCGCCAGTTCCCGCTCGATCCCCGTGGGGTCCAGCCCGAAGGCCTGCACGGTAACGGCACGGTCGGCCTCGGTCTCCAGCCGGTATCCCGGCACCAGGATCACGCCATCCTCGAACCGCGCGGGCCCAAGGCCCAACACGTCGCGCCCGCCCTCGAAGGCAATGACACCGCCCGCATCCGCCAGCGCTTGCGCCAGGTCGCCGCGGCCGGGATGGTCCAGCCCGTCCGAAAACCAGAAACTCTGGAACTCGCCCTCGATCCCCTGCACCCAGTCAAGCGCCGCGCCCATGTCGGGGGCAAAGGGCTGCGGTTCCAGGTTGTCGAGCCGCGCCAGCCAGGTATTCGCGGCCTGGAATGCCACGCCCTCGCCCGCCGGCAGGTCGGTCAGTTGCACCAGTGCCACCGGGCGGCCATCGCGCCCCGCCTCCTCGATCAGCCCCCGCGCACGGTCCAGCCGCACCGGCCAGTCACGCGCCGAGGCCCAGGAGGCATCCATCAGCACCAGCAGCGGCCCGTCGGTTTCCCGCTCCTCGGGCGGGTTCAGCACCGGCCCGGCAAAGCCGATGATCGCGGCGGCCACGGCCAGCATACGCAAGAGCAGCAGCCACCAGGGTGTCTTGTCGGTCTGGCTGTCATCATCCTTGAGGCCGATCAGCAGTGCCACACCGGGAAAGCGCCTGCGGATCGGCGCAGGCGGCACCGCGCGCAACAGCCACCACAGGATCGGCAAGGCGATCAGCGCCAGCAACAGCCCAGGCGCGGCAAAGGAGAGACCTCCGATCATGGGTGCCCCCTAGAATTTGGACGGTGAAAACGCGCATCGACGCGCGGCCCGCCTTCCGCCCCCGGAAAAATGCCCCTCCCGCCCGTCACAACCGCACCTTTTCAAGCGCGCGATAGATCCACAAGAGGCTCGGCTCCGCCCCCTCTCCGGTATGGTGGCAATGATAGCGCCATCCGGTGCGCCGCGCGATGTCGCGCAGCTGCGCCTTGCGCAGCGCAAGCCGTTTCAGATAGGCCGCGCGCAGGCCCCCCGCCTTCAGCGTCTCGAAGCGGATCGCGCCGCTCATACTCTCGAACAGGGTCCGCCCGTCGAAGGGAAACCGCTCCTCGTCGGGGTCCAGCACCTGCACCAGCGCGCCCTTGACGCCCCGGTCGGCGGCCTGGCCAAGCGCCTCCTCGACCGGTCCGACCTCGCCCAGGAAATCCGAGAAAACCACCGCGCGCGCGCCCAGCGGCATCACCTGCGGGCGCGGCGTGCCATAGTCGCCCGCATCCTCGGGGTCCATCAACGCGCTGGCCATGCGCATCAACTGCGCCTCGCCGCCGCGCGGGGGTTCCGCCAGATGGGTCAGCCCGACCCGTTCGCCGCCGCGCACCGCCAGGATCGCCAGCGCCATCGCCAGGGTCTGCGCACGGCGCAGCTTCGAGGGGCGCGCCTTCGACCCCGAATAGGTCATCGAGCGCGCGTCATCGACCCCGATCATCACCGATTGCGCCGCCTGCCATTCGGTCTGCCGCACGAAATGCACATCCGCCCGCGCCGAGCGCCGCCAGTCGATCGACCGCAACGCATCGCCCGCCTCGGCCTGCCGGTATTGCCAGAACTCATCGCCCGTGCCCGCCCGCTTGCGGCCATGTTCGCCCAGCAGGATCGTCGCCGCCAGGTGCTGCGCATCGGCCAGAAGCGACGGCAGGCTGCCCGCCACCGCCTCGGAGCGGGAGCGCAGGGATTCCGGCGTATGGCGGGTGTTCAGGGTCAAGCGGCCGCCTCGATCCGCGTCGCGCGGGCCGTCACCTCGTCGATCACATCCTCCAGCACCACGCCCTCGGCCCTTGCGGCAAAGCTCAGCGCCATGCGGTGCGACAGCACCGGCCGTGCCAACGCGACGACATCCTCGACCGAGGGCACCAGCCGCCCGTCCAGCAGCGCCCGCGCCCGCACCGTCAGCATCAAGGCCTGCGCCGCGCGCGGCCCCGGCCCCCAGGCGACGTGATCGCGCACCGTCTGCGGCGCGCCCTCATCCTCGGGGCGGCAGGCGCGCACGAGGTCCAGGATCGCCTCGACCACCCCGTCGCCCACCGGCATCCGGCGCACGACCTGCTGCGCCGCCATCAGATCCTCGGCGGTAAAGACCTGGTGCGCGCTGGCCTCCTCGGTCCCCGTTGTGGCCAACAGGATTCCGCGTTCGGTCTCGCGGTCCGGGTAATCGACGTCGATCTTGACCAGGAAGCGGTCAAGCTGCGCCTCGGGCAGGGGATAGGTGCCCTCCTGCTCGATCGGGTTCTGTGTCGCCAGAACGTGAAACGGCGCGGGAAGCGGGTGATGCACGCCCGCGATGGTTACCTCACGCTCCTGCATCGCCTGCAACAGCGCCGATTGCGTCCGTGGGCTGGCGCGATTGATCTCGTCGGCCATCAGAAGCTGGCAGAAGACGGGGCCCTGGATGAACCGGAACGACCGCGCGCCGTCATCCGAGGTCTCCAGCACTTCGGAGCCAAGGATGTCGGCAGGCATCAGGTCGGGCGTGAACTGGATACGCGCCGCCGTGAGGCCCATGACCGTCGACAGCGTGTCCACCAGCAATGTCTTGCCCAGCCCCGGCAACCCCATCAACAGGGCATGACCGCCCGAGAGAAGGGCCGCAAGCGACAGGTCCACGACCTGCCCCTGGCCGATGATCCGCGTAGCGATCGAGGCGCGCGCCTCGGCCAACCGGCGGCCTAGCGCTTCTATCTCGTCGACAAGCTTTTCGGGGTCAGACATGGCAATGCTCCGCTCGAGGATTTATATCGGCTCAGTAAAGACAACTATCGCGCCGACCACAAATGGCAAAAGCCGAAACAGGACAAATCATCGTGAAACCAACCGCCGACAGCCTGATGAAAGCCGCCAGGGAGGCCCAGAAGGGCGGCAAAATTCCGCCCGTCCACCTGTGGAACCCTGAATTCTGCGGCGATCTGGACATGGAGATCCGGCGCGACGGCACCTGGTTCTACATGGGCACGCCCATCGGGCGGCACGCGCTGGTCAAGTTGTTCTCGTCGATCCTGAAACTGGAGGATGGCCAGTATTTCCTGGTCACGCCGGTGGAAAAGGTCGGCATCCGCGTCGTCGACAAGCCCTTCGTCGCGGTCGATATCGAGGCGGCGGGCGCGGGCGCCGAGCAGGTCATCAGTTTCACCACAAACGTGGAGGATACCGTCATCGCCGGGCCCGAGCATCCGATCCGCGTGGTGCGCGACGAGGAGGGCGAGCCTTCACCTTACGTCATGGTGCGCGCGGGCATGGAGGCGCTGATCGACCGCAAGAGCTTCTACCGGCTGGTCGATCTCGGCGAATCCCACGTGATCGACGGCACCGACTGGTTCGGCGTCTGGTCGCAGGCCACGTTCTTCCCGATCATCCCGGTCGCTGACCTGGACGGCTGAGCGCGAAACGCGTTTTCGAAAACGCGTGGCGCAAATCGCGTCGACGCGGTTTGCCGCCCGAAACCAGCCTCACACCAGCCGTGCCACCGTCGCGCCTGTGGCCACGACCAGCCGCGCCGCCTGCTCCAGCCGGTCCCAATCCAGACGGTCCGTCCCGTCGCTGCTGCTGTGATATTCCGGCGCCTCCGCCCCGCCATCGTAGAACCCGATACACGGAAAGCCCTGGGCCTCGAACGGCATGTAATCGCTGTCCCAGATATCGGTATGGGCAGTGGCAAGGCTGGTGTGTTCCGCGGCCAGCCGTGCCGCCAGCGCGCCATAGGCCTCCGCCGCCCGGTCATTCGCAGGTGTCGCGTTGCCCTGATCGACCTCGATGAAAAGCGGGGCGTCCGGAGTGTCGCGGCGGCGGGCCAGCATGTCGAGGTTCAGCATCATCGCCACCCGCCACCCCTCGCGCGCGGCGATATTGGCGCAGGCGGTGGAGCCGGCCAGCCCCTGCTCCTCGCCCGAGAACCCAACGAAAACGATCTCATGCGCGAAGGATAGCGGCGCGAGGATCCGTTGCGCCTCGATCAGTGCCGCCATGCCCGAGGCATTGTCATTGGCCCCCGGCGCGTCCGTTCCGGGGCGCTCCGAGATGCTGTCGAAATGCGCGCCGACCAGCACCACCCCGCGCGGATCAAGCGGGTTGCCCGCGACGATATTGTGCCGTGTCACGCCGGTCTGCAGCGTGTAGCCCTGCCGCGCCACGGGCTGCCCGGCCTGCCCCATCGCCTGCGCCACCCAATCCTCGACCGCCGGAAACTGCGGCGACGGGCTCCAGCGGGTCGGGAACGCGGTCAGCCCCTGGACCGTCGCGCGCAGGCGGGCCGCCGAGACCTGCCCCACCAGCCCCGCCACGCGCGGATGCTCCGGCGGGACCACCACCGGCACCTCGGGCCGGGGGTTTTTCCCCGGCACTTGCGCAGATCCCGGCCCGGCCAGCCCCGCCGCCAGACCGCCCAACAGGACGGCGCGCCGGTCGATGCCGCCCGGGCTCACTTGTAGACCGGCGCGCGCTTCTGCATCTGCGCCATCACCGTTTCCATCTGATTCGGCGTCCCCATCAGCGCCGCCTGCAACTCCGCCTCCAGCCGCAGGCCATCGCCCGCCTGCCCCCAGAGCGCATCCACCAGCGCCTTCGACGCCCGCACCGCATCGGGCGAGCGTGCCGCCAGTTCCTCGGCAAACGCAATCGCGGCCCCGTGCGGATCACCTTCCACACGCGTCACCAACCCCTCGGCCAGCGCCTCCTCGCCCGACAGCACCCGCGCCTTCATGATCAGCGCCTTGGCGCGATCCGGCGCCATCAGGCGCGGCAGGCTCAGGCTGATGCCCATATCGGGGATGAGGCCCCACTTGCCCTCCATGATCGACAGCTTCGCACCGGGCGCGGCAATGCGGAAGTCGCAGGCCAGCGCCAGCTGCATCCCGGCCCCGAAACACACGCCCTCAATCGCGGCGATCACCGGCACAGGCAGGTCCATCAGCGCCTTGGCCGGGGCCTGGAACCGGTTCGGCTGGCCCGGCTCCATCGCCAGCATTTCGGCCTTCACGCCCTCCAGGTCGCCCGCAAGGGACATCAGCACCGAAAGGTCGATCCCGGCGCTGAAATCGCCGCCCTCGCCCGCGAGAACCACGGCCCGCAGACCCGGCTCGTCGGCCAGCGCCTCGCAGGCCGCGACCAGGTCGGCCAGCAATTCCAGCGTCACCGCGTTTTTCTTGGCGGGGCGGTTGAAGCGTATCTCGGCCACCGGACCGGCGGCGTTCTGGACAGTCATCAGATCGGACATTGCAGAGGCTCCTTTTGACCCGCAGCAGACGCCGCCTGCCGCCATCCGGTCAAGCGTTACCTCGCGTGGCCCGCGTGCAATACCCGCCCGATCAGGTTCAGCAGCAGTTGCGCCGCCAGCACCGAGGTCACATCGCCCGCGTCATGATCCGGCGCGACCTCGACCAGGTCGATCCCCACCACCCGCTGCCGCGCCGCCAGCCCCGCCAGCAGCTCCAGCACCTCGTAATAGAGGAACCCGCCATGGCTCGGCGTGCCGGTGCCCGGTGCAATCGACGGATCGAACCCGTCGATGTCGATGGTAAAGTAAAGGTCCACATCCGCCGGAATCCGCTTGAGCATCCCCTCGACCCCTATGGCCCGCACCTGCCGGACCGAGAGGATATCCGTCCCCATCGCGCGCGCCGCCTCATAGCCCTCCTTCGCGGTGGAGCTGACATTGCGGATGCCAAGCTGGCTGATGCCCGAGACATGATCCTGCTCCGCCGCGCGCCGCAATGCGTTGCCATGGCCGTGGCGCACCCCGTGCCGTTCATCCACGAAATCCAGATGCGCGTCGATCTGCACCACATGGATCGGCCCGCGCCCCTCATAGGCCCGGATGCAGGGGATATGAACCGAATGATCGCCCCCCAGAACCACCGGCAGCGCGCCTTTCGACAGGATGAAGCGCACGGCGGCCTCGATATTGGCGTGGGAGCCATCGGTATCGGTATGGATGATATCGGCATCGCCCAGATCGACGATCGAGGTCTCCGGCCCCAGATAGGTCACGTCATCCTCATGATCATAAGCCCCGGCATGGCCGAAGGAGAAAAGCGTCGATGCCTCACGAATGCTCCGCGGCCCGAACCGCGCGCCGGCCCGGAACTGGGTGCCGAGATCGAACGGCGCACCAAGGATGGCGACATCGGCCGTGAGGGCTTCCCAATCGGCCAAATAGGGGTTCTTGCCGAAGGTGGCGATGCCGGTGAAAGGCAGGTTGATCCCGCCCTTGTCCTGTCCGTGGGTCATGTCGGGCCTCCCGGTTTTTCCGCCCGGCAGGAGACCCTGTTCTGGCAGCCAAGGCAAGCAAAGGGAAAGTCTTGTACCCGCTTGCAACCACAACAGGGTGTTTGTCCACGTCGTGATCCTGGTTTCGCGGGAATCCGGTCTCTCATGGCGAAGCTGCTGCGCGGAACGAAACGAGATTTCGCCACTGTTGCACCAACTGTCGCACGAACGACTATATCGCTTCGGGAAATACGTCTGACGGTCGTGCCATGTCCTTCAATGCCTCTTTGCGGCGCGAGATGGTTTCATGCCATTCCTGCGCCTCACGGTCCGAGAAAAAGCTGGACGACGGGGCAAGGCGTTTCACGGCTTCCTCGACCTCTTCCAAGCTGACTCGGAAGAACTCTTTCCGCATGTTGGAAGCGTTCACGCGGCGGTCTGCGAACTCTTTGTGAAGAGCGCCTTCGAGGGCCGGGGCTTCATCCGAATAGATCATGGCGTGGGTGTCGAAGCCGAACGGGACGCTCGCGTCACCAAGCTCTTTTACCCTGTCGTCTGGTTCAAGCCGCCGCGTCAGGCCGATCTTGACTACATCCTCGCCAAAGGAACCGATGTTCGAGATGATGTAAACGTAGCCGGATTTGGTCATCTCAGCCATAGCGCGAGCCCGTTCGCTTGTCGCGTGGGCTTCGGCCAGAGCAGCTTCCAGCTCCGCAATACGGTCTTCATCTACGCCCGCCTCTAAGCGCGCTTTGTCCAAAAGCTTCTGATACCGTTCCTCCTCACGTTCTGCGGCTTCGGCTTCCGCTAGGAGCTTCTTCTCTTCGCGTTCCGCACGGGCCAGCTCTGCGCGCTCTTCCTTCTCCATTTTTAGGCGTTCACGGTATTCATGCGTCGCGTGCAATTCGTCCAGCTTGAGGCTGACATATTGCTCACTGATACGCAGGTTCATGGACTCGTTGGTTTTGTCGATTTGCTTGGCCGCATTGAGGATACGCTTTTCCATCGCGTTCACGTTGTTCCAGCGCGTGTTTGCGATTGCAGCTTCGCATTCGTTATTGAAGGCGCGCATGGTCAGACGGGTCTGGCGGTTAATCATCGTCTGACCCTTGGCGCGGCTTCCGTCCACTTGCCAGTCCGTCGGACAGAGGGTCGAGGTCTTGGCCGAGACCATTGCTTTCTGGCGGTCGCGGATGCGAATGATCTCTTGCTTGTATTCGTCAGCATCGTTGAACTCGAAATGGGGTTCATAGACGCCCAGTTCCGCGAAAGAGAGCTTTTCGTCATAAATTGCGACTTGTTGCTCTAATTTTCTTAGCGTGGCGCGCTTCTCGGAATAAGAGCTACGCGTCTCTTCGATTTGCTTCCGTATCTCTTTTGCCGTGTCCTTGAGCGTCGAGACTTCATCCTCAACAGATGTGATGGGCGCATATTTTTCCTTGAGCGTTTCTGTGGTCACTTCCGCTTCCGCAATCCGCTTTTCGGCACGGTGTATTGCGCCACGGGCGCGAAGCCAGAGGACCAAAAGAAGGATGGGTAAGAGCAACCAGGCGGTTGCGAAAATCACAATGGGGTCCACCACTCTCAGCCTTTCAATAACTTTCTTTTAATTTGACTGGTGTCGCGGAGCCGATCAAGGAGAAGGTTTGCAGACCATCGCTGCGCCATGATGAATGAGAAAGTTGACCTCAAACCCGTCGCAATATGCGTCACCGATGCACGCCCGATTGGGCATGTCGGTCGATTACACCGCCAAATTCGCCCCGCACCTGACGCCCCCGCGTATGCACGGGGGGTGCATCGGGGGGTGTACCGGGGGCACCCCCCCCTATTTCAGTGCGCCTCGGCCCAGTTCGCGCCCTGCCCCGCATCGACCGTCAGCGGAACCGAGAGCTTCACGGCAGGGTCCGACGCCCCCTCCATCACCTCCCGCGCGCGGGCGATCAGCGTCTCCGCCGCGCCCTCCTCGACCTCGAAGAGCAACTCGTCATGCACCTGCAACAGCATCCTCGCGGGCAGGTCCTCGATGGCATCGTCCATGCGGATCATCGCCCGCCGGATCACATCCGCCGCGGTGCCCTGAATGGGCGCGTTGATGGCCGCGCGATGGGCGAAACCGGCGCGCGGGCCCTTGGCGTTGATCTCGGGCGTGTGGATCTTGCGCCCGAAAAGCGTCTGGACGTAACCGTTTGATTTGGCAAACTCTTTCGTGGCGTCCATGTAGTCGCGGATACCGGGGAAGCGCTCAAAATAGGTGTTGATGAAGTCCTGCGCCTCGGCCCTGGGGATGCGCAGGTTGCGCGCGAGGCCAAAGCCGGAAATGCCGTAGATCACCCCGAAATTGATCGCCTTGGCGCGGCGGCGCACGTCCGGGGTCATCTCTTCCAGCGGCACGCCGAACATCTGGCTGGCGGTCAGCGCGTGGATGTCGATGCCGTCCTTGAACGCCTGCTTCAACTGCTCGATCCCGGCGATATGGGCCAGGATGCGCAGCTCGATCTGCGAATAGTCCAGCGACACCAGCACATTGCCGGGCTCTGCCACGAACGCCTCGCGTATCCGTCGCCCTTCTTCAGTGCGCACCGGAATATTCTGCAAATTCGGATCGGTAGACGCCAACCGCCCCGTGCTGGCCCCGGCGATGGCGTAAGAGGTGTGCACCCGGCCCGTATCGGGGTCGATATGGTCCTGCAACGCGTCGGTATAGGTCGATTTCAATTTGGAAAGCTGCCGCCAATCCAGCACCCGCGCGGGCAGGTCATGCTCGGTCGCCAGGTCCTCCAGCACATCCGCCCCGGTTGCATAGGCGCCGGTCTTCCCTTTCTTTCCGCCCTCGATCCCCATCTCGTCAAAGAGGATCTCACCCAACTGCTTGGGGCTGCCGACATTGAAGCTGCGTCCGGCAAGTTCGTGGATCTCGGCCTCCAGCCCCGCCATTTTCTGGGAAAACGCGTTCGACATGCGGGAAAGCGTATCGCGGTCGACCTTGATCCCGTGCATCTCCATGCGCGCCAGAACGGGGACAAGCGGGCGTTCCAGCGTCTCATAAACCGTCGTCACCTGCACCTGGTGCAGCTTCGGCTTGAACGCCTGCCAGAGGCGCAAGGTGATGTCGGCATCCTCGGCGGCATAGGGCGCGGCATCCTCGATCTTGATCTGATCGAAGGTTTTCATGGACTTGCCGCTGCCCAGGATCGACTTGATCGGGATCGGCGTGTGGCCCAGGTAGCGTTCGCTGAGCGCATCCATGCCGTGATTGTGGATACCGCCATGCATCGCGTAGGACATCAGCATGGTGTCGTCGATCGGGGCCACGTCGATCCCGTAGCGTTTCAGGATCTTGGCGTCGTATTTCATGTTCTGCCCGATCTTGAGGACGCTCGCATCCTCCAGCATCGGTTTCAGCAACGCCAGCGCCTCATCCAGGCCCATCTGCCCCTCTTCCAGCGTGTCGCTGCCGAAGAGGTCGTCGCCGCCGGGCTTGTGCATCAGCGGCACGTAGCACGCCTTGCCCGCTTCGACGCAAAGACAGACACCCACCAGCCCCGCCTGCATTTCGTTGAGGCCCGTGGTCTCGGTGTCCACCGCGATGTAGCCGCGCGCATGGGCCGCGTCGATCCAGACCTGCAGCGCCTCCGCGTCGCGCACGATATCGTAGCCTGCGGCGTCAAACGGCACTTCCTCGGGCGCCTCCGCGCCTTCCTCGGCCTGGGGTGCGATCTCGATCTCGGGCGCCTCGACGCCCATCTTGTCGGCGATGCGCTTGGTCAGGGTGCGGAACTCCATCTCGGCTAGGAAGGCCAGCAGGGTTTCCGGCTCGGGCGCGCGCAGGTCCAGATCGTCCAGGCTGAAATCAAGCTCCATCGCGTCATCGAGCAGGACAAGCTGCCGCGACAGGCGGATCTGGTCGGCATGGTCGATGAGCGTCTGGCGGCGCTTGGGTTGCTTGATCTCGCTTGCGCGCTCCAGCAGCGTATCGAGATCGCCATATTCGTTGATCAAAAGCGCCGCCGTCTTCACCCCGATCCCCGGCGCGCCCGGCACGTTGTCAACGCTGTCACCGGCCAGCGCCTGCACATCGACGACCCGCTCCGGCCCGACGCCGAACTTGGCCTCGACCCCCTCGCGGTCGATGCGCAGGTTCTTCATCGCGTCCAGCATCTCGACGCCGCCGCCGACCAGTTGCATCATGTCCTTGTCGGAACTGATGATGGTGCAGCGCCCGCCCGCCTCGCGCGCCTGGCGGGCCAGGGTGGCGATGATGTCATCGGCCTCATAGCCCTCGATTTCCAGGCAGGCGATATTGAAGGCGCGGGTGGCGTCGCGGGTCAGCGGGATCTGCGGGCGCAGGTCTTCGGGCATCGCCTCGCGGTTGGCCTTGTATTGATCGTAGAGGTCGTTGCGGAAGGTGTGACTGCCCTTGTCGAACACGACGGCCACATGGGTGGGGGCGTCGGGGCCGTGATTATCCTCGACGAACTTGTGCAGCATGTTGCAAAAGCCCGACACCGCCCCGATGGGCAGCCCGTCCGACTTGCGCGTCAGCGGCGGCAGCGCGTGATAGGCACGGAAGATGAAGGCCGATCCGTCGACCAGATGCAGGTGATGTCCCTTGCCGAATGCCATGTCCGTCCCCCGTCAGCCGCCCTGTCCAGCCTCGTTCATGACAACCGTTTGGCCCGAAGTCCAGCCGCTGCGCGCCGATCGGCTCAGCCGAAATCAAGGTCGAGAGACTGGACCAACGCGATGACGATCATGGTTCCGAGGATCGCGAACGCCAACCAGGCAATGAGCTGAAAGGCGAGGGCCGTCGCACCCAGGCCGAAACCGCCGATCACCGCGCGCCGCGGTTCGTGCTGAACGAACCCGATGACGGCCAGCACGATGGCCACGGCCCCTATTGCCGCCGTCGCCAATGCAAGGATGCGGTCAATGTCCCAGGGACGTGGCTGCGCCTCGGGTTGCGGCTCACCTCGCAATGCGCGAAGGCCCGATTGCTGAATCTCGGCGGCCAGTTCGCCAAGTGTCACGCCCGCGGAATCAACCGGGGCGAATGGACCGGCAAACAGGTGGACAAGGGTCAGCACCAGCGCGGCAGCGCCCGGCAACATGGCCCAGTTGGCAAACGGAGCAGTCCGGGTGGCAGGCATCGACATGTTGCAGTTCCTTCTGCTGAGGCTCCGAGAGCTGCCACGTAGAGGGCGCGACCGTCAGGCGGTGACCAGCACGGTCGGCTCAGGCGCTCTCAGCATTCTTCAGGACGCTTTCGTGGATGAACTTCTTGTCGCAATACCCGCATTCGACAAACCCGGTCTCACGATCCAGCGACAGCCAGACGCGGGGATGGCCAAGCGCGCCTTCGCCGCCGTCGCACGACACGCGCCAGGCGTTGACAACTTCCGTTTCGGGGGCGTCGATACTCATCCGGGGGCTTCCTTTGCGGTGCGTGGGGCGGCGTTTCCTGCGCCCGATATTACAAATTGTCCCGCCCCCGGCAAGGGCGAGAGCAAAGCGCAATCAGCCCTGTTTCTCGATCATCCGCCCGATATTGCGTCCCGCCAGGATATGCACATGCAGATGCGGCACCTCCTGCACGCCATGGTCCCCGGCGTTCGAGATCATCCGGTAGCCGCCCCCGCCCGCGCCAGGGTCCACCCCAAGCTGCGCGCAGACCTGGCCCACGGCGCGGGTGTAATCGACGATCTCGGCCTCGCTGGCCTCTGCCGCGAAGTGATCGTATGTCACATAGGCCCCCTTGGGGATCACCAGCACATGATGCGGCGCGGAGGGCGAGATATCCCTGAAGGCGAGGCTGTGCTCGGTCTCCAGCACGGTGTCATTGGGGATCTCGCCGCGCAGGATTTTCGCAAAGATGTTCTGGTCGTCATAGGCATAGGCCATATCGGTGCCTCCTCAGTCGGAATACAGATGCGGGGTTTCGGCGATCTCGCGCGCGGCGTCCATGTCGCAGCCGAAGAACTCGGCGATGGCGACCGCGTTTTCGTCGCTGCTTCGGTCCTCACGCACGCGCCAATGGTTGGAGAATCCGGCCTCGCGGATGCGGGTCGCCTCATAGTCGAACTCATGGCGCAGGGTCGGCAAAAGGTGCTCAACCACCCCGTCCGGGGTGCCGTCATGGGCCAGCCCGACGCGCTGCGCGTGGCCGATCAGGTAATCATCGGTGAAGGTGCATTGGATTTCCAGGATGCGCGCGCTGGACTGGTCGTTCATGAAATCGCGCATCAGATCGACATTGTTGGGGTCGAGGCAGATGATCAGCCGGTCGACCCCGTAGAAGTCGAACAGAAGCCGCATCACCGCGCGCCGGTGCCGGTTGCGTTTCTCAAGCGTGCGTTCCAGCCCGCCCAAATGGGGGATCTCGCACGACGCCTCGTCGAACATGTATTCCAGCCCCCGCGTCCGCGTCACCCGCTTGGCGGTTTCCAGCAGGCGCTTGGCGACATGCCATTTCTTGCACACGACCATCAGAAGCTCCCGCTCTTGCCCCAGGGTGCTTTCGCTTTCCCAGAACCTCGGCGCGAAGCGGCGGCCGATCCGGCCACGCCCGGCGAGGAACTTGTAAAGCGTCCGCCCCTCGCCCGAGATCGCGAATTCCCGGCGGTCCGAGGCCCATAGCTGGCCAAGCCTCTCCTTCAGCTCCGCCGATTCCGGGGAGATCTTGCGCGCGAAGAGGAAATCCTGGCTGAGCAGCAGGTCGTAATGATCGTTGTAGAGCGTCACCGGCATCCCGTAATCGGTGAACATCAGGAAGGTCAGCGTGCGGCTTTCGATCTCGCGCAGCGCGACCAGGTGATTGACCAGCGTCTGAAAGAAGGTCTCATCCGGGATCCAGGTGGTGCGGAAGAACCGCAGCACATCGGGGCGGTCCTGGCAGAACGCCAGGATCTTCTCGATGGTGCTGCGCCGCAGGCACCACCATTGGCTGCCGATCATGATCTGCATGTCCTCGGGGATGGCCCGTTCCAGCCCCAGGCGCTTTTGCAGGTTCATCAGCGCGTAGAACAGCCGCTTGTGCTTGCGCTCATTGACGAAATGCCGGTAGACCAGCCGTTCGCCGCGCATCCCCGTCTTGATCCAGTCCGAGGCGAAGAAATCGAAGCTTTCGATATAGTCCTTGTCGTTGGCATCCAGGAAATCATGCGCATAGGCCGCCGACTTGATCGAGTTGCAGTCGCCCGAGAGCATGTAGAAATGCGTCGCATCCGGAAAGGCCGCAACCGCTGCCTCGACCGCGCCGAGCGTGGCCTGCACCAGGCTCCATTCCCCCCATCCGCACTTGACACGCTTGCGCGCAAAAGTGACCGACGGGTTGTCGGCCAGCGCCGCGGTGATCTGGTTGAACTTGTCATTCCCGGCGCGGGCGTCAAAATGGATCGAGATGTAATCGCCGGTCGCGGTCAGGCGGCGGGCCTGGAGGATGATCGCCTCCGGGTCCTTGTGGCACAACAATATGAAGGCAATCTTTGCCATGCGCGAAACAACAAGCCTCAATCTTTCCTTATTGTTGTGCCAATAAGGCCTAATACCAGTTAAAGACAGCCTAGATGTTTGCCGATTCCCGATCAATCCGCAGAACAGACAAAAATAGTGGAGACAGACGAGTATGGGTTTTCCCGGAACCTGGATGACCGAGAGCGAGAGTGTGGTCTATCGCGTGGTGCCCAAATGCGCCTGCTCGACCATCGGGCAGATCATGTATTACGCCGATTCGGGCGAATTCTTCGACGGCGACATCCATGACGCCAAGCAGGGCCTGCACAAATGGGCGCTGGAAGGCTCGCAACCCCTGATCGAGGCCAATGTGCGCGGCCACAAGAGCTTTGCCTTCACCTGCGTACGCAACCCCTACACGCGGATTCTCTCCAGCTTTTTCGACAAGATCTGCGGCATCCAGCGCAACGGCAAACGCTACCGTGGCAACCTGGTGCCGCTCTTGATCCAGAAATACGGCATCGAGGTCGGCGGCGAGGATGGCAAGGGCGAGTTTGACCAGATCGCCAGCTTCCGCCGCTTCCTGCTGTTTGCCCGCGACACCATCCGCTGGCGCCGCCCGATGGACCCGGATATCCACTGGTCGGCCATGTCGGGCCATGTCTCCACCTTCATCGTCAATGGCGGGCGCTATGACCGCATCTTCTGGACCGAGAAGTTCAACGAAGGAATGCAGGGCGTGCTCGATTCGATCGAGAACAAGCACGAGGTGAAGCTGGAGGAGATCCCGCGCTTCAACGAATCCGAAGGTCACGGGCCCAAGCGCCTGCACCCGGTGGAGGACTATTTCGACGACCTGTCGATGCATCTGGTCTACGAGATCTACAAGCGCGACTTCCAGCTGTTCAGATACGATTTCGAGAATCCGGGCAACAAGATGCCCATGGGCGAGATCGACCTGGACGAGGTGCACGCCAAGCTCGGCGATTGACCCTCTGTTTCCCCGCCTGACATCGCAGTAAGACACGGGGAAACAACAACAGGAGACCCCCATGAAAGCGCGCGTGAACTGGACCGGCAAGCGGACCTTCATCGGCCATTCCGGCACCGGCCACAATTTCGTCTTCGGCACCAAGGAAGAGGACGGCACCACCCCCGGCCCCAGCCCGATGGAACTGGTCCTGATCGGCACCGGGGGCTGTTCGGCCTATGACGTGGTCTCGATCCTGGAAAAGGGGCGTGAGCCGGTCGAGGATGTGGTCGTCGAACTGGACGCGGAGCGGGCCGAGGGGACGCCCGCCGTCTTCACCCGTGTCCATATGCGTTTCATCGTCAAGGGGCGCGGCGTCAGCCCGGCCAAGGTGGAACGGGCGATCCAGCTTTCGGTCGAGAAATACTGCTCGGCCTCGGCGATGATCGCCAAGACAGCAGAGATCACCCATGATTTCGAGGTGGTGGAGGGCTGAGGCCGGGCGCGCGGCGCGTCGACGCGCCGCACACACTTGGCGCGGGCGCCCAAGTCGCCCCTGTTCAGATCAAGCCGTGTTCCGCGAAGATCGCCTTCAACGCCCGTTTCGGGCGCGGGCCGATATGGCCGATCACCTCGGCGGCGGCGGCAACCCCCATGCGCCCGCAGGCCTCCATGTCGCGCCCCGTTGCCAGCCCGTAGAGGAACCCGGCGGCGAACTGGTCGCCTGCGCCGGTCGCGTCCACCGGCGTGACCTCCGTTACCGGCACCTCGACCGTGACACCGGCCTGCCGGATGACCACGGCTTGCCCCGACCGGGTGCAGACCACGATGGGACAGACATCCGCCGCTGCATCCAGTGCGGCGGTCAGGTCAGCGGTCTGGTAGAGCGACAGCCATTCATCCTCGTTGCCGATCACGAAATCCATCTCGTCTTCGATCAGCTTGCGGAAATCGGCGCGGTGGCGGTCGACGCAGAACGGATCGGAGAGCGTGATCCCCGCCTGCCCGCCCGCGCTGCGGCAGGCGGCTGCGGCAGCGGCGAAGGCCTCCTTGCCCTTGTCCTTGTCGTAGAGATAGCCCTCCAGGAACAGGATGCGGGCGTTCTCCATCACCGACGCATCCACATCGGCGCCGGAAAACTCGGCCCCCTCGCCCAGATATGTGTTCATCGACCGCTCGCCATCGGGGCTGACGAAGATCATCGAGCGCGAGGTTGGCAGGTTTTCCCCGCTCGCCACCGGCGGATTGGGGAAATCGGTGCCCTCGTCCTGCATCTTCTCGGCGTAGAACCGGCCAAGCGTGTCGTCGCGCACCCGGCCCACGAAGGCCGTCACGAGGCCGAGAGAGCCGATCCCCGCCAGCGTGTTGCCGACCGAGCCGCCCGGGGCCTGGGTCCGGTCGCTCATCGCGGCATAGAGCAGCTCGGCGCGTTCACGCTCCACCAGTTGCATGATGCCCTTGGTGATGCCCATGTTTTCCAGAAAATCGTCGGTCCCGTGCGAGATCACGTCGACGATCGCGTTGCCGATCCCGACAACATCATAGGTCTTGGTCATATGGTCTTTTCCTCGAAGGCACAGAGATCGTTTATCAGGCAGGTCGGACAGCCGGGCTTGCGCGCCTTGCACTTGTAGCGGCCATGCAGGATCAGCCAGTGATGGGCGTGAAGCTGGAACTCGGCCGGGATGCGGTCCTCGATGGCGCGTTCCACCGCATCGACGGTCTTGCCGGGGCAGATGCCGGTGCGGTTGCCGACGCGGAAGATATGCGTATCGACCGCCTGCGCGGGCATGCCCCACCACATGTTCAGCACGACATTGGCGGTCTTGCGTCCCACACCCGGCAGGGATTGCAGCGCCGCGCGGGAGGACGGCACCTCGCCGCCATAGTCCTCGACCAAGATCCGGCTCAGCTTGATGACGTTCCCGGCCTTGTTGCGGTAAAGCCCGATGGTCTTGATATGCTCGATCAGCCGATCTTCGCCCAGATCCAGCATCTTCTGCGGCGTGTCGGCAACCTCGAACAGCTTCGCCGTCGCCTTGTTGACGCCAGCATCGGTCGCCTGCGCGCTGAGGGCCACGGCCACGACCAGCGTGAAGGCATTGGTGTGGTGCAATTCGCCCTTGGGCTCCGGCTCGGCCTCGCGGAAGCGGGTGAAGATTTCGTGGATCGTGGCATAGGGAAGCGGCTTGGACATGATCGCGAGGGCTCCGAGGGGCGGGTCAGAGGCAGGAGTAGAGCGAGCCCGCCGGAAGATCAACGCGAAGCGGCGATGTCGCGGGCGATCCGCGTAGCCTCCCATTCCGCCGGGGCCTCATCCCCGCCATCGGTAAAGCTGGCCACCGTCACGCCGGTAGTGGGGAAATGATAGACCGCATTGGCGCAGAACGGCCCGCAGCCGCTATGCCCCAGGGCAGGCCCGAGCCCTTCCGCCACACCCTGCATAAGGCCGAGGCCATAGCCGATTGCCGACCACGGCCTGCCGGGAATTGCGCCGCCTGTGAAATGGGATGTCTGCATCTTCTTTAGTGACTGCTCCGAGATCAGCCCGCCCGTCATGACCGCATGCAGCAACCGTGCCGCATCGGATGCGCTACCCATCAGGCAGCCGTGATAGACCCAGGCCGGGTGATAGCCGTCCGCGCTGTCCCAGTGGATGCGCTCGAAATCCTGTGGCGTCGTGGCCAGCGACACCGAGGTCAGCCCAAGCGGCCCTGTGATCAGCCGCGCGACCATCCGGCCCATGTCGCACCCGGCGGCGCGTTCCAGCACGCCGCGCAATTCCAGATAGCCGATATTGGAATAGGCGAACCCGTGACCGGGCGGCCAAAGGGGGGTATCCGCGCCTGCCTCATCCAGCAGTCTGGCGACCGGCCACGGAGCCTCGCCGGACGCAACTGCCTTGTGATAGCTCTCCAGCCCGCCATAATCCCGCACCCCCGCCCGATGCGCCATCAGGTGCAGGGTCGAATAGGGACGCCCCGGCAAGGGTTCCTCCAGGTCGAGCGCGCCCGCCTCGGCCAGCCGCAGCGCACAGATGCTCATCACGGTCTTGGTGAAGCTCCACCACGGGAAAAGCGCCCCCTCGGGGCCGTCGCCGCACGCCCCTTCATCCCGATCCATCCACGCGCTGAGTGTCATGGCCCGCATAAGGCGCAAGTTTCGGGTCGCGTGGCAAGGCCCGCACGCCTAGATTTGCGGGCAAGGAGATGCCCGCCATGACCGACACGCCCGAGACCGCCTACCATTACAATGTCATCCGCCGCGCGCTGGATATCATCGACGCGGCCCCCGCCCCCGGCCCCTCGCTGGAGGCCCTGGCCCGCGCCCTCGACATGAGCCCCGCGCATCTGCAGCGGGTGTTCTCGCGATGGGTCGGTGTCAGCCCCAAGCGCTACCAGCAATACCTGTCGCTGGACCACGCCAGAACCTTGCTGCGCGACCGCTTCACCACGCTGGCGACGGCGGATGAGGTCGGCCTTTCCGGCTCGGGCCGGTTGCATGACCTGTTCGTGAAATGGGAGGCGATGAGCCCCGGCGAGTTTGCCGCCGGCGGCGCGGGGCTGGAGATCGCCTGGGGCCTTTTCGACAGCCCCTTCGGCCCCGCCATCGTGATGGGGACCGACAAGGGCATCTGTGGCATCGGCTTTGCCGCCGAAACCGGGGAAAAGGCCACCATGGCCGACCTGCAATCCCGCTGGCCCGAGGCGCGGTTCAGAGAAGACCCCGACGCGCTGAAACCCTGGGTCGATGCGGCCTTCGGCGCGACACCGGGCGAGGCGCGTCTTTTCCTCATCGGAGCCCCCTTTCAGATCAAGGTGTGGGAGGCCCTGCTGCGCATCCCCACGGGCCATGTCACCACCTATTCCGAGATCGCCGAGGCCATCGGCAACCCCAAGGCCGTCCGCGCCGTCGGCACCGCCGTCGGGCGCAACCCGATTTCCTGGCTGATCCCCTGTCACCGCGCGCTGCGCAAGTCGGGCGGGCTTGGCGGCTATCATTGGGGCCTGCCGGTGAAACGCGCCATGCTGGCCTGGGAAAGCGCGGAAGAGGACATGCGCCGCAGCGCGTAAGGCGGTCGAGGGCGACCGGGTTTTGAACCTTCCCTTACGTCAATTCGACCCACGGATATTGCTACCTGATACTTCAACTCAGCACATTCCGTGGAGATTATTCCGATGAAACCCCTTGCCCTTCTTTCCGCCTCCGCCCTCGTTCTCGCCAGCCTGTCACCGGCATCGGCGCAGGAAACGGGCATTTTGCACCTCACCTCGATCACAACGCCCATCGTACCCACCGCCGTCATCACCGGTGACCGCGAATTCGGCGGCAACGGTCCCAACATGTATATCGGCGTCACACTGGAGGTCGGGCGCGGCGGACGCGCGATTTTCGCTCATGTCGAGTTTTCCGCCCGCGAAACCGGCGGCGACGGCTCCTTCACGCGCACCGAGGAAACCTTCGAGGTCTGGCGTTGGCAGCCGTCGGACGGCGCCCGCTTCGTCTCGCGCATTGATCGCCCCGTCTGGGGCACCGTTGTGTTGTCCCGCCCGACCTGCGCGGGGACTTGCCTGGGGTCCGAGGACGGGGCGCTGATGATGACCGTTGACGCCGATTCGACCGGCCCGGTCCAGATGGTCCGGCTGATCGGAGACACGATGGGCGACGATATATCGGACGACAGCAACCCGCATGGCGATACGTCGATCCGGGCCATCGTCTTCAACCCGCTGGCGGTCGAGTTCACCAGCGGCTGACCCCGCCGCCCGATTTTAGTCGCATCGGCAGGCGGGCAATAATTCGCCTGTCGATGGTTTTCCCCTGCCGTAACCCGTACGGGCTGATATAGTCCCGCCGAACAAGGCCCGCATCAGTCGGGCCCCTCTTTTTGGGAAAGGCAGCACCATGAATACCTCCTTCCGCATGATCGCGCTCGGCACCATCGCCGCATTCGGGCTGGCCGCCTGCGAACCGGCCTACAATACCGACCCCAACCAGAACCGCACCCGCGACGGGGCCATCATCGGCGGCATCCTCGGCGGGTTCCTCGGCGCCGCCTCGGATAACGACAACCGGGGCCGCAACGCGGTGCTCGGCGCGGCGGCGGGGGCGGCTGTCGGCGGCGCGATCGGCTATTCGCTGGACCAGCAGGCCGCCGATCTGCGCGCCTCGATGGCGAATAACCGGATCCAGATCGACAACCGGGGCGATTACCTGCTGGTGACCATGCCCGAGGGCATCCTCTTCGCCACCGACAGCGCCGCCGTGCGGGCCGATCTTCAGGCCGACATCCGGGCGCTGGCGCGCAACCTCCAGGAATACCGCGACAGCACGGTCGAGGTCGTGGGCCATACCGACAACACGGGGTCGGCGGAATACAACCAGGACCTGTCGGCGCGCCGCGCCTCGGCCGTTGCGGGCATCTTGCTGGAACAGGGCGTCGCCCCCTCGCGCGTGCGAAGCATCGGACGCGGCGAAGATCAGCCGGTGGCCACCAACCTGACGCCCGAGGGCCGCGCGCAGAACCGCCGGGTCGAGATTTTCATCCGTCCAAACGCCTGACCTGGGCGGCTTTTTCTGGACACCCCCTGATGTGGTCATCTAACCTGACCAATCAGGGGGTGCCTCCATGCCGTTCCAGCGCATCGAATCCGAAAAGCTGTCGCAATCCGTCGTTCACCAGATCGAGGAGCTGATCCTGCGCGGCATCCTGCGCCCCGGCGAACGTCTGCCGTCCGAACGCGAACTGTCCGAACGGCTCGGCGTGTCGCGCCCGTCGCTGCGCGAGGCGGTCTCGGATCTGCAGGAGCGCGGCCTGCTGACGGCACGCGCAGGCGCGGGGATCTACGTGGCCGAGGTTCTGGGCAGCGCCTTTTCCCCCGCCCTCATCAAGCTCTTCAGCGCGCATGAGGAAGCCGTGTTCGACTATCTCGATTTCCGCCGCGACATGGAGGGGATCGCCGCCGCGCGCGCGGCGCTGTCGGCAACCAAGACCGATCTCAAGGTGATCGACACGCTGTTCACCAAGATGGAAGCCGCCCATTCCAAGCGCAATCCCGCGGATGAGGCCGAGCTGGACGCGCAGTTCCACCTTGCCATCATCGAGGCCAGCCATAACGTGATCATGCTGCACATGATGCGGTCGATGTTCGATCTGCTGAAGGAGGGCGTGTTCTTCAACCGCGCCGCCATGTTCCGCCACCGCAACACCCGCGACATCCTGCTGGAGCATCACCGCGCCATCAACGACGCGATCCAGGCGCGCGACCCCGATGCGGCGCGCGCCGCGATCGAGCTGCATCTGGGCTTCGTCGAAGAGGCGCTGACGCAGGAAAAGAAGATCGAGCGCAACGAGGAAATCGCCCGACTGCGCTACGCCCACGAGCAGGAGCGCTAGGCTAACGACCGGGGGATGCGCTCGGTCGACCGAGCGCGTGTGCGGCCCGTCGACAGGCCGCCCGCCCGCTATTCCGGCGAGCCGCCCGCAAAGGCATTGCCGTTCTGCCAGTCACATGGGTCATCCTGCATTTCCAGATGCAGCCCCGCCCTGTCACAGGGATGGGCCCGCGCCAGATCCTCGTTGAAGGCGATCCCAAGCCCCGGCCCCGATGGCGCGGCGATGAACCCCTCCTCGACCTTGATCGTCGCCCCGATCAGTGCTGCATGAAACTCCGTCTCGATCGTCTCGACCAGCAGCAGGTTGGGGCAGGTCACGCCCAGATGGATATTGGCGGCCCATTCCACCGGTCCGGCGTAGAGATGCGGCGCGATCTGCGCGCCGAAGCCTTCGGCCAAGGTCGCGATCTTCTTGCCCTCCCAAAGGCCGCCCGCACGGCCAAGCGCCGGTTGCAGGATCGTCGCCGCGCCCGCGCGCAGCACCTGCGTGAACTCCGCCTTGGTGGTCAGCCGCTCGCCGGTGGCCACCGGGATCCGCACCGCGCGCGCGACCTCGGCCATGGCGGCGTGATTGTCGGGCGGCGTCGGCTCTTCGAACCAGAGCGGCGAATAGGGCTCCAACGCCTGTCCCAGGCGGATCGCACCACCGGGCGTGAATTGCCCATGCGTGCCGAAAAGCAGGTCGGCCCGGTCGCCTACGGCCTCGCGGATCGCCTTGCAGAAAGCGACGGAACGGGTGACGTCCGACATCGCCGGCATATGCCCGCCGCGCATCGTGTAGGGGCCTGCCGGGTCGAATTTCAGTGCGGTCCAGCCTTCCCCGACCTTGGCCGCAGCCGCCTCTGCCGCCATATCGGGAGAAATCCAGAAATCCGCCGAGTCGTGATGCGCCAACGGATAGAGATAGGTATAGGCGCGCACGCGCTCGTTCATCCGCCCGCCCATCAGCGCCCAGACCGGACGGTCCCGCGCCTTGCCCAGGATATCCCAACAGGCGATCTCCAGCCCCGAAAACGCACCCATCACGGTCGGGTCGGGGCGCTGCGTGAACCCGCTGGAATAGGTGCGGCGGAACATCCGCTCCACATTCTCGGGGTTCTCGCCTTCGAAGTAGCGCGCGAACACATCCTCGATCACGGCCCGCATTGCAGCAGGCCCGACCGTGGAGGCATAGCATTCGCCATAACCCACGATCCCGCAGGTCGTGGTCAGCCTGGGAAATATCCAGTAGCGCCCGCCCATGCCGGGATCAGGCGGGGCAACGGTGAAGATCTCCAGCGCCGCCAGCCTCATGACAGCACGATCACATTGCGACGGGCATGGCCGGTCTTGGTGTCGGCAATCGCCTCGTTGATCTGGTCCAGCCGCCAGCGACCCGAGATCAGCTCATCCAGCTTCAGCCGGCCCTGCCCGTACATATCGACCATCCAGGGAATGTCCCGCGCCAGCACGGTGTCGCCCATCTTGCTGCCTTTCATGCCCTGCCCGACGGCGGCGATGATCACCGGTTCATACTCGGCCTTGGCACCGGAATGGGGCATCCCGACCGCATAGGCCATGCCGCCCTTGCCCAGAAGGCGCAGCGCCTGGTCATAGGCCGGGATCGCGCCGACAGTGACGAAGACGGCATCGGCCATCCTGCCGCCGGTGATCCTGGACACCGCCTCCCAGGGCTTGTCGCCGGTCGCCAGCAGGGCGTCGGTCGCCCCGAAGGCGCGCGCGTCCTCCAGCTTGTCCTCTGACATATCCATCGCGATGATCCGCCCCGCGCCCGCGATGCGCGCGCCCTGGATGGTGTTGAGGCCGACGCCGCCCGCGCCGATCACCACCACGTTCTGACCGGGCCGCACCCGTCCCGTGTTCACCACCGCGCCAATGCCGGTGATGACACCGCAGGCCAGGAGGCTGGCCACGTCCGAGGGCATGTCGTCGGGCAAGGGGGCCAGCTGGCTCTGATGCACCACCACGGCCTCGGCGAAGGCCCCGCAATTCATCGCCTTCAGCGCCGTGGAACCATCCGCGAGCGTAATCGCCCCCTCCGCCGCGGGCGTTCCGTCGCAATAGACCGGCGCGCCGCCCGCGCAAGGCCCGCAGGTGCCGCAGGATTTGATCAGCGTCACCAGAACCTTCTGCCCGACCCGATATCCTGTCACCCCTGCCCCCACGGCGGTGATCCGCCCCGCCGCCTCATGCCCGTAGACGGCAGGCAGGTCGCCGCCCCAGGCGCCGTCCATGTAGGATATGTCGGAATGGCAGATCGCGACCGCCTCCAGCCGCACCTCGACCTCGGCCAGATCGGGCGGCCGAAGGGTGATCTCCTCGATGCGCAGATCCTGCCCGAACGCATGGCAGACGGCGGCTTTCACTTTGGTCATCGGCGGTGGCTCCCTTGCCCGGTGTCGCGATGACCATGCGGATGCGTGCGCCCTGGTGCAACCCCTTCCAGGCACGCGACAGTTGCGCCCTGGGGCCAAAGCCCGCAAAAGGTACGCATCGCATCCAAACGCCGGACCCGACCCATGTTGAGCCTTCCCGTCAATGGCACCGATCTCCACTACCGGATTGATGGCGACCCGGATGGCGCCCCGGTGGTCTTCTCCAACTCGCTCGGCACCGATCTGCGGCTCTGGGACGATGTGGTGGCACATTTGCCCGCGGGCCTGAAACTGATCCGCTACGACATGCGCGGCCATGGCCTCAGCGCCTGCCCGCCCGCACCCTACGCCATGGGGGCGATGGTGTCGGACCTCGAAGGGCTGCTGGACGCGCTTGAGGTGCGCGAGGCGGTTCTGGTCGGCCTCTCTGTCGGCGGCATGATCGCGCAGGGGCTGGCGGCCAAGCGGCTGGACATGATCCGGGCCGTGGTGCTGTCCAATACCGGCGTCAAGATCGGCACCCGCGAGATGTGGCAGGAGAGAATCGCGATGGTTCACGCGCAGGGCCTTGCCGCGATGTCGGACGCGATCATGGAGCGCTGGTTTTCCCGCAAGTTCCGCGAGGGGGCCGCGATGCCGCCCTGGCAACGCATGGTCGAAACCACGCCCGCAGAGGGCTATGCCGGGGTTTGCGCCGCCATCGCGGGGGCCGATTTCATCACGCCGACCAGCGGTCTGCGCCTGCCCGCCATGGTGATCGCAGGCTCCGAGGATGGCGCGACGCCGCCCGACCTGGTGCGCGACCTGGCCGACCTTATCCCAGGCGCGCGGTTCGAGCTGATGCGCGGCGCGGGGCATTTGCCCTGCGCGGAACAGCCCGAAACCTATGCCGCGCTCTTGTCCGATTTCCTGACCTCGATCGGTCACGGGGGCCGAGCATGAGCATCAGCCCCTTCGACAGCGCGCTCTACCGCGACCTTTTCACTGACACCGATATCGCCCGTCTTTTCACCGACAGCGCCGAGATCCGCGCCATGATGCTGGTCGAAGGCGCGTTGGCGAAGGCGCAAGGTGCCTTGGGGCTGATCCCGCAGGACAGCGCCGAGGCGATCCACCGCGCCGCGATGGAGGTGCAGATCGACCCCTCGGGCCTTGCCGTCGCGACGGGGCAGAACGGCGTGCCGGTGCCCGCGCTGGTCGCTGCCTTCCGCGCCGCGATGGACGCGCCGGAGCACGCGCAATACCTGCATTGGGGGGCGACGTCTCAGGACATCATCGACACCGGGCTGGTGCTGCGCCTGCGCCAGGCGTTGAGCCTGATGGAGACCACGCAGACCCGGTTGCTGGATGTTCTGGCGACGATGGCCGAGACCCATGCCGACACGCCGATCACCGCCCGCACCTATGGCCAAAGCGCCACGCCCACCAGTTTCGGCGCGGTCGTCGCCTCCTGGGGTTGGCCGCACCTGGCGCATCTGGACCGGCTGGCGGCATTGCGGCCCCGCCTGTTGCAGGTCTCGCTTTCCGGCGCGGCGGGGACCAGCAGCGCGCTTGGCCCCGACGCGCCCGGATTGCGCAAGGCGATGGCCGAGGCGCTCGGCCTCTCCGATCCGGGCCATTCATGGCACAGCACCCGCGATAGCGTCACGGAACTGGCGGGCTGGCTGACGCTGGTGGCGGGCAGCCTTGGCAAACTGGGCGACGACCTGCTGCTCCTCTCGCAGACCGACAGTGGCGAGGTGCGGTTCGGCGCGGCCGGGGCCTCCTCGACCATGCCGCAGAAACAGAATCCGGTGGGGGCGTCGGTGCTGGTGGCGCTGGCGCGTCATGTCGTTGCGCTGAACGGCGCGATGCAAGGGGCCGCCCTGCACCGGCAGCAACGCGACGGCGCGGCGTGGTTCACCGAATGGCTGAGCCTGCCCGCGATGGTCATGGGCACGGCCAAGGCGCTGACCACCGCCGCCGATCTGATCGAAACGCTGGAGCCGCAGACGAATCGGATGGCCGAAAACCTCTCCGATCCGCTTGGCCTCATCCATGCCGAGGCGCTCAGCTTTGCCCTTGCCGCCCATATCCCGCGCCCCGATGCGCAGGCCGAGGTCAAGGCGTTGTGCCGGCAGGCCCAGGAAACCGGCACCCCCCTGCAAGACCTTCTGGCCCGCGCCCATCCCCACCTCGACCTGACCCAATCCGCCCCCCTTGGCCAAGCGCCCGACGAGGCCCGCGCCTTCGCCCGTGCCGTGCGGGCGCGCAAGGATGGCTGACCGCCCGACGCTGGTTTTCATCCTGGCAACCATCACGCTGGACGCGATGGGGATCGGCATCATCTTCCCGGTCATGCCCGACCTGATCGAGGAGGTGCGCGGGGTGGGCCTCGCCTCGGCCGCGGTCTGGGGCGGGATCCTCTCGGCGATCTTCGCCGTGATGCAGTTCCTGTTCTCGCCCGTCCTGGGCAACCTCTCGGATCGGTACGGGCGGCGCCCGATCCTGCTGATCTCGCTCATTGTGCTGGCCGCCGATTACGTGGTGATGGCCCTGGCGCAGACGATCTGGGTGCTGATCCTGGCGCGGGTCGTCGCGGGCATCACCTCGGCCACCTACACGACAATCTACGCGATGGTGGCCGACATCTATGACGGACCCGAGCGCTCCGCCAAGTTTGGCCTGATCGCGGCGGGGTTCGGCATCGGTTTCGTCGCGGGGCCTGCCCTTGGCGGCCTGCTCGGCGATCTCGACCCGCGCGCGCCGTTCTGGGGCGCGGCCCTGCTGGCGCTGCTCAATTTCGGCCTCGGTTGGGTCGTCCTGCGCGAGACGCTGGCACGGCGCCACCGCCGCACCTTCGACATCCGCCGCGCCAATCCGCTTGGCGGCCTCAAGGCGATGGAGAAACTGCCGGGGATGCGGCAGCTTCTCCTCGTCATCCTGATCTACCATGTCGCCTCGTGGGTTTATCCCGCCGTTTGGGCCTATTGGACGCAGGCGCGGTTCGGCTTCGATCCAGGCCTCGTGGGCCTGTCGCTGGCGGCCTACGGCATCGGCCTTTTCATCACCCAGGCCTTCCTGATCCGACCGATCATTCACCGCTTCGGCGAACGGCGGGTGATCTATGGCAGCCTCTGCCTGACCATCGTGACGCTGATCTACCTGGGCCTGATCCGCGAGGCCTGGATGCTTTGGGCCGTTCTGCCCCTCCTGGCCCTGACCGACATGACCGAACCGGCCCTGCAAGGATTGATGAGCCAGCGCGCCAGCGCCGATCAGCAAGGCGAGTTGCAAGGGGTTCAGGGATCGCTCCAGGCAATCGCGACCATCATCTCGCCCCTGGTGATGACCCAGATCTTCTGGTGGTTCTCCCGCGAGGACGCCAGCCCCTATGCACCGGGCGCGCCGTTCCTCTTCGCAGCACTGCTGATCGCCGGATGCCTGGCCCTCTTCGCCTTCAGGCCGCGCCGTCGCGCAAGCGCAGATGCGCCATGATCTGCCCATGATCCGAGGCCAGCTTGTTATAGGGCGCCTCGGGGTGTGAACCATCGGTCAGGTGATCGTTCAGGACCGAGAAATAGGTCATCTCTCCCACCGTGTCGGGTGTGCCGGGCAGAAAATGCCGCGACAGGTAAATCCGGTCGATGCTCTCGAACTTGCCGCCGAATGTGGCGGTATAGACCATGTCGCGCAGGGATTTCTGCACGAAGAGGCTTTCGGCGGAGTGCAGCCGCATCGCCTCCACGTCCTCCCTGATCTGGCGGGCCTCTTCCCGTGAATACCGGTCGCCCGCATGTTGTGCATCGTGGCGCAGCATCCAGGCGTAATTCTTGAACGGGATCTCGCCCGCGATGATCTCGGACGATACCGCGTTCTCATGGTCGTTGAAATCGCCCAACACGATGACCGGGTTGCCCGCCGTCAGCTCCGCCACGATGAGGCGGCGCAGCACGAAGGCCTCGCCCATCCGGCGCAGCCCCGCCCGCAAACTGCCAAGCGCGCGGCCCACGGGGTCGTAATCCGTCAGGTCGGCGGCGGGCGCGAAGTCCGCCCCCGGCGGGCGGTCATATTCGCCCAGTTTCGATTTCAGGTGACAGTTGAAGAGCGTCACGACGCGCCCGCCCATCGCGATCCGAACCTTGAGGATGGGGCGCGAGAGCCGTTTCAGCGTGAAACTGCCCGCGCCGGCCTCACCCCCAAGCGCGGAAAACGGGATCGACAGCGGCGGCTCGATCTCCTGGATCACCTCCGGCTCCCCCACGAAGCCGAAGCGCGAGACCACCGCGAGACCGGGCCGCCGCTGCCCCGGTTCGCCATCGTTGAGGTTCGGCGCGAAGGCCACCTGCGCGTCGGCATAGCCTTCGAGTTTCAGCCGCCGGAAGATCGCCTTGCGCCCGTAGCCGACGCCGCGCGCGGGCTGTGCCACGTCATTGAGCGCGCGGGCCCGCTGGTCGGCCTCCTCCATCACATCCTCAAGTGCATCGGGCTCGAACACCTCCTGAAACCCGATCACATCGGCATCCAGGGTCAGCACCTGATCGGCCAGCCAATCGCGTTTCCAAGCGTATTCCTCGGCCGTGTATTTCTGGAACTCGTAATATTCCTGTTCCGGCCCGATCAGGTTCTTGACGTTGAAACTGGCGATTGTGACATCACTCATGCGCTGTCTCCGAACTGTCTGAGGGTGTCCGCGAAAAGGCCCGCATCGACGTTGCCGCCCGTGGCCACGGCGATGACAGCCGGGCCGGTGACGCTGTCGGGCTGGAAGAGCGCCGCCGCCAGCGCCGCAGCCCCTCCCGGCTCCAGCACCAGCTTCAGGCGTGAAAAGGCCAGCGCCATCGCCCGCTGGCAATCTTCTTCGCTGACCACAAGGCCGGGGCCGCAGAGGCGGTGCATGATGGGGAATGTGATCTCGCCGGGTTTGGGCGTGATGATCGCATCGCAAAGCGAACCGGATTTGCGCACATTCTCCTCGATCCGGCCCGATTGCAGAGACCGCGCCACATCGTCGAACCCTTCCGGCTCCACCGGCCTTGCCCGCAGCCCCGGCGCGCGCGCCTCAAGCGCCAGGGCAATGCCCGAGGTCAGCCCGCCACCGCCGCAGCAGACCAGCACATCGGCCCGGTCCACACCCGCCTCTGCCGCCTGCTCCGCGATTTCCAACCCGCAACTGCCCTGCCCCGCGATGACCTCGCGGTTGTCGAAGGGCTTGATCAGGCTCAGGCCCCGCTGTTGCACCATCTGCGCCGCGATCTCGTCGCGCTGATCGGGATTGTTGCGGTCATAGGTCACGACCTCGGCCCCGAGTGCGCGCGTATTTGCAAGCTTGGACGCAGGCGAATCCTCCGGCATGACGATCACCGCAGGTGCGCCATGCGCCCGTGCCGCCATCGCCACGCCCTGCGCGTGATTGCCCGAGGAGAAGGCGACCACACCGGCCTTGCGCGCCGCCTCCGGCAGCGCCGAGACCGCCGCCCATCCGCCGCGAAACTTGAACGATCCGCTATGTTGCAGTGCCTCCGCCTTGACCAGCACCCGCCGCCCCGCGATCTCATCGAGGAAGGGCGAGGACAGCATCGGCGTGCGCCGCGCGTGGCCTTGAAGGCGCGCTTCGGCGGCCTCGATCATGGTAATGTCGCTCATCGGGACTGCTCCAGGAACCGCGTGATGGCGGCAATGCTCTCGGGCTCGTCCAGAAACGGCACATGGCCCCGGTCGGGCACTTCGGTGTAATCCATATCGGGGCGCAGCGCCTGCATCTTGCCCGCCGTCTCGCGCGTCAGCAGGTCGGAATTGGCCCCCCGGATCAGGCCAAGCGGCACGCCCTCCAACAGCCCGAAAAGCGGCCAGAGGTCCGGCGGTTCCAACCCCTCCGCCTGCGCCTCGACCGCGTCGCGCAGGCGCGGGTCATAGCGCAACCCGAGCCTGCCATCGGGGGCCACCGACCAGCAGCGCCGCGCGAACCTCTCCCACCCCTCGGGCGAGACGTTGCGGAACGCGGGTGCCATGCGATCGGGCAACCCCTCGATGGCGTCTTGCAGCGTGTCAAAGGGCGGCGGCTCGCCCAGATAGGTCATGATGAAGCGCAACCCGTCCGCGTCGATATCCGGCCCGATATCGTTCAGCAGCACGCCCGCCAGCCGATGCTTGTGCTGAAAGGCCAGCGTCATTGCCAGCAACCCGCCCCGCGACGTGCCGAGGATGGCCACCTTGTCCAGCCCCAGGTGATCCACCAGCGCCAGCGCGTCGGCGGCCTCCTGCACGACCGAATAGGTCATCACATCCTCGGCGAAATCCGACGCCCCGCGCCCGCGACTGTCCAGCCGGATGATGCGCGCGCGATCTCCGAACGCCTCCAGCACCGGTTCGAAATCGTCCATGTTGCGGGTAAGGCCCGCCAGGCACAGCAGCGGCACGCCCGCGCCCTGATCGTCATAGGCCAGCGTCAGCCCGTCCGCGGTCGTGAAATTGCTCATGAAAACCGCCCGAGCAATCCGGCAACGCCAGTGAGGTCCGAGGCGATCCTGTCGGGCGGGTCCGGCAACCTGTCCACCGGTTCACCGGCGCGGTTGACCCAGAGCGTGCGGAACCCGTAGGCACTGGCCGAGGTCACGTCCCACCCGTTCGAGGACACGAACAGCACCTGGTCCGGGCGACACCCGAAATGCGCCCCGACAAGGTCATAGACCCGCGCATCCGGCTTGAAGATACCGACGCTTTCGACGCTCAACACCGCGTCCAGCATGTCGCCGATGAGGGCGCTGTCCACCGCGCCCTGCAACATCTCGGGCGAGCCGTTCGACAGGATCCCCGTCGCCAGCCCCGCATCCTTCAACTCGGCCAGCATCCCCGGCACTTCCGGATAGGCGGCCAGCGTGAAATAGAGCCCCAACAGACGCTCGCGCAGTTCCGCATCGGCCACGTCGCAACGCTCCAACGCCCAATCCAGCGCGTCTTGCGTGACCTGCCAGAAATCCGTGTGCCGCCCGGTCAGCGCCCGGATCCAGGTGTATTGCAACTGCTTGGCGCGCCAATGGTCGGCGACGTCCTGCCAGACCCCGGCGAAGGCGCCCGCGCCGGGCTCCTCGGCCACTGCGCGGGCGGCGGCACTGACATCGAAGAGCGTGCCGTAAGCATCGAAAATGCAGGTGGTGATGGTCATCGCGCGGTCCCCCTTTGGCGGCAGACTGGCACAGGCAGAGGTCAGCGGAAAGATGCGGAAGCCCGGAAATCCGGTTTACATCACGCGCATGGGCTTTAGGTTGCGCGGTTTCAAATCGCGAAACATGAAGGAAAGTTACATGTCCCAGGCATCCGCCGGAAACAAGATCGCAATTCACTACACCGGAACGCTGGCCGACGGGTCGGTCTTCGACAGCTCCGAAGGGCGGGATCCGCTGAGCTTTACGATGGGTGAGGGCCAGATCATCCCGGGTCTGGAAACCGCGCTGGACGGTATGGCCGAAGGTGAAGAGAAGACCGTCACCGTGCCCGCCGATGACGCTTATGGCCAGAAGAACCCGCAGGCGATGCAGCGCGTGCCGCGCTCCTCGGTGCCCGATGGCGTTCCGCTCGACCTCGGCACCCAGTTGCAGCTGCAGACCCCCGAGGGGCAGGCCATGCCGGTGACAGTGGCCGAAGTGACCGAGAGCGAGGTCGTTCTGGACGCCAATCACCCGCTCGCGGGCAAGGATCTGACCTTTGCCGTCAAGGTCGTCTCGGTCGACTGACCGGGATTTTGGGCGGGGGCTGCCCTTACGCGGCCCCCGGCCCTTGCAGGTTTTCCGGCTGCATCATGCCAAGCACGTGATAGCCGCCATCGACGGTGATGATCTCACCGGTCGTGCAGGCGCCCATGTCCGAGGCAAGGTAGACCGCCGTGCCGCCAATGGCCTCCAGCGTCGCGTTGGCCCGCAAGGGCGCATTGTCGCGCGCCGTGTTGAAGGTGCGCCGCGCGCCCGAGATCGCGGCCCCGGCCAGCGTCTTCATCGGGCCGGGGCTGATCGCGTTCACGCGGATGCCGTTCGGCCCCATATCATTGGCCAGGTAGCGGACCGAGCTTTCCAGCGCCGCCTTGGCAACGCCCATCACGTTGTAGAACGGCGTCACCCGGTTCGACCCCATATAGGTCAGCGTCAGGATGGTCCCGCCCTCAGACATCAGGGGTTCGGCCCGCCGCGCCACGTCGATCAGCGAATAGCACGAGATCGTCAGCGAGTTCTTGAAATTCTCGCGCGTGGTGTTGATGAAGCGGCCCGCCAGTTCGGTCTTGTCGGAATAGGCGATGGCATGAACGACGAAATCCAGCCGGCCCCATTCCTCCTCGATCTTGCTGAAACAGGCATCTAGGCTGTCATCGTCGGTCACGTCCACATCCAAGAGAAGGTTGACATCCAGTTGCTCGGCCAAAGGCCGCACCCTTTTGCCGAAATTATCGCCCTGGAAGGAGAAAGCCAGTTCCGCCCCCTCGGCCCGCAGCGCCTTGGCGATGCCCCAGGCGATGGAGCGATCGTTTGCGACCCCCATGACCAATCCGCGTTTGCCGTTCATCAAATTTGCCATGAAGTTTATCCGTTATAACGCGACAGCAGCATCGAGCCGTTGGTGCCGCCGAAACCGAAGCTGTTGGTCATCACCGTGTCCAGCCCCGCGCTTTCAACAAGGTCCGTCGCAACCTCGCCGGGGTTGATGCCCTCGGCCAGCGTCTCGACATTGATCGAGGGCGTGATGAAATCGCCCCTCAGCATGAGCAGGCAGAAGATCGCCTCAAGCGCGCCCGCGGCCCCCTGCGCGTGGCCGGTCATCGACTTGGTGGAGCTGATCGGCGGGACGGTGCCTTCGCCGAAGACGCGGCGGCAGGCTTCCACTTCGCCCACGTCCCCCACCGGGGTCGAGGTGCCATGCGCGTTGATATAGCTGACGCGGCGCCCCTCCGGCAGGGTTTGCAGCGCCAGCCGCATCGCCCGTTCGCCACCCTCGCCAGACGGTGCCACCATGTCATGCCCGTCCGAGGTGGCGGCGAACCCGGTCACTTCGGCATAGATCGTCGCGCCGCGGGCAAGGGCGTGATCCAGATCCTCCAGCACCACGATGCCGCCGCCGCCCGAGATGACGAAGCCGTCGCGGTCCTGGTCAAACGCGCGGCTGGCCCTGGTCGGGTCATCGTTGCGCTTGGACGACATCGCGCCCATGGCGTCGAAGAGGCAGGACAGCGTCCAGTCCAGCTCCTCGCCGCCGCCAGCGAACATCACGTCCTGCTTGCCCATCATGATCTGTTCCGCCGCGTTGCCGATGCAATGCAGGCTGGTCGAGCAGGCCGAGGTGATGGAGTAGTTGATGCCCTTGATCTTGAACGCCGTCGCAAGGTTCGCGCTGATGGTGGAGGACATACATTTCGGCACAGCGAACGGCCCGATCCGCTTGGTCGCCCCGGATTTCAGAACCGTCTGATGCGCCGACAGCATGGCGCTGGTCGACGGCCCGCCCGAGCCCGCAACGAGGCCCGTGCGCACATTCACCACGTCATCATCCGACAGCCCCGCATCGGTAATCGCCTGGCTCATGGCGATATGGGCATAGGCCGCGCCCGGCCCCATGAAGCGCAGGGCGCGCTTGTCCACATGCTCCTTGGGCTCGATCTTGAGCGTGCCCGCAACCTGGCTGCGGAAGCCGTGCTCGACCATTTCCGGGCTGGCCTCGATACCGGATGCCCCGGCCCGCAGGCTGGCCTCGACCTCTTCGGCGTTATTTCCGATCGAGGAGACGATCCCCAATCCGGTGACAACTACTCGGCGCATAAACTGCTCCTTCTGATCCGCTGGTCACTTGTAGGACGGTGACGGGAAGCAGGGCAAGGGGCAGGGCGGGCGGCCAGACAGGTTTCGGGGCCCGCCCGTCAGATCCGCATCCGGGGCACGTCGTTGGGATCGAGCTTGAGGTCGATAAGGATCGGTCCCTTTCGCCCCTCGATCGCCGTGATGGCCTGTTCCAGATCCTCCGCGGACCGCACCTCCAGGCCGGTTCCGCCAAGCGATGTGGCGACCTCCGCGAAGGAGGGCCAGTCGAACTGCGTCAGGCTCGGGTCCATCTTGCGGTCGAGAAACTGGATATGTTCGGCCCCATAGGCGGAATCGTTGGCAAGGATCACGATCATGTCCAGCCCCAGGCGCACGGCGGTGTTGAACTCGTTGATGCCGCCCATCATGAAGCCACCATCGCCGGTGAACAGCACAACGGGTCTGTCCGGCGCGGCCACGCCTGCCCCGATGGCCTGTTGCAAGCCCTGACCGATGGCGCCGAAATTGGCGGTCACGATATTGCTGCGCGGATCGCGAACCGTGATGCGGCACCAGACCTCGGTCATGAAGCGGCCCCCATCGGTGACGAGGATCCGATCCTTGGGCAGCGCCTCCTCCAGCCGGTCCAGCGCCCGCACATAGTTGACGAAGCCCTCACCCGACTTGTCCGCCGCCACCGGATGCGCGCGCAGGGTGTCGGGGTCGATATCGCGGGTGAAGCCGCTGCCGGGGATCTCGGCCTCGTCCAGCCACCAGGCGATGGTCTCGGCGGTCAGGCCCGCATCGGCCACCAGCCCCGCATCGGGATGCACGCTGTTGCCGATGGCGGTCGGTTCGATGTCGATCTGGATGACCCGCTTGTTCTTTACCAGCTTGCCCTGATCGGTGGTGAAGCTGTGCAGCCCGGTGCCGAAGCAGACGATGCAATCGGCCTTGTCGATCAACTCATAGGCCGCCGGGGTCGACAGCGTGCCGAAAATGTCCATGTCGTATTTGTGGCCCGTGAACAGCCCCTTGGCCTTCAGCGTCGTCGCAAGCGGTGCCTCCAGCCGGTCGGCCAGCTTGATGAGCGTGTCGCGGGCGTCGATGGCCCCGGCACCTGCAAGGATGATGGGCGCGCGGGCCGACGCGATCATGCCGATCGCCTCATCCAGGATCCCCCCTTCCGAGACCCCGCCGGGCGCCGAGAACACGTCCAGCACCTGGCGGGTATGGGCAACCTCCTGCCACATGAAATCGGCCGGCATGTTCAACACGATGGGCCGCCGCTCCACCGCGGCACGGTAGAAGGCGCGGGCGACATCGGCGGCGACGGTCTCGGGCGTGCGAAGCTGCTCGAACCCCGCGCCCGTGGCCTTCACCAACTCGCGTTGGTCGATGCTTTGCAGGTGGCGCGGATTGGCGACCGGCGTATCGCCGGCCAGCAGGACCACCGGGGCCTTGCCCCGCACCCCTTCGGTCAGCGCCGTCGCCGTGTTGGTCAGGGCCGGGCCATGGGTGATGCTGGCCACCCCGATCTTGCCGGTCACCTGGGTATAGGCCAGCGCCATCAGGACCGAGCTTGCCTCATGCGCTGCGGGCACGAACTGACCGCCGCAGTCGCGCACGAAGCTGTCGACCAGAAAGAGATTGGCGTCGCCCATGAGGCCGAACATCGTTTTGACACCATGCTCGGCAACGGCCTTGGCGAGGGACTGGTGGACGTGGATCTTCTCCATCGGGAACCTCCTGGATTGCTTGCCCCCTCATATAGGCCAATGACCGCGAAGTGTGCGCGTTCTTGGGCCCGTATTGCCCGATCCATGCGGAATACGCGCACTCAGGGGCCGGTCTTGTTGCAAAATCCCGCATCCAGCCCGGTGCAAACCGATTACCGGCGCGGCCCGAGATGCAGGTTGCTGTCCCGCCCCAACCCGCGCGACAGGCACCATGCGATGACCGCGAGGCTGAGGAGGAACCAAAGACCGCCCCAGATCATCGTTGTCCCGCCGATCTCCTCGGCCAGCATCCGCGCGTCCGAGCGCAGGTCCGCGCGGCGGATCGTGTCATCCCAGATATCGTAGGGCACGTAGATCAGGCTGGACAGGCCGATCACCCGCAGGATCAGGTCGCAGAGCCCTTCGCGCAGGTACCGCGAGGCGGCGATCAGGGCGGCCCCGGTCAGCCCGCAGATCACAATGGCGGCGAGGTCGCGGACATAGAGCACCAGGACCGCCAGCATCAGCACGCCGATGCCACCTAGGATCGCCCGATCCATCCGGCTGTGCAGCGCCGCCAGCAACACCCCCGCCCCGATCAGGAGCGAGCCCAGATACCCCGCCGTCAGCGTCAGAAACCGCGACCCGCCCCGCGTCCAGACCTCGCCACCCTGCTGAAAGTTGACCGAGAAGCTCTCGACCGACCCGCCGGTGGCAATGGCCATCAGCGCGTGGGACAGCTCGTGAAAGAAAACGACGAGGAACTTGAGCGGCAGGACCACGGGCGTAGACCACAGCGCGAAAACGATCAGGGTGATCGCCAGAAGCTGCCAGTGTCCGCGCAGGTAGGTCAGCATTGGACGGCACCGCGATCAAACACGGCACCCGCCGAGGGCGGGCGGAGCGGCACCCCAATCAACTCTCGCTCAACGCGACCTTCATGTCCTTGACCTGGTAGATCACTTCGCCATCGGCCTCGACGATGCCGTCGGCAACCCCCATGGTCAGGCGGCGGGTCTGGATCGCCTTGGTGAAGTCGATCTTGTAGGTCAGCATCTTGCGGTCGGGCCGGACCATGCCGGTCAGCTTGACCTCGCCTACGCCCAGTGCATAGCCGCGTCCCTGCCAGCCGCGCCAGCCCAGGTTGAACCCGGTCAGCTGCCACAGCCCGTCAAGCCCCAGGCAACCCGGCATGATCGGGTTGCCGGGAAAGTGGCACTCGAAGAACCACAGGTCGGGATGGATGTCGAACTCGGCCAGCACATGACCCTTGCCATGCGCGCCGCCATCGGCGGAAATATCGGTTATGCGATCCACCATCAGCATCGGCGGCTCGGGCAGCTGCGCGTTGCCGGGGCCGAATAGCTCGCCGCGCGCGCATTTCAACAGATCGTCCCGGTCGAAACTCGTGGGATATCCAGCCATTAAGCCCCCTGCCCTTCGATATTGCTGCCCCAGGCACCAGCGCCTGAAATCCGTCGTCCCCTAGCATCCGCCGCGAGGCGGGCGCAAGGAAACACCTAAGTCCAATCTAAGGGGTTCAGGCCCGATTCCAATTGAAAATCCTCCCGATCAACCCCTATATTGACCCTGTAACGCAAGGAATGCCGCCCCGATGACCCCCGAAGCCCTCGAACGCAGCACCAAATGGCTGGCCCAGGCCGATCTGCGCCCGACCCGTCAGCGCCTGTCGCTGGCAACGCTGCTGGTGGGCGACGGGCAGGATCGCCACGTCACGGCGGAGGGGTTGCATGCCTCCTCGGTCGCGGCGGGCGAAAAGGTGTCGCTGGCCACCGTCTACAACACGCTGCGCGCCTTTTGCGACGCGGGGCTGGTGCAGGAAGTCACCGTTGACGGCACCCGCTCCTATTTCGATACGCGCATGGACGACCACCCGCATTTTTTCATGGAATGCGAAAGCTGCGAAGGCCGCCTTGTCGATGCTCGCAAATCCGAGTTGAACATCGCCACTCTGCCGACCCCGCCCGAAGGCTTCGAGATCGACAAGGTCGATGTGGTGATCCGCCTGCGCAAGACATCCTGACGGCGCGCCAAATTCCTCACAAGGAATTCCAAAACTCCCTGGAAGGAGTTTTGGGCTGGCCATTGCGCCCGCGCCATTGTAACGCCTCGCCAAATCCTGAAATTTAAGGCCTCCCCCCATGGACCTTCGCAATATTGCGATCATCGCCCACGTTGACCACGGCAAGACCACCCTTGTTGACGAGCTTCTGAAACAATCCGGTGCCTTCCGTGCCAACGAGGCCGTGGCCGAACGCGCGATGGATTCGAACGACATCGAACGCGAGCGCGGCATCACCATCTTCGCCAAGCCCACATCGGTCGAATGGAAGGGCACGCGGATCAACATCGTCGACACCCCCGGCCACGCCGATTTCGGCGGCGAAGTGGAGCGCATCCTCTCCATGGTCGATGGCGTGGTGCTGCTGGTCGATGCCGCCGAAGGCCCGATGCCGCAGACCAAGTTCGTGACCTCCAAGGCGCTGGCGCTTGGCCTGCGCCCCATCGTGGTGCTGAACAAGGTCGACAAGCCCGACGCCGAACCCGACCGCGCGCTGGACGAGTGTTTCGACCTCTTCGCGTCGCTCGATGCCGATGAGGACCAGCTGGATTTCCCGCATATGTATGCCTCGGGCCGCAACGGATGGGCCGATGCCGAGTTGAATGGCCCGCGCAAGGATCTGCATGCGCTGTTCAACCTGATCGTCAACCACGTGCCGCGCCCGCGCCAGATCGCCCGCCAGGGCGAGGATTTCCGGATGCTGGCCACCACGCTCGGCGCCGACCCCTTCGTCGGTCGCCTGCTGACCGGCCGCGTCGAATCCGGCAAGCTCAAGGTCGGGGCCACCGTGCAGGCGCTCTCCCGCGTGGGCGAGAAGATCGAGCAGTTCCGCGTCACCCGCATCCAGGCCTTCCGGGGCCTCGCGCAGCAGGATATCGACGAGGCGCAGGCGGGCGACATCGTTTCCATCGCGGGCATGTCCAAGGCAACCGTCGCCGACACGATCTGCGCGCTGGCCGTCGATGAGCCGCTCTATGCGCAGCCTATCGACCCGCCCACGATCACCGTCACATTCGGCATCAACGACTCGCCCCTTGCGGGCCGCGACGGCAAGAAGGTCCAATCCCGCGTCATCCGCGAGCGGCTGATGAAGGAGGCCGAGAGCAACGTCGCCATCAAGATCAGCGACACGCCCGGCGGCGAAGCCTTCGAGGTCGCGGGTCGTGGCGAATTGCAGATGGGCGTGTTGATCGAGAACATGCGCCGCGAGGGGTTCGAGCTGTCCATCTCGCGCCCGCAGGTCCTGATCCGCGACGATGGCGAACAGAAGCTGGAACCGGTCGAGGAGGTTACCGTCGATGTCGATGACGAATATTCCGGCGCGGTGATCGAAAAGCTGACCGGCGCGCGCAAGGGCGACCTGGTCGAGATGAAACCGGCAGGCGCGGGCAAGACCCGCATCATCGCGCATGTGCCCTCACGCGGGCTGATCGGCTATCACGGCGAATTCCTGACCGACACGCGCGGCACCGGCGTCCTGAACCGCGTGTTCCACGCCTGGGAACCCTTCAAGGGCACCATTCCGGGCCGCCGCCAAGGCGTGCTGATCTCGATGGAGAACGGCACCTCGGTCGCGTTCGCGCTGTGGAACCTGGAGGATCGCGGCAAGATGTTCATCGGCGCGCAGGAGCCGGTCTATACCGGCATGATCATCGGCGAGCATTCCCGCGACAACGACCTGGAAGTGAACCCGCTGAAGGGCAAGAAACTGACCAACGTGCGCGCGTCGGGCACCGACGAGGCCGTGCGCCTGACCACGCCCGTCACCATGTCGCTGGAACAGGCCATCGCCTATATCGACGATGACGAACTGGTGGAGGTGACACCGAACGCGATCCGCCTGCGCAAACGCTATCTCGACCCGCATGAGCGGAAACGGCAGGCGAAAGCGGCGGGGTGAATTGGGGAGGGGCCATCCGAGTGCGGGTGGCCCTTTTCTCACTGGGCTGGCAAGGGCACCAAAATGGTTGGCCAGGCTGTCCATGATAGCGCTGGCCAACGAAGCCAGCACGATTCACGACGAGTTCAATAGGCTTCCGGTTCGTCCGTCAGACAAGAATGTCATTCAGGCAAGTCGCATCTTCTTGTTCGAACCGGCGGGCCTGATGGAGATGTCGATGTGATACGCTCACCATCGTACCAGGCCAGACTGTTCGGATCGCGGAGCCATAGGACGTCAGCAGGCGCAAAAACCGCCAATCCCGCCTCGGGATCATCACCAACGTAACGTAGCATCCGCGCCTCCAGTGCAGCCACCCTTGTCATTTCAGCGCCGTCGATCTGGTACACGCGATAAGACTGCACGCCCGTCAACCAGTGTGGTGCCGTGTAGCCGCTGTAAAACTGGACCCCCAAGACCTCGCTACGCTCGATAAGCGTGCTGTCTTCGACATCGTTCGCCGGAAAATACAGAGGAGGGCGGATCACGCCACTCTCGCCCGTGCGGACATTGATCCAACCATTTTGAGAATAGGCCCAGAGGTAGAGTCGTTGACTGGCGGGATCAAAAGGGCCAGCTGAATTCGTGAAATCGCCCACCGGCGAGGGTCGGATCATCTCGCCGACCTGCACGAAACCCTCCCGCGGGAGACTGACTGGCAGGTCCAGTCCGGCAATCGCTACAGGTTCACGTTCGAGTCTGAAAGACGCAGCCCTTGTAGAAATACAATGGTTTGTCTCGTCAGCATCAGCGGACCCGATTGCGAGCATCAACATTGCTGTAGAGATCATTGCAGTCAAACTTCGCTTGCCAGTCAATTCTGGCTCCTTGAATACACTCTCAGATGTGACGTCACGTATTGACGTCGACAAGGCCATCCCCCCTACCGGAACATCCCCAACCGCCAGACCCACCAGACCAGCCCCCCGCCAAGCGCCACCAACCCGCCCGTGACGATCCAGAACGCCCAGGGATTTTCCGCCCCCGGCATGCCGCCCACGTTGATCCCCAAGAGTCCCGTCAGCAGCCCGAGCGGCAGGAACACGGCGGCCACGATCGACAGGACCAGCATCCGCCGATTCATCTGGTCGCTGCGCAGCTCCATGATCTGATCGCGCACAACCTGCGCGCGGTCGCGGATCGCGTCCAGGTCCTCGGCCAGCCGCTGCACCCGCTCCGCCGCCTCGCGCAGGCGCGATCGGTCGCGCTCGGTCAGCCAGTCCAGATCCTCGATCTCCAGCGTGGTCAGCGCGTCGCGCTGCGGCTGCATGAAGCGGCGCAGGATGATGGCGCTGCGATGCACATCCGCCAGGTCGCCGCGCGCCAGGCCCGCCTCCTGGTCCAGCACCTGTTCCTCCAGCGTGTCGATCTTTTCGTTCAGGGTGGCGACCACCGGCTCGGCCCGATCCGCCAGGCGCAGGGCCAGACGGGCGACGAACTCGCCGGGCGTCGCCGGGGCCTGTCCGCGCTCCATCGCGCCAAGCAGATCCTCCACCGCTTGCAGGGGCCTGAGCCAGACGCCGAAGATGCGCTCCGCTTCCAGCCACAACCGGACCGAGACCATGTCCTCAGGCTCCGCGCCGGGGTTGAGGTTCACGCCCCGCAGGTTCAGGACTACGCCCGATCCATGCACCGTGCAGCGCGGCCTTGTTTCCTTGGCGGTCAGCGCGTCCAGAACGAAACCGTCCAGCCCCGAGGCCGCCAGTTCCGCCGCCGCGCGCGGAGCGTCGCGGTAAAGATGCTGCCACAGCAGTGCGCCGTCCGGCGCGGGATCGGCAAACGCGTCCTCCGCCCGAACAGTCGCGCCACCCTGCCGGTCAATGATCACCGACAGAAGCGGCGGAATAGGTAAGCCTGCCATCGCGTCCCCCTTTTTTGTCCAGTCTGCAAAGCCCGCGCCGCTTTGGCAAAGCCGAATTTGCCTGATGCGCCAAACGGGCTACAGTTGCGGCTCAAACCAGCAGGAGCCGAGATATGAGAAAGCTACAGGCACAGGGCGTGCATCACATTACCCTGACCGGCGCGGATCGCCAGACATCCATCGACTTCTGGGAGGGCGTGTTGGGCATGCCCTTCATCTTCGACCAGCCCAATCTGGACAACCCGGACGAAGGCCATCTCTATTTCGACCCCGGCGACGGGCGGCTCATCACCGTCTTCACCAATGAGGGCCGCACAGCCGACCCGCGCCGCACGCCGACCGAACCCGGCTGCGTGCATCACCTCGCCTTCAACGTCTCAAAGGCCACCTTCAGCCAGGCGGTCGAGCGCCTGGACGAACGTGGCATCACGCATTCCGGCCCCAAGGATCGCGGCTTCATGGACTCGATCTATTTCAAGGATCCGATGGGCCTGCTCATAGAATTGGCCTGCTACCGGTTCGAGCCGCCCACCGGCTGCACCCATGCCGATGTCATGATCGAGGCGCATCGCATCCGGGTCGCCGCGGGCGACGGCCATATCGCGGAGGTTCACCTGGCCGACGCCATCGAAGCCCTCGTCACCCGCCACCAGCAAAGCCTCAGCGCGGATCGCGGCCCGCAAGATCCCTACTGATCCCGCCTTCTTTGTTCCGCAAATATCCCCGCCGGAGGCATCCGCCATTGGCCCCCACGCGAAACCTCCGCCATTCCAGGCGGGGGCACCACGCGCGGCCCGAGCGGCCCCGCCAGGCGCCCGAGGCCGCGCGTTCCCCGGTCGGCGCCGAAGGCGTCGATCCCGATCAATCCCCGTCGGCCACGCCCTTGGCCCGCGCCCGCGCCCTCCGCGCCCGGTAGCTCGGCACCACCACCAGCGCCACCGCCAGCAGAAGCAGGCCAAGCGTCATCGGCCGTTCCAGGATGAAGCTGACGCCGCCGTAAAGCTGCATCGCGCGGCTGAAATTGTCCTCCAGCATCGAGCCCAGGATGAACCCGATCAGAAGCGGGGCCAGCGGGTAATCGGCAAAGCGCAGGATCGTCGCGCAGATGCCGAACCCCACCAGGATCAGCAGTTCCGTCGCGTTGTTCTGCCCGATATAGGCCCCCATCAGGGTGAAGAAGAGGATGAACGGGATGAGGAAGCTGCGCGGCACCGCCAGAACCTTGGCGATATAGGGTATCAGCGGCAGGTTCAGAACCAGCAGGATCAGGTTGCCCAGATACATCGAGATGATCACGGCCCAGAAGATCTGCGGCTCGTCGATCATCAGGCGCGGGCCGGGGCTGACATTGAGCGCGATCAACGCGCCAAGCAGGATCGCCGTGGTACCCGAGCCCGGAATGCCGAGCGTCAGCAGCGGCACGAAAGACCCGGTGCAGGCCGCGTTATTGGCCGATTCCGGCGCCGCGAGGCCCTTGAGGGAGCCCTTGCCGAACTGGTCCTGCTCCTCCTTGGGGGCGATATTGCGCTCCACCGCGTAGCCCAGGAAAGAGGCGATGGTAGCCCCCGCACCGGGCAGCACGCCGACCAGGAAGCCCTGCACCGATTGCCGCCCGATCACGGGCGCGATCTGGCGCGCCTCGGCCCGCGTGATGCGCATGTCCTTGATCTCGCCGCCCGGTCCGCCCTCGTTCGACCGGCTCGGGTCCAGCACCAGATACATGGCCTCGGGCAGGGCGAACATCGCCATGGCCAGCGTAATGAAGCCGAAACCCGATTGCAGGTCCATGATCCCCATCGTGAAGCGTGGCATGTTGAAGAGCGCGCCTTCCCCCACGGTGGCCATGATCAGCCCAAGCAGCGTCATCAGAAGCGCCTTGGCGACATTGCCGGTGCCCGCGAAGGCCGCGATGGCCGACAGGCCCACGACCATCAGCGCGAAATACTCGGCGGAATGAAAGAGCAGCGCGACCGAGGCCAGCATCGGCGCGAAGATCATCAAGAGGATCGCCCCGATCGTGCCGCCGCAAAAGGACGAGATCGCGGCCACCGTCAGCGCCTTGCCCGCCTTGCCCTGTCGCGCCAGCGGGTAGCCGTCGAAGCTGGTCGCCACGGTCGAGGCGACCCCCGGCGCATTGATCAGGATCGACGAGGTCGAGCCGCCGAAAATGGCCCCGTAATAGACGCCCGCCAGAAGGATCAGCGCCGCGGAGGGATCGCCGATGGTGATCGCCACCGGGATCATGATGGCGATGATCGACATCGGACCCAGGCCCGGCAACATGCCGATGAAGGTGCCGATCAGGCAGCCGCCGATCACCATCAGGAGGTTTGTGACTGAAAAGGCCGTCGAGAGGCCGATCATCATGCCTTCAAGCATCGCTCATACTCCCATGAAGAACGGCCAGGGGCGCAGGAAGATGCCAAGCACCTCCTGCACCAGCCACCAGATGAACCCGGCCGCGATCAGCGCGACGGGGATCAGGATGTGAAACCGGCGCTCGCCCAGGACCATCCCACCGATGATCAGGAAGCCGGTGGTGGACAGAAGGAACCCCGCCGGACGCAGCAGCAGGGCATAGGCCACCATCAGTCCCAACAGCGTCAACGCCTGGCCGATCTTGTAATCGCCCAGGCGGCGATAGTTGATATCCTGCGGCGACGGCTCACCGGCGGGCTTTTCCAGCCCCAGCACGATGATCAGGGCGGTCAGGATCGCCAGGACCGACAGCACCTTTGGGAAGGTCGAGGGCCAGACCGGGTTGCGCTGCATGAAGGGCGGCAGGCCCGCATCCATGGTAAAGAACGCGCCGTAGCCATAGGCCAGGCAGATCATCAGGATCACGAGGCCGATCCATCGGTCGAGGGCCATGTCAGTCTCCCTTGTGCTCGCTTGCGGTCGGAGGGGGAAGGCGCGTCGACGCGCCTTGGGCCGCGCGGGGTCACCCCCGCGCCTCCCGGATTTTGAAAATCCGGAAAACGAGGCTTTTCGAAAAGCCTCGTCCCCGTTTCAGGCGTCAGGCTTCAGAGAAAGCCCAGCGTACGCATCAGAGTGCCGATCACCTCTTCCTGCTCTTCCAGGAAGGCGCGGAAATCGTCGCCGGAATTGTGGATATTGACCCAGCCGTTGCGGGCCCGGACCTCTTCCCATTCTTCCGTCTCGTACATCGCCGCCAGTGCCGCCTGGTAGGCCGCGACCTGATCCTCGGGCATCCCCGGCGCCCCGAAGAAGCCGCGCCAGTTGACGAAGCTGGTGTCGATACCCTGCTCCATCATCGTGGGCGCGTCCGGATAGGCCGGCACACGCTCTTCCGATGTCACGCCGATGATGCGCACCTCACCGGCCTCGGCCAGGTCGACGGCCTCGGAAAAGCCCGTCGAAAGCGCCGCGATCTCACCCGACAGCAGCGCCGCCATGGCCGGTCCGCCGGTGTCATAGGGGATGTAGGTCACCTCAAGCGGATCCTCGCCCGCCGCTTCCATCACCATGGCCGCGACCAGGTGATCCATGCCGCCCGGAACCGAGCCGCCGCCGATGGCGGTGCCCTGCGGATCCGCGCGATATGCGGCCAGCAGGTCGTCCATGGACTGGATGTCGCTATCGGCATTCACCACCAGCGTCGCGTAATCCCCGATGGTGCCCGCGACAAGCGTCAGGTCCGAGAAGTTGTAGGGGAACACGCCCGTCAGCGAGCGGATCACGATGGGGGTGGAGTTCACCATCAGCGTGCCATACTGACTCTCGGCGTTTTCGATCAGGTAGCCGATGGCCACCCCGCCGCCGCCGCCCGACATGTTCTCGTAGCTGGCCGTGCCGACAAGGCCGGACTCGGTCAGCGCCTCGCCGGTGCCGCGCGCGGTGCCGTCCCAGCCGCCGCCCGCCCCGCCGGGGATCAGGAAGTGGACACTGTCCAGCATCTGATGCCCTCCGGCAAAGGCCGGGCTGCCAAGGCTCATGGTCGCCACCGCCGCGGCCGCAAAGGCCCGGCGGGTCAAAGTCAATCTTGTCATGTCTGTCCTCCCAGTTTGACAAATTGGGGCTTGCCTGCCCATGTCGAATGATCACCACCTCAACCTGACACCTTGCTGTCACGCCCCAAAGGCTTTTCCGGCACCCCATGCGTTTCCTGCTTGTCGAAGATAACCCGCAACTGGCCGCCGCGATCCTGGACCGGCTCGGCCAGGATGGCCATGTCGTCGATCACGCAAGCGACCTTGCCACCGCCGCCGACTACACCGCGACAACGGGTTACGATCTGATCTTGCTGGATATTATGTTGCCCGACGGCGATGGCCGCGACTTTCTGAACGCGCAGCGCGCGCGCGGGGCCGAGACGCCGGTGATCGTGTTGACGGCGCGCTCCGAGGTCTCGGACCGGGTCGGCGCGCTGGATATGGGGGCCGATGATTATATCTCCAAACCGTTCGATTTCGCCGAGCTGGAGGCGCGGGTCAGGGCCGTCCTGCGCCGCCGCGCGGGCACCGCAAGCAACCGGATTCGATTCGGAAACGTCGCATTCGACACGCTCGCGGGCACGCTGACGGTCGCGGATCGCGCCATCACCCTGCGCAATCGCGAGCTGCGCCTGCTGGAGGTCTTCTTCGCCGCCCCCGGTCAGATCATCGCCAAACCGCAACTCATCGACCGGCTGTTTTCCTATGACGAGGACGTCTCGGAGAACGCGATCGAGGTCTATGTCGGGCGCATCCGCAAGCACCTTGAAGGCTCCGACGTGGCCATCGTGACAGTGCGCGGGCTTGGCTACAGACTGTCGGTGCCATGACCGGCTGGCCCCGCGCCCGCGGCTCGATCCGCCGCCGGTTGACGCTGCAACTGCTGACCAGCGCGGCGATCCTGGCGGTGATCCTCTTTCTCATCGTCTCCAGCTTCGCCCGCCAGATCAGCGCCGAATCGCAGGACCGGATCCTGTCCGCCTCGGTGGCCTCGATCCTCGATGCCGTCTCGGTCGCCTCGGGCGAGGTCAGCGTCGATATCCCCTATTCCGCCTTCACCATGCTGGACAATCCCAGCGATGACCGCGTGTTCTACCGCATCATGCAGGATGGCGAGGTGATCACCGGCTATGACGACCTGCCCGCGACCGCGCCCGGCACCGCCACCCTGCCCTATCGCGACGAGACCTTGCGCACCGTCACCGCGACCCGGCGTCTCTCGGTGAACGGCGCCCCGGTCCAGATCGCCGTGACCGTCGGCCAGACCCGCGATGCGCAGGCCCAGACCCTGCAACGCATCAGCCGCATCTCGGTCTATCTGGGCCTCGGCTTCTTCGCCGTCTCCGCCGTGCTGGCGGTGCTTGCGGGCCAGGTCACCGCCGGGTCGCTGCGGCGGCTGGCGGGCTCGGTCTCGCGGCGCGGCCCGCAGGACCTGCGGCCCGTGGAGGCCGAAGTGCCGAGCGAGATGGTGCCCCTGGTCCAATCGCTCAACCGGCTGATCGCGCGGCTGTCCACGGCGCTGAACCGGACCGAGGATTTCATCGCCGAGGCCGCGCACCGCGTGCGCACCCCGCTGGCCACGGTCCGCGCCCATGCCGAGAACACGCTGCGCCGGGTGGACCGCGAGGAGAACCGCGCCTCCCTGCGCGAGATGATCCGCGCCATTGATGAGAGCAGCCGCGCCGCCGGGCAGCTTCTGGACCACGCCATGGTGTCGCTGCGCGCCGACCAGCTGGAACTGGAGCCGCTCGACCTGAACGCGCTGGTGGTCGAGCTTGTGGACCGCCTGCGCCCGGTGGCGGAACTGAAGGACATGGAGATCCGGCTTGAGACCGGCGCGCGCGGCGCGATCATGGGCGATGCGATCCTGATCCAGAACGCGGTGCGCAACCTGCTGGACAACGCGATCAAATACGCCCCCTCCGAGACCCGGATCGCGGTGACGACCACCTCGGACGGCACCACCGCCACGCTCACCATCCACGATGAGGGCATCGGCTTTCCCGAGGCCGACACCACCCCCCTCAGGGGCCGGTTCACGCGCGGCACGAACGCCACGGGCGTTGTCGGGTCGGGCCTTGGCCTGACCATCGCCGATGAGGTCGCCCGCGCCCATGGCGGCCACCTTGCAATGTCCAACAATGAAGGAGGCCCCGGCGCATGCGTCAGCTTGTCCTTTCCCTTGCGCTGAGCCTCATCGCCAGTGCCGCGCCCGGTTTCGAGATCGAGGAACTGGTGCAGTTTCCGGCCGAGAACGAGACCGCCGAGCTGCGCGTCATCTCGACCGCCGATACCGAGCTTTTCGCCCCCTTCATCCTGGAGTTTCAGCAGGCGAACCCGGGCATTTCCGTCGCCTATCACGTCGTCAGCACAACAGAACTGATGATCGCCCTGGCCGAGGAGGGCGAGGGTTTTGACCTGGCCATTTCCAGCGCGATGGATTTGCAGGTGAAGCTGGCCAATGACGGGCTGGCGCGGCCCTATCAGTCGGTCCAGACCGCGGCCCTGCCGCCCTGGGCGCGCTGGCACGGGCAGGTCTTCGCCTTCACCCAGGAACCCGCTACCATGGTCCTGTCGCGCGCGGCCTTCGAGGGGCTGCCCCTGCCCCGGACGCGGCAGGAACTGATCACCGTGCTGCGCGACAATCCCGACCGTTTCGCGGGCCGGATCGGCACCTATGACGTGCGGGTCAGCGGCTTGGGCTACCTCTTCGCCACCCAGGACGGGCGCACGTCCGAGACCTTCTGGCGGCTGGCCGAGGTCATGGGCAGCCTGCAAACCCGGCTCTACTGCTGCTCCGGCGCGATGATCGAGGATGTCGCCAGCGGTGAGATCGCGGTGGCTTACAACGTGCTCGGCTCCTACGCGCAGGCCCGCGCCGACCTGCATGACGCGATCCACATCATCGCGCCGCAGGATTTCACCACCGTGATGCTGCGCACCGTGCTGATCCCCGAAACCGCCACCCTGCCCGACCAGGCCGGGGCCTTCATTGACCATCTGATCCAGACCTCATGGCTGCGCCCCGACAACGGTTTCGCCTTTCCGGGCATCACCGGCGAGGGGCTGTCGGGCAATGCTGGACTGCGCCCCATCGCGCTTGGCCCCGGCCTTCTCGTCTACCTGGACCGGCTGAAACGCCAGCAATTCCTGCGCGAATGGGAGGCGGCGATGGTGCAGGCCGAATAGCGGGCGGATCCAAGCTGCGTCCAACCGCACCAAGCCCTTGAACTTGCCAGAGGTTCGGTGGAATCTGCCGCGTCTGGTCTGACAGGAACGAGTGCGACAATGGCTGAAACGACATCGGCGATACACATGGCCAGGGACGCGGTACTGGCGCGCATGGAGCGGCACCAGGATCGGGTGCAGTCAGCGAAGGCCATCGACAACCCGCTGCGCATGTCCCAAGCTGCGGGCTTCGTTGCCGCTGACATGCCGGCGCGTGCCCGGTCCCTTTACCGGGCGGTACTGCAATCCGACCCTGATCATGCGATGGCGGCAAAAAACTCGCTGCGCTGATCGACGCGGGCGCAGCACGGGCGCGCAACCAGATCGACATGGCCCAGGCGCTGAACGCGGAAGGCGAGGCCACCGCCGCCGCGGCATTGCTGCGCAGGGTCGTCGAACGAAATCCGAAGAGCATCGCCGCCCATCTCGGCCTGATAAACATCGCGTTGTCCCGCGATCAGATCGAGGGCGCGATGAAGCGCTGCGACCGCGTGCTGGGTTTTGCCCCCGACAACAAGCCGGTGCGCAACAGGCGCAGCATCGCCCTGAAACGCCTGAAAGCCACGCGCGGGGAAGGGCGCACCGCCGCCCCGAACGCTCACGCCGGGGCCATGCAGCGGGCACAGGCCCTGCTTGCCGCAGGCGATGCCTCCCAGGCCGACAGGATCTTCGCCAGCGTTCTCGCCGAAGAGGTCCGGGGCGACCTGCGGATCCTGCAGCAGAGACTGATGTTCCGTCACGTCCATTCGCATATCAAACTGGCCTATAAATCGACCCCCAGCTACTGGAACGCCTACGATGGCGCGGTGCCGGCCCCGATCCGCGATGTCCTGTCACAGATCGTTGCATGAGCTGCGACTGCCCGGATGACTAGGGGCCGGGATTCGCCGATCGGCCATGAAGCCCCCGGCGGTTTCCGCGACGCCCAGTCGCGCGCGGATTGCCTCGGGCACAAGCCGCCGGATCAGACATGGTAAGCTTGGCGATCCCGGAAGGACTCGAACCCTCAACCTGCTGATTAGAAGTCAGCTGCTCTATCCAGTTGAGCTACGGGACCGCTGGTCCCCTTCATTGCGCAAGGGGCGGGCGGGATGCAAGCGGGATCAGAGCGCCTTCGTCATGAACACGCTCAGCGGATCGGACCGGTAGCTGCCGAAGGGCGGGCAGGGCGCGAACCCGGCCCGGGCATAGATCGTGCGGGCGGCGGCGTGGTCGGGGCCGGAGCCGGTCTCCAGGCTCAGCCGCGTGGCCCCGGCGCGGGCGGCGGCCTCGATCATCCGTGCCAGCAAGTGGGCCCCGATGCCGGTGCCGCGCAGGCCAGCCGCGACATGCATGGATTTCAGCTCCAGGTGATCGGGGGCAACCGGGCTCAACCCGCCGACGGCGACGACCGCGCCGCCCGCATCGGTGATGGAAAAGACCTGCGCCCCACCGCCGACCAATTCCTCCGCCGTTCTGACATGGCAACTGTCGGGCGGCGACCCGGCCCGCATCATCGCGTGATGGCGCGCCAGCAGGTCGGCCACGGGGGCGCGTGCGGGATCGTCGGCTTGGAAGGACAGGCCGTCCGGCATGGGTGCTCAGTGGGTCCAGACCTGGCGCCGGTTGGTGGCGAAATTGTCGCCATAGCCGCCGGGGCGGATATTGGGTTTGCGGCCTTTCGGTTGCTGCACGATGGCGTCGATGCCATGGGCGCGGGCGTAATCCTGTGCCGCCTCGGCGCTGTCGAAGCGCAGTTTCACCTGGCTGTTCATGTCGCCGGAACTGGTCCAGCCCATCAGCGGATCGACCTCGCGCCGCTCGGCGGGGGCAAATTCAAGCACCCAGGTCTTGGTCTTGGCGGTGCCCGAGGTCATGGCGTTCCGGGCCGGTTTGTAAATACGCGCGCGCATCTGGCGGGACTCCTTGGCTGATGCGCCCATTTATCCCGGCAAACGGGCGCCGATGCAACGGGCATTCTGGTCGCGGGGAGGGGTGGGTCAAGCGGGTTGCCGGCCAGCGCCCCCCGTGGAGCGAGGGGTGGGGTGGGTGGTGCGGGGGGACCGACCGGCAACCGAAAGATGCTTGCAGGCAGAGATTAGGCGCGCATGACCCCGCACGGCAAGCGAATAGCCTCTCGCATTTCGCTAAAATTGTCGGCAAATGCGCAAAGCCCTGCGCCTCCTGACAAACCCTGTCAGGAGGCCCCCTTGAACCGGAACAAAATAAGATCATTCTAATGGGGCAGTCTGAGGGAATCGCCCATGTCCACGACACAATCGCCGATGATGACAGCCGCGCCCAACCGCGACCTGCCCAAGCTGGAGGGCGGCAAGCGCTTCGTCATGAGCACCACGTTCAAGCCCGCGGGCGACCAGCCGACGGCCATCGCGGAACTGGCGGCAGGGGTGAAGGACGGCGAACAGGACCAGGTGCTTCTGGGTGTCACCGGTTCGGGCAAGACCTTCACCATGGCCAAGGTGATCGAGGAAACGCAGCGCCCCGCCATCATCCTGGCCCCCAACAAGACGCTCGCCGCACAGCTCTACGGCGAGTTCAAGGGCTTCTTCCCCGACAACTCGGTCGAGTATTTCGTCTCCTATTACGACTACTACCAGCCCGAGGCCTATGTGCCGCGCTCGGACACCTACATTGAAAAGGAGAGCCAGATCAACGAGCAGATCGACCGGATGCGCCACTCGGCCACCCGCGCGCTGCTGGAACGCGACGACGTGATCATCGTGGCCTCGGTCTCGTGCATCTACGGCATCGGCAGCCCCGAGACCTACACCGCGATGACCCAGGATCTGGAGGTCGGCCGCGAATACAACCAGCGCGCCGTCATGGCCGACCTGGTCGCGCAGCAATACCGCCGCAACGACGCCGCGTTTCAGCGTGGGTCTTTCCGCGTGCGCGGCGACAGCTTAGAGATCTGGCCCTCCCACCTGGAGGATCGCGGCTGGCGCCTCTCCTTCTTCGGTGAGGAGCTTGAGGCGATCACCGAATTCGACACCCTCACCGGGGCCAAGACCGACACGCTCGAAAAAGTCCGCGTCTATGCCAATTCGCATTACGTCACGCCCACGCCGACCATGAAACAGGCCATCAAGGGTATCCGCGAGGAGCTGACGGTGCGCCTGAAGCAGCTGGAAGACGAGGGCAAGCTGCTGGAAGCGCAGCGCCTGGAACAGCGCACCCGCTTTGACCTGGAAATGCTGGAGGCCACCGGCGTCTGCAACGGGATCGAGAATTACTCGCGCTACCTGACGGGCCGTGCCCCCGGCGAACCGCCCCCCACCCTCTTCGAATACATCCCCGACAATGCCATCGTCTTCGCCGATGAATCCCACGTCTCGGTGCCCCAGATCGGCGGCATGTATCGCGGCGACTACCGGCGCAAGTTCACGCTGGCCGAACACGGCTTCCGCCTGCCCTCCTGCATGGACAACCGACCCCTCAAGTTCGAGGAATGGGACGCGATGCGCCCGCAATCGGTCTTCGTCTCCGCGACGCCCTCCGCCTGGGAGTTGGAGCGCACCGGCGGCGTCTTCACCGAACAGGTCATCCGCCCCACCGGCCTTCTGGACCCGCCCGTCGAGATCCGCCCCGTCACCACGCAGGTCGATGACGTGATGGACGAGATCCGCCGCGTCACCGCCGCAGGCTACCGCACGCTGGTCACCGTCCTGACCAAGCGCATGGCCGAGGATCTGACCGAATACCTGCATGAACAGGGCATCAAGGTCCGCTACATGCATTCCGACATCGACACCATCGAACGCATCGAGATCCTGCGCGACCTGCGCCTCGGGGCCTTCGACGTGCTGGTCGGCATCAACCTGTTGCGCGAGGGGCTGGACATCCCCGAATGCGGGCTGGTCGCCATTCTGGACGCCGACAAGGAAGGCTTCCTGCGCTCGGAAACCTCGCTCGTGCAAACCATCGGCCGCGCCGCGCGCAATGTCGATGGCAAGGTGATCATGTATGCCGACCGGGTGACGGGCAGCATGGAACGCGCCATCCGCGAGACCGATCGCAGGCGGGCCAAGCAACTGGCCTATAACGAGGAACACGGCATCACCCCCGAGACGGTCAAGAAGAACGTCGAGGATATCCTGGCCGGTCTCTACCAGGGCGATGTCGACATGAGCCGGGTCACGGCCAAGGTCGAAAAGCCGCTGCACGGCGCCAACCTGGAGGCCCACCTGGAGGGCCTGCGCGAGCAGATGCGCAAGGCCGCCGAGAACCTGGAATTCGAGGAAGCCGCAAGGCTGCGCGACGAGGTCAAGCGGCTGGAGGTGGTCGATCTGGTGGTGTCAGACGACCCCCTCGCCCGGCAATCGGCGGTGGATGCGGCGGTCGAGGGCGCGGCGAAGATGAGCGGGCGCTCCACGGCGGGTCGGCCGGGGCAGCGGGGCGGGAAGAGGAGACGATAATCCTATGTCGGAAATGAAGATTGACGCTGAGCTAATAGGAATCAGTAATTGTCCACATTGCGGTGTTTCTGCTCCCTATTTTCTTAGATCCCATCAAGCTAAGTTACAGGGTACAAATGGACGACCGGCCAGAATTTGGGCGTTGTATTACTGCACATCATGTGGTGGAGGCTTACTCGCCAAGGGCGCAACCGAAAAAGCCGGTTCGCCGGTACTCGAACTGTACCCTGGTGTCTGGGAACCAGACAGTGACGTGCCGGATCGGGCCAGACGGTACCTATATCAAGCAAGTAAAACCTTGAGCTCACCAGACGCATCTGTGCTAATGTCGGCTTCCAGCATTGATGCAATGTTAAAGGAACAGGGGCTAAAAGAAGGCTCACTGTTCAAACGGATCGACCAAGCGGTGGAGCGGGGAATACTGACATCAGGAATGGCAAGATGGGCACATCAAACCCGCATAGATGCCAATAACCCACGACATGCTGATGACGATACGCCCCAATTATCGGAGACCGACGCGGCTAGAGCATTTGATTTCGCCAAGGCTATAGCAGAGATTCTCTACGTATTGCCAAAACGAATGCCAAACTAACGATCGCCGCGACCGTAGCAACTGTCTTTCACATGGCCGGTTTGACATAGTCCTTTCCGTCTCTGAGCATTGCGTTGAGGATTGTGAGGAGCTTTCTCGCGCAGGCGGTTACGGCCAGTTTGACGGGCTTTCCGGC
>Ga0189284_100178_pt1 | contig 78443 bp, 80 predicted proteins | sample N32C7minimetaG_FD_130314 | JGI IMG/M metagenome (GOLD analysis project Ga0189284, IMG submission 130314) | Marine microbial communities from the Costa Rica Dome - N32 C7 mini metaG | ecosystem: Environmental > Aquatic > Marine > Oceanic > Photic zone | place: Costa Rica: the Eastern Pacific...
GCCGTCCGAGAATGGGTTGCTGCCCGAAACCAATTCGCTATCTTATACCCAGAACGGTTCAACAAATGATCCGTCAAACGCGCATGGGCTAAGCCTTATACACAGAGTTTCGGATACTCCCCAGCGCCATGCAACAAGAAGAGGCCTTTGATACCGTCGGTGACGAACTTTAGGCCTTCACTCCAATGGAACTTTTGACCCTCATCCATTCATTACGGCCCTGCCAGACTGAAATCGGCGATCACTGATCCAGGAAACTCCGCAGCTTCCGGCTCCGGCTCGGGTGTTTCAGCTTCCTGAGCGCCTTCGCCTCGATCTGGCGGATCCGCTCGCGGGTCACTGAAAACTGCTGGCCCACTTCCTCAAGCGTGTGGTCGGTGTTCATGCCGATGCCGAAACGCATCCGCAGCACCCGTTCCTCGCGCGGGGTGAGGCTGGCCAGCACCCGTGTCGTGGTTTCTTTCAGGTTGTCCTGAATGGCGGAATCCAACGGCAGGACGGCGTTCTTGTCCTCGATGAAATCGCCGAGCTGCGAATCCTCCTCGTCGCCGATGGGGGTCTCCAGCGAAATCGGTTCCTTGGCGATCTTCATCACCTTGCGGACCTTCTCCAGCGGCATCTGCAGCTTTTCGGCCAGTTCCTCGGGCGTCGGCTCGCGGCCGATCTCGTGCAGCATCTGGCGACCGGTGCGCACCAGCTTGTTGATCGTCTCGATCATGTGCACGGGGATGCGAATGGTGCGGGCCTGATCCGCGATGGAGCGGGTGATCGCCTGCCGGATCCACCAGGTCGCGTAGGTGGAGAATTTATAGCCCCGGCGGTATTCGAACTTGTCGACCGCCTTCATCAAGCCGATATTGCCTTCCTGGATCAGGTCAAGAAATTGCAGGCCCCGGTTGGTGTATTTCTTGGCGATGGAGATCACCAGGCGCAGGTTGGCTTCGACCATCTCCTTCTTGGCCTGGCGGGCTTCCTTCTCGCCCTTCTGGACCTGCTGCACGATGCGGCGGAATTCGGAGATGTCCAGCCCGACATACTGGCCCACCTGCGCCATGTCGCCCCGCAGGGTTTCGACCTGGTCCATGGAACGATCGAAGAGCGCCTCCCACCCGCGGCCGGATTTCTCCTGCATTCGCTCGACCCAGGAGGGGTCCAGCTCATGGCCGCGATAGGCCTCGATGAACTCGCGGCGGTTGATGCGGGCCTGGTCGGCGAGCTTGACCATGCCGCTGTCGATCGACATGACGCGGCGGTTGATGCCGTAAAGCTGGTCGATCAGCGCTTCGATCCGGTTGTTATGCAGGTGCAGCTCGTTGACCAGCAGCACGATCTCGGCGCGCAGTTTCTGATAGGTCGTCTCCTCGGACTTGGAGAAGCTCGAATCCTCGTTCAGCGTGGCCGAGATGCGCAGATCCTGCATTTCGCTGAGCTTGGCATAGTCGCGCGCGATCAGGTCCAGCGTTTCCAGCACGCGCGGCTTCAGCGCGGCCTCCATCGCGGCGAGGCTCATATTGGCCTGCTCGTCCTCATCCTCGTCATCGTCGGTGGCGATGGGGTTGCCGTCAGCGTCCAGTTCCTGGGTCTTTTCGGATTTCGCGGTCTCGTCACTGGCCGTGGGGGCGGCGGCGCCGGGGACCACGGGGGCGGCAACCTCGCCGTCCTCCTCCAGCGTGCTGCCGAAGGTGGCATCCAGGTCGATCACGTCGCGCAGCAGGATTTCCTCTTCCAGCAATTCGTCGCGCCAGATGGTGATGGCCTGGAAGGTCAGCGGGCTTTCGCAGAGCCCCGCGATCATCGTGTTGCGGCCGGCCTCGATGCGCTTGGCGATGGCGATCTCGCCCTCGCGGGACAGCAGTTCGACGCTGCCCATCTCGCGCAGATACATGCGCACGGGGTCGTCGGTGCGGTCGAGTTTTTCGGTCGCGGTGGCGGAGACGGCCACTTCGCGGGATTTCGAGGTCTCGACGATCTCGGTCGAGCCCTTGTCCTCTTCCTCGGCCTCTTCATCCTCGATGATGTTGATGCCCATCTCGGAGAGCATCGACATCACGTCCTCGATCTGCTCGGAGCTGACCTGTTCCGGCGGCAGGACCGCGTTCAGCTGATCGTAGGTGATGTAGCCCTTGACCCTTGCGTCGGCGATCATCTTCTTGACGGCGGTCTGGCTCATGTCGAGACCGGTATCTGCCTCTTCCCCGTCGGGTTTGCGATCGTCGTTGTCTTTGGCCATTCGGTTTCCCCTTCACGGGCGAGGTGATTCGGTCCCCGCGTAAGATACATGTCTAATTGCGAATCACTGATTCGCACACCCGGATCAGCGGGTTTTCTTGACCCATGCCTTGCCGTCTATCAAGTCGCGGAGATGACGCGACAGCGCGCCCTCGTCCTCGCCCGGTGCCGCCCCGTCGCTGGTTTTCGGCGCATCGGCCTGCTGGCGGGCGTGCAGCGCGTGGTTCAGCCGCCAGTTCAGCCGCGCCTCGTCGGTATGGTCCAGATCTTCCAAAGCCTCGGTCATCTCGTTCTGGATGCCGCGCCGGGCGGCCAGCTTGGCAAACTCCTCGGCCAGGCAGCGCGCCGCCTTCTCGGTATCGCCGGGGGTGCGGATCCAGGGTGCGATCCGGACATGGCCAAGGTTGAGCAGCGTTTCAAGGGCAGGGGTCAAATTAGCCCGCTCCAGCGCCTCGGCAATCGCGTCGCGGTCCCGATGCGGCGTCGCCATGAGGATCCCCGCCAGCCGGGCGTGATCGGGGTTGGCGGGCGCCATCTGTTCGATCTGGCGCTCGAACCGGTCGATCAGGGCGGGCGTCAGGCAGAGCGTGGCCAGGATCAGCGCGTGGCGCATATCGGCGTCAGACATCGCGCCCGCGGCCAGAACCGAGGCGCGGGTCTGGGCCATGGGGGCGGCGGGAGCATTGCGCCCCTTCGACGGCGTCCAGGTGCCGCCCTTGCGCGGGGCGCGGAAAAGCTGGAACCGCAGGTCGTTCAGCGCCTGGCCGTAATGGCGTTTCAGCGACGGATCCTTTATCCGGGCGACCGCGCTGCGCAGCGATTTGTCCAGCGCGGCGCGGCGTTCGGGGCTGTCGAAGCTGCGCCCTTCGGTCTCGCGCTGCCAGAGCAGGTTGACCATCGGCTGCGCGCTGTCCAGCAGGTCTTGCATGGCGCGCGCGCCCCTGGCCTTGATCAGGTCGTCGGGATCCTGCCCCTCGGGCATCAGGCAGAAGCGCAGCGATTTGCCCGCCTCCAAGAGAGGCAGCGCCAGGTCGATGAGGCGCATCGCGGCCTGAAGCCCCGCCCGGTCGCCATCCAGCGCCACGACGGGCTCATCCGAGATGCGCCACAGCAGCTGCAACTGGCTTTCGGTGATCGCGGTGCCAAGCGGCGCGACGGACGCCGTGAACCCGGCGCGGTCCAGTGCGATCACGTCCATGTAGCCCTCGGCCACAATGAGCGGCTTGCCCTTGCCCGCCGCCTCGCGCGCAGGCCCGTGATTGTAGAGCGCGCGGCCCTTGTCGAACAGCTCGGTCTCGCGGGAGTTGAGGTATTTCGCCCGCGCGTTCGGGTCCATCGCGCGCCCGCCGAACCCGATGCAGCGCCCGCGCGGGTCGCGGATCGGGAACATGATGCGGTCGCGGAAGGCATCATAAGGATTTCCGCCATCGTCGGGCTGGCTGGCGATCCCGGCGGCGACGATCAGTTCGGGCGCATGGCCCTTGTCCTTCAATGCCTGGAACGCGCCCTGCCTTGCACTGGGGGCATAGCCGATCTCGAACCGTTCTTGGGCGGCCTCGTCCAACCCGCGCCCGTCCAGATAGTCGCGCGCCGCGCCACCGCTGCCCGCGCGCAGCTGCATCCGGTACCAGGCGACGGCGGCCTCGGTCACCTCGGCGATCAGGCCGCGCCGGTCGGCCTTTTGCTGCGCGGCTGGATCACGGGCGGGCATGGTCATCCCGGCCTCGCGGGCCAGGATCTCGACCGCCTCCATGAAGCCGACATTCTCGGTGGCCTGCACGAAGCTGAGCGCATCGCCCTTCTCGTGGCAGCCGAAGCAGTAATAGAACCCCTTGCGGTCATCGACGTGGAACGAGGGCGATTTTTCCTGGTGGAACGGGCACGGCGCCCACATGTCGCCCTTGGCCTGGTTCGACTTGCGATTGTCCCACATGACCTTGCGGCCCACGACCTGCGCAAGCGAGGTGCGGCTGCGAAGTTCATCCAGAAAACCGGGGGGCAGACTCATGTCGCGCAGTATCTGCGCCGCGCGGGGCAGAGTCCAGCGGATGCGACAGGTTGGAGTTTCACTAAAATGTCACGATTGCGTCGGGTCGGGACCGTAATTGCAGCGCAGGAAGGGGCATTGGGGGCGATCTTCACGGGAGCGCGAGATGTTGAAGAGTTTTCTGACGGACGACAGCGGCGCGATCACCGTCGATTGGGTGGTGCTGACGGCGGCGCTCTGCGGTCTTGCGATTGCGGTGACAGCGCTGATTAGCGCCGGCGCGCGGACGCCCACGAATGCGCTCAACTCGACTCTGTCGACCGATGTTGTCGGCGATCACGACAGTTTCGATTGAGGCCCACGCCTCGACCCTGCCGCCCGTCCGGTGCAGTATCGGGGCGATGCAGACGCAGCTCACCATTTCCACGCACGGCCCCGGCCTGACCGAGATCACGCGGGAGGTCGCCGATTGGCTGGCGCGGATCGGCGCGCGCGACGGCCTGGTGACGCTATTCATCCGGCACAGCTCGGCCTCGCTGCTGATCCAGGAAAACGCCGACCCGGAGGTGCAGGCCGACCTGACCGCATTCTTCCACCGCCTCGTGCCGCCCTCGGACGATCCGGCGATGGCCTACCTGACCCACACTTACGAAGGCCCCGACGACATGCCCGGCCATATCAAGGCGGCGCTGCTGCCGGTCAGCCTGCAGATCCCGGTGGCGGAGGGCCGGATGGCGCTTGGCACCTGGCAAGGCATCTACGTGGTCGAACACCGCAGCCGCCCGCATCAGCGCCATGTCGCGCTGCATTTCCGGGCCGATTGACCCTGTGGCAACAGATACCCCCCATGATCTAGGGGCTGCAATTCCCCACTACCCAAGCCCTCGCGTCGGGCCTATAGTGCCTGTGGATAAGCGGGGCATCAGACCCCAGAGGCTTGAGCAGTCAAAGACGAGGGGGGATCGGCCCATGCGCTGCCCGTTTTGCGGAAATGTAGATACCCAGGTGAAGGATTCGCGCCCGGCGGAGGATCACGTGGCCATCCGGCGGCGGCGGTTCTGCCCGGCCTGCGGGGGGCGTTTCACTACCTATGAGCGCGTGCAGCTGCGCGACCTCGTGGTGATCAAGACCAATGGCAAGCGCGAGGATTTCGACCGCGACAAGCTGGAACGCTCGATCCGCATCTCGATGCAGAAACGCCCCGTCGAGCCCGAGCGCATTGACCAGATGATCTCGGGCATCGTGCGGCGGCTGGAAAGCATGGGCGAGACCGACATCCCCTCGAACAAGATCGGCGAGATCGTGATGGAGAGCCTGGCCCGGATTGATACCGTGGCCTATGTCCGCTTCGCCTCGGTCTACAAGAACTTCCAGGAAGCCGATGATTTCGAGGAATTCGTCGCCGAACTGCGCCCGCCCGTCCTGCCCGAAAGCTGAGCCATGAGCGGCGATGACGCCCGTTGGATGCGCACGGCCCTTGGCCTCGGCGCGCGGGGGCAGGGCCGTGTCTGGCCCAACCCCGCCGTGGGCTGCGTGATCGTGCGCGACGGCCGGGTGGTCGGGCGCGGCTGGACCGGGCCCGGCGGTCGCCCCCATGCCGAGACGGAGGCGCTGCGCCAGGCCGGAGAGGCCGCGCGCGGGGCCACGGCCTATGTCACGCTGGAGCCATGCGCCCATTTCGGACGCACGCCGCCCTGTGTCGAGGCGCTGATCCGCGCCGCCGTGGCGCGGGTCGTCATCGCCATGGGCGACCCCGATCCGCGCACTGACGGGGCCGGGGTCAAACGGCTGCGCGCGGCGGGGATCGCGGTGACATCGGGTGTCGAGGAAAGGGCCGCCGCCCGCGCCCATCAGGGCTTTGCAAGCCGCGTGACCAAGGGCCGCCCCGCGCTGACCCTGAAACTGGCCAGTTCCCTCGACGGTCGCATCGCCACGGCGTCAGGTGAAAGCCAGTGGATCACCGGCCCCGAGGCGCGCCGCGCGGTCCACGCGATGCGCGCGCGCCATGACGCGGTGCTGGTGGGGGCGGGGACTGCGCGGGCCGATGACCCATCGCTGACCGTGCGCGGCCTTGGCATGGCGCATCAGCCGGTGCGCGTCGTGATCAGCCGCCGGTTGGACCTGCCCACGGACAGCCAGCTTGCCCGCAGCGCGCGCGACATCCCGCTGTGGCTGATCTGCGCCGAGGATGCGCCGCAAGAGCGGCAGACCGACTGGCGCGATCTCGGGGCCGAGATCATCGCCCTGCCCGCGCCGATCGACCTGGGCCAGGCTCTTGCCGCGATGGGCCAGCGCGGCCTCACCCGCGTTTTCTGCGAGGGCGGCGGCGCGCTCGCGGCCTCTCTGCTCCAGGCCGATCTGGTCGACGACCTGATCACCTTCACCGCCGGCATGACGCTCGGGGCCGAAGGGCTGCCCGCGATTGGCCCCCTGGCGCTTGCCGCGCTCGATCAGGCTCCACGCTATGCGCTGCGCGAGATCCGTGAGATCGGCACCGATATCCTAACCCATTGGTCCCGCGCCTGACGCGACTTTCTCTTTCATTTTGCCAAAAATACCTGACTCCGTCTCTCACCGCCGGGCACTTCATTCGCCATTGAAGACCAGTTCAAGCCGAGAAGGTCCCCGGCGCGGGGGCCGCCGAGGGCGCCCTCACCGCCACAGATGCGCATGCCCCGCGAACCAGCCCTGCAGCTTGGCCAGCGCGCGCAGGCGGACGCCCGGGCGGGGGATGGTGTCGGTGGCCAGCCGCTCCAACGCCACTTCCGGCGGGCAGGCCATGCCGGTGACGGGATCGAAATAGCGCGGATAGGCGATGAGGACGGCATGGGCGAGAGCCGTCAGCGAAGGGCGGGCCGCCCGGCGCGCGGGGATGGGGCCGAGGTCATCCGTCAGCCCCCACCCGGCATAGAATGGCGCGCCGAGGCAGGTGACGGGAACGCCCCGGATCAGCGCCTCGAAGCCGAGGAGCGAGGTCATGGTCACCACCCGGTCCGCGCGGGCGATCAGCGCCACGGGGTCGGCATGGTCGGCCACGATATCGGCCAGCCCGTCCAGCGCGTCGCGCGCAATCTTGCCTTCGCGCAACCCCGCCTCCACATCCGGGTGCGGCTTGTAGATCAGGCAGGCCTCGGGGTGCCGCGCGCGCGCCTTGCGCAGTAGTTCCAGGTTGGTCCGGATCTCGCCCGCGCCAAGCCGGATCGAGGCGTCATCCTCGACCTGTCCCGGCACCAGCACCACCTCGCGGCCCTCGGGCAGGTCCAGCGCCGGAACCCCACCGATATTGTATTTGCTGAGGCCCGCGCGGATCAGCGCCTCGACCAGCGCCTCGGCGCGGCGCAGGCGGGGTTGGGACAGGGCGGCGGCCCGGGTGATCAGCGCCTCCAGGCGGCTGGCCCGCGTCGGGTCGTAGTAGATGCCGAGATCGTCCAGCACCAGGCTGAGCGGCGGCACCAGGTCCGCGCCGAGCCCGCGCGAGCGCAGGAACCCGTCCTCGACCCGAACCAGGGGCCGCCCCGCACAGGCCGCGCGGACCTCCTCCGTTTCCTGTCCGGCCCAGACCATGACGGGGCGGTTCATCGCCACCGCCGCTGCCGGTGACTTGGCAAAGCGCAACGCCTGCCCCGCGCCGCCGAAGACCCTTTGCAAGGACGCGCGTTTCCAGGCCCGCATGCCGAGTGCTGCATGGCCAAAGCGATCCTCGCGCCAGGCCCGCGCGCGCGCCTCCAATGTCGCCAGCACATCCTCGAAGGCGCAGAGCCGGTCGCGATAGGGGTCATACCAGGTCGGAAATTCCAGCATCGTCACCGCGAATAGCTGTGCGCGGGTCAGGCGCCGCGCGCGTCGCGCGACCGGGTTGCGATCCTCGGTCAGGCCCCATCCGGCATAGAAGGGCTGGCCGAAAATCTGCGGCTTGTGGCCCGCGAAAATGGCCTCGAAGCCAAGCTGCGAGGTCACGGCATAGACTGCGACGGCCCCCTCCATCAGCCGCCAGGGGGAAATCGGATCGGTGATCAGATCGGTGCGCTCGTCGCAATCCTCCGCGCCGAAATGCCCCGGTCGATGGCCCGCGCGGGTTTCGGGGTGGGTCTTGATCACGATCCGCGCAGCCGGATGCTCCAGCCGTGCCTGCACCAGCATCTCGCGGAACGTGGCGGCATCGGCCCCGCCATGGCGGATCGAGGCATCGCCCTCGGTCTGGTCGATGACCAGCACATAGCCGGGCTCGGGCGGGGCGACATTGGGGTCGACGGCGCTGTACTTGGTCAGGTGCCCCTCGACCATCCGCGCCATCCCCTCGCGGGCGCGGTCCAGCAGCGCGGTATCGTCCAGCGGATGCGTGGCCAGCATGTGCTCAAGGTCACTGGGCGTGGAACTGTCGAAATAGACGCCGCGCCGGTCGATGGTCAGGCCGAGCGGCGGTTCGCCCTCGCGGCCCGGATGCAGCGAGCGCAGGAAGGCGTCCTCGACCCGCACCAGATGCGCGCCCGTGGCCGCCGCCGCCGCCTCGCCGCGTTTCGCATGGGGGCTGCGGCCCCAGACCAGCACGTCATCCTCCGGCACCGGCTTGCCAAGGCGCAGATCGTGACCCGCCAGTGTCAGGATGCGCCGGACGCGGGCATTGGTCAGGAAGCCGCCGTTGAAATAGAACGCCCGCCGAGATGTCCCCCCGGCGGGCGTGTCTTTTCCGTCGCCTTGCGCCAAGGCGCTACTCGGCCAGGCTGCTGATCGAGCCCGCGGTGCCAAGCGTGCCGGTCAGCGCGCTGATCACCTGGTTCCACTGGGCAAACGGGGCCAGGGTGACATAGAGCGTATCCTCGTCTCGGATCACGAAATCGCGGGCCTCGAACATGCCGGTGGGCGCGGTCAGGTCCAGCACGTAGATGAAGCGCTGCGTGCCGACGATGTCGTTGCGCCCCAACACGGCGCGGGCGATGGCCTCGGGCTCGTTGCGCAGGATGAAGACGCCGGTGGGATCGGCAAGGCTCGGGTTCAGGCCGCCGACGGTGGCGATCGCCTCGATGGCCGAGATCGTCTGGCTTTCGAAGGGCACCCGTGTCTGCGCGTTGGTGGCCCCGAGCGCGGTGAAGGTGCGGCGGTCTTCCTCGACCAGGATGCGGTCGCCCGCGCGCAGCGCGATGTCCAGCTCCGGGTTGGAGTAGAGATCCTCGAACCAGATCGTGCCGGTATGGCCGCCGCGCACCACGGTGATCTGGGCGATCTCGGGCTCGATGGCGACGCCGCCCGCCCGCGCCAGCATGGCCGACAGCGTCCGGGTGGGCCTCTCGATGGCGAAGACGCCTTGCGCCCCCACGGCGCCTGCCACGGTCACGGTCGCCCCGTCGCCCGCCACGCGGCGCACGATGATCTGCGGATCGGGGGTCTGTTCATCCAGGTTGCGTGTCAGGATCTGGCGCAGGCCCTCGGGCGTGTTGCCCGCGGCGCGGACCCGGCCCGCATAGGGGATGAAGATGAAACCGGAACCATCGACCTGCACCTCGTCCAGCACCGTGCTTGGCGCGCCGGTGGCCCCGAGCAGCGGATCGGTCACGTTTTCCCAGATCGACAGCGACAGCGTGTCGCCGGGCCGGATCTCGTCCGAGCCAAGCTGGCCGGCGTTGATGAATTCCTGCGAGAAGCCGAGCGCCTCGACCACCGATGTGGCGCGCAGCACGCGGTCATTGACGGTGACGACAAAGGCATCGCCCTGACGTTGCACGGATCCTGCGAAGAGCTCGCTGCGGTTGGGGCCGGATCGCGGCAGCAGCCCACATTGGGCCACCAGCGATACAACCACCAAGAGGGCGACGAACCGCGCCCCTCGGGAAGCCAGTGATGTCACGGATTTCGGCTCCTTATTTGCCTGTACTGCCTCGGTTTATTTTTTTGTCACTCTAGCGAAAAGTTTTTCGCCTGACCAGTTTTTGTTATTTCACCAGCCGCAGGTGTTGCCGTGGTGCAGGTCGGCCCGCATCCAGCGCCTCGTAGGGGTCGTCCGGCGACAGCATCATGTCGACCACCTGGCGCAGGAGTTGCCGCCGCCCGCGCGCGGAATAGAAGCTGCCGGTGATCTGCGAGGTCTCCAGCAGGTAATGGCGATAATCGCGATAGGCGCGGCTGTCGGGGCGGGTCGGCGTCTGGAAGAACTCGTCGAGGCTCTGGGTCGAGACGAATTCGGGCTTGAGGTAGACCGCCGTGCCGAACGCCTTGAGCGGCAGCCCGCGCCAGAGCGCCTGTTGCGCGGCGGTGGAATTCACGGTGACGGCGCTGCGCGCATCGTCCAGCAGGCGCGCGAGCTTGCCGCCGCGCACGTAATGGACGCGGGCAGCAACCCCCTCATCCCGCGCGATCCGGGCGATGACGCGGGGCAGGGGTACGCGGCCATCCTCCAGCGGGTGCGATTTGATGACCAGGTGGTGATGCTGCGGCGCGCCCGCGGCAAAGCCCTCGATCAGCATTTGCAGGAAATCGGTCTGGGTGTCGAAGGGGCCATGCTGCTGGAAGCTGGAATCATGTTCCAGTTGCAACAGCGCCAGGTGATAGGGAAAGCCGCCGGTCTTGATGCGCCAGGTGGCGATCTTGCGCGACAGCGAGATGGCGGGCATGAAGGCGATCCGGCGCAGGTAGAGGCGCAATTCGCGTGCCACGGTGATATTGCGATGCGGTCGGAAGTTCCGGTAGCGGAAGTTCAGGAACATCACGAACCAGTGGTAGAGCGCGCCGTAGAAGATGTGCTGCCGCATGTCGCCCCATTTCGCGGGCGTGTCCGGCAGGTCCAGGTCCAGCCCCTTCAGCGCGCGGCGCATCTGCGGCACGGTGGTCTCCATCAGCCGCGAATGCCCGTTCGACCCGCCGCGTTCATAGGTGACCCAATAGGGGCGCAGGTAGCCTTCCTCGAACACATGCACGCGCAGGCCGCGTGCCCTGGCGATCTCGACCGCACTTGCGTGGATGGGGCGTGTGTCGCCGTAAAGCACGATATCGGTGGTATGGTGGCGCTCCAGCAACTCGGTGAACCGCGCGGGCCAGTTCTCGACCGTGCCGCGATAGGGGATGTAGCTTGGCCGGTGGTGCCAGAAGGCGCTGTCGCCCTGGTTGAAGCCGACCCGCCAGACATCGGCGCCTGCCGCGCGCAGCATCTGGCCGAGCCGGTGAAAGAACGGCCCGTGCGGTCCCTGGAGGAACAGGAAGGATCGGTTTTCTGCGGCCATTACAGGCACGTCCGGCCTCGTGATCATGAGAGAGTGGTAGCGTGTCGTGATCTCTCTTGCACGGGGCAATGGCACCTTGAGGGCCGGTTTATGCCTTGATTGTGGCGCGGGCCTTGGCGATAGGTGAGGGCAGCAACCCGGAGTACCCCCCATGTTCACAGGCATCATCACCGATATCGGCCGTATCCGCACGCTGGAAAACCGCGGCGATCTGCGCGCCCGCATCGAGACCGGCTATGACACCGCGGGTATCGAGATCGGGGCCTCCATCGCCTGTGACGGGGTTTGTCTTACGGCGGTGGCGCTCGGGGGCGACTGGTTCGACGTGGATATCTCGGCCGAGACCGTCTCAAAGACCAATATCGGGGATTGGCGCGAGGGGGGGCGGATCAACCTGGAACGCGCCCTCAAGGTGGGCGACGAGTTGGGCGGTCATATCGTCTCGGGCCATGTCGATGGTGTGGCCGAGGTGGTGGCGATGCGCGACGAGGGCGACAGCACCCGCGTGACGTTCCGCGCGCCCGAGGATCTGGCCCGCTTCATCGCGCCCAAGGGGTCCGTGGCCCTCAATGGCACCTCCCTGACCGTGAACGAGGTCGCGGGCCGCGATTTCGGCGTCAACCTGATCCCGCATACGCAGGAGGTGACGACCTGGGGGCTGGTGAAGCAAGGCGACCGGATCAACCTGGAGATCGACACGCTGGCCCGTTACGTGGCGCGGTTGCGGGATTACGGCGCGTGAAACCGGTCGTGCGCCGGTCGATCAATGACGAGAGCGGGCAGCGCTGTGTCGATCTGGTGCAGAGCGGTGACGCGGCCTGGCACTGGCAGGAATGCCGCCGTGACCCCGAGGATGCGCATGGCTGGCGCATCGTGACCCGTGTGCCGGACGCCTCCTACGGCAGTCTTGAAGAGGCGGCGCGCGCGGCGCAGGATGCGATCGCCTGGCTGGTGGAGGAGGGGATGGATGACCCAGATCGGACATAATAACGGCCCCGCGCTGGAGCCGGGTTTCGGCTTTCGCAAGCACGCCTGGGGCAAGGCGCGCAAGGCGCTGATGAAGACCCTGCCGCTGGAGATCCTGCGTGTCCGCGTCGCGCGCGCCGAACGGCTCGGGATCGACTACCGCAGCTATGCCTCGATCCGCGCGGCATCCGGCCATGACGTGGTGGCGTTCCTCTTCTCCGGCAACGCGCTGGAGATGCGTCGGGGGCGCGCGGTCGCGCCGGACCGGCAGGCGCGGCTGATCGGTCTCAAGGACGCCGCAGGCCGCATCGGGGCGATCTACGCCCCCGTCGATCCGGACGCGGTGCTTGCGGAAAACGCCCCGCTCCTCGACGCCACCACCCGCGCGCCCGGTTTCACCGAAAGCTGGTCGGAGACCCGCGACCGCCTGCGCGCCACCCTGCGCCGCCACAACTTGCCCGCCGATGGCACCGTCCTGATCCCCGCCACCGCCGTCGAACGCGACTGGTGCGCGGCGGGCAACCTGGCGGGCGTGATCGACGCAGAGCGCTTCTTCTCATCTTCTTGGTGAAAATACTTCCGCCGGAGGCCGCGGGGCCGTGAGGCCCCGCCCCGGTCGGATTGCGCAGCAATTCGAGACAAGGGCTGCAATCCTCACGCCTTGCTGCCCTCGACGCGCCGCCTGTCTGGGGCTCCGCCCGTTCGCCAGCGAAACGCTCCACTGGAGCGTTTCCAGGTAGCTGGCTCACCCTCCGAAATCTCCGATGGCAAACCCTTCCGGAAACGGATCGCCCGGATCCAGAAGGTGCTGCGACAGCCCGTATATCCAGCCCTGACCCGACAGGCTCGGCACGATGGCATCGAAGCCCCCCACCTGCGTCACGTCCTCGATTCGGCCCGTGAAGCGCGTCCCGAGCGGGCCTTCGTTCACATAGTCCTGGCCCACCACCAGCAACCCGCGCGCGTGCAGGCAGGCCATCCTGGCGCAGGTTCCGGTGCCGCAGGGCGAGCGGTCCAGCGCCCCCGCGCCGCCGGTGGCCAGGGTCACCACGCTGCGGCCCGATGCGCCCGCGCCCTGTGCCGGACCGGTGAGTTGCGAGATCGTCGGGCCGGTGATCGCCGCGTTCTCGGGATGGGTCACCGGCAGCTGCTCGCGCGCCGCCCGCCGCAGCGCCTCCGAGATGCGCATGATCTCCGCCGCGTTCCCGGCGTGCAGGTCGACGCCGAACTGCGCCGCCTCGGCGATGACGAAGAACATGCCGCCCCAGGCGATATCGACCCGCGCGGGCCCCAACCCCGGCACCTCGATCGGCGCATCGAGATGCACTGCGAAGGCCGGCACGTTGCGGAACCCGACGCGCGTGACCTTGCCGCCCGCACAATCCGCCCGCACCTCGATCAGCCCCGCGGGGGCCTCCAGCACAAGCTCGGTCACGGGCTCGATCAAGGGCAGGATGCCGGTCTCCAGCAGGGCGGTGACGACGCAGATCGTGTTGGAACCCGACATCGGCGGGTATTCCGTCTGCTCCATGATGATGAAGCCCGCATCGGCGCGCGGGTCGCACGGCTCCACCAGCGCGTTGCAGCACAGCGCCGGGTGCCCGCGCGGCTCACGCAGCATGAGCTTGCGGATATGGTCGCCCTCGGCCGCCATCCATTGCATCTTCTCGAAGACCGTGCGGCCCGGAACGGGCGGCAGCCCGCCGGTGATGACGCGCCCCGGTTCGCCCTCGGCATGGACCTCCACGCTGGTGATCAACCGTGATGCGCGCATGACCGTCCCTCCCCCTGGGCGGAAAGGCTACGCCCCGGCGTGACGTCATGTCCAGTGGCCCGCATGCACACTGGCGCTGGACCCGCGCCTGCGCTATGCCCGGACCCGAAACGCGAGGAGGCCCGCACCCATGAGCTACGAGACCCCCGGCCCGGTCGAAACCGATTATTCCGATGCCGTCTCCTCGATCGAGGAGATCATCGACGACGCCCGCAATGGCCGCATGTTCATCCTGGTCGATCACGAGGATCGCGAGAATGAGGGCGACCTAGTGATCCCGGCGCAGATGGCGACGCCCGAGGCGATCAATTTCATGGCCATGCACGGGCGCGGTCTGATCTGCCTGTCGCTGCCGGGCAGCCGGATCGACGCGCTCGGGCTGCAACTGATGTCGACCTACAATTCCTCGCGCCACGAGACCGCCTTCACCATTTCCATCGAGGCGCGCGAGGGGGTGACCACCGGCATTTCCGCCGCCGACCGCGCGCGCACCGTCTCCGTGGCCATCGACGCCACCAAGGGCGCCGCCGATATCGCCACGCCGGGCCATGTCTTTCCGCTGCGCGCGCGCGAGGGCGGCGTGCTTGTGCGCGCGGGCCATACCGAGGCCGCGGTCGATATCAGCCGGTTGGCGGGGCTCAACCCCTCGGGCGTGATCTGCGAGATCATGAACGAGGACGGCTCCATGGCGCGGCTGCCCGACCTCGTTGCCTTCGCGCAGCGGCATAACCTCAAGATCGGCACGATCAGCGACCTGATCGCCTATCGCCGCCGTCACGACAACCTGGTCCGGGTGCGCGTCGAGGAAACCATCACCTCCGAGTTCGGCGGCGAATGGCAGATGCGGATCTACACCGACGAGACGCAAGGGGCAGAGCATATCGCGCTGGTCAAGGGCGACATCTCGGGCGACGAGCCGGTGCTGGTGCGGATGCACGCGCTGGACCCGCTGCTTGATGTGGTCGGCACCGGCGGCGCGGGGCGTAGCCGCGAGTTTGGCGACGCGATGGAGCTTATCGCCGAGGAAGGGCGCGGCGCGTTGGTCCTTCTGCGCGACCTGCACATGAAGCTGACCCCGGAGCATGAGGCCTCCCCCCAGACCTTGCGCCAATACGGGCTGGGGGCGCAGATCCTGTCCTCGCTCGGGCTGTCGAAACTGGTCCTGCTGACCAACTCGCCGACGCCCAAGGTGGTGGGGCTGGATGCCTACGGGCTGGAGATCGTCGGCACCCGTAAAATCTCGGAGATCGGATAATGGCCGGATCGGAGACACATTACAGCCTGCCACTGCCCGAGTTCGACACGCCGGTGAAGCTGCTGATCGTGGTCGCCCCCTATTACAAGGACATCGCCGATGACCTGGTCGCGGGTGCCATCGCCACGGCAGAGACTGTTGGCGCGAGCCATGAGATCATCGAGGTGCCCGGCGCGCTGGAGGTGCCGACCGCCATCGCCATCGCCTATAAGCAGAGCAATTTCGACGGCTTCGTGGCGCTTGGCTGCGTGATCCGGGGCGAGACCACGCATTACGAGACGGTGTGCAACGACAGCTCGCGCGCGTTGCAGTTGATGGGGCTAGACGGGGCCTGCATCGGCAATGGCATCCTGACCGTGGAAACCCGCGCGCAGGCCGAGGTGCGGGCCGATCCGAAGGGTCAGAACAAGGGCGGCGGGGCTGCCGCGGCAGCGCTGCACCTCATCGCGTTGACGCGGAAGCTCGGGCGGCCTAAAGGCGGCATCGGATTCAAGCCGCGCGGTGAAGAGATGCTGATCGCGGAGAACAAGGACACCGCATGACCGACCCCCGACCCTCAGCACCGAGTCGCGAGGAAAAACGCCAGATGAAATCTGCGGCGCGCCTTTATGCCGTGCAGGCGCTGTTTCAGATGGAAGCGTCCGGGCAGAGCGCCGACAAGGTGCGGGTCGAGTTCGAGACCTACCGCTTCGGCGAGGAGGTCGCGGGCGAGGAACTGGCCGAGGGCGATGTGGACCTTTTCCGAAAGCTCATCGACGACACGGTGAACTGGCAGGCGAAGATCGACCAGATGACCGACCGGGCGCTGGTGGCGAAATGGCCGATCGCGCGCATCGACCCGACCATCCGGGCGCTCTTCCGCGTTGCGGGGGCGGAACTGACGCAATCCGACACGCCGCCCAAGGTGGTGATCAACGAATATGTCGATGTCGCGCGGGCCTTCTTCCCGGAAGGGCGCGAGCCGAAATTCGTCAACGCCGTGCTGGACCACATGGCGCGGGAAGCCAGGCCCGAGGCATTCTGAGCCGTCCAGCACCACGGACTTGACATATATCAAGGCGAACACCTGCTTTTTCTGACAGGGCGGATGTAACGCGACGCACGCGTTCCGAGACCCCGAAACCGGAGAAAGGAGACAGCATGGCCGTAATCTCGAATGCGCTGCGCCACCCGGAACAGATGCCGAAGATGGCCCGCGCCCTTGGTGTGGACCTCGTCAGGGCCACCGCCGATGGCAGGCTGCGCCCCTTCGAGCGGCACGATATGGCGTATCGGTGCAGCACCTGCACGGACAGGCCGGCCTGCGATGCCTGGCTGGCGGATAACAGCGGCGCTGCCGAAGCCGCCCCGGCGTTTTGCCGAAACAAGACCCGGCTGGAAGCCCTGAGGGGCTGAGGGTCTGCGCCGCTCATCGGCGGATCAACTGGGTATGACCCAATCCGTCCCGCGTGCCGTGGTGACGTATTCCGGCCAGCGGAAATTCAGCGGCGGGGCGTAGTCGCAAAGCGGGGCAAGCCATGTCGCGCCGCCGATCCCGCCCCCCGTGCGGTCCCGGAATTCCGCCTGTGCCGCCTCCAGAACCCCGGTATCCCCCAGGCAATCCAGCGCCGTCATCGCCACCACTTCTGCCGCCACCTGCGTCATCGGGTCGATGCAAGGGGGATGCCCGCCAAGCGCGTTCATCGCCCATGCCGGATAGGCATAGCCCGGCGGGGCCTGAAGGGCAGGGCGGCCCAGGTAGAGCCGCACGGTCGGCGCGTGCCAGCAATATTCCGTGTAGTCGTCCGAGGTGAAATGGCGTTGCGAGGGCGGCAGGGTGGCACGCACCTGTCGCTCGGCCTCCTCGGGGTCGATCAACTCAGAGATCATCGGCAGGAAGGGGGTCTCCATCGGCTTCAGCCCCAGTTCGGACTGGATTGCACGGGCGAAATCGGCGGCCTCCGCACCCCATTGCGGCGCGCCGACCTCCTCCAGATTGGCGTAGGTCGCACGGGCCAGCGCGTGGTTGGGCAGGCCGGGGCGGGATTTGGCGACCCAATGCCTGCGCCATGTGCAATGGCACAGGCTCGCGGCGGCCTCGGCGAAATGATCCAGGCCGCGAATGATATGCTCGGCCTCTTCCACCTCGGAAATGCGGATGAAATACATGATCTGCGCCATCTGCGCCGGGATGTTGTCGGCGGTGGCCTGCCCGTGCGCAAGGATGGTCTCGTTCATCGACCAGCTTTGGCCCGGGGACATGACATGCTCGCGCAGCGCCTTGGCCGTTTGATACATCTGCACCATTGCATCTGTCGCGCCGGGGGCGCGCGGGCTGGCATGGCTGGCCGGGATGGGCGAGGCACCGCCGCCCGCCATCCAGGTCTCGGGCGTGTCGCAGGTGAACTCGTAGATGACGCCATAGCCCACGCCGCAATGCGTGTCCCATCGAACGGTGTTGCAATAGGGGGCCATGTAGAAGGGGTGAAAGCTGATCGCGGCATCGAGATCGTCGTAATAACCCGCCGCCGCGTGGATCGGTTTCGACCCGCGCACCTTTTCCGCCGGTTCGCCAAAGAACTTGAGGCGGCCCTTTATCCCGTGCGCCTCCATCGCCGCCTTGGCCGCCAGAAACCCGCCAAGCGCCCCCATGCCGAGCGCCGAATGCGGGTCGGTGTGGCCGCCGGCATGGGGGCCGAGCCCGTCGCGCGGGGCCTGCCGGGGCTCCGCCGCCTGGCAATTGCCCGGAATGCCGTCATATTCGGCATAGCCGCCGATCACCGGCCCGTCGCCATTGCCCCAGGTGGCGCAGAAGGCCGTGGGCATGCCCCCGCTGCCTTCCTCGACCTCGAAACCCTCGCGGCGCAGCAGGTCGACATAGAAGGCGGCGGAGCGGTATTCCCGCCAGGCGGTTTCGCCATGGTCCCAGATCGTCCGCGTCCAGCCCGAGATCTCGCCCATCCGGCCCCTGACCGTCTCGCGCGCCGTTGCTTTCGCCTGCTTCATGCCGTCCTCCCCCATGCTGCGCCAAGGCTAGCCAGGCGAACAGGCTGCGGCAACCGGGCGGCTTGTCATGCGCGACCGGCACATTACCTTGATTGACAGGAGGTTCATCCCATGCCCGATCATATCCGCTTCATCCTCAAACATGCCGCCATCGGCTTCGGCATCTCCGCCGGGTTCGCGGCGCTGCTGCTGTGGCTCAATATCGGCAATCTCTGGCACCTGGTCACGCACACGTCGGAAGGCCCCATCGCCGTGATCATGCTGGTGATCTTCGGCGGCATCACCTTCGGCTCGGCCCAGGTCGGGTTCAAGATCATGACGATGGGCGAGGAGGAAGATGACGACGATAGCGGCAAGCGCGACGCCCTGCCGGTTCTCGACGCCGTTCCGGTGCCGGTGCAAAGCGACCGCTGAGCGGTGCCGGGAGAGGGAGAATATCGGCGGGGGACCACCATGAACGTGGGGGTGTCGAATTCCCGGGGACCTGTATGAACAGGTGGGCGCCAGGTAAACGGACCAGGGTCCGCACAGAGCCAGCTCCCTTGGAATTGCTTAAGGCCACTGGAATATTGCCCCTTCACAGGAAAGGCAGACCCCGCCTAGGCCAGACATAGGGCTGCGGCCTCTCCGGAACAAGGGGGTTTCGGCGCGTGCCCTGCCCCTTGCCATATGTTCACGAATTGTTCATGCTTTCCCGATGACCGACCCGGCCCCGTTCGATCCCCCCGCCCTGATGCCCGGCCAGCTTCTGGCGCGCGGCGTCTGTCGGCACTTGCGCCAGCACGATTTCGCGACATTGGAGGAGTTCGTGCCCGACCGGGGCCTGCGCGTCGACGTGATGGCGCTCGGTCCCAGGGGCGAGGTCTGGATCATCGAATGCAAGAGCAGCCGGGCCGATTTCACCTCGGACGCGAAATGGCAGGGCTACCTGGACTGGTCCGACCGTTATTTTTGGGCCGTGGACGAGGATTTCCCGACCGATCTGCTGCCCGAGGGCACCGGCCTGATCATCGCCGATGCCTATGACGCCGAGATCCTGCGGATGGGGCCGGAAACCAAACTGCCGGCCGCCCGCCGCAAGGTGCTGACCCGCAAATTTGCCCGCACCGCCGCGCAGCGCCTGCACCTCTTCCGCGATCCCAAACCCGGAACAATTTGACTAAAGTTTGCCTTCTTTGTTCCAAAAATATCCCGGGGAGTTTGAGGGGCTGGCCCCTCAATCCACGCTCTCGTCCGGGCTCAGCCCTTGGCCGATCTCGCGGCCTCCGCCGCCGCGCGCAGTTCCTCGGCGATCTCCAGCGCCTCCTCGGGCTCGAAATCCATCGGCAGGTCGATGCCATCCGCCTCGATATAGATTCGTACCATGCCCAGGTTGGTCGGTCCGATCTGGATATTCGCGGTCACGTCGCTTTCGCTGTTGATGCTCATCTGTCTTCTCCGGCTCGCATGGGGTTCTCAGGCAGGTAGAGGCTGCCCCCTGCCGCTGCAAGCGTCAATCCGAACCGGCATGAAAGGGGCCACGCGACCGATCAGAAGGCTTGCAATCCCCGCGCCCGTTTTGTATCCCCCGCGCCAGTGCCGCCTTAGCTCAGTTGGTTAGAGCGCCGGATTGTGGATCCGGAGGTCTCCCGTTCAAGCCGGGAAGGCGGTACCATCCTTCCCGACCCCGTTCAGGCCGCCGCAACCATCCCGGTTACCGCGCCCCTGCCGTAATTGCTGCCGAACTCGGTCGCCATGAAGTCGGAGAGGGCAACCTGTTCCTGGCGCACGAACCCCGCGCTTGGCAGTTTGCCCATACGCATCAGGTCCATCACGCCGCAGACGCCCGAGGCCGTGGTGATCTGGATCGCGCCCCAGACCCGTCCGCCGCTTTCCTGCGCCATGGATTTGTTGATGAAGCTCTTTTCGCGATATTCGCCCCCGATCCAGCCGGTGGCGGTGCAGAAGATCAGAACCACATCCTGATCGGTGCGCGGCAAGGCGGTCTCGAACACGTCGCGCAACAGGTCACGGCGGCTTTCCAGCCGCAGGTCGTGCAGCAGCATCTTGATGATCTCGCAATGGCCCGGATAGCGGATCGTGCGATAGGAGACGCGGCGCGCGCGGCCCGCCAGCGTCTCGGTCAGGGTGCCGAGGCCACCGGATGTGTTGAAGCACTCGTAATCGGTGCCATCGACGCTGATCAGGTCCAGATCCTCCAGCGGGGCGGCCTTGATCACCTTGCCATCCTCGATCACGTCGCAGGGGTTGCAATATTCGTTGATCAGCCCGTCCGTGGACCAGGTCAGGTTGTATTTCAACGCGTTGGTCGGGTAGAGCGGCAGCGCGCCCACCCGCAGCGACAGCGTGTCCAGCGTGTCGAACTCGGCGGCCAGCGACGCGCCCGCGATGCCGACGAAGCCCGGTGCCAATCCGCATTGCGGCATGAAACCGGTCGTGGCCCCCTCGGCCAGCTTGCGCACGGCATCCGTCGCCGCGACATCCTCGGTCAGGTCGAAATAATGCGCCCCGGCCTGTTTCGCGGCGGCGGCGATTGTCGGCGTCAGGAAGAAAGGTGCCGCACTGACCACGGCGTCGAAGCCTTGCAGGCTGACGGCCAGCGCCTCGGCATCGCCGGCATCGGCCTGCATCACGTTGAAGCCCATCTTCTGCGCGCGCGTCAGGTTGCCCAGGTCGGCATCGGCCAGGGTGACAGTGTAATTGGGCGAGCGGTGCAGAAACTCGGCGATCATGTGGCCGATCTTGCCCGCGCCGACGATGCAGACATTCCAGGTGGTCATTGCGCGCTACTCCTCGATGGCGGTTTTGCCTGGAAGAGTGCCGAAGGAAGGGCCGGTCTGTCGCCTGCCAATGGGCCGGAACCCGCGCGATTTCAGGCATTTTGCCGGATCAGGGGGTATTTGCGTCCGCCAGGTTGCGAATCTGGCGTTCGATCCGCTCCGCCGTATCCTCCTGCCTGCGGTCGAACTTGCGCCCGAAGACGACCGAGGTGTTGGTCCGCGTCACTCCCGGTATTTCGCCGATCTCATCGACCAGAATGTCGAGATCCTCGATCCGGGGGGCCTCGGCCGACAGGAACAGGTCGTATTCGCCATTGATCGAATAGCAGGCCTGAATCTCGGGATAGCCCGAGAGGCGTTGCAGGATCTTGCGCGTGTCTTGCTGCCGGATTTCCAGGAACATCAGGATTTGCACGGTTTCCTCGCCCGGTGTGCGGCTGAGGATGACCGAATAGCCCGAGATCGTGCCGTCCTTCTCCATCCGCGCAATGCGTTCATGCACGGTCGAGCGCGCCACCTCCAGCTGCGCCGCGATGGTCGAGGTCGAGGCCCGCGCGTTGCGCTGCAATTCCCGGATGATGCGTCTGTCCAACGTGTCGCGCATGCAATTTGCCGCCTTTTTCGGAAGTTCGCCGGATTTCGCGGGTTTTCTGCCATTCTGTCAAGGGGCGATGGCTGTGCCGTGGCGGCACTGGACAATCCACGGTCAAACCGCAAGATGTGGCCCGGATCAAACGGGGGCCTCCGATGGACCGGGTCGAGATTGTTCATGAAAACCTGAGGACGCGCCTGCCCGCCGGGGATTTTCCATCGGGCCGCGCGCCGGTTCCGCCGCTCACGGGGATCGAGGGCGTGGCGCTTTTCCGTGCGCAATGCCTCAGCCGCGCGCTGGACCGGGAAAGCCGCGCCATGCAGAAGGCGGGGCAGGGCTTCTACACCATCGGCTCCTCGGGGCATGAAGGCATGGCGGCCGTCGCCACCGCCCTGCGCCCGACCGATCCGGCCTTCCTGCATTACCGCGATGCGGCGTTCCAGATCGCGCGGGCGGGGCAGGTGCCGGGGGTCAACGTCACCTGGGACATGGCTCTGAGCTTCGCCTGTTCGGCGGAGGATCCCATTTCGGGCGGGCGGCACAAGGTGCTTGGCAGCCGCGTATTGATGATCCCGCCGCAGACCTCGACCATCGCCAGCCACCTGCCGAAAGCGGTCGGCGCGGCCTATGCCATCGGGCTGGCGCGGCGGCATCCGCCGGAGCATCGGTTGTATGAAAAGGACGCCATCGCGGTCTGTTCCTTCGGCGATGCCTCGGCCAATCACTCCACCGCGCAAGGCGCGATCAACGCGGCGGGCTGGACTGCCGTTCAGGGCACGCCCCTGCCGCTCATGTTCATCTGTGAGGACAATGGCATCGGCATCTCGACCAGGACGCCCACGGGCTGGATTGAGAACTCCATGCGCCACCGCCCCGGTATCCGCTATTTCAAGGCCGACGGGCTGGACATGTTCGACACATTCCGCGCCGCGCGCGAGGCTGCCGATTATGTCCGCCGCCACCGCAAGCCCGCCTTCCTGCATCTCCGTACCGTGCGGCTCTACGGCCATGCCGGGGCGGATGTGGCGACCTCCTACCTGCCGCGCGAGGAGGTGGAGCGCGACGAGGCCAACGACCCGCTGCTGCACTCCGCGCGATTGCTGGCGGAGGAGGGTGCGCTGGCCCCCGAGGACGCGCTGGCGATCTACCAGGAGACCTGCGCCCGCGTCACACAAGTCGCCGCCGAGGTCATCCAGCGCCCGCGCCTGAAGACCGCCGCCGACGTGATGTCCACCATCATCCCACCCAAACGGAGCTGCGCGCCCACGAATGGCCTTTCGACCGAGGCGCGCGCGGCAAGTTTCGGCAGCGACATCAAGGCGATGGACGCCCCGCAAACCCTGTCGAAATGCCTCAACATGGCGCTGACCGACCTGATGCTGGAGAATGGCGAGATCATTCTCATGGGGGAGGATGTCGGGCTGAAGGGCGGCGTCTATGGCGTCACGCAAAAGCTGCAATCGCGCTTTGGCCGCGACCGGGTGATCGACACGCTGCTGGACGAACAGAGCATCCTGGGCCTCGCCATCGGACTTGCCGGCAACGGCTTTGTCCCCATCCCCGAGATCCAGTTCCTGGCCTATCTGCACAATGCCGAGGATCAGTTGCGTGGCGAGGCGGCCACGCTGCCCTTCTTCAGCCGTGGCCAGTTCACCAACCCGATGGTGCTGCGCATTGCGGGGCTCGGCTATCAGAAGGGGTTTGGCGGGCATTTCCACAATGACAACAGCCTCGCCGTCCTGCGTGACATTCCTGGGCTCGTGATCGCCTGCCCCTCGACCGGGGCGGATGGGGCGAAGATGCTGCGCGAATGCGTGCGGCTGGCGCGCGCGGAAAACCGCGTGGTCGTGTTCGTCGAACCCATTGCGCTCTACCCGATGCGCGATCTGGATGAGGCGGGTGATGGCGGCTGGATGACGCCCTATCCCGCGCCGGATGAGCGGATCGCGATGGGCGAGATCGGCCAGCATGGCGACGGGGAAGACCTGGCCATCGTCAGCTATGGCAACGGGCATTACCTGTCCCGGCAGGCCGAAACGGAGCTGGCGCAGGCCGGGACGCGCACGCGGATCATCGACATCCGCTGGCTGGCCCCGTTGCCGGTGGAGGCGATCTTGCAGGCGGTGCGCGACTGCGCGCATGTGCTGATTGTCGATGAATGCCGCTTTACCGGCGGGCAGGCCGAGGCGCTGATGGGGCATTTCCACGAGGCGGGATTGCCCAGTTTCGCGCGCGTCACCGCCGAGGACAGCTTCATCGCCACCGGCCCGGCCTATGGCGCGACCCTGCCGTCGAAGGAGGGGATCATCGCGGCGGCGAAGGCCCTGGTGGAGGGCAGGTCATGACAAGGCGCGCGGTTCTCATCCTGCCCGGTCGCGGCACCTATAATGCAGGCGAGCTTGGCTATCTGAAACGCCACCACGCGGACCGCGCCGCGTTGATCGCGCGCTTCGATGCCATCCGCGAGGCGGCGGGCGAAGTGCCGGTCTCGACCCTCGACAGGGCGGAGAAATTCAGCCTGTCCAGGTATTCACGCGGCGACGTTGCCTCGCCCCTCATTGCCGCCTGCGCGCTGGCCGATGCCGCGGCGCTGGTCGATGACATCGAGATTGTCGCCGTCACCGGCAATTCCATGGGCTGGTATCTGGCCCTGGCCGCAGGCGGCGCGGTCACGCCCGAGGACGGGTTTCACATCGTCAACACCATGGGCGGGTTGATGCAGGCGCAGCTGATCGGCGGGCAACTGGTCTATCCCTGGATGGGCGTGGACTGGGTGCCGGAGGCGGCGCGCAAGGCCGATCTTCTGGCGCAGGTGGAAGAGATCGGCGCGCGGGAGGGGCAGGCGCTGGCGCTGTCGATCGACCTGGGCGGAATGCTGGTTCTGGCGGGCGATGAGGCGGGGCTGGCGGCCTTCGAGGCGGCCGTGCCGCGCGTGAATGATCGCTTTCCGATGCGCCTGCCCAATCACGCGGCGTTTCACACGCGGCTTCAGGCGCCGGTCGCCGCCCTTGGCCGTGACGTGCTGGCGCGGTCCATCTTCCACCAGCCCGCAAAGCCCCTGATCGACGGGCGCGGCCATATCTGGTGGCCCGGTGCAAGCGACCCTGCGCGGCTGCATGACTACACTTTTGGCCACCAGGTGACGGAAGCCTACGATTTCACCGCCGCGATCCGCATGGCGGCGCGGGAATTTGCCCCCGACCTCTTCATTGTCACCGGGCCGGGCGACACGCTTGGCGGCGCGGTGGCGCAATCGCTGGTGGCCTGCGGCTGGCGCGGTATGGGCAGCAAGGCCGATTTCACGCAGGTGCAGGAAGCGGAGGGCCTGCTGGCCTCGATGGGCCGATCCGATCAGCGCGGGCACGTCACCTGACGCGGACCCGGTGAATTGTGATCGTTTCGCCACAGGGGTGGGTGTTCCCAGCATTGCGCGAATGCCCGATTTGTTGCAGCATAATTTCGTGACGCCCCTGGCGCGGAGCCGATTTTCAGGGCTCCCGCGCCCCCATGACGATATTTTCTGGAGTTGGATTTGCCCAAATCGCCTTTGCCCGCCCGATTGACCCGACTGACCTGCACCCTTGCCCTGACCTTGGCCGCCCCGGCCCTTGCCACCGGGATCGAGCCACCGAGTGAAGAAGTTCTGGCCGAACAGATGGCCGAGTTCCTGACCGATGCCCCCGGCTCGATCTTCGCGATGAACCCGTTCCGGGCCGAACAGACGGTGACCGGCGAGGATGGATTGCAGGTGCAGCTTATCTCGACCAACCCGGTCATCAACACCTGGTTCGTGCTGCGGGTCGAGGAGGCGGACGCCCGACGTCCGTCCTTCTATCACCTTGAAAACACCGATCCGGAGGTCTGGCATGTCTCGCTTGGCGGGGATGGCGACGATCCCTTCATCCTGATCGAGGGCGATGACGACGCCGAGGAATGCGCGCCGTGGGCGGGCCGCAGCCCCGAGTTGGAGGAGGCGGGCGATACCGGCCTGCCTTATGCGCCGCTCTGCGACGGGCGGCTCTACCTTCGCAACCGCGTGTCGGGGTCGCGCACCAACCGCGAGGCGATTGCGGAATTCCTGCGCGACAACGTCATTTTCGGCGATTCCATCGTCAACCTGATCAAGGGCACCTTTTACGAGGATGCCTTCCTCGAAGATAGCGACGAGATCGAGGAGGCCGATGCCGGTGCCGTGGTCGAGGCGCTTGGCCAGGCCAACCTGTCGCGGTTCCCGGTGATGAATGCCAGCCCCGGTTTCGACCTGGTCGGTGCCGAGGGCGGCATGGAGGCGGGCAGCTGGTACGCGGTCGAGGATGCGCCGGGGATCTATTCCAGCGTCATGCAGCCGGGAATGATCAGCGACGAGATCCTGAACCGCTCGGGCGAGACCAACTGGCTGGACGGGGTCGAGCGCAACGCCAATGTCTACCTCGTGGCCTTTGACATGTCGCAGTTTGAGCTGGGATATGAGCTTGGCACCGATCACCCCTCCTTCGGCTGGTCCTCGCGGCCTTCGGGGGCCGGGCGCGACTGGTCCATCCCGGGGCCCGACGGGTTCAACAGCCCCGCGCCACTGGTGATGAACGGGATGCTCAGCCCCGCCCTTCTGGACCGGGTCGCCGCAACCTTCACCGGTGGCTACAAGCGCGATCACGGGGCCTGGCGCTTTGGTCCGATGGCAACCTACAATAACGGCCACCATTACGGGTTCCTGGTCAATGGTACGCTGCTCAGCCGTCTCTGGCCGGGACTGGCGACGATCTACGTGCTGGATGACGGCACCTTTGGCATGACCACCTGGACCGAGGAGATGAACGAACTGCTGCCGCGGCTTCGCTTTGCCCGCCAGAATGGCGTGGCGCTGATCAATCCCGATCCCGAAACGGGCGAGGGTGTGCCGGGCGATCTGGTCACCTCCTGGGGTGGCGGCAACTGGTCGGGGTCTGCCGATGCGCAGCTGCGCACCCTGCGCGCCGGATCGTGCCTGCGCGAGGTCGATGGGCGGCAATTCCTGCTCTACGCCTATTTCTCGACCGCGACGCCCTCGGGCATGGCGCGGACCTTCCAGGCATATGGCTGCGACTACGCCATGCTGATGGACATGAACAGCCAGGAGCACACCTATATGGCGCTCTACCCCCAGATCGACGACGATGACTGGATCGAGGCCGAGCACCTGGTCTCGGGCATGGCAAATGTCGATCAGAACTCCCGCCGCGGCGCGATTCCGCGTTTCGTGGGCTTCGCCGACAATCGCGACTTCTTCTACCTTCTGCGCCGCGAGTAACCATCAGATAAAGGACTGTCCCCATGCGATATCTCACCCTAGTGTTCGTGACCATCCTGAGCGGCGTCATGGGCGCCGGGGCGGGGGCGCAATCGCTCGCCGAGTTGAACGAGGAGATGTTCCAGCAGATGCGCGATGTGCGCGGCGTCTCGAATGCCGAGATCCAGCGCATCCGCCGCATCTTCGAGGGTTCCTCCTATATCGGGCAGGGCAATCCGGCGGTGACACGCCATCCGATGACACCCGAGGAGGCGGCGGCGCGGCTTGGCGGGTCCGTGGCTCAGGTGCAGGCCAGCTACCGCAACGCACGGTTCGAGCGTATCTGCGGCGGTCCTTACATGGTGCCGCTCTATGATCCGGCAACCGAGAGCCCCGAGGATGCCACCACCTGCGTGGACATGTTCGAATATCCCAATATCCCGATGGTCTACCCCGTGGTCTGGGTGCGCGCCAACGAGGCGCATCAGCTCTGCGCCGCCGAGGGCGGACGCATGGGGGACGCACATGAATGGGAAGGCGCGGCGGCGGGGGCGCTGTTGGAGCCCGATTACCGGTTCGACATCGGCAACCCGCAGGGAATGCGCGCCTGGCACAACCAGCAATGGGCCAATACCCGCAACCAGTATTCCATCGGCCAGTGGCGCGCCGGCGTCTGCGCGACGGGCAGCCGCAAATCGCCAGGCTGCAATGGCGGCAGCTTTACCGGCTGCGGGTCGAACACCTATCCTGCGGGCTCGTTCCCGCAATGCCAAAGCCCGCTTGGCGTCTATGACATCGACGGCAACGTGGCCGAGCATATGAACCTGCCGCTCAATGAAAGCCAGATGGCCAGCCGGGGCTCGACCACGCTTGGCGTGACCGAGATGAAGGGCAGCTGGTTCATCTGGGACACGGTGCGTGCGCATGAGCATTGGGCGCGCTGGCGGGCGCCGTTCTGGCATGGCAGCCGGGTTATGTCGCCGGCGAGCCATCGCAACTATCACTTGGGCTTCCGCTGTTTCCGCGATGTGAACTGAGGCGGGGGGGGAGGGTTTTTGAAAACCCTCCCGAGCGATTTGGAAATCGCCCGGCCGCGACGAAAAACGCCCCCGCCTGGGTAAGGTCGGGGGCGTTCTCTTGTTCCGCTCAGGTCGGTGTCAGCGCGAGGCCAGCTGGATCGCGGGGCGACCGATCGGGCCGTCGGTGTTCAGCAGGCCCGCATAGGTGCCGTCCATCAGCAGATCCTCAAGATCGACCGCCTGGCCGTTGACGAAGGCGGTGCGGCTGACCAGGCGGATGCCATGGCTGTAATCGGCATAGGCGGCCCCGTGCACCGTCGAAAGCGGCTGGATCGGGTTGCCGCCGGGGCGGTGCCAGCCATAGATCGCGACGCGGCCGGGGGCGCGGGCCAGGCGGTTGGTCAAGACCAGATCCTTCTTCTGGCCCGAGACCAGCATCCCGAGTCGGCCGCCGGCATTGGCGCGCTGGGCTTCCACGGTGGCGTTGTGGCGCAGGAAATAGTTGGTCGAGGCCATCTGGCTGGTCGGGTCCATCGGCGAAGGCGACAGGCGCAGATCGGCCTGGGCATAGATCGCATCGACCATGCGGGTGGTCGGCAGCATCATGTCGAAGGCTTCCGCGATCTGACCGGCGGCAGACAGGCCAAGCGGCACGCGCACGAAGTCGCGGTCGCTGCCGACGGCCAGGTAATCGGGCGTCACGCAGATGGTGATCTGGGCGCTGCGGCCATTGGGCAGGACGCCGGTAAAGCTGACCGGGGCCAGGTCGCGCAGGAAGTCGGGCACGTTGCCGCGCAGGACTTCGCGGGCGATGGCCGCGTCGCGGGTCGTGCCGGAGGCCGAGGCAAGCGTCTGGATGAAGGGGGTGCCGTCTGACGCGCTGCCCGGACGGCGCGGAATGGCGCGCGACAGGCGGGTGGAGCAGGCATTCGCGTTACGGTCGAAGGCGGGTGCGGTCGAGACCTCGGGCGTGGCTGTTGCCAGTGTTACCGGAACGTCCGGCGTGGAGGCCACGGCCACGGCCAGGGTCGGCGCGACCTCAAGATTGGCGGGGCGCAGGGTCGGGCGCAGGCTGCTGGTCAGCACGATGCCGCCCTCGGGTGCCTCTGCCACGCTCGGGCGCTGCGCCGGACGCGCGGCCAGGACATTGGCGGGGTTGGTCAGGTTGCGGATCGACGCGGCAAGATGTTCGATATGATCGGGGCGCGGCTGTGCCTCGACCGGCGGGCGACCGGAGATGATCGTGGGCTCGGGTTCGACCCAGGTATTGGGGGCCGGCATGACATAGTCGCTTTCAGCTTCCATCGGCGGCAGCGCGGCCAGTTCCAGACGGGCGGGCGCGTCGAAGCCCGTGGCCGGCGCGCCGGATGCGGCGGGCGGGATTGCCACGGTGCCAAGCCCGATATCCGCGATGCGGATCTCGGCTGGCCTGTCCTCGACCGGTTCGATCCGCGCCACCGGGGCGAGGCGGGTCACCAGCAGGATGAGAATTGTAGCACATACGATCGCGGATGCCGCCAGCACGACCAAGACGGCCGTCGGCGATTCCATAAGATCGGCATGACTGGTTGCGGCCCGCGGCTTGCGCAGGTTGATAAATCTGTCCCTCATGAATTTTGAAATACTCTGACAAAATTAAGGAAACAAGAAGGCGAAGATCGCGTAACCGGAAAGCCGGGTTTTCCGGCGGGTTTTCGCCGGTTTTTGCTGCGCTGCGGCGAAAATCCGCGAAAGGGTCAGATACTGGTCTTCTTGAAGATCGCCTCGGGGATGGCGCAGATGATCGACATGACCAGCCACCAGATGCGCCGCACATAGATCACGTTGCGCCCCTTTTTGACCGCGTTCACAATCGCTTCGCCGACCTCGGAGGGCTCTGCCGTCACCGCTCCGGGCGTGTCCATTCCCGCCGTCATCGCGGTATTGACGAAGCCCGGTTGCACAGTGACGACATGCACGCCCTGTTTGGCCAAACGGTTCCGCAACCCCGACAGAAAGGCGGTAAATCCGGCCTTGGCGGAGCCGTAGACATAGTTCGACGCCCGCCCGCGATCGCCCGCGACCGAGCTGATTCCCACGATGGTGCCCGACCCGCGCGTGGCAAAGCGGTTGGCCAGCACGCCCAGGATCAGCGCGGGGCCTTCGAAATTGGCGCGGATCACGCCAAGCGCGGCCTCCACGTCATCCTCGTTCTCGGTCTGGTCGCCCAGGACGCCAATCGCGCTGACCACGATTTCGGGCAGGACCGGCAGGCCGTCGACAAAGGTCTCATGCTGCCGCACCTCCAGCGCGTCGAAATCGTGCAGGCTGACCTCGACGCCGTAGCGGGTTTGCAGGTCGTCGCGGTCTGTCCCGAGGTTCTCGGCATGGCGCGCGGCCAGCTGGATCGGGTGGCCTTCGGCGGCAAAGGCGCGGGCGGTGGCGCGGGCGATGTCGGAACGCGCGCCGAGGATGAGGACAGGGCCGGTCATAATTTCAGTCTTTCGGATTGGGAGGAGGAAAAGGCGGGGGCGAGGCCGCTTTCGCGCCGCCAGGCTGCGAACGCGGCGGCGCGGGGGTCGGCGCGGGCCAGCGTGGGCGCGGGCATCCTTGCGTCCTTGGCCAGGTAGAAGCGCCCGCCATGGGCCAGAGCGATCGCATCCAGCCGTGGCATCAGATCGCGGGTCTTGCGCGTGTTCGGAAAGTCCAGCGCCAGCGTGTAACCCTCCATCGGGAAGGAGATCGGGCTGTCTTGTGGACCGAACCGCTTGAGCACCGACAGGAACGAAGCCTGGCCCGAGCCCGCAATCGCCTCCATCAGCGCGTGCAGCCCCGGCGCGCCGCGTTCCAGCGGCAACACGCATTGGAATTGCAGGAACCCGCGCCGCCCGTAGAGGCGGTTCCATTTGGCGATGGAGTCGAGCGGGTAGAAATAGCTGTCCCAGTCGACGGTGGAAATCCCGGTCTGGCGCTTGCCGTTCCAGTAGTAGAGCGCATTGAAGGCGCGCACGGTCAGCGGGTTCAGCGCGAAACCGGGCAGGGGAAACGGAAAGGTGCGGCGCGGACGGGCGGGCACATGCAGCGGGCGGTGCCGGTGCTGCGGCGCGACCTGGGTTGCGCGCGCATGTTCGCCCACCATGACCAGCGAGCGGCCAAGCCTGTCACCCGTCGCGGTGCAGTCGATCCAGGCGACGGAATAGGTGGCACCGAGGTTGTCCTCGAAGATCTCGATCGCGGCATCCAGGTCGCGGGCAGGGATCATCTGCTGCCGGATCCAGCCGCTTTCCACCCGTCGCAGCCGGATCGCGCATCGCAGGATCACCCCGGTCAGACCCATGCCGCCGAGGGTCCAGCCGAACAACTCGGGGCTTTCACCGGCCGAACAGCGCGTGACCTCGCCACCCGGTCCCATCAGGTCGATCCAGTCCACGCAGGCGCGGAAAGACCCGTCGATATGGTGGTTCTTGCCATGCACATCCGCCGCGATTGCCCCGCCAAGCGTGATCAGCTTGGTCCCTGGCGTGACCATCGGGAACCAGCCGCGCGGCAGGCAGGCGGAGATGACATCGGCCAGGAGCACTCCGGCCTCGGCCACCAGCACGCCGGTCTCCTCGTCGAACGAGATCATCCGGTCGAAATTGCGCATGTCTATCGTGTTGCTGCGGCTGGCGGCGCTATCCCCGTAGGAGCGTCCATTGCCGCGCGCGATGGCGTGACCGCGCGCGATGACGGCTTTCAGCTCGGCCTCGCTGCGCGGCGCGCTGACGTTGCAGTCGAGCACCGGCACATTGCCCCATCCCGTCAGCTTCATCCCGCGCCCTCCAGCCGGGTGCTATCGGCAAAGACATAGCGCCGGTCGAGCAGGTATTTGGTGACATAGCCGACGGAAAGCCCCAGGACCGCGCCGACCTCGCGCATCAGATCGGTGCCCCAGATCAGCCAGAAGGCGGTTTCCGTGCCCCAGAAGATCGCCGTCGTCACCAGCCCCATCGCGGTATAGAGCGCGAACTTGGTGGAATGGGCGCGGACCCCGGTGCTGAGGTCGTAGAAGATCCAGCGCTTGTCGAGGATGTATTTCACCACCAGCCCGACGCCAGTGCCCGCGGCAACAGCCAGCGCGAAGAGGGCCGCGCCGTCGCCCCAGGCCAGCACGATGCGCTGCGCCCCCAGGTTGGCGATCGTGGCGATGGCGGCGAAACCGGCATAGCGCAGGGCGAGGGTCGCGGGGCTCATAGCAGCATCGCCCCCGCGCCGAGTGCTGCCATGATCAGGATGCAGATCAGGCTGGTGCGGTTGGTGACGGCATAGACCAGCGGGTCGTCATGCATCTCGCCCCGGCTGGCGACCAGCACCGCCTTCGAGACCCAGTAGAGCAGCAGCGCGCAGACCCCCCAAAGCAGCACCGGCGCGGAATAGCGCGCCTGGATGTCGGGCGCATTGAGGTAGAGCGCCAGCACCAGCACCGAGACGAAGCCCGACGCGGTCGCCATCTGCATGGTCAGCGGCAGATCCTCGACCGAATAGCCGCGCCCGGCCGCCGCCACACGGCCCGAGTCGCGCATATGGACCAGCTCGGCCAGCCGCTTGACGGCGGCGAGCGAGAAAAAGAGGAATATGGAAAAGGCCAGGATCCAGATCGACAGGTCGATGCCGGTGGCGACGCCCCCGCCGATGATGCGGATCGTGTAGAGACCCGCCAGCACGCAGATGTCGATGATCGGCTTGCGCTTGAGGAACAGCGAATAGCTCATCGTGATACAGAAATAGAGCGCGATGACACCGACGAAGGCCCATCCGAGCGTCAGCGCCACAAGGTGCCCCGCGATAAGCAGAACGGGCACCATCGCCGTTCCCAGGGGCACCGGCAACCGGCCCGAGGCCAGCGGGCGGAACCGCTTGCGCGCATGGGCGCGGTCGGGGCCGAGGTCGAGCAGATCGTTCAGCAGGTAGCCCGCCGAGGCGACCAACCCGAAGGCAATGAATGCCAGAAGCCCTTGAAAGAAGGTCAGCGCGGAAAAGGAGTGATCGGCGATGATCGGCATGAAGACCAGCAGGTTCTTCAGCCATTGATGCGGGCGCATCGCCTTGAGGATCGGCCAGAGGGGGGCCTCGGGGGGCGAGATATGGGTGACATCGGCATTGACGCCATCGACCTGGGCGCGGAACTTCGCGGTTGCGCCCACGGTGATTGCCGCCCCCGAGACCTTCCAGCAGGCCAGGTCGGCGGTGCTGTCGCCGATATAGGTGAAGTGATCGCCGAAGCGCTCGGCCATCAGGGCGGCCTTGGCCTCGCCCTTCAGGTTGCGGTCGGGCGTGGTGCCGTGGACCTCGTCGAACAGGCCCAGATGGTCCGCGACCTGATCGGCCAGCATCTGGTCCGAGGCCGTGACCAGCGCCGTGCGCCCGCCCTCGGCGCGCCAGGCCTCGATCCGGGCGATGACCTCCGGGTCATAGGGCAGGGTGATGACATCGACGGGGCCAAGCTCGGCGAGGCGGCGTTTCAGTGCGGGGATGCCGCGGCTGAGGCTGCGCGCGGCGATGAACGGTGCCTTCCAGTCCAGCGCCATGGCCGACCAGAGGCATTCGTAGATCATGTCGCCACGGATCAAGCTGCCGTCGAGATCGACCGCAAGGATCCTGTCCGTGGTGCTGCTATCGCGCATCATTCTGCCCGGTCTTCTGTTCTGCCTGCCACGCGCCCTTGGGCTTACCCCGTTTTCCCGAGGATTTCCCGCTTTTTTCGGACGCTTTGCAAAAGCTGGCACAGGGCTGTGACATAAGCCAGCCGAAACTATGGCGTTCCTTGGGTGTCGCGGCTCGACAGGTCAGGGGGCTTTGGCTAGGCTGACTGCCAATCATTTCAATCATTCGCGGACTTATAGCCGATGCCGTCTTATTTTCCTTCTCTTCCCGTAGCCCTGCTTGCGCTTGCCCCTCTGACGGCCCATGCGCAGGATGACAACGCGCTGGCACGATGCCTCGAGATTGCGGGCACGCCCAATGCCGGTGTGCCCATCACCCCCGAAGTCCAGGCCGAGGAGGTCGCGGCCATCCGCGAGGCCGCACCTTTCTGCGCCGAAGCCGTCGAGGCCGGGGCCACGGATGCGGCGGCGCTGTTTCACCACGGCACCGCGCTGCAACTGGTCGGCGACCACAGGGCGGCGATCGCGCAGTTCGAGGCGGCGTCGGAGGCCGGGCTCGGGGCGGCCGATACCAAACTGGGCGACTATAGCCTCTTCGGGATCGGCCCCGCGCGGACCGACCTGGACCGGGCGGCCGAGCATTACCGGCGCGGAGTCGAACGCGGCGACCTTGCGGCGATGGCGACGCTTGGCCTGCTCTACCGGATCGGGCGTGGCGTGCCGCGCGATGCGGGCCGGATGGTGGAGCTGATGACGCAGGCGGCAGACGGGGGCTATCACTTCGCGCAGCTGCGTCTTGGCCAGACCTACCTGACCGGCGACGGCATTCCGGGCGGCGCGGATGAGACGCTGAACATCCCCGACCGGGATCGCGCGGCGCGGTATTTCTCGATGGCCGCCGAACAGGGCAGCCTTGAGGCGGCGCTGGAACTGGCCAAGATCTATTCCGAGGCCGATGGCCCCGGCACCGGCGATCCCGATCTGCAACTGCGCTGGACGCAAACCGCCGCCGATGCGGGGCTGGCCGAGGCGGTCGGCGCGCTCGGCTTCCTCTATGAACGCGGGCGCGGGGTCGAGGCTGACCCGGAGCGCGCGGCGGAGCTTTACGTGGCCGCGCTGGAAACCGGCGATGTCGATCTGGACGGCCTGCGCGGCGAGGTCGGGGGACGGGTGCCGCCCTGGGACGACGCCACCGCGCGCGCCTTCCAGGTGATCTTGCAGGAACGCGGGCTCTATCGCGGGGCCATCGACGGCATCATCGGGCCGGGGTCACGCGCGGGCGCCGCGGCGCTGGACGATTAATCAATCGTGACGGTCTGGCGCAAGTCGCCGCTGGCCCGGTCATAGATCAGGATCAGGTCGTTCGCCGTGACCACCGCGTACCAATCGGGGCCGAAGGTCACGGCGCGGGCGGTCTCGCCCTCGGGCAGGGTGACCTGATCGGGCAGGGCGACCGGGCTGCCGCTTTCGAACCGGGTGACAAAGACCGCCACGACCGTTATCAGCCCCACAATCATCGTCACCGTCAGCACGGTCACAAGGATGCGCAACACCCGCAGGTTCAGCGGGTCGCGGTCTTCTGTCGCCGGAGTATCGTCCATGTCAGGCCCTTCGCCAAAGATCATCACGGTCCATATCGGCCCGGAGCCGGGCAAGCGGCTTGATAAGGCACTGGCGCGCGATGTGCCAGAGGCGGCGAGCCTGAGCCGCTCGCGCCTTGCGCGCCTGTTCGCGGAGGGCGCGGTGCGGGTGAACGGCGCGGTGGCGACGGATGCGCGGGCGAAACCCGCCGAGGGCGATCTGGTCGAGATCACGGTCGAGGAAGCGGTCGAGGTCGACACGCGGCCCGAGGACATCCCGCTGGAGATCCTGCACGAGGACGCCGACCTGATCGTCGTCAACAAGCCCGTCGGCATGGTCGTCCACCCCGCCCCCGGCACGCCCACGGGCACGCTGGTCAATGCGCTCTTGCATCATTTCGGCGGCAACCTGTCCGGGATCGGCGGCGAAAAGCGCCCCGGTATCGTGCATCGGATCGACAAGGACACCTCGGGCCTTCTGGTGGTGGCGAAATCCGACACCGCGCATCACGGGCTGGCGGCCCAATTCGAGGCGCATAGCGTCGCGCGGCACTACCTGGCGGTCTGCCACGGGGTGCCGGATGCCTCGGACCCGCGCCTGCGCGGTCTGCCGGGGGTCAGTTTCGAGGCGGCGGGCGTGCTCAAGATCACGACGCAACTGGCCCGCCACAAGACCGACCGGCAGCGGCAGGCGGTGTTGTTCAACGGCGGGCGTCACGCGGTGACACGGGCGCGGGTCGAGGAAGGCTTCGGCGCGGTCGCGCTGATCAATTGCTGGCTGGAGACGGGCCGCACGCATCAGATCCGGGTGCATCTGTCCCATGCCGGGCACGCGCTGATCGGCGATCAGACCTATGGCGGGCGGCGGCGGGTGTCGGCCAAGGGCATGGGCGAGGCGCTGGCCGCCGACCTCAACGCCTTCCCCCGCCAGGCGCTGCATGCCGCGAGCCTGGGATTCGTTCACCCCGTCAGCGGCGCGCGGCTGAGTTTTTCGGCCCCGCTGCCCGAGGATATGGCGCAGCTCTTGCACCGCCTGCGCGAAGCGGCCTCGTAACATGTGCGCAATTGCACGTGAATTCACTGAAACGTGGATTGTCGTGCAAGGAACATTAAGCCTATCTTGGGGTTGATCTGATAACCGCCCCTTGAAATGGGGCCCCCACCGGCCCATCTCGGGTGAAAAGTTAACGGCATTTACATTTGAGTCAGCCGAAACAGGGAATGAACGCGATGAGCAGCTATGCCAATCTTCCGGCCCCGTCGCCGGAACAGGGCCTCAACCGGTATCTTCAGGAAATCCGCAAATTTCCGATGCTGGAGCCCGAACAGGAATACATGCTGGCCAAACGGTGGGTGGACCATGAGGACACCGACGCCGCGCACCAGCTTGTGACCAGCCACCTGCGCCTGGCCGCCAAGATCGCCATGGGCTATCGCGGCTACGGTCTGCCGCAGGCCGAGGTGATTTCCGAGGCCAATGTGGGCCTGATGCAGGCGGTCAAGAAATTCGATCCCGAGAAGGGCTTTCGCCTCGCCACCTACGCGATGTGGTGGATCCGCGCGTCGATCCAGGAATACGTCCTGCGGTCCTGGTCGATGGTCAAGCTCGGCACCACCTCGGCGCAGAAAAAGCTGTTCTTCAACCTGCGCAAGGCCAAGGCCCGCATCGGCGCGCTGGAGGATGGTGATCTCAGGCCCGAGAACGTGGCGCAGATCGCCAATGACCTCGGCGTGACCGAGGATGAGGTGATCTCGATGAACCGGCGCCTGTCGGGGGGCGATGCCTCGCTCAACGCGATGGTCGGCTCGGATGACGGCTCGACCACGCAATGGCAGGATTGGCTGGAAGACGAAGACGCCACCACCGCCGATGACTACGCCGAGAAGGACGAGTTCGATCACCGCATGGACCTGATGAAACAGGCGATGGAGGTGCTGAACGAGCGTGAGCGCGACATCCTCACGCAGCGCCGCCTCATGGATCAGCCGGTGACGTTGGAAGACCTCTCGGGGGTCTACGATGTCAGCCGCGAGCGTATCCGCCAGATCGAGGTGCGCGCGTTCGAGAAGCTGCAAAAGAAAATGCGTGACCTGGCCCGCGAACTGGGCGTGACGATTCCGGCCTGATCGGTCCGGCGAGACGGAAATCAGGGGCCTGCCTTTTCGGCGGGCCCTTTTTGCGTTTAGGTGGCCGGGAAGAGAAACCGGAAAAGGGGGCAGAGATGACAGAGATCACACGTTGGGGCATTCTGGGCGCAGCGGATTTCGCCCGCACCACCATGGGCCCGGCCATCCACAATGCCGAAAACGCGGTGCTGGCGGCGGTAGCGACGCGCGATGCGGCCAAGGCGGCCCCCTTTGCCGCGCTGGCGCCGGGGCTGCGGGTGCATGACAGATATGACGCGCTGCTGGCCGATCCGGAGATCGACGCGGTCTATATCCCGTTGCCCAATGCGCTGCATGTGGAATGGTGCGAGAAGGTCGTGCGGGCAGGCAAGCACGTCTTGTGCGAGAAACCCATCGCCATGACGGTCGAGGAGATCGACCGCCTGATCGCGCTGCGCGACGAGACCGGGCTGATGATCGCCGAGGCCTACATGATCCCGCATCACCCGCAATGGCACTTGGTGAAGTCGCTGCTGGCGGACGGGGCCATCGGCACGCTGCGCCATATCGAGAGCTATTTCAGTTTCGGCCTGGACGACCCCGGAAACATCCGGCTCGACCCCGACCTGGGCGGCGGCGTGACGCGCGATATCGGGGTCTACACGCTCGGCTCGGCCCGGCTGGCGACAGGGCGCGAACCGGTGATCGAGGCGGCGCGGCTCGGTTGGCAGGGCGGGGTCGATGTGTCGGCCCGGATCTGGGCCAGCTTCGGCGACGTGACCTGCGCCTGCCACATGAGCATGAGGACCACCCGGCGCCAGTTGGCGATCTATCACGGCAGCGGCGGCTATATCGAGATGCAGGCCCCCTTCAACCCGGTCTCGCATCGTGAGGCCGCGGTGCGCCTTGTGACCCCGGACGGGGTCGAAACCCTGACGCGGCTGCACCACGCGCGCCAGTATGTCACCCAGGTCGAGGCGTTCGGGCGCTCGGCGGCCACGGGCGCGGATTACCCCGTCCCGCTGGAGTTCTCGCGCGGGACCCAAGTGGCGCTGGAGGCCGTCTTTGCCGCCGATGCCGGATGATCGGGATTGGACAGGTGTGATGCCCATGCGTAGAGTGCCCTTGGGTCAATAACACGCGAGGGTTGCAACCCTCGCGGGGCGAAGCCGGGGGGACAGCATGGGCGAACCGATCAAATCCATCACCATCGTGGGGGGCGGCACGGCGGGCTGGATGACCGCGCTGATCCTGCAAAGCTACCTCAGCCGCGCGGCGACCGGGGGCAAGGCGGCCAGGATCACCTTGATCGAGTCGCCCAATATCCCCACCGTCGGCGTCGGCGAGGCGACGGTGCCCGGAATGCCGCGCACCCTGCGCACGGCGGGCCTGTCGGAGCAGGAATTCTTCAAGACCTGTAACGCCTCCTTCAAGCTCGGTGTCCTCTTCGCCAATTGGAATACCGATAAGCATGGCCGCCAGGTGGATTACGTGAACCCGTTTTCCGGCCCCGGCGTGATCGACGGGATCGAGCAGGCCTATTACTACCTGCAGCATGGCGCGGGCGGGCAGGATTTCACGCAAATCTTCTGCCCGCATACCGACCTGGCCCGCGCCGGAAAGGGGCCGCGCCCCCTGGGCGAGAAGCCCTATACGATGAAGATCGGCCATGCCTATCACCTGGACGCGGGCAAGTTCGCAAACATGGTGCGCGATATCTGCGTCGAACGCGGCGTGCAGCATATCCGCGAGGACGTGCTGGATGTCGAACAGGACGAACGTGGCTATGTCTCGGCGCTGCAACTGGACAAGACCGGGCGGCACGAGGTGGAGCTTGTGGTCGACTGCACCGGCTTCAAGGGCGTCATCATCAACCAGGTGATGAAGGAGCCCTTCATCGACTACTCAAGATACCTCGCCAATGACCGCGCCATGGCGGTGCAGATCCCGCATCCCGACCCGACCAGGATTCCCTCGATGACGCGCGCCTATGCGCTTGGCGCGGGCTGGTCGTGGCGCGTGCCGCTCTTCAACCGGATCGGCACCGGCTATGTCTATTCCTCGGCGCATCGCACCGATGAGGAGGCGCGCGACGAGTTCGTGGCCCATCTGGGCGACACCTGGAACGGGGTCGAACCGCGCGTCATTCCGATGCGGATCGGGCGCAACCAGAATGCCTGGGTCAAGAACGTGGTTGCCGTGGGCCTGTCCGGCGGCTTCATCGAGCCGCTGGAATCCACTGCCATCCACATGATCGACACCGCCGTGCGCTGGCTGGCGATCTATTTTCCCGACAGCGACTACGCCGAGCCGCTGCGCAAGCATTACAACAAGCTCGTTGGCAACCTCTATGACGAGGTGCGCGATTTCATCTGCCTGCACTATGCGCTCGGCAATCGCACCGATAGCCAGTACTGGATCGACGCGCGCGAGGGGCTGGAGGTGCCGGACAGCCTGGCCGAAAACCTGGAAGTCTGGCGCTACGCGCTGCCCGGCCCCTATGACCTGAAATTCGACTCGCTGTTTTCTGCCGGGACGTATCAGGCGGTTCTGCTCGGCAAGAAGGTCTATGAGACGGGCTTTGCCGCGCCCTCCTTCGCCAAGAACCTCTCGCTCAGCACCGAGCTGTGGCAGCGCCACCTCGCCAAGGCGCGCGAGACCTCGAAAATCCTGGTGCAGAGGATGGCGGATCACCACACGCTGCTGCTGGAGTTGCGTGGCGAGCTGCAAAAGCCCGCGCCCGCGCCGAATTTCGTGACCGCGCAGCCGACGGTCGCCATGCCCGGCACGCCGGTGATGACACGCAAACCGACGCCGCCCGCGCTGGATGAAGACGGCGCCAGCCTGCTTTAGTCAGGAAGCCGGTCGCGCAGCACCCGGACCATGTTTTCGCCCATCACCTTGCGGATCTGGGTCTCGCTGGCACCGGCGCGGAGCAGCGCATCGGTCAGCGCGGCCAGTTCCGAGGTGTCGAAGGCGGTCGCCACCGAACCGTCGAAATCCGAGCCGAGCGAGACGTTATCCTCGCCCACCACCTCGATCGCGGCCATGATCGTGGCGGCGATGCCATCGGGGCTGTCGTCGCAGGTCACGTCGGCCCAGTAGCCGATGCCGATCACGCCGCCGGTCGCGGCGATCTCGCGCATCAGATCATCGGGGAAGTTGCGGTTGGTGTCGCAGACCGAGCGGATGCCGGTATGGCTGACAATGAGCGGCATATCGGCGATTGCCAGCACGTCGCGCGCCACCTGCGTGCTGGAATGGGCGAGGTCCAGAACCATGCCGCGCGCGGCGACCTCGGCCACCAGTTCGGCGCCGAACTCGGTCAGGCCCCCGTTGCCGATGCCGTGCAGCGACCCGCCAGCCGCGTTGTCGAAGAAATGTTGCAGCCCGATGACGCGGTAGCCTGCGTCCTCCAACGCATCGAGATTGGCAAGGTCGCCTTCCAGCGCATGGCTGCCCTCGATCCCCAGAAGCGCGGCGGTGACATCCTCGCCCGCCTCGCGCGCCTCCAGAACGGCGTCGAGCCCGCCGCGCGTGGTCACGAGGCGCAGCGCACCCTCTGACGCGTCCTCGAACCCCTGCAACCGTTCGGCCTGGTAGAGCGCGCGTTCCAGCAGGCTGTCCCAGGTGCGTGGCGGCCAGAGCTGGCCCATGGCAAGCAGGGTGATGTTGTCGCGCGCGTCGCGCTCGTTCTCGTCGTAATTCAGGCCGGCGGGGCTTTTCGTGACGGCGGTGAAGACCTGGATGGCGACATTGCCCTCCTGCAAGCGCGGCAGGTCGACATGGCCCCGGTCGCCGCGTTCCAGCAGGTCGCGGTCCCACAAGAGGCTGTCGGCGTGCCAGTCGCCGATGGTCAGGGTGCCATGCAGCGCCGCCGCCTCCTCCGACACCGGGTAGGGATCATGCTCGGCCACTGCGTTGCGGCTGTTTTCGACATAGCCGGGGCCGAAGACAAGGAAGAGGCCGAGCGCCACCAGAACCAGGAGGATGATCCGTCCCAACCATTTCCCCAAACGCCGCATGATCCGATCCTCCGCGTTGCGATTGGGGCCGACGCTAGGCGCGGGAGGCCCGCCTTGGCAAGACGGGGTGGCGATCCTAGGTTCTAGGGGGACGCGACGTAAGAGGGAGAGGCATCATGGCCGGAGGATGGGCAAGGGACGGTGCGGTTGGCGAACAGATCGACGCCTCGATCCAGGATGAACTGGCGCGGATGAAGGCGCGCAAGACACCCCAGGGCGAAAGCCTGACCCATTGCGCCGAATGCGAGGAGCCGATCCCCGAGGCGCGGCGCAAGGCCATTCCCGGCGTCAAGCTCTGCATCGACTGCGCCTCCGAGCGCGATGGCGGCTACCGAGAGGCCGGGTTCAACCGGCGCGGATCGAAGGACAGTCAGTTGAAGTGAGCCGCTGGCTGCGGCGTTTTGCCTGACAGAAGTGATCGGGATTGACAAAACCGACAGAATCCATCAGGTACGCGCTGCGCACCAGCTAAATGATGTTTCTTTGCCCGCTGACCGGGACGCCACGCCCCATGATGATCTGCCACTGCAATTCGATCCGCGACCGCGACATTCACGCCGCCATCTCCTGGATGCGCGCCGCCGACCCCGCCACCATCATCACGCCCGGCAAGGTCTATCGCGCGCTCGGCAAAAAGGCCGATTGCGGCGGTTGCCTTCCGCTCTTCATGCAGGCCATGCTGGAGGCACCGGGTATGGAGGTTCCCGCAAATCTGAGGGGCCTTCGCAGAGTAGACATGGAAAGGAACCAGGCATGAAGGGCGACGCGAAAGTCATCGAATATCTCAATGCCGCCTTGCGCAGCGAGTTGACCGCAGTGAGCCAGTATTGGCTGCATTACCGTTTGCAGGAGGATTGGGGCTACGGCCATATCGCCGACAAGTCCCGCGCCGAAAGCATCGAGGAGATGCACCATGCCGACAAGCTGATCACACGCATCATCTTCCTGGGCGGGCATCCCAACCTGCAAAAGCTGGACGCGCTGCGCATCGGCGAAACCCTCAAGGAAACCATGGAGGCGGACCTCGCCGGTGAGCATGACGCGCGCAGCCTCTATATCGAGGCGCGCGACCATTGCGAGGCGGTCAAGGATTACGTCTCCAAGGACCTGTTCGAGGACCTGATCGCGGATGAGGAAGGGCACATCGACTTTCTCGAAACGCAGATCGAGCTGCATGACCGCCTGGGTGAGGCCAATTACGGGCTGCTTCAGGCCAAACCGGCCAGTGACGCCGAGGGATAACCCCGGCCTGCGCCCGCCCGATCAGTCCCGGCGGGCGCGCAACCACCGGATGAGCGGCTTGACGTCCAATGCCGCCACGGCCACGCCAAGCGGAAACATCCAGAGGCCGAACACCGGCAGGAAGGCCAGCAGGCCACCCGCCATCAACACCAGCCCAAGCAGCAGCCGCAGCCCCGGCGGGACGTGACGGCGCACCCAGACCAGCGCCCGCAGGATGCGCTGCCGGACGGCGCGCCATTGCAGGCGGAGATAGTCGCGCGGTGGCCGGGTCATGCCGGACAACCGGTCAAACCGGGCGTGTCGGGTGAGGCGGGGGGCGTCAAATGCGGCTCCGTTTCCGGTGGGTGTCAGGCGGCTTTCGTCAGCGCAGGCGTGTGCATTGCCTGCGAAAGGGGCGCGGATCCAGCCGGAAATGGGTGTCCGGGTCGATCCAGACAACCACGCTGCTGCCCCAAAGCGAACACATGACCTCGCCCTCCAGTTCCCCGATCAGGGCCGTATCGTCCGCGAGGATCCCCATCCAGGTGAGATGCGCCAGCCGGATCGAACTCGGCGTCTCGACGATCCGCCCGGTTCCGCCGGTTTTCTCAAGGGCGTATTGCCCGAAGACCTGCCCCCGCATCTCGCTCTCGCCAAAGCGCGGGCTGGCGAGGGTCAGGTCGGACGCGGCGCGAAAACGCGCGCCTGCCGCGTCAGGTGATCGTCATCCGCGATGGCCCCCTCATCCTCGATACAGGACCAGGTGCCGGTCAGGGACTGCGCGGCGGCGGGGGGTGCCAGCAGCAGCGCCGGCAGCGCTCCCTTGATCACTCCATCGCCTCAAGCTCGTCGATCAGGCTTTCGATCATGGACAGGCCCTTGTCCCAGAAGGCGGGGTCGCTGGCATCGAGGCCAAAGGGGGCCAGAAGCTCCTTGTGGTGCTTGGACCCGCCGGCTTTCAGCATCTCGAAATACTTCTCTTCGAAACCCTCCGCCCCTTCCGCGTAGACGGCATAGAGCGCGTTCACCAGCCCGTCTCCGAAAGCGTAGGCATAGACGTAGAAGGGGGAATGGACGAAATGCGGGATATAGGCCCAGAAGGTTTCGTACCCGTCCATGAAGTCGAAGACGGGCCCGAGGCTTTCGGCCTGCACGCTCATCCACAGCGCGTTGATGTCGTCGGGGGTCAGTTCGCCTGTCGCACGCGCCGCATGCAGCTTGCACTCGAAATCGTAGAACGCGATCTGGCGCACGACCGTGTTGATCATGTCCTCGACCTTGCCCGCCAGCAGCACCTTGCGCTGTTCGGGGGTCTCGGCGGCGTCCAGCAGCTTGCGGAATGTCAGCATCTCGCCGAAGACGCTGGCGGTTTCGGCAAGCGTCAGAGGCGTGGAGGAGAGAAGCTCGCCCTGTCCCGCAGCCAGCCGCTGATGCACGCCGTGGCCAAGCTCATGCGCCAGCGTCATCACGTCGCGCGGTTTGCCGAGATAGTTGAGCATCACGTAAGGATGCGCGTCGGCGACGGTGGGGTGCGCGAAGGCACCGGGGGCCTTGCCTTCCTTGACGGCGGCGTCGATCCAGCCCTTGTCGAAGAAGGGTTCCGCCAGGTCGGCCATGCGGGGGTCGAAGGCCGAATAGGCCTCCATCACCGTGCTGCGCGCCTGGCTCCAGTTGACCAGCGCGGTGTCCTCCATCGGCAGCGGGGCGTTGCGGTCCCAGACCTGCATCGTCTCCAGCCCGAGCCACTTGGCTTTCAGCGCGTAGTAGCGGTGGCTGAGGCGCGGATAGGCGGCGACGACGGCATCGCGCAGGGCCTCGACGACCTCGGGCTCCACGTGGTTGGCCAGGTGGCGGCCCGATTGCGGGGTGGGCAGCTTGCGCCAGCGGTCCTCGATCTCCTTTTCCTTGGTGATCGTGTTGTGGACCCGCGCGAAGAGGCTGACACGCGCCTGAAAGGTCTCGGCCAGCGCGCGGGCACCCGCCTCGCGCTTGGCGCGGTCCTGTTCGGTCAGCAGGTTCAGCGTGGCCTCGATGCCCAGTTTCTCGCCATCCACGTCGAAACTCAGCCCCGCGATGGTCTCGTCGAAAAGCTTGTTCCACGCGGCTGACCCCACGGTGGATTGGTCGTGCAGGAACTTCTCCAACTCATCCGACAGCTGGTAGGGCTTCATCGCGCGCATCCGGTCCAGCACCGGGCGGTAGCGGGCGAGGTCGGCATTGGCGGCCATCAGCGCCTCGTAGGCTTTGTCCTCGATGCGGTTGAACTCAAGGCTGAAGAAGACCAGCGGCGTGGTGGCGGTGGTGATCGCGTCTTGCATGTCGGACATGAACTTGGTGCGCGCGGGGTCGGTGGTGTGCTGGTAATAACGCAGCCCCGCGAAGGACATCAGCCGCCCCGCGATCATGTCGATCTTCTCGTAGCGCTGCACGCAGGCCAGCATGTCATCGGCGCGCAGATCGGCCAGCTTGCCTTCGTAATCCGTCGCGAAATTTGCGCATTCCGTCATCAGCCAGTCGCGGTCGCGGGCGATCTCGGGCGCGTCGGGCGAGGTGTAGAGGTCGCTCAGGTCCCATTCCGGCAGGTCGCCCAGGTCCTTGCCCCCGGTATCGGCATGGGCATCGGAAAGCGGAGCGGGCTGGCGGGTGGTGAACGTCAACATCATCAAGACCTCGTTTAGAATGGGTTCGGCAGAGATATGCGGGCGGGCAGGGGCTTTGGCAATGGGGGGCGGCGGTTCCGTTTTTCGTGCAATAGTGGAATTTCTGCCGTAACCTGTGTGCATGAGGCCCTTTCGCGCAGCTTTTTCGCAATGGAATGAAGGGGAGAGATCATGAACAGACCGATATTGGCCGTTTCTATCGTGCTTGCGGTCGGCGGCGTGGCGGGATGCGAATTTTCGGGCGATTCCGCCTTTCCGGTGAGGCAGTACAGCACCGTGGCGAACCGCGACCTGGTGGAGATCATCCGGTATCAGGGACGCGCTTACGAGGTGCAGGACATCACGTTCGAATATAGCGGCGGGCGGATCGAGACCCGGCGCTATGTCATCATCGGGATGCGGCGGGTCGCCTGTGATGGCGAAAGCTGCCAGGATGCCCTGGAACGCGGCCTTGCCAATACGAATGAGGGCGACGACGATTATTGATGCCGCGCGGGGCGATCGGCCCTCCCTCGTGCAGAATGAAGGGGGGAAACCCGTGCAGAAATTCCTTGCCGCCCTGGTGGTGACCATGGGCCTGAGCGCCTGCGATTCCGGTATCGTCGCCACCAACCGGACGAATCTTCTCAACGAGGCCATGGGCGATGTCGTGGAGCGCAGCGAGGGCGCGGCCATTACCGTCGATGGTCAGACCTACCTGGTGACGCGGGTCGAACGGACCTTCACCGACGATGACAGCCATAGCCAGTATTACGGCCAACGCCGGACGATCTATTACGATGAGATCAACGTGCGCGGGGTTCCGGTGGACTGTTTCCGGGTGCAGGACTGCGCCCAACAGGTGCGCGAGGAAATCGCCCGGCAATCGGATCGCCGCATCCCGGTCGATGACGGCGACCAGATGTAGATCCGTCAGAGGTCGACAGGCTCGGTCGTCGGCTCTTCCCCGGCCTCGGGGGCATCCTCGGGGTCGGTGCGGCGGCGGATCAGGATATCGCCATTGGGCAGCATCTCGGGCGCGTGATAGGCCGAAAGATCGTCGATCATGCCGCTCAGATCCTGCAACAGCGGCAGCATCTGTTCCTCGAAGACGGGGCGCATTTCATCGACCAGACCCTCAAGGATAAGGCGCGAGCCCTCGGACAGCAGGCCGAAGCCGTCACGGATACCCGGCTCCTCCGTCTCCTGCGCGGTGGCGGGCAGGGCGAGGGTCAGGCAAAGGGCGGCGGGCAGGATCTGTTTCATGGCTTTGAATATGGGCGGGCAGAGGCCGCGTTTCAATCCTGCGCTGCAAGCTGAACCGTGACCGGGAAATGGTCCGATGCGGTCAGCAGTGCCTTGCAGAGCGTATCGTCGCGCCAGCAGGCGGGGTCGTCGAACGGGTGCCAGATGCGCCAGTCCGATGCACGCGGGCGCATGAGCGGGCAGACCATGAGGTAATCCAACAGCGCCGAGAGGTAGCGATTCTCGTCGCGCAGGTAGAACCGCGCCGTGGCCGGTTGCGCGGCGATCCGGCTTTGCAGGGCGCGCGCGGCATGGGGGTCGTATAGCTGCATCTCGTCTGGCAGGTCGGAGCCGAGGATCACCTCCACCCCCGAGCGGCCGAACAGCTCCTCGAATTCATCCAGCCCCGGCCCGTCATTCAGGTCGCCCGCCAGGATCAGCGGGTCGCCTTCTTCCAGGTGATGCGTCACGCGGGCGCGCAGCCAGATGCATTGCGCCAGTTGCTTGCGACGGTTTGCGATGGCCAGACGCATCATGTCATCGCGGTTGCGTGCGCCGTGTGGGGCTTTGGATTTGACGTGGCAACCGATCATGCGGAAACCGCCCTGCGCGGTCTCGATCGCGGCCTCCAGCGGCGGCTTGGAAAAGGTGATCAGGTCTTCGGTCGCGTCGATATCCAGGTCGATGCGGAAGGTGCTGTCGAAGCGCGGCGGGTTGCGCGAACCCTTCTTGCCGGTCTCGAACCCGACGGGATCATGGCGCGCCGACATCACGTCGGGATCGTAGAGCAGCATGATCTCCTGCTGCGTGTCATTTGGATAGCCGATCAGCACCTCGCGTGCCCGGATACCCGCCAGCGCCGCGAAATTGGCCAAGGCAAGCGCCCCGTCTCGGTGACGCGAACTGTCCGGCGCCTCGATCACCATCACCGCGTCGGCGTCGATGGCGCGGAAGACCTGGGCCAGCGCCGCGATCTGGTCCTCGCGCGTGACATCCTGCCGCCCGGACCAGCCGCCATCGTCCAGAAGCGCGCCCGCATCATCGAAGAGATTGGCGAACCATTCCACGTTGTAGGTGGCGATGCGCATCGCGGTTCTACCCCCCGTGATGTGTCTGGATCTCTTCCCAGGCGTTGTTGATGGCAATGAGGCGGGATTGCGCCAGCTTGATCGCCTCCTCCGGCACGCCGCGTGCCATCATCCGGTCGGGATGGGTGTCCCGCACGAGGCCGCGCCAGACCTTGCGGATATCTTCCAGCGACATGCTGCTGTCGACGCCGAGGACGGTATAGGGATCGGGGCGCGCATCGGGCACGTTGCGCGCGCGCAGGGCGGCGAACTCGCGCTTGGTCATGCCGAAGATCTCGGCCACGCGGGCCAGGAACAGATCCTCGTTCGGGTGATAGGTGCCATCGGCCACGGCGATGTGGAAGAGGCCATCCATCAGGTCGGACAGGACCGCGCTGTCGCTGTGGAACATGGCGGCGATCTTGCGCGCGTAATCCTCGAACCCCGCCACATCCTCGCGCGCCAGGTTGAAGACGCGGGCCGCCGATTTCTCATCGGCCTGCGGGATGGCAAAGACCTCGCGAAAGGCGGTGACCTCGTTGCGGGTAACGCGCCCGTCGGCCTTGGCCATCTTGGCCCCGAGTGCAATGACGGCAATGGCGAACCCCACGGTCAGTTCGGGCGGCTTGCGCAGCTTGTCGAACATCGCGCCGAGCCCCTCGCCGGAGGCAAGGGCAGAAAGCGCTTCGGTGATCCGGGTCCAAAGTGACATGGGGGCCTGTCTAACGCTTGCGGCCGGAAATGTCAGAGGAATTTCTGCATCAGCACAAGATCGTGCCAGCGCCCGAATTTCCAGCCGACCTGGGGCAGGCGGGCAATCCGGGTGTATCCAAGGGTCGCGTGAAAGGCGATGCCATCCGCGTTTTCGCCGGAGATCGCGGCGATGAGGGAATGTGTGCCAGCAGTGCGGGCGTGATCCTCCAGCCGCGTCAGCAACGCCCGGCCAAGCCCGCGCCCCTTCGCGTCGTCCGCGACATGGATCGAGTGTTCCAGCGTGTGGGCATATCCCGGCCCGCCCCGAAACTGGAACGCGGTGGCAAAGCCGGTCACCCGCCCGCCGGATCGTGCCACGAAAAAGGGCTGGCGGGCGATTGCCCCGGCCACATCCGCCGCGGTTTTCTCGACGGTCGTGAAAGTGGCCACGGTGTCCCGGATCACCACGTTCCAGAGCGCCGCGATGCCCTCGGCGTCATCGGGCGTGGCGGCGCTTACCACAGATCGACATCGTCCGACCGGGTGGAAAACAGCGCCCGTATCTCGGGCTGGTCGCCTTGCCGCACGGCAATCCGGTCGTCACTGATCAGCGGGGCAAGCGCGGCCCTCAGCGCGTCGGCCTCGGGGTGGTAGAGGACCATCTCCTTGAGGCGCACGCCCGCATCGGGCAGCCGCTTGGCCGGGTGCGCCGCGCCCTGCCATTCGATGAGCGCGGGAAAACAGCCGTCGAAGGGCAGACACCCATCCTCGGGGATGGTCATGCGCCAGCGAAACTCTGCGCGCTCCAGGTCCCAGACCTTGCCGGTGCCGTCCGGGGCCAGTGCCATGGCCGCCTGCAAATCGTCGCAGCGGCAGATCCAGTTGGTCACGCGCGGGGGGCCTTCGAACCGGTCCAGGTCGAACCAGCGCGGCTGATCGGGGCCGGGGGCGTCGGGGTCGATGGCGATGACCTCGAGATATTCGCCCCCACCGAGCGACAGCAGACGGTTATGCGTGCCCATATGAGGGTGCTTGCCCTCGGGCGACAGGCGGACGCCCAGGGCCTCTTCGACATGCGCCACGCCCGGCCGTAGCGGGTCGCAGGATATCGCGAGGTGGTCGAATGTCAGCATGGCGGCGGCTCCGGGCGTTGCTATGGTCGCGTTCAGCAAACCCCCTTGGCATTCCCGCCGCAAGAGGAGAAGGTCGCCGCCATGGAGATGACCCGGAAGAAAACCGCCCTGCGCGAGGCCGCCTTCGCTGCCCGCGAAGTGGCCTTTGGCACCGGGCTGGACGCCGCGGCGCAGGCCGCCCTGCTGGAGGAAATCGGCCCGGTCCGGGACCGGATCATCGCAGGCTACATGCCGATGCGCACCGAGATCGACCCGCTGCCGGTGATGGCGGCGCTGGCGGACCACAACCGGATTTGCGTGCCGGTGATCGAGGGGCGCGCCCTGCCGCTCAGGTTCCGCGAATGGCGACCGGATGGCGCGATGGTGGATGGCCCCTTCGGCGCGCTTGTGCCCGAGACGGGCGATTGGCTGGAGCCCGATATCCTGATCGTGCCCCTGGTGGGCTTCGACACCGGGTGCAACCGGATCGGCTATGGCGGCGGGTTCTATGACCGCACGCTGGAGGGGCTGAGGGCGACGCGCCCGACGCGGGCGATCGGATTTGCCTATGACGCGCAGGAGCTGACCGGGCTGGTGGTGGAGGAGACCGACCAGCTGCTGGACGGCGTGGTCACGGAATCGCGCGTGATCCGGCCCTTGCCGGACCCGTCCAGACCCCCTAAGCCGGGGATATGAGACTTCTTTTTCTTGGCGACGTGATGGGCCGCGCGGGCCGCACCGCCGTTTGTGAGACACTGCCGAAGCTGCGCAAGGACTGGCGGCTGGATTTCGTCGTGGTGAACGGCGAGAATGCCTCCTCCGGGCACGGGCTGACCACGGCGCACGCGGAATTGCTGCTGAAGGCCGGGGCCGATTGCCTGACGCTTGGCGATCATGCCTTCGATCAGCGCGACATGCTGCAATTTATCGAGAAGGAGCCGCGCATCCTGCGGCCGCTGAACTATGCCAAGACGGCGCCGGGCAGCGGCGCGCGCCTTTTTGAGGCCCCAGGCGGGCGCAAGGTTCTGGTGGCGCAGGCGCTTGGGCAGGTGTTCATGAAGCGGCCCTTTTCGGATCCGTTCTCGGCGCTGGAAACCGTGCTGCGCACCCATCCGCTTGGCGCATCGGCGGCGGCCAGCATCGTCGACATCCATTGCGAGGCGACATCCGAGAAAATGGCCGTGGGGCATTTCTGCGATGGCCGCGCGTCATTGGTCGTCGGCACCCATACCCATGTGCCGACCGCCGATGCGATGATCCTGCCGGGCGGCACAGCGTATCTGAGCGATGCGGGGATGTGCGGCGATTACGATTCTGTCATCGGGATGGAGAAGGATGAGCCCCTGCGCCGCTTCATCACGGGGATGCAGAAGAACCGCTTTACGCCCGCGCGGGGCCCCGCGACACTGTCCGGCGTCTATGTCGAAACCGATGACAGGACCGGCAAGGCGCTGCGCATCGACCCGGTGCGCGTTGGCGGGCGGCTTGGCCAATCCGGCCCCGATCCGGTGGCGTGACGCGTGGCGCCGCGCTCGGTCGACCGAGCGCAAAAGCGGCCCGTCGACGGGCCGCCGCCCGGATCATCCGCCCCCCGAAACAGGGCCTTGCGGTGGCCGCACCGACCGGCCAATGATGGGGCGCGCAACCCGAGGGGGCCGAACACAGTCATGATTGCCGAGATGCTCTCGCCTGCGATGCAGTCGATCCTGACCCTTGGCGTCGTCGCGGCGATGTTCGTGATGTTCGTGCGTGAGACCTACCCCGCCGAGGTCGTGGCCATCGCAGGTGCCGCCGTGCTGCTGGCGCTCGGCCTCTTGCCCTACCAGGACGCGCTGTCCGTGCTGTCCAACCCCGCCCCCTGGACCATCGCCGCGATGTTCATCGTGATGGGCGCGCTGGTGCGCACCGGCGCGCTGTCGTGGTTTTCCAACCATGCCGAGGCGCAGGCGCAGACCCGGCCCAAGCGGGCGCTGGCGGGGCTTCTGGCCTTTGTCGTCGTCGCCTCGGCCTTCGTCTCCAACACGCCGGTGGTCGTGGTGATGATCCCGGTCTTCGTGCAGATTGCCCGCTCGCTCGGGCGGCCCGCATCGAAACTGCTGATCCCGCTCAGCTATGGCGCGATCATGGGCGGCACGCTGACCCTCATTGGCACCTCGACCAACCTGCTGGTGGATGGTGTGGCGCGGGCCAACGGTCTGGCTCCGTTCACGATTTTCGAGGTCACGCCGATGGGCATCGTGGTGGTGATCTGGGGCATGGCCTACATGGCGCTGCTCGGGCCGAAACTGCTGCCCGAGCGCGACTCGATGGCCGACATGCTGTCGGGGCGCAAGCGGATGAAGTTCTTTACCGAGGTGGCGGTGCCCGAGGACAGCGCTTTCATCGGCCAGAATGTGAACGAGGTGGACCTCTTTCGCCGCGACGGGATGCGCCTGATCGACGTGCTGCGCGGCGATGCGTCCCTGCGCCGCAACATGGCCGAGGTGGAGTTGCAGGCGGGCGACCGCGTCGTGTTGCGCACCGACATGGCGGAGGTGCTCGGCCTTCAGGCCAGCAAGGACCTGCGCACGGTGGACAAGCTCTCCTCGGTCGAGACCACCACCGTCGAGGTGCTGATCACGCCGGAATGCCGTATGGTGGGCCGCTCGCTCGGCTCGTTGCGCCTGCGTCGGCGCTTCGGGGTCTATCCGCTGGCCGTCCACCGCCGGAACCAGAATATCGGGCGGCAGCTGGACCAGCTTGTCGTGCGGGTCGGCGACACCCTGCTGATCGAGGGCGATCCCGCCGATATACGCCGCCTCGCCAGCGAGATGAACCTGGTCGATGTCAGCCAGCCCACCGAACGCGCCTATCGCCGGGGGCGGGCACCGGTCGCCTTTGTCGCCATGGCCGGGATCGTGGCGCTGGCGGCCCTCGGCATCGCGCCGATCTTCCTGGCCGCCGTGCTGGCGGTGGCCGTGGTCCTCCTGACCCGCTGCATCGACGCGGAGGAGGCGTTCTCCTTCATCGACGGGCGGCTTCTGGCGCTGATCTTCTCGATGCTTGCCATCGGCGCGGCGCTGGAGGCCACCGGCGCGGTGGCGCTGATCGTCGATACGCTGGCGCCGGGTCTCACCGGGCTGCACCCGTTCTTCCTGATCTGGGCCATCTACCTGATCACCTCGGTGTTGACGGAACTGGTCTCGAACAACGCGGTTGCCGTGGTCGTGACACCCGTGGCCATCGGCCTTGGCACCGCCATCGGCGTCGACCCCCGCCCGCTGGTCATCGCGGTGATGATCGCGGCCTCGGCCAGTTTCGCGACGCCCATCGGCTATCAGACCAACATGCTGGTCTATGGCCCCGGCGGTTACCGCTTCACGGATTTCATGAAAATCGGTATACCCCTCAATCTGAGCCTGGGGGTGGTGTCGAGCCTCGTCATCCCCCTGATCTGGCCGTTGTGACCCGTTGAAAGGACCACGATATGCGCGTTTTTGCCCTGATCCCCGCCCTGGCGCTTGGCGCCTGCACCAGTTTCGGCGCACCCCGCCCGGCGGATGTCACGCTGTCCCAGACCCACCTGACGGTGCGCATGTCGAACGGAGAGCGCTGCATCGGCCCGCGGCCCGCGGGGGAAGCCGGGGGGTGGTCTGGCCGGTTCACGGATTGCAGCGCGCGCTATGATTATAACGTCGCGATCCAGCCGGGCACCAACCCGGTGCGGATGGTGTTCAGCGAGGCCCTGACCGCGCTTGGCCTGCAATCGGCGCTGGTGCCCGCGGCGGATGTCACGATCAGCGACGGCTCGGGGCGCAGCTGGCGCTATGTCACGCCCGAGCGGATCGACAACTGAAGGTTGCGCGGGCCTGCGCTCGGTCGACCGAGCGCGGATGCGGCCCGTCGACGGGCCGCCGCCCGCCCGCTGATCAGAGCGGCCAGAACACCAGGATCGCGGGGACCGAGACGGCGACCACGATGACCTCAAGCGGCAGCCCCATGCGCCAGTAATCCCCGAAGCTGTAACCGCCGGGGCCAAGCACAAGCGTGTTGTTCTTGTGCCCGATCGGGGTGAGGAACGCCGCCGAGGCCGCCACCGCCACCGCCATCAGGAACGGGTCGGGGTTCTTGTCCAGCGCGGCTGCCATCTGGATGCCAACGGGCGCCGCCACGATGGTCGTCGCCGTATTGTTCAGCACGTCCGACAGCGTCATGGTCACCACCATCAACACCGTCAACACGGCCCAGGCCGGCAAGCCTTGCGTCAGCCCCACCAAGGCACCCGCGATCAGTTCGGTCCCGCCCGAGCTCTCCAGCGCCGCGCCAAGCGGGATCATCGAGCCGAGCAAGACCACGACGGGCCATTCGATATGGGTATAGACCTCGGTCAGTGGCAGGATCCTGGTCAGCACATAGCCGATCACCACGAGGCCAAGCGCGATCGGCAGGTAGAGCAGCCCGACCGAGGCCGCCAGCACCGCCGCGCCGAAAAAGCCGATGGCCAGCCAGGTCTTGCTGTCCTGCGTCACCGCAAGGCCCCGGTCGGCCAGGGCCAGCCCGCCGATCCAGTCGATCACGTCCTCGGTCGTATCGGTGGGGGTCAGCAGAAGCAGGATGTCGCCCGGTTCGATCACCGCCTGACGCAGGCGCTTGCGGACATGTTTGCCGCGCCGTGCGATCCCCATCAGGACGGTGCGCTTGCGCCACGAGAGGCCGATTGCCTGCGCGCTGCGTCCCGCCAGGCGGCTGTCGGGCGGGATCAGCACCTCGGTCAGGCGCACGCCTTCGCCGACCACCTCGCCGATGGCGTGGCCCTCGGGCATGAAATCCAGCTTGGCGGCGGCGCGAAACTCGTCCAGCGCGTCGGGTGCGGCTTCCATCACCAGCACATCGCCCGCGCGCAGCTCCAGGTTGCGCCCGGTGCCGAAGCGCCGCTTGCCGTCGCGGATCAGCCCCATGATGGCGACATCGGATTTCTCGGCGATCTCCATCATGTCCTGCAACCGCTTGCCGACAAGGCTGTTCTCCTCGGGCAGGGTCAGCTCCGAGATATAGGGCGACAGATCGCTCAGCGGATCGCCCCCGACACCGGAATCGCGTTTCGGGATCAGGCGCCAGCCGATCAGCGCCACAAAGGCCAGCCCCGCGATGGCCGCCGTGCCGCCCACCGGGGCGAAATCGAACATCGAGAACGGCTCGCCCAGGGCGTCGTTGCGGAACGAGGCGATGATGATGTTGGGGGGTGTGCCGATCAGCGTGGCCATGCCGCCCAGGATGGTCGCGAAGGACAGCGGCATCAGGCTGAGCCCCGGTGACCGCCCCGCCTTGCGCGCGGTGGCGATATCGACGGGCATGAGCAGCGCCAGCGCCGCGACATTGTTCATGAAGGCCGACAGGATTCCACCGACGCCGCCCATGATAGCGATATGGCCGCCGAGTCTGCGGGTGCTGTCGACCAGCGTGCGGGTGATCAGGAACACCGCGCCCGAGCGCACCAGCCCCGCCGACACGATCAGCACCAGCGCCACCACCAGCGTGGCCGGGTGGCCGAAGCCCGAAAACGCGTCATCGACCGGCACGACGCCCAGGACGACGCCCGCCATCAGCGCGCTGAACGCCACCAGGTCATAGCGGAACCGGCCCCACAGAAGCAGTCCGAAGACGGCCCCGAAAAGCGTGAAGAGGAGGATCTGGTCATTGCTCATCGCACAGTCTTAGCGCGGCGCGCCAATGCCGTCACGGGGGGTCAGATGAATTGCGCGGTCGGGCCGGGGCGGGCATTGGCGACGGCCAGCGCGTCGCACAGGTCGATCGACTTGTCGAACAGCGCCCGGCCGATGATCGCGCCCGAGATATGCGGCACGTATTTCAGCCGCGCGATGTCGTCGAGGCTCCAGGACAGGCCGCGCGCGATGACCGGCGCGCGCGCGCTTTCGGCCAGGTGGCTGACCAGCCCGAGCGAGCCGTCGCTATCGGCGATGTCGGCGTCGATATCGGTGATGATGACGGCGGCCAGCGGATCCTCGCGGAAGGCGGCGATGAAATCCTCGGGCCGGATCGCGGCGGTCGAACGCCAGCCATCGCTCATCAGCCCGCCCTGGAACACATCGACGGTCAGCACGATCTGGTCGGGAAACCGCTTGGCCGCGGCCTTGACCAGGTCGGGGCTATGCACCGCGAAGGAGCCGACGACGATCCGGCCCGCGCCGAGGTCGATCCACTTGGCGATCTGATCGAGGCTGCGAAAACCGCCGCCAAGCTGCACCGGGATGCCGGAATTGCGCAGGATAGTCTTGACCAGATCGTCGCTGCCCATGCCGCCCGCGACCCAGTCAAGCTCGGTCAGGTGCATCCATTCGGCCCCGTCCTCGGCAAAGCTGTGGGCCTTGGCGACCGGATCGACATGCCAGATCTGAGGTTCCTCCAGCCGCCCGCGATGCAGGCTGACGCAGCGCCCGTTCTGCAACTCGATCGTGGGGTAGATCATCATGGCCGGTCCCTCCCTTGGGTTCGCGGCCAGCCTAGCCTGAGTCGCGGCCAGTCTGGTAATCCGAAAACGGCACAGATGCGGCTTTGTGCGGCGTCTCAAGCGCCATCTTGCGCGCCGCGTGGGGGATGCAGTAGACAGCACCAAACCACGACCAGATTGACCGGGAGACGAGGCACCATGGCGGGCCATTCCAAATGGGCGAATATCCAGCATCGCAAGGGACGTCAGGACGCGGCCCGTTCCAAGCTGTTTTCAAAGCTGGCCAAGGAGATCACCGTGGCGGCCAAGATGGGCGACCCGGACCCCGACAAGAACCCGCGCCTGCGCCTGGCCGTGAAAGAGGCCAAGTCGCAATCGGTGCCCAAGGACGTGATCCAGCGCGCGATCGACAAATCCCAGGCCGCGGGCGGCGAGGATTTCGAGGAAATCCGCTATGAGGGCTACGGCCCCGGCGGCGTTGCCGTGATCGTCGAGGCGATGACCGACAACCGCAACCGGACTGCCTCGACCGTGCGGTCAACCTTTTCAAAACATGGCGGAAATCTGGGCGAGACCGGCTCGGTCGGGTTCATGTTCGAGCGCAAGGGCGAGATTGTCTATGGCCCGGATGCGGGCGATGAGGACGCGGTGATGGAGGCCGCGATCGAGGCCGGCGCGGAGAACGTGGAATCGAGCGAAGAGGGCCATGTCATCACCTGCGCGGATACCGATCTGAACGAGGTTTCGACCGCGCTGGAGGCGACCTTGGGCGAGTCGGAAACCGCCAAGCTGATCTGGGCGCCGACCACGACGACCGAGCTGGATTTCGACGGCGCGCAGAAGCTGATGAAGCTGATCGAGGTGCTGGAAGACGATGACGACATCCAGCGCGTCACCGCGAATTTCGAGATCTCCGACGCGGTGATGGCGGAGCTGGAAAACGCCTGAATCGGGGGGGTGCCCCCCGTACACCCCCCGATGCACCCCCTGTACATACGCACGATGCCCCAGGACCGGGGCGGAAGCCGCGTCGACGCGGCTTGGCCCGCGTTTTCCAAAACGCGGATGACGCTCCGTCGACGGAGCGTGGTTTACGCCGCGTCGACGCGGCGTGCCACCGCCTGGGTCAGCCATTGGCGATAGAATTTCAGCGGGCGTTCGAAGACCTGGGCGAAACCGAAACAGGCGGCCAGCGTCAGGCCGAGGAGCCAGAGGTTATAGGCAGGCAGGGTTTCGGGCAGGGTGGCATCCAGAAGATGCAGCACCGGGTAGTGCATGACATAGAGCGAGAAACTGGCGCCCGCGATCCAGCGGATGAGGCGTGCGGCACGGCCCGTGAAGCTCTGTCGCAGGTCTGACAGCAGCGCCGCCGCGCCGATGAGCTGCAGCGCCACGAGGCCCGCGAGCGCGGTGTTCCAGACGACCTCGTCCGAGTAGCCGAATTGGGCAAACCGGGGCAGCGCGTCGGCCAGTCCGGAGGCTTTCGCCGCCACGATCAGGGCGGGCGCGCCGAGCGCGAGGCCCCAGGCCAGGGCGGGGTGCAGGGCGGGGCCGCCCGAGATCTGCCGCCAGACCCAGACGCCGAGCGCCCAGGCGGGCAGCAGCAACAGGATGTTCAGCCCCGCCAGCAGCGCCACCAGGGCGATCATCACCACCCTGAGCGCGCCGCGCAGGAACAGGGCCGCGCCGAAGAGGATGTAATAGGCAACCTCGTAGCTCAGCGACCAGAGCGGGCCGTTGGTGCCGAGGCGCAGGATGTCTCCGAAACCGCTCCATTGCGGGGTGAGGGTCAGGCCGCGGATCAGGAAATCGCGCAGGGGCAGGGCCTGGTAATAGCCGGTGGGGTAGGCCTCGATCGTTGCGCGCGTGCCGATGGCGTCGAAGGCCAGCGTCAGGATCAGGGCCGGAACGATGACGGAGAATATGCGCGTCATGCGGTTGAAGCTGTAGGCCGCGAGGTCGCCGTCGCGCCCCGCCGCATAGGCGATGACGAGGCCGGAGATGACGAAGAACACCACCACCGCATCCGAGGCGATGTTGATCTCGCGCAGCCAGATGTAATCGCCACCGGTAAAGCGGATATGCGCCAAATGGCCGAAAAGGACGGCCAGGGCCGCCAGCGCCCGGATCGCGTCGAGCCAGAGGGAGAAACCGCGGCTCACGGATCGGTCGCGGGGTCGGTGCCGGGCGGCTGGGTGCGGGTGGGCAGCTTGGCCTTCAGTGCCAGCCACGACTGCGCAAAGGGCACCATTATCGCGGCGGTGAAACTGGGGTGCGGCTGCTCCAGCTTGGCCCCCGCCTTGTCGGCGACGCCGAAGGTCAGCTCCTCGTAGCTGTCGGGGATGTAGAGCGTGCCGAAGGCCCAATCCCAGAAGGCGAAGATCGAGCCGTAATTCTTGTTGAAATGCCTGGCGGCGGCGGAATGGTGGATCTGGTGCTGCGCGGGCGAGATCAGGATATGCTCGATCACCCGGCCATAGCTGAGCCAGATATGGGAATGGCGCAGGTTCGAGCCTGCGGTGTTGAACAGGACATAGATCACATTCGCGCCGCCGATGGCGACAAGGTCGATGCGCCCGATCAGGCCATAGAGCAGCGCGCCCTGCACGACGCCCACGACCACCGAGGAGAAAATGTTGCGCAGCACGGTCTCGACCGGGTGAACGCGGGCCACGGTCACCGGCGTCAGCACATCCGCCGAATGGTGGACGGCGTGGAAGGGCCAGAGCGTGCTCCATTCATGATGGATGCGGTGGGTCCAGTATTTGCAGAAATCGTTGACCGTGACGACGATGAGCGTGGTGATCAGCGCGCGGGTGGGGGTGACGGGCGGCAGGGTGAATGCAGAGCCGGACGCGCCCGCGATGGCGGTCAGGGTCTGGTAGGCGATGAGCGGGGTGAAGACCAGCGCGCCGAAGACCCCGATGGTGCCGAGCGCGTAATTGGCCAGGAACAGCTTGAGATCGACGAGGTTCGAGCGATGCGTATAGACCGCGCGCGGCACCAGCCAGGTGAGGAAGGTCCTGGGCCGGCCCCGCACAAGCCAGATGACATAGGCCAGGAGGATCGTCGCGGCCAGGTAGAACAGCGCAAAGCGCAGGTGGGGGTCGAAAGGCGCGCGCGCCATGGCCGCGAAGAAGGCGTTGAAACTGTCCATCCTGGTCCTGCCCGTTTTTATTGGCTGGACAGGGCGTAACCGATAAACGTGGCGATAACTTGGCCTCGATGCGCGGGCAAATCGGCAATTTGTCTCAAGTCATGCCCGGTTCTTCCAGGATCTTGCGCGCCGCGCGCCGCAAGCCCTTCGTCAGCGGGTCGAGCGCGGCGGCGGTCTGGCGCGAGACCTGCCAGTAGAGCGGCGTCGAGATCCGGTGGTCCGGGATCAGTTCGACAAGCCGGCCATCGGCCAGCATCGGGGCCGCGATCGCGACCGGGTTCATGCCCCATCCAAGCCCCATCATGGCGGCCTCGACGAAACCCTGCGCGGTCGGCAGGTAGTGCAGCGGCAGGGCCACGCGGAGACCGAGCGCCGAGGCGGCCCAGGCATGTTGCAGCCGGTCCTTGCGATCGAAGGCAAGGCAGGGCGCGCGGTGCAGGGCCTCGGGCGTGACGCCCTGGGCGAACCACCGGGCGGCAAAGCCGGGCGCGCAGGTCGCGGCATAGCCGAGCGCCCCCAGCGGGGTGGCATCGCAGCCCGGAATCGGCGCGCCATGGGCGGTGATGGCCGCCGAGACCTCGCCGCGTCTGAGCCAATCGGCGCTGTGGTCCTGGTCGTCGACGGTGATGTCGTAGCGGAAGCCCTCGACCTCGGCCAGCGCGGGCAGCACCCATGTGGCAAGGCTGTCGGCATTGATGGCGAGGCGCAGCGGCCTGTCGCGGTCGGGCAGCAACCCGCCCAGATCGGCGGTCAGGGTCTTTTCCAGCAGGCCCACCTCCTCGGCATGGCGGTTGAGCCGCGCGCCGGTGGGCGTGGCGGTGCAGGGCCGCCCGCGCCGGATCAGGATGGCGCCGACGCGGTCCTCCAGCGTCTTGATGCGCAAGGATATGGCGGGTTGGGTCAGGCCAAGCTCGGCCGCGGCCCCGTCGAAGGAGCCGGTCCTGAGGATGGCCGCCAGCGCGGCGAGGGCGTCGTAATCGAGTTGCATAAGGATCACTTATGCAGGGAAACAAGATTTAAGTCGATCTTATTGTCAAACCGCGATACCCCCGGCCCGGTCGAGAGGGAGTTGCCCCATGTTGTCCGCTGCATCCGCCGGGTTCTACCTCGGCTTCAGCCTGATCCTGGCCATCGGGGCGCAGAACGCGTTTGTCCTGCGGCAAGGCTTGCGCCGTTCGCATGTGTTGCCGGTGGTGCTGACCTGTGCCGTGTCGGATGCGATCCTGATCGCGCTGGGCGTCAGCAGCTTTGCCGTGATCGCCGAGCTTCTGCCCTGGGCCGTGCCCGCGTTGCGTTACGGAGGCGCGGCCTTCCTGATCCTTTACGGGGCCCGCGCGTTCCGGTCGGCCTGGCGGGGTGGCGAGGCGCTGGCGGTTGCCGGGACCGGCACCGGCACCGGCACCGGCAGCTTGCGCGCCGCGGTCCTGACCTGCCTGGCGCTGACATGGGCGAACCCGCATGTCTACCTGGACACGGTCGTCCTGATCGGCACCGTCGCCACGCAATACGGGCCAAACCGGGTCTGGTTCGGGGCGGGCGCGATCATGGCCAGTTTCGTCTTCTTCTTCAGCCTCGGCTATGGTGCGCGGGCCTTGGCGCCGACCTTCGCGCGGCCCCGCGCCTGGCAGGGGCTGGATGTGGTGATCGGGCTGGTGATGTGGGCCATCGCGGCCAAGCTGCTGGCGGGGTAACAGGCATATCGGCTTGTGGCCCGCGCGCGAATGCGGTTCTTTGCGCCCATGTCCGACATCGCCGCCAATGCCAGAGTTTCGCGCCCCCTTTGGGGGGTGTTCTGGATGCTGGTGACGGGGGCCTCCTTCGTGGCGGTCACGGCGCTGGTCAAACTGGTGGGCGACGGCATCCCGCCTGCGCAATCGGCCTTCCTGCGCTATGCGATGGGTCTGGTTCTGGTGCTGCCGATGTTCCTGCCGGTCTTCAAGGCACGGCTGAGCCGGCGGGCGCTGACGCTGTTCGGTCTGCGCGGCGCGTTCCATACCTTCGGGGTGATCTTGTGGTTCTATGCCATGACGCAGATCCCCGTCGCCGAGGTCACGGCGATGAACTTCCTCAACCCGATCTATGTCACCCTGCTGGCCGCCGTCTTGTTGGGCGAGCGGCTGGCGATCCGGCGCATCCTGGCGATCCTGGTGGCCTTCGCGGGCGCGCTGGTCATCCTGCGCCCCGGTATCCGCGAGGTCGGCCCCGGCCATATCGCGATGCTGTTCACGGCGGCAAGTTTCGCGGGCGGCTACCTGATTGCCAAGATCATGGCCGACGAGGTCGCGCCCACGGTCGTCGTGGGGATGCTGTCGCTGACCGTCACCATCGGGCTGGCGCCCTTCGCCTGGGCGGTCTGGGTCGAGCCGACATGGGCCGAGATCGGTTGGCTGTTCCTGGTCGCGGTCTTCGCGACACTGGGCCATTACACGATGACGCTGGCCTTTGCCGCCGCGCCCCTTGCGGTGACGCAGCCGGTGACCTTCGTGCAACTGATCTGGGCGACGCTGGTGGGGGCGATCCTGTTCGATGAGCCGGCGGATCTCTACGTGATCCTGGGCGGCGGGCTGATCATCGCGGCGATCAGCTATATCACCATGCGCGAGGCGCTGTTGCGCCGCCGCCAGATGACGCCCGCCGTGTCGCAGACCAAGCTTTGAGACACGCGGTTTGACCTTGATCAAGGCGGGCGGCGGCGGATGGGTCTATTTCCTGAGCGAAACACTACAGAACCAAGGAGATGGTCGCAGATGTCGCACACCCCCCATGAACTGGCCGAGGATTTCCCCGATGACGTGGAGCGCATCCACGCGCTGAAGGAGGAGAACGCGCATTTCGCCCGGCTGGTCGAGGAGTATCACGCGGTGAACCGCGCCGTGCATCGCGCCGAGACCGGCATTGAGCCTTGCGAGGAACTGGCCGAGGTCGAGATGCGCAAGACGCGGATGCGGTTGAAAGACGAGATCGCGGGCCTGCTGGCGAAAGCCTGAGACGGGCGGGGATGCGCGGGGTCGACCCAGCGCAGCCTCCCGTCAGGCTCCGACCTCGTAGGGCAATGTCCCGCGCCGGTCGTGATCGACGCGCAGGTGCCGCTCCAGTGGCGGGACCGAGCGTTGGTGGCAGCCCACCCTCTCGCAGATGCGGCAGGAGATGCCGATGGGCTCATAGGCATCCGCGCTGGCCAGGTCCATGCCGTCGGCATAGACCATCGCCTCGGCATGGCGCACCTCGCAGCCCAGGCCGATGGCGTAGCGGCGAATGGGCGCGTGGAACGATCCGCCCGGTTTCGACACGTCACGCGCGAGGCACAGGTAGCGCACGCCGTCCGGCGTTTCGGCAAGCTGGCGCAGGAAGCGGCCCGGTGTCTCGAAGGCGCGGTGCACGTTCCACAGCGGGCAGGCACCGCCGAAGCGGGCGAATTGCAGCCGGGTGGCGGAATGGCGCTTGGTGATCGTGCCGGCCTGGTCGACGCGCACGAAGAAGAACGGGATACCCTTGGCGCCGGGGCGTTGCAGGGTCGAGAGGCGATGGGCGACCTGCTCGATCGAGGCGCCGAAGAGGATGGCGAGGCGTTCGAGGTCATGGCGGCTGCGCGCGGCGGCCTCGGCAAAGCGGGTATAGGGCATCTGCACCGCGCCCGCGAAATAATTGGCCATGCCGATCTTGGCGATGTCGCGGGCGGTGCCGGACTGGAACCGGGCAAGGTCGAGCGTCGCCTCCAGCAGGCGATCCTGATCCAGCAGCGCCAGTTGATGCAGCAGCTGGAAGCGCTGCGTTTCCGGGGCGGTGCGGGGCGAGAGCGTCAGTTCCTTGCGGTCGCGGTCATAATGGCGGATGCCGTCGCCCTCGGCATGGCGGATGGTCAGCCCGCGCCCGGTCAATGTGCGGCGGATATGGGCATCAAGGTTGCCATCGGCGGCCGCGGCGAAGCGTTCGGCGGCGCGATCGACCGCGTCGATGTAATTGTCGCAATAGTGGAAGAAATCGCGCACCTCCTCCCAGGGGCTTGCCGCGACGGGGCCGCCTTCGCGCCCCAGAGCCTCGTCGAGCGAGGCCAGCCTCTCATGGGTCTGGCGGTAGGCCGAGTGCAACTCAAGGAAGGCGCGGGCAAAGGCGGGCGCGTTGGAGCCGACCAGCCGCAGGTCGGGCAGGGGCGGCGTGGCATCGGCGAAGACCGGATCGGCCAGCGCCTCGCGCATGTCCGAGACCAGCCGTTCGGTATCGCCCGAGCCAAGCTCGGCCACGTCGAAGCCGAACTCCTGCACGAGGCCAAGCATCACGCCGGAGGAGACCGGGCGATTGTTGTTCTCCATCTGGTTGAGATAGGGGAGCGAGACGCCGAGCTTGGCGGCGAAGTCCTTTTGCGTCAGCCCGAGCCGCCCGCGCAATTCGCGCAGCTTGGCCCCGGCATAGAGTTTCTGAACGGCCATCACATCGCCTCATCGTTGCAAAGTCACCATGGGATTTGCAAAGCGGCGCTGCAAGGGGTTACGCGGGCGCGACCTGCCGTTCGCGATACATGGTGTAGAGGATCGCCACGAGGGCCAGCGCCGACGAGATCAGCATGATCACGATCAGCGGCATGGCGGAGGAGCCCGGCCCCAGGAGCCAGCCCGCATAGGCCGAGAGGCATGCGCCGCCGAAGATCATGATCGCGCCGCCGATGCCGCTGGCCGAGCCCGCCAGGTGCGGACGCACCGACAGCATCCCGGCATTGGCGTTGGGCATCAGCATGCCGTTGCCCAAGCCCACCAGCGTGACGGACCCGAAGAAGGTCAGCGCCGTGCTGAGCCCCGCCAGCGCCAGCACGAAGGGGATGATCATGCCGAGGGTCGAGATCATCGCGCCCACCGTGATCATCCAGTTGACGCCCTTGCGCACCGAGTAGCGGCCCGAGATGAAATTGCCGGTGAAATAGCCCAGGGCGGGCGCGCCGACGGCGAAGCCCACCTGCACCGAGTTGAGCCCGAAGACATCGGTGCCCACGAAGGGCGCGCCGCCGATGAAGGCGAAGAACGCGCCCGAGGCGAAAGTGGCCGACAGGCAGTAGCCCCAGAAGCGGCGCGAGGCAAAGAGCTCGGGGTATTCGCGGACCTGGTCGCGGAAGCTGGCCGTGGTGCTGCGCGCGGTCTCGCCCAGATCGGCCCAGGTCAGCGCCAGAACCGCAAGACCCGCCATCAGCAGGAGGATGAAATTCGCCTGCCAGCCGAAAGCCTGGTCCAGCACGCCGCCGAAGGCCGGGCCGATCATCGGCACGACGGCCATGCCCATGGTGACATAGCCGATCATCGAGGCGGCCTCGGCCTGCGGAACCATGTCGCGCACCACGGCGCGCCCAAGCACCAGCCCCGAGACGATCACCGCCTGGCCCATGCGGAACACCAGGAAACTGACCGCCGTGGGCGCGAGGATGCAGCCAAGCGTGGCGAGGCTGAAGAGGGCGAGGCTGATCAGCAGCACGGGGCGGCGGCCGAACCGGTCCGAGATCGGCCCGATGAAAAGCTGCAACACCGCGTTCACCGCCAGGTAGAGCGAGACCGACAACTGCATCAGCGCGTAATCGGCGTTGAAATATTCGGCCATCGCGGGCAGGGAGGGCAGGAACACGTTCATCGACAGCGCGCCGATGCCGGTCAGCGCGATCAGGGTCGAGATATGCGGAGGTGTGGCCCGGTCAAGGTAACGGCCACGCGGAAGCGAGGACATGGCGCTTACTTAATTTGACAAGCAATGGAATGTCCATGTGCACCCTTGCACAAAGGGGCAGGCCGGCCTCCACATTTGCAGCCAGATCATTTGCGGATTTGCAGTTGCGAACTCAGCGAAGCTGCGCAATTTGCAAATATTCCGTTTTCCTCTGGGAACGCGCCTCCGGCCTCTGTAGGTTGCGGCCAGAATTGCCATGCGTTGCAGGGGAAGGGGAGCGTGATGAAGGATATTCTGGACGAATTGGAGGCCCGCCGCGAGGAGGCCCGCGCAGGCGGCGGCGAAAAGCGCATCGCGGCGCAGCATTCCAAGGGTAAGCTGACCGCGCGCGAACGTATCGACCTGCTGCTGGACGAGGGCAGTTTCGAAGAGTTCGACATGTTCAAGACGCATCGCTGCACCGATTTCGGGATGCAGGCCTCGAAGCCGCGCGGCGATGGCGTGGTGACGGGATGGGGCACCGTGAACGGGCGCATGGTCTACGTGTTCTCCCAGGATTTCACTGTCTTCGGCGGCTCACTGTCGGAAACCCATGCCGAGAAGATCTGCAAGGTCATGGACATGGCGATGCAGAACGGCGCACCCGTCATCGGCATCAACGATTCGGGCGGGGCGCGCATCCAGGAAGGCGTGGCCTCGCTGGCCGGGTACGCGGAAGTGTTCCAGCGCAACATCATGGCGTCGGGCGTGGTGCCGCAGATCTCCGTCATCATGGGGCCATGCGCGGGCGGCGCGGTCTACAGCCCTGCGATGACCGATTTCATCTTCATGGTGAAGGATTCGTCCTACATGTTCGTGACCGGCCCGGATGTGGTGAAGACCGTCACGAACGAGCATGTCACGGCGGAGGAACTGGGCGGGGCCAGCACCCATACCCGCAAATCCTCGGTCGCCGATGGTGCGTTCGAGGATGACGTGGAGGCGATGTCCGAGGTGCGGCGGCTGGTCGATTTCCTGCCGCTCTCCAACCGCGAGAAACCGCCCGTGCGTCCCTTCTTCGACGACCCGGACCGGATCGAGGACAGCCTTGACACGCTGATCCCCGACAATGCCAACGCGCCCTATGACATGAAGGAATTGATCGTGAAGCTCGCCGACGAGGGCGATTTCTACGAGATCCAGGAGGAGTTCGCCAAGAACATCCTGACCGGGTTCATCCGGCTGGAAGGCACCACCGTGGGCGTGGTGGCGAACCAGCCCATGGTGCTGGCGGGATGCCTGGATATAGACAGCAGCCGCAAGGCGGCGCGGTTTGTCCGGTTCTGCGATGCCTTCGAGATCCCGATCCTGACGCTGGTCGATGTGCCGGGCTTCCTGCCGGGGACGGCCCAGGAATATGGCGGGGTGATCAAGCACGGCGCCAAGCTGCTCTTCGCCTATGGCGAGGCGACGGTGCCCAAGGTCACGGTGATCACCCGCAAGGCCTATGGCGGGGCCTATGACGTGATGGCGTCGAAACATCTGCGCGGCGACCTGAACTATGCCTGGCCCACGGCGGAGATCGCGGTGATGGGGGCCAAGGGGGCCTCGGAGATCATCCACCGTTCCGACGCGGGCGATGCCGAGAAGCTGGCCGCGCACACCCGCGATTACGAGGAACGCTTCGCCAACCCCTTCGTGGCGGCGGAGCGGGGCTTCATCGACGAGGTGATCATGCCGCATTCGACGCGCAAGCGGGTCTGCCGGGCCTTCGCCTCGCTGCGCGGCAAGAAGCTGCAGAACCCGTGGAAGAAGCACGACAATATTCCTCTGTGATGATGCGGCGCGCGGTGGGGCATATGGCCGGGCGGCGGGCGTCGCGTCGGGGTGGCGGGGTCAAACCCCGGCCCATGGTTGCCGTTCTGGCAAGTCTCCTTGCGCTTGCCGCCTGCCAGGACGACAGCCTCACACTGCCCTCGGGGCTGGAGGTGGAGTTGGCGGGCACCCTGATCGAGCCGCAGTCGAGTGGAGAGACCTGGCTGATCCTGCGCGTGCTGGCCCCCGGTCTTGCCGACCAGCAGGTCAGCGCCGAGGCGCGGGCGGCGGATACCGATGCGCTCTGTGCCGAATGGGGCGTGCCAGCGGCGCTGGAGGCCGACCCGACCCCCGATCAGATCACCGTGCAGATCATGAGCGAGCCGGTGGAACGCGGCCAGCCCGCCCCCGGCGTGACCCAGGTTTTCGCCGGATACCGGTTTGAAAACGGCACCTGCATATGGGAGGATTTCTGATGCACGCACAACATGTTGCGAGACGACGTTGCTGTGGATATCTTTCTGATGCAGCGAAGGCACAGAACACAATCGCGCCACAATCGCGCTGCAATGCCGCCCCTGTTCCGGGTAGTATCGGCCCTGGCCAGATCGCATTGGCCAAACCTGGGTTTCTGCCCGGCCTTCGGGCTGGTCGGACCCTAACAAACAGGAGAGCAGGATGTCATATCGCATCAAAGCCCTTCTGGCTCTGGGGCTTGTCGTCGGCGTGTCCGCCTGCGCATCGGCACCTGAACCGGAAGAGATCATCATCATTGAGCCCGCGCCCATCGTGGCCGAGCCTGTGTACAACAAGTACTCCTGATGACGCCTTTGCCGGACGGGCCCTGACGCCCGTCCGGGTTTTTCATCGCCATCCCTGCCGGGGGGTGGGCGCATGATCAAGCATCGCGGTTTCCCCTCGCGCCTGCCCGGCACCGATTTCCAGTTCACCATCCGACGTGAGAACAAGGACGGGGCCACGCCCCTGAAGCCGCGCGAGCGTCATGCCGACCGGCGCCCCGCCGACCGGCGCGCCGACGCGGGGTTTGTCGAGGCGCTGTGGATGTGCTTCGGCGAGGAGCCTTTCGCCCGCGGCAACCTGGATGCGGGGCGGCTGAGCTGGCTGTTGGGGCGCGAGGTGATCGCGCTGGATGACCCGTTCGACCCCTGCGACTATGACGCGATGCTGCAACTGGATGTGGCGCGCGCGCGGGCGGCCTTTCCCGACGTTTTCAGCGGCAAGGGCATCTGGGGAGGGTCGGCATGAACCTGCCTATGCCCGGCGCGTTTGCGCAGGATTGCGCCCAAGGACGGAGCCGCGTCGAATCCGGCTTCTGCCCGCGCGTCGCCCGTGCCAACGTCCCCCTGCCGGCCCTTGTCCCCAGCTTCATTCGGGCCGGTGGTAATGTGACGTGTTACCCTTCCCCTTTAAAACGGCCCGTCGGCATTGACGGCGGGCCGTCTTTTTACGAGTCGGGTTCCCGTCATCATGATAACAACCGCGATGAGGTTCGAGAAACATGCAGAGATTCAAGATATTGGCGCTTGGCGTTCTTGTCGTGGCGGGCCTGTCCGGCTGCCTGCGCAACGATCTGGACCGCGCCGCGGTCGGGGCGGCTGTCGGCGGTGTCGGTGCGGCGGCCGTGGGCGGCAGTATTGCCACGGGCGTCGTGGTCGGCGGCTTGGCGGGCGCGGTCTGCGACGAGGTCACGCGCCTCTGCCGATAGGCGGGACGCCGACCAATCCGGGCCGATCACGGAACAAGACCGGCGCTGGCGTGTTTTCCTTCCAGTTGGAAATGACAGGAAAGGTAAGACGCCATGTTTAGGAAGAAATGGATACTGGTCGCAACCGCCCTCACGGCCGTGGCGGCCTGCGGCGAAACTTTGGGTGAACAGCTCGCCGGGGGCGCACTGGCCGGGGGCGGTGTCGCTGCCGTCACGGGCGGCAATGTCGCGGGCGGTGCCGCGGTCGGTGCTGTCGGCAACGCCGCCTACTGCCAGTCCAATCCGGGCCGCTGCTGACCCTGCCTTTCCGGCCGCGCGCCCCCTGAGGGCGGCGGGCCACCATGATCGAACTGCAAGGACCGCAGGCGCATTTCGCGCCCGCGGTCTTTTTTGTTGCCGCAACGCACAAGCCAAGAGGGACGTAAGATGTTCAAGAAGATCCTGATCGCCAATCGGGGCGAGATCGCCTGCCGCGTCATCAAGACTGCCCGGAAAATGGGTATCCGGACGGTCGCGATCTATTCCGATGCCGACCGCCATGCGCTGCATGTCAGGATGGCGGATGAGGCGGTCCATATTGGCCCCGCGCCCGCCAACCAGTCCTATATCGTCATCGACAAGGTGATGGAGGCTGTTCGCGCGACCGGGGCCGAGGCGGTGCATCCGGGCTACGGCTTCCTGTCGGAAAACGCCAAGTTTGCCGAGGCGCTGGAGGCCGAGGGCGTTGCCTTCATCGGCCCGCCCGTGGGTGCCATCGAGGCAATGGGGGACAAGATCACCTCGAAGAAGATCGCGCAGGAGGCCGATGTCTCGACCGTGCCGGGCTACATGGGCCTGATCGCGGATGCCGACGAGGCGGTGAAGATCTCGGGCGAGATCGGCTATCCGGTGATGATCAAGGCCAGCGCGGGCGGCGGCGGCAAGGGGATGCGGATCGCCTGGAACGACGATGAGGCGCGCGAGGGGTTCCAGAGTTCGAAGAACGAGGCGGCCAGCAGCTTTGGCGATGACCGCATCTTCATCGAGAAATTCGTCACCCAGCCGCGCCATATCGAGATCCAGGTTCTGTGCGACAGCCACGGCAACGGGATCTACCTGGGCGAGCGCGAATGCTCGATCCAGCGCCGCAACCAGAAGGTGGTGGAGGAGGCGCCCTCGCCGTTTCTGGATGAAGACACGCGCAAGGCGATGGGTGAGCAGGCGGTGGCGCTGGCGCAGGCGGTGGATTACGCCAGCGCGGGCACGGTGGAATTCATTGTCGATGGCGACAGGAATTTCTACTTCCTCGAGATGAACACCCGGTTGCAGGTCGAACATCCCGTGACCGAGCTGATCACCGGCGTCGATCTGGTCGAACAGATGATCCGGGTCGCGGCGGGCGAAAAGCTGAGCCTGACCCAGGAGGATGTGAAGCTGACCGGGTGGGCCGTCGAGAACCGGCTGTACGCGGAAGACCCCTATCGCGGGTTTCTGCCCTCGATCGGGCGGCTCACGCGCTATCGACCGCCGATGGAGCAGGCCGCGGGGCCCTTGCAGGAAACCGGCAAGTGGCAGGGCGACGCGCCTGCGGGCGACGTGGCGATCCGCAACGACACCGGCGTTTTCGAGGGCGGCGAGATCTCCATGTATTACGACCCGATGATCGCCAAGCTCTGCATCTGGGCGCCCACGCGCGCCGAGGCCATCGAGGCGATGCGCAATGCGCTGGACGCGTTCGAGGTCGAGGGGATCGGGCATAACCTGCCCTTCCTCGCCGCCGTGATGGACCATCCGGTGTTTATCGCGGGCGAAATGACGACCGCTTTCATCGAGGAACAGTTCCCCGACGGGTTCGAGGGTGTGACGCCCGATGAGGCCACGGTGCAGAAACTGGCAGCGGTGGCCGCACATATGAAGATGCTTAAGGAGGAACGCGCGGCGCAGATCTCGGGCGCGATGGCCAATCACCGCCGCCGGGTGGAGCCTGACTGGGTCGCCTTTATCGGGCGCGAGGCGATCCCGGTTCATATCGAGCATGACGGCGACGGCACGCGGGTGCGGCTGCTGGACGGGACCGAGTTCGAGGTGAAATCGGACTGGAGGCTTGGCGACAGCGTGTTCCGCGGCCAGGTCGGCGGCGAGCGCATGATCGTGAAGACCGAGTTCATCCGCGGCGGCGCGCGGCTGCGCTATCGCGGGGCGGATATGAAGGTCGCGGTGCGCACGCCCCGGCAGGCCGAGTTGCAGGCGATGATGCCGGTGAAACTGCCGCCCGACACCTCCAGGCTGCTGCTCTGCCCGATGCCGGGGCTGGTGGTGAAACTGGCCGTCGAGACCGGCCAGGAGGTGCAGGAGGGGCAGGCGCTGTGCACCATCGAGGCGATGAAGATGGAGAACATCCTGCGCGCCGAGCGAAAGGGTGTGGTGGCCAGGATCAATGCGGGCGAGGGCGACAGCCTGGCGGTGGATGACGTGATCATGGAGTTTGAATAGGCCCATGCAGGGCGCGGCCCCGACAGGTTTGGTTCCACCGACCCGCTGCGCAGGCCGCGCGTCCGGCCTTGTCGCGGATGGTCGGCGGGCAGGCGCGCGTCATTCGGTGTTGCGCATTTCCTCGATCCGGAGCGGAAGGTTGTCGATGATGCGGATGATGGCGCGCACGTCCCAGGGGGTCGGCTTGCGGATGGCGACACGGCCATCGCGTTGCAAGATCACCATGGAAAAGCCGCGCGGGCGCAGTCTTTGCCGTGCATCGCTGCGGGCATCCGGGTCGGCATCGAGGATCACGACCACGTCGCGCTCGATCAGCGGACCGGGGCGGGCCAGCAGCAGTTGCAATTGCTCGTTGAAGCGCGGGTCGCGGTCGGTATCGGCGAAGATCACGATGGGGCGCGACACCCAGAGATGTTCCTCCAGCGTGGTGTCGGCTGCGTCGAAGACCTGCAAGGGCGGCAGGGAGGGCGGGGTGACCCCCTCGACCGGCTCCATGTTGTCCTCGGGGCTGAGCGGCACGACCTCGACCGCGGGATCGCCGTCGGTGGCGGTCTCCTGCGCGGGGGCGGGGCCGGTGAGGATGAGGGCGAGGAACAGGGCAAGGGTGTGGCGCATAGGGTCTCCAGTCGCATCAGATATAGGCGTGCGAAACGGAATTGCGAAGGGCTTTGCGGGGTTTAACGGGATCTGCCAACGCAGACGTGACATTGGGCGCGCGCGGGCCGGGAATGGAATGAGAGGACAGCGAGATGAGTGAGAAGACCGATAAATGGGCCGATCTGGCGGCAAGCGAGCTGCGCAAGCGCAGCCTGGACGATCTGACCTGGAACACGCTGGAAGGTATCGCGGTCAAGCCGCTCTATACCGAGGAGGACACGGAGGGGCTGGATCACATGGGCAGCCTGCCGGGTTTTGCCCCCTTCACGCGCGGGCCGAAGGCGACGATGTATGCAGGACGGCCCTGGACGATCCGGCAATATGCGGGGTTTTCCACGGCGGAGGAATCGAACGCCTTCTACCGCCGCAACCTTGCCGCCGGGCAGCAGGGCGTCTCGGTCGCCTTCGATCTGGCAACCCATCGCGGCTATGACAGCGACCATCCCCGGGTGGAGGGCGATGTCGGCAAGGCGGGGGTGGCGATTGACAGCGTCGAGGACATGAAGATCCTCTTTGACGGCATCCCGCTGGACCAGGTGAGCGTCAGCATGACGATGAACGGCGCGGTGATCCCGATCCTGGCCAGCTTCATCGTCGCGGGCGAGGAGCAGGGGCATGACAAGGCGCAGCTCTCGGGGACGATCCAGAACGACATCCTCAAGGAGTTCATGGTCCGCAACACCTATATCTACCCGCCGGAACCGTCGATGCGGATCATCTCGGACATTATCGAATATACCAGCGCCGAGATGCCGCGCTTCAACTCGATCAGCATCTCCGGCTACCACATGCAGGAGGCCGGCGCGAACCTGGTGCAGGAGCTGGCCTATACCCTGGCCGACGGGCGCGAATACGTGAAGGCGGCCATCGCGGCGGGGATGGATGTGGACAAGTTCGCCGGGCGGTTGAGCTTCTTCTTCGCCATCGGGATGAATTTCTTCATGGAGGCCGCCAAGCTGCGCGCCGCGCGCCTGCTGTGGCACCGGATCATGACCGAGGTCGGGGCGAAGAACGACCGCTCCAAGATGCTGCGCACGCATTGCCAGACCAGCGGCGTCAGCTTGCAGGAGCAGGACCCCTATAACAACGTGATCCGCACCGCCTACGAGGCGATGAGCGCGGTTCTGGGCGGCACGCAGTCGCTGCACACCAACGCGCTGGACGAGGCGATTGCCCTGCCCACGGATTTCTCGGCCCGCATCGCGCGCAACACGCAGCTGATCTTGCAGGAGGAGACCGGGATCACCAATGTGGTCGATCCGCTGGCGGGCTCCTACTACGTCGAGAGCCTGACGGCGGAACTGGCGGAAAAGGCCTGGGAATTGATGGAGGAGGTCGAGGAGATGGGCGGCATGACCAAGGCCGTCGCCTCCGGCATGCCCAAGCTGCGCATCGAGGAATCGGCGGCGCGGCGGCAGGCGATGATCGACCGGGGCGAGGAGGTGATCGTCGGCGTCAACAAGTATCGCAAGGCGAAGGAAGACCCGATCGACATCCTGGACGTGGATAACGTCAAGGTCCGCGAAAGCCAGATCGCGCGGCTGGAGAAGATGCGGGAGGTGCGTGACGAGGCGGCCTGCTCGCAGGCACTGGACGAACTGACGCGGCGCGCGCGCGCCGGTGGCAATCTGTTGGAAGCAGCGGTCGAGGCGGCGCGGGCGCGGGCATCGGTAGGAGAGATCAGCATGGCGATGGAAAAGGAATTCGGCCGGCACCGGGCCGAGGTGAAGACATTGGCCGGGGTCTATGGCGCGGCCTATGAGGGCGATGCGGGTTTTGCCGCGATCCAGGCGGATGTGGAAGCCTTTGCCGAGGAGGAAGGCCGCCGCCCGCGCATGCTGGTCGTCAAGATGGGCCAGGACGGGCATGACCGGGGCGCCAAGGTGATCGCCACGGCCTTCGCCGATATAGGGTTCGACGTGGATGTCGGGCCGCTCTTCCAGACGCCCGAGGAGGCGGCGCAGGATGCCATCGACAATGACGTGCATATCATCGGGATTTCCAGCCAGGCGGCAGGGCACAAGACGCTGGCGCCGAAGCTGATCGCGGCGCTGAAGGCGGAAGGGGCCGAGGATATCATCGTGATCTGCGGCGGCGTCATCCCGCAGCAGGATTACGCCTTCCTGAAACAGGCCGGGGTGAAGGCGATCTTCGGGCCGGGGACCAATATCCCCGAAGCGGCGAAGGATATTCTGGCGCTGGTGCGCGCGACGCGGGGCGGGTGACTGGTTTCGAATTGCCTGTCGGCAATCCGACCGGCGGCGGCGGCTCCGCCGCCGCGTTTCCGGGGCTCTGCCCCGGACCCCGAGGTATTTTCGGCAAAATGAAAGGGTTACATTAGTGCATGGCCTTGCGGATGCGGCGGGTCAGCAGCCAGACGGCGGCGATGACCGGCAGCACCAGAAGGGCGGTCAGGGTGGGTTTCTCGATGCCGGCCCGATAGGCCAGCGGGGCCAGCAGGTAGGAAAGCAGGTTGACGCCGTAATAGCTGATCGCGACGACCGAGAGGCCCTCGACGGTTTCCTGCAAGCGCAGTTGCAGCGCCGCGCGGCGGTCCATGCTGGCCAGAACCTCCTGGTTCTGGGCCGAGCGCCCGACCTCGACCTTGGTGCGGAGGAGGTCGCTGGCGCGCTGCGCCCGGTCGGTCATCGAGCGCAACTGCCGTTCGGTGCTTTTTACCGTGCGCATGGCAGGATCGAAGCGTCGCATCATGAATTCGGCGAAGGTCTGGTGTCCGCTGAACCGGGTCTCGCGCAGCACCTGGATGCGCTGGTTGACGATGGCCTCATAGGCGCCGGTGGCCCCGAAGCGGAAGGCGGCGCGCGACATCAGGGTTTCCAGATCGGTGGCGAGCGCCAGAAGCTGTTCCAGCGCGGCCTCGGGCGCGGCGGTCTCGCGGCTCATCTCGTCGAGCAGGGCCGAGAGCCCGCCGTCGATCCGGGCCATCGCCGCGTTCAGGTCGCGGGCGCGGGGCAGGCCGAGCATGGCCATGGCCTTGTAGGTCTCGACCTCGGAAAGCCGTTGCAGGATGCGCCCGATCCGGGCCGGACCGGTCTCTGCGCCCGCGAAGATCGCGAACCGCATATGGCCGCCTGCGTCGATGCGGAAATCGCTTGCGATGACGGCGCTGTCATCGAGCACGGCGCTGGCGGCGAGGCTCTCGGGTTCGAACCAGTCGCGCAAGGCCTGCGTGATCGTGGCGTCGTTTCCCGGCCGCCTGAGGATGCGGACCTGCGCCGAGGTGATGCGCTGGCCGGGGGCGGCGGCCAGCCAGTCCTCGGGCAGGGCGGCCCAGATGGCGGGATCGAAGGGGCGTTCGCCCAGGCCTGCGCTGAGGATCGTGTAGGTCACGAACTCGGTATGGCTCTCCCATTTCAAGTCATGGCGGCCGATCTTGCCGGAATAATGCGTGGCGCCGGGCTGCGGATGCTGCGCGCCGTGGCGGTCCAGCAGCGCCAGCAGGTGCTGCCGGTCGGCCTCGCGGTCGCGGGCGGCGGCGTCGTTGGGGCGCTTGATGGCCAGCCAGATGGCCTCGGCCTCGGCCCCCACGGTCGGGAAGGGGCGGGCATGCAGCTCGTTGCTCAACTCATAGCGGAGCGGGTGATCTTCGATAGGTGGCATGGGCGCGCGCGATCCTGCTTGGGGTCCTGGCCCCATGTCATAGGGGCGCAGCCGCGGCGCGCAAGAAAAAACGGCAATGAAATGAGGGATTTACCCGTGTGCCACGGTATGCCGCGACGGGTTGGGGATTGGTTCTGCGGGGAAAATCCCCTTGTGGCGGGTGACGTAGGGTCAGATTGACGCGGGCGGTGCCGCCGGAAATGCCTGCCTGCCGTCGCGGATCAGTTGTGACAGGTGAAAACCCCGTGTAAGACAACGCGCAACTCCGCGTTGCGGGACCAAGGAAGGGGATTATCCGTGAAGATAGGTGCACCGAAGGAAGTGGAGGCGGGCGAAAACCGGGTGGCGATGACCCCCGAGAGCGCCACGCAGTTGCAGAAACTGGGCTATGACTGCCTGATAGAGACCGGCGCGGGGGCGGGTGCGGGCTTTGCCGATGCCGATTACGAGGCGGCGGGCGTCAGCGTGATCAAGACCGCGGCGGCCCTGTGGAAAGAGGCCGACATCATCGTCAAGGTGCGCCAGCCCACTGCCACCGAGCTGAAGCGGCTGGATGACACCAAGACGTTGATTTCCTTTTTCAACCCGGCGGGCAACGAAGAGGGCATGGAGGCCGCCAGGGCCAAGGGCGCCAATGTCATCGCGATGGAGATGGTGCCCCGCATCAGCCGCGCGCAGAAGATGGACGCGCTGTCGTCCATGGCCAATATCGCGGGCTACCGCGCGGTGATCGAGGCGGGCAACAATTATGGCCGCTTCTTCACCGGTCAGATCACGGCGGCGGGCAAGGTGCCGCCTGCCAAGGTTCTGGTTGTCGGCGCGGGCGTGGCGGGGCTTGCCGCGATCGGCACCTCGACCAGCCTCGGCGCGATCACCTACGCCTTCGACGTGCGCCCCGAAGTGGCCGAGCAGGTCGAATCGATGGGGGCCGAGTTCGTCTATCTCGATTTCGAGGAAAAGACGGCAGATGGCGCGTCGACGGGCGGTTACGCCAGCGTGTCCAGCCCCGAGTTCCGCGAGGCGCAGCTGGCCAAGTTCCGCGAGCTTGCCCCCGAGATGGATATCGTCATCACCACGGCGCTGATCCCGAACCGCGAGGCGCCCGAGCTCTGGACCGAGGACATGGTCGCGGCGATGAAGCCGGGTTCCGTCATCGTGGACCTCGCCGCCGAGAAGGGCGGCAACTGCAAGCTGACCGTCAAGGACGAGAAGATCGTCACCGACAACGGCGTCACCATCATCGGCTACACCGACTTCCCCAGCCGGATGGCGGCGCAGGCCTCGATGCTCTACGCCACCAATATCCGCCACATGATGACCGACCTGACGCCCGAGAAGGACGGCCAGATCAATCATGACATGGAGGATGACGTGATCCGGGGCGCCACCGTGACGCATCGCGGCGAGATCACCTTCCCGCCGCCGCCGCCCAAGGTGCAGGCCATCGCCGCGCGCCCGCAGGCCGAAAAGCCGCGCGCGCTGACGGCGGAGGAGAAACGCGCCGCCGAACTGACCGCGTTCCAGAAGCAGACCAAGAACCAGATCGGTCTGCTGGCGGGCGGAACGCTGGCGGTGCTGCTGGTCGGCGTCTACGCGCCCGAAAGCTTCATGAGCCATTTCATCGTCTTCGCGCTGGCCTGTTTCGTGGGCTTCCAGGTGATCTGGGGCGTGGCGCATTCCCTGCACACGCCGCTGATGGCCGTGACCAATGCGATTTCCGGCATCATCATCCTGGGCGCGCTGTTGCAGATCGGATCGGGCCACTGGCTGGTGGTGATCCTGGCCGCAATCTCCGTCCTCATTGCCACGATCAACATTGTCGGTGGCTTCCTCGTGACACGGCGGATGCTCGCCATGTTCCAGAAATCCTGAACGGGAGATTGAACCCATGAGCATCGGTCTCGTCTCGGCCGCCTATATTTCGGCGGCAATCCTCTTCATCCTCTCGCTTGGCGGGCTGTCGGGCCAGGAAAGCGCGAAACGCGCGGTCTGGTATGGCATCGCGGGCATGGCGCTGGCGGTTGTGGCCACGGTGTTCGGCCCCGGCATTGCCAACTGGTTCCTGATCCTGGTCTGCGTCGTCGTGGGTGCGGTCATCGGCTATTACGTCGCCGCGCGGGTGCAGATGACGGAAATGCCGCAACTGGTCGCGGCGCTGCACAGCTTTGTCGGTCTGGCCGCCGTCTTCATCGGCTTCAATGCCGAGCTGATCATGAACAAGATCAACCGCCTGCGCGAGGCGGCGGATACCGAGGGGCTGGCGGCGCTGTTCGGCTTTGCCGCCACGGTGGCGCAAAAGACGCCGGTGGAACTGGCGATCCTCAAGGTCGAGGTCTTCCTGGGCGTCTTCATCGGGGCCGTCACCTTCACCGGGTCGGTCATCGCCTTCGGCAAACTGGCGGGCAAGGTGAGCTCAAAGGCGGAGAAGCTGCCGGGCGGTCACATGCTGAACGCGGGTGCGGCGGCAATTTCGGTCATCCTGCTGATCATCTACATGCAGACGGGGGGCGGTTGGGCACTTGTCCTCATGTCGCTTTTCGCTTTCTTCATCGGCTATCACCTGATCATGGGGATCGGCGGCGCGGATATGCCGGTGGTGGTCTCGATGCTGAACTCCTATTCCGGGTGGGCGGCGGCGGCGATCGGTTTCAGCCTCGGCAATGACCTGTTGATCGTGACGGGGGCGCTTGTCGGCTCCTCGGGGGCGATCCTGTCCTATATCATGTGCAAGGCGATGAACCGCAGCTTCGTTTCCGTGATCCTGGGCGGCTTCGGCAACACGACCGGCCCCGCGCAGGAGATCGAGGGTGAACAGGTCGCCATCGATTCCGACGGGGTCGCGGCGGCGCTGAACGAAGCCGACAGCATCATCATCATCCCCGGCTACGGCATGGCGGTGGCGCAGGCGCAGCAGGCGGTGAGCGAGCTGACCAAGAAGCTGCGCGCGCAGGGCAAGACCGTGCGCTTCGCCATCCACCCCGTCGCGGGGCGTCTGCCGGGGCATATGAACGTGCTCTTGGCCGAGGCGAAGGTGCCCTATGACATCGTGATGGAGATGGACGAGATCAACGACGACTTCCCCGATACGGACGTGGTCATCGTGATCGGCTCGAACGACATCGTGAACCCGGCGGCGCAGGAAGACCCGAACAGCCCCATCGCCGGAATGCCGGTGCTGGAATGCTGGAAGGCCAAGCAGGTCTTCGTGTCCAAGCGCGGCCAGGGCACCGGCTATTCCGGGATCGAGAACCCGCTGTTCTACAAGGAGAACACGCGCATGTTCTATGGCGATGCCAAGGCCTCCCTGACCGAGCTTCTGCCCAAGGTCGACTGAAACCGCACGATATACCGAACAGACGCCCCCGGCCCATCGCGGTCGGGGGTTTTTCGTTTCCTGTCAGGGTCTTTCATGGCAGGGTGGCCATGGGGTGAGAGTGTCCGACCTTCTGTGTATGATTAATTTGGCCCATGCTTCATCTACGAAGGAGCATGACGACAATGACGATTTCCAAGGAACTGCTGGACGAGCTGCTGAGCGGCGTTGAACGACCC
>Ga0189284_100180_pt1 | contig 76688 bp, 68 predicted proteins | sample N32C7minimetaG_FD_130314 | JGI IMG/M metagenome (GOLD analysis project Ga0189284, IMG submission 130314) | Marine microbial communities from the Costa Rica Dome - N32 C7 mini metaG | ecosystem: Environmental > Aquatic > Marine > Oceanic > Photic zone | place: Costa Rica: the Eastern Pacific...
GAGAAGCGTGACAGATGCATCATCAGAATCGAGGCAAAGCTGTTGAATTCAATGGCAAAGTCACGGTCGCTGACGGCATCCAGCGAGTTCTGGCAGATACGGTCAAAACCCAGCAGATTGGCAGTCATCGCACGGTCAATCGGGAAGGTGGTACCGGCCAGTGCTGCTGCGCCCAGCGGCATGCTGTTGACCCGTTTTTCGCAGTCATCGAGACGTTCGGCATCGCGCACCAGCATTTCATACCAGGCCAGCATATGGTGGCCGAAGGTGACCGGCTGTGCGGTCTGCAGATGGGTGAAGCCAGGCATGATGGTGTCAGCTTCACGCTCGGCGACATCCAGCAGCGCGTCCTGCAGGCGGCTCAGCTCAGCACGAATTGGTGCAATCATGTCACGCAGATACAGCCGCACATCAGTCGCGACCTGATCATTACGGGAGCGGCCGGTATGCAGCTTTTTGCCGACTTCACCGATCAGCGAAATCAGCCGTGCCTCGATGTTCATATGCACATCTTCCTGGGCAATCGACCATTCGAAATCGCCGTTTTCGATTTCCTGTTCGATCTGCTGCAGGCCGCTGGTGATCTGGTCGCGCTCTTCTGCGGTGAGCACGCCGACTTTGCTGAGCATGGTCGCATGCGCGATGGAACCGCGGATATCCTGGCGGAACATGCGTTGATCAAACATGACCGAGGCAGTGAATTCCTCGACAAATTTATCGGTAGGCTGGGTCAGCCGCGCTGAGGAAAGTTTCTTGTTAGCTGTGCTCATGATAAATCTTGATCGCGTTTGGGAAACAGGGCGACATTATAACGTGCTTATTCGGGCCTGATGATGTCAAAGTGCTAGAATCAGCGGTGATTTTTGATATATAAGCTTGAAAGACGAGATTAATGACTAAAAGAACTGTAAGAATCGCCACCCGCAACAGTCCGCTTGCTGTCTGGCAGGCCGAGTTTGTCAAAGCCGAGTTACTGGCTTTGCACCCGGATCTGGAGGTGGAACTGATAGGCATGAAAACCCAGGGCGATATCATCCTTGATACACCGCTGGCCAAAGTGGGTGGTAAAGGTCTGTTTGTTAAAGAACTGGAGCAGGGCATGCTCGATGGCCGCGCTGATATTGCGGTGCACTCGATGAAAGACGTGCCGGTCGATTTTCCTGAAGGCCTGCACCTGCCGGTCATCTGCAAGCGTGAAGAGCCGCATGATGCCTTCGTTTCCAATCACTACAACAGCATTGATGAACTGCCCCAGGGCGCGAAACTGGGCACGTCCAGCCTGCGGCGGGAATGTCAGGCACGGACCCGTCGCCCGGATCTGGAAGTGCTGCCGCTGCGCGGTAACGTGAACACTCGCTTGCGCAAACTCGATGAGGGTCAGTTCGACGCCATTATTCTCGCTATGGCCGGACTGCAGCGCCTTGGTTTTCATGACCGTATCCGCAACGCGATGACCCCGGAACAGAGCCTGCCGGCCATTGGTCAGGGCGCACTGGGCATTGAAACCCGCATTGATGATGATGAGATGAACGCGCTTATCGCGCCACTGCATGATCGGCTGACCGCGATTACCGTCACTGCCGAGCGGGCCCTCAACCGCCGACTTGCCGGTGGCTGCCAAGTGCCGATTGCCGGCTATGCGATGCTGGAAGGTGATGAGGTCTGGCTGCGCGGCCTGGTGGGCAGACCGGATGGTACCCATACGCTTTATGCTGAAAAACGCGGTCCGGTCGCCGAGGCTGATGCTATTGGTGTGGCAGTCGCAGAGATGCTGCTGGCGCAGGGCGCAGACAAAATTCTCAGCGATGTTTATGGTGACTGATAGACCGCTGGACGATCAGAGAATACTGGTGACCCGGCCGCAAGCCCAATCTGCAAACCTGAGCGGCTTGATTGAGCAAGCAGGCGGTGAGCCGATCTGTTTTCCTGTTATCAGCATTGTGCCCATCCCTCGCGATGGTTGGACTAATCTGAAGCTTAATCATGTCCACTGGCTGATTTTTATTAGCCGTAATGCCGTGGAATGCTTTATGGCGGGCTGGCAACAGCGTTTGCCCGCGCAGCTGAAACTGGCAGCGGTTGGCGACGGTACTGCCAGCGCCATGCGTGAGGCGGGCCTGACGGTGGACTGTCAGCCCGAGACCTCGAACGGCAGTGAAGGTTTGCTGCAAATGCCGGTCATGCAGGCGATGCAGGATAAACAGGTTGTTATCGTCAGAGGGGTTGGCGGTCGTGAACTGCTTGCTGATACCCTGAAGGAAAGAGGTGCTAGTATTAGTTATGTGGAAGTTTATCGCAGAACACTGGCACAACATGAACGCGCAGCCTGTATTAATGCGATGCATGCTGACAAAGTGATCTGCACCAGTGTGACCGGTCTGGATAATCTGTGCCGTATTCTCGCCGGGTTTCGTGCCGAGTTGCTCTGCAAACCGCTGGTCGTGGTTAGCGAACGTATCAGGGAACATGCCCGTTCACTGGGCTTCAGATGGGTCGAAGTCAGTGCCGATGCCAGTGATACAGCGGTATTACAAACATTGATTGATATGGATAAACAGCATGGCAAACAATGAAAACAAGCAGCAAATTGATGACAACGTTCAGGATGCTGAACTGGTTGCTGATAAAAAAACGACAAAGGCAAATGCCCGGCTAGTCTGGATTGCCCTGGCGATTTTGTTGCTGTTGATGATAGCCGCTGGCGGTTGGCTCTATCAGCAGATAAGCAGTCAGCAGCAGCAACAGGCTGAACGCTTCAGCAGTCTGGAAGATGATTTGGCGAGGGTGCAGTCAGGCAACGGCCAGCAGCAGCGTGAAATCAGCAAGCTCAATGAACAGCTTCAGGCGCAGACAGACAAGTTAGATGAATTTATCTCCCGGGAAACGCTGACCAGTGAGGAACTGAAGCGAACCTGGGCCCTGCAGGAAATCCAGTATTTGCTCAACGTCGCCAATCAGCGGGCGCTGCTGGCGCATGACGTGGATGGCGCCATCCGGGCTCTCAACATGGCCGACAAACAAATTGAGGCTCTGTCGGATTATCGTCTGCATCCACTGCGGGCAATGATTGCCGAAGAGATCATGGATCTTGAAGCCCTGGCCGATATTGATACCGCCGGTATCGCTATCAAGCTGCAGACCGCGGCGAATCATGTGCAGACCCTGCGGGTGAAAAAAGGACCCGAAGTTCAGTTTGATAAGACAGAGACAATGCCTTCGGCTTCACAAAGCGATGCGGGCTGGAAGCAGGCGCTGGATGATATCTGGCAACAGATGCGCTCACTGGTGGTGATTCGTCATGATCAAACCGGCGAAGCGGCGGTACTGGTGCCGGAACAGCGTTACTTCCTGTATCAGAATCTGCGTTTGCAACTTGAAAGCGCCAGACTGGCGTTGCTGAATGCGGACAACGAGAATTACCAGCACAGTCTGCAAACCGCGATTGACTGGCTGGCACAGTATTTCACGGGTGATCAGCGTGATGCGATGCTCAATACCCTCAAAAAGCTGCAGGACACACAAATCAATATCAGCATTCCGGATATTTCCGGCTCTCTGAATTGGCTTGAGGAGTATCAGCAATGAAGATCCTGCTCGTCGTTGCCCTCGCGCTTGCCTTTGGTGCCGCCGTGATATGGGCGGCGGATTTTGAGCCTGGCTTCGTGCTGTTGCAGTACGGCAGCTGGAGCCTGGAAACCTCGCTGGTGGTTTTCTCTGCAGTATTCATTTTACTGCTGGTGGCGGGTTATATGCTGCTGCGCAGCCTGGTGCTGGTCAAACAATCACCCGCTAAACTCTCCAACTGGAAAGAAACACAGCGCCATAAACGTGCCAATCGTGCATTAACCCGTGGTCTGATTACCCTGGAAGAAGGACGCTGGGCGGAAGCCGAACGGACCTTGATTCGTCATGCCAGTAACAGCGAAACACCACTCTTGCACTATCTTGCCGGTGCCCGGGCAGCACAAAAACAGAATGCGGCTGATCGCCGTGATAATTATCTGCGGCTGGCCCATGAGACCACCGAAGGGGCGGATATTGCCGTTGGCGTGGTGCAGGCAGAGCTACAGATATCTGCCGGCCAGAAAGAACAGGCCATCGCGACCCTGAAGCATTTACGGGAAATGGCACCCAAGCACCCCTATGTTTTACAACTGTTGCAGTCGCTGTATCAGGATATGGATCAGTGGCAGGACGTGCAATCGGTCTTACCCGATCTGCGTAAGCGTCATGTACTGGAGAACAATGAAGTTCAGGCGCTGAGTCTGGATGCTGCTGTCGGGCAATTGGAATCTGCATTACAGCGCCGGGACTGGCGCAAAATGGATGATATCTGGCAGAAGTCGCCAACCCGTCAGCGCCAGAGTGAAGCGATGCTTAAACCCTACATTGAAGGTCTGGTCAGCCAGGGGGAAGCCGAACAAGCGTTAAGTCTGATTGAACAGTTCCTCCGCAAGGACTGGAGTGATGCGCTGATCTACCAATACGGGCGGCTCGAGCAGGGTGATTTACTGAAACGTCTGGCGCTGGCTGAAAAATGGCTTAAACATCACCGTGATAATCCCTGGCTGCTGCTGACACTGGGACGGCTGGCCAAAGCCAATTCGCTTTGGACCAAAGCTGAGGAATATCTGCGTCATAGTCTTCAGCATGGCCCCCGCGGTGAAACCTATCAGGTGCTGGCTGAAGTACAGACAGCGCAGGGCAAGCCCGAGGCTGCTGCTGACACATACAAAACCGGACTGGACCTGATGCTGGAACAGACTGGCAGCAGCATCAAGTAGGAGAATGAGCGAGTGCAAGAGGCGGGCGGACATTACCTGATAGATATTCTGGCGCTGTTGCTGGCCACGGTCGTTATCATTCCCCTTTTTCATAAGATCCGGCTGGGCGCGATATTAGGTTACCTGACGGCCGGGATGGTGCTGGGGCCCTGGGGCTTCGGGGTGATTACCGAAATCGAAGATATCCGCCATTTAGCCGAATTTGGCGTTATTTTCCTGCTGTTTCTACTGGGTATCGAGCTCAAACCCGACAAGCTCTGGCAGATGCGCAAAATGGTCATCGGCCTCGGACTGGGCCAGGTCCTGATCACGGCCGGCCTGATTTATGGCATTGCCATCTGGCTCGGTATTTCCAATCAGAGCGCGATTATTATTGGCTTTGGTCTGGCTTTGTCGTCGACGGCATTTTGTCTCAAGCTGCTGTCTGAGCGTGGCGGGATTTCCACAGTGATGGGACGGATGTCGTTCTCTGTTCTGCTGTTGCAGGATATTGCTGTTGTGCCGCTGTTGGCACTGGTTTCTTATTTTGCCGCAGGCGGCAGTACTGAGGTGATGGAGCCGAGCTTGAAACCGCTCTATGCGGTGCTGGTGATTATTGCTTTGCTATTTGCCGGTCGCTATCTGCTTAATCCGGTGCTGGGCCGAATTGTTGCCAGTCAGGACCCGGAAGTGTTTATTGCGGTTGCTGTGTTGCTGGTTCTGGGTGTGGCCTGGGTGATGGAGGCCGTTGGCTTTTCCATGGCGCTGGGGGCGTTTCTGGCCGGCGTGATGCTGGCAGAATCCCACTACCGACACCAGATTGAGGCCGATATCCTGCCTTTCCGCGGGATTTTGCTGGGGCTGTTCTTTATGACAGTGGGCATGGGGATTGATTTCAGCCTGCTCTGGAAACAGCTTGGCAACATCATCATGATGACACTGGGGCTAATGGTGTTGAAGGCTTCTGTGGTCTATGTTCTGGCCAGGATTTCCGGTGCCCGCCATGATATTTCCCTGCAAACCGGCACATTATTGTCACAAAGCGGTGAGTTCGGTTTTGTGTTATTCGGCTTTGCTGCGGCCTCCGGGGTGTTGGAAAAAAACATTGGCGATATCCTGACGCTGGTGATTGCACTGACCATGGTGCTGACCCCGTTTGTGGTGAAGCTGACAAACAGTTTATTGATACGCTTTTATACTCCGGCACCGACCGAGGATGAAGATTATGCGGAGTTTGTCGAAGCCAGCGAAGAGCATATCATTCTGGCCGGTTTCGGCCGGGTGGGAGCACGGGTCGGAACATTACTGGGAGCGGCCGGTGTGCCTTATATTGCGCTTGATATGAAACAACACCGTGTCAAAGACGCACGGGCACAGGGATTTCCGGTGTTTTTTGGTGATGCCAGCAAAGTCAAAGTGCTACAGGCAGCCGGCGCTGATCATGCCAAGATGATCGTGGTGACGCTGGATGACCCGGGTCAGATTGACCGTCTGGTCTCCCAGGTTCGCCAGTTTTATCCCAATATGCCTATTCACGCCCGTGCCCGTGATCGTAGACACTGTGCTGATTTGATCACCCTGGGCGCCACGACCACGGTATCGGAAACCTTGGAAACCAGCCTCCGCTTGACCGAAGAAGTGTTACTGGGCAGTGGTGTTGAGCAGGACAAAACCACGCAGGTTATCAATGCATTCCGCGATGAGTACTATTCCAACGTGGTACAGAAAGTCACCGAAAACAAGGTCGTTTTCGGCGAACTCAAACACTAGGTCTTACAGCCGCATTGGCATCACCACATACTGCCTTTCAAATTGTGGGTCGGCAGGCGTCACCAGTGCACTGCTGGTTTCATCACTAAAGATGATTTTGACCCTCTGATCAGGCATGGCGTTAAGCAGATCCAGCAGATAAGCGTTGTTGAACGCGATTTCCAGCGCCGCACCTTTGTAATCGACGCTGATTTCTTCTTCCGCTGATTCCTGTTCCTGGTTGGTTACAGTGGCTTTGAGCTGGTCGGTATCAAGATTGATACGGACGCTGCGGTGCTTATCATTGGAGAGAATCGCGGCACGTGACAAGGCCTGTTTCAGTTCATCACGGTCTGCCAGCACTTCCTTGTCACCGCCCAGCGGCAGTACCCGTTCGTAGTTGGGGAACTGACCGTCAATCAGCTTGGAAGTGAAATGAATATCGGGCAGTTCCACTTTAATCTGCTGATTGCTGAAAGCGAGTTTCACTTCATCATCGGTGTCGTTAAGCAGTCGGCCCAGCTCGATAATGGCTTTACGCGGCACGATCACGCTGTTTTTTTCCTCAACCGGATTGTCAGTGGTCAGGCTGCCCAGCGCCAGTCGGTGACCATCTGTTGCGACCGCACGCAGGGTGGTGCCGTCGCGTTCCAGTAACAACCCATTGAGGTAGTAACGAACGTCCTGGCTGGCCATCGCGAAGCTGGTTTCATCAATCAGGGCTTTCAGTGCTGACTGTGGCAGCGCAATTTCATCTACATAATTCGCGCCTTCGCTGTCCGGGAAGTCATCGCTGGATAGAGTCGCCAGTGAGAAGCGGCTTTTGCCGGCTTTGACCAGTGCTTTGTTATCAGCGGCATTAAAACTGATGGTGGCATTACCGGGCAGTGCACGGACGATATCGAGCAGCTTACGCGCCGAGACTGTGGTTTTGCCCTCGGTTTCCACGGAGACCGGCAGTGTCGCGATCATTTCCAGTTCCATATCGGTACTGGTCATCGACAGCTGGTTGCCATGTGTCCGCAGCAGCACATTGGACAGAATGGGCAGGGTGGCACGCCGTTCAACAATACTGCACACCAGCTGCAGTGGCCGGACGAGGGTTTCTTGGCTGACAGTGAATTCCATGATGATTCTCTCAGGGTCCGTTATTGATTAACTCGACAGGGTTCGTAACAGATTACGGTAATCTTCTTCGATGCGATTATCTGTTTCACGTAGTTCCGCCACCTTGCGAGTAGCGTGAAGTACCGTGGTGTGGTCGCGGCCGCCAAAAGCCTCGCCGATTTCCGGCAAACTGTGGCTGGTCAGCTCCTTGGCCAGTGCCATCGCTATCTGACGCGGACGGGCAATAGAACGGGTGCGCTTTTTCGACAGTAGATCGGAGACGCGCACTTTGAAGTATTCTGCGGCGGTTTTTTGAATGCTTTCCAGGGTGACCAGTTTCTGATGCAAAGCCAGCAGATCTTTAAGCGCTTCCTGCGCCATATCAATTGACAGCGGCTGGTTAGTGAAGCGGGAAAATGCCAGTACCCGCTGCAACGCACCTTCCAGATCACGCACATTGGATTTGATCCGTTTGGCAATGAAAAAAGCGACATCTTCCGGCAGGGTAATCAGATTCTGATGCGCCTTTTTAATCAGAATGGCGACGCGGGTTTCAAGTTCGGGCGGTTCAATGGCCACCGTCAGGCCCCAGCCCAGGCGCGACTGCAGCCGCTCGTCGAGGTTTTCCACTTCCTTGGGAAAGCGGTCACAGGTCAGAATAATCTGGCGCTGGCCTTCCAGCAGGCTGTTGAAGGTATAGAAAAATTCTTCCTGGGAACGCTCTTTTTTGGCAAAAAACTGAATATCATCAATCAGTAGCGCATCAGCACTGCGATAGTGCGTTTTGAACTGATCAATGGCGTTATTGCGCAGGGCCGTAATCATGTCCTGCACAAACCGTTCGGAAGACAGGTAGATGACCCGCGCTTTAGGATTGTTCTGCTTGATTTTATTGCCGACGGCGAGCATCAGGTGAGTTTTACCGAGACCGGTGCCACCATACAGAAACAGCGGATTGTAGCCGCTGGTGCCTGGCGCTTCGGCGACATGCAGGGAGGCGGCGCGGGCAATCTGATTCGATTTACCTTCGACATAGTTATCAAAGGTAAACAGCGGGTTCATCGGACTGCCGATAGCGGGCGCGGCTTTTTCCGGCTCCGTTTTTTCCGGCTGCGGCGTCACGACTTCTTTTACCGGCGCCGTGTTTCGGCGGGGTTTCATCTCTTCGGCCGGTACGGCGCCGACTTCAATCGCCACTTGCGCAATCAGCCCCTGACTTAAGCTGTGAATCAGACTGTTGATCTGTTGTTCCAGCTGTTCCTGTACCCAGGCTTTAACGTATGGATTAGGCGCAAGTAAGCGCAAACTATCTTCGGTTTCGATGGCCTGCAGTGGGCGGAGCCATGTGTTCAGCTGTTGTGCCGAGAGATCACCTTCAAGATGGGACAGACATTTTTCCCAAAGGGGTGAGGACACATGAACTCCTTGATTATCAATCGCTTAGTTAAAAATAAAGAGGCGCTGCCGGTTAATCTTTGCTATAGTATAGCGTCCGACGCAAGACCTCTAAAGTTATCTTTCTGCGTCTGATTTGGCAAGTAAAATCACATTAACACTTCTGAATGATTCTGGTTTGACTTGATGCCACTGTAAACTTTATAATCCCGTGTCTTTTTGCCTGGCTGGTATTGCTGCTTAACAAAGCCACAGGCGGCGAAATAAACACTAGTTCTGGAGTTGGTGAAATGAAACGTACTTTTCAACCTAGCAATTTGAAGCGCAAGCGTACTCACGGTTTCCGTGCCCGCATGAAAACTGTCGGTGGTCGTCGCGTTATCAACGCCCGTCGCGCCAAAGGCCGCGCAAAACTGTCAGTTTAATCCCTCTGACCTCTCCAGGAGGGCATGACTTGGCCCTGTTCAGCCGAGCCATGAGAATGAACCGCCCGGGAGATTTTTCTCGGGTTTTCCGTCAGGGAAAACGCACCGGAGGGGGTGGCCTGACGGTTCTGACGGTTGATAATTCAGTCGGTCATCCCCGGCTGGGACTGGCCATAGCTAAGAAGCACGTCAAGCTCGCCAGTCGTCGCAACCGCTTGAAACGGATTATTCGCGAGTCGTTCCGACAGCATCAATCCGTGTTCTCCAACATCGACATTGTGGTGTTGTCCCGACCCGGCCTAGACCAACTGGACAGCGCGCAAATCTGGGCAGCATTGGAGCGACATTGGTTAACAGTGGTGGCACAATGGCAAAATTCCTGATCAGTCTCGTTCGAGGCTATAAGCTTTTGTTGAGCCCGTTCGTCGGTATGCACTGCCGCTTCCAGCCTACCTGTTCACAGTATATGATTGATGCTATCGAGCGCTTTGGTGCCGTCCGCGGTGTCTGGCTTGGTTTGCGTCGCTTGTCTCGTTGTCATCCCTGGCACGCGGGTGGCGTAGATCCCGTTCCCGAACTAAAAACAAAGAATCACAATGGATAATCTCAGAACGCTATTTATTTTCGGCCTGCTTATCGTTTCTCTGCTGTTATGGGAAGCCTGGCAGACCGATTATGTCCGTCCTCAGCAGCAAGCCGCCGAATCAGCGGATAACACCGTTAGCGGTGCGCCTGCAGAGGCTGAAGCCGACCTGCCGGATTTACCGGCACAGACCGCGGAATCACTTCCGGATGTACCTACCACGCCAGAAGCCGGTGCCTTGACTGAAAAAGTCCATGTCAAAACCGATGTGATGGATTTGAAAATCAGTACTCAGGGCGGTGATATTCGGGAGTTGGCCTTACTTGAGTACGCAGTCAGCTCGGATCAACCCAACACACCGGTCCAGTTTCTTAACGACACGGCCAGTCATTTTTTCGTCACCCAGTCTGGACTGCGGGCAGAAGGCGATGCACCGACGCACTATGCGGAATACCGCACTGAAGATCAGGAATATGTACTGCGGGATGGTCAGGATGAAATCAAGGTCCCGCTCTACTGGCAGAATGATGCGGGTCTGCAGGTCATTAAAACCTATACCTTCAAACGTGACAGCTATGTGGTGGAGGTTGATTACCAGGTCATCAATGAGACCGCTGACGGTTTTTCGGCTTACCCTTATGCACAGCTGAACCGCAACCGCAGTGATGATGGTTCCATGTTCATTTACACCTATACCGGTGCGGTCTTCTCCAGTGAAGGCAATGAATATCAGAAAGTCGATTTCGATGAGTTGGAAGAAGCGCCATACAACCGCAGCGTGAATAACGGCTGGGCGGCCATGATCCAGCATTACTTTGTCGGTGCCATTGTGCCGCCACAGGAAGCCGAGCTTGGCTTTTATGGACGTTCCATCAATAACAGTAACTATGTCGCCGGTGTCCGGATGCCGGTGATTAGCGCTGAAGCCGGCCAGCAGGCGCAGGCTGATTACGAACTTTACCTCGGCCCGAAAAAACATGAACGTCTGGAACAGGTTGCTGAAAATCTGCCTTTGACGGTCGATTACGGCATTCTCACTATTATTTCTGAACCGCTGTTCTGGGTGATGGAATGGCTGCACAAGCTCACCGGTAACTGGGGCTGGTCGATCGTGCTGCTGACCGTGCTGATCAAACTGGCTTTTTTCAAGTTGTCGGCGAAGAGTTACCGTTCCATGGCCGGCATGCGTAAATTGACACCGAAACTGGCTCAGTTGAAAGAGCGCTATGGCGACGACAAGCAGAAATTCAATCAGGCGATGATGGATCTGTACCGCACCGAGAAGATCAATCCGCTCGGTGGCTGTCTTCCCATCCTGGTACAGATGCCGGTATTCCTGGCGTTTTACTGGGTGCTGGTTGAGAGTATCGAACTGCGGCAGGCGGACTTTATGCTGTGGATTAATGACCTGACCGCGATGGATCCTTATTTTGTGCTGCCCGTATTGTTCGGTCTGTCGATGTGGTTCCAGCAGAAGCTGAATCCGGCACCGCAGGATCCGGCACAGGCGATGATGATGAAGATCTTCCCATTGGTTTTCACCGTCTTTTTCGCCTTCTTCCCGGCCGGTCTGGTGCTTTACTGGCTGGTCAATAACCTGCTGTCGATTGCCCAGCAGTGGTACATCACCCGTAAGATGGGCGCGCTCTAAGCCGGTATGGAAACGATAGTCGCAGTCGCCACCGCGCCTGGGCGCGGTGGCGTGGGCGTGGTCAGAGTTTCAGGCAAACAGGCCGCAGAAATCGTCCAGGCTATCTGCGGCAAATTACCGCCAGCGCGTTATGCGCAGTTCACCCATTTCCGTGACAAAACAGGGGAGCTCATCGACAGCGGCATCGCCCTGTATTTCCCCGGTCCGGCTTCGTTCACCGGTGAAGATGTAGTTGAACTTCAGGGTCATGGCAGTCCGCTGGTGATGGATCAGTTATGCCAGCGTGTCATAGAGTTGGGTGGCCGTATGGCGCGTCCTGGCGAGTTCTCTGAACGCGCTTTTCTCAATAACAAAATGGATCTGGCGCAGGCAGAAGCTGTGGCCGATCTGATCGAAAGCTCGACCGAGCAGGCTGCGCGCAGTGCGGTTCGCTCACTGCAGGGCGATTTCTCCAAACGCATTAATGCTTTTCTGGAAGAACTGACACATCTGCGGATGTACGTCGAAGCGTCGATCGATTTTGCCGATGAAGAAATCGATTTTCTGGCCGAAGCACAGGTCGATCAGCAGTTACAGGATTTGCTTAAAACACTGGATGGCATTACCGGCAGCGCCCGGCAGGGGCGATTGCTGCGTGAAGGCATCAGCGTGGTACTGGCTGGTCAACCCAATGCCGGTAAGTCGAGTTTACACAATCAACTGGCCGGGCATGACGCGGCCATTGTCACCGATGTCGCCGGTACCACCCGTGACGTGTTGCGGGAACAGATTCATCTGCAGGGCATGCCGCTGCGCATTTCCGACACTGCCGGGCTGCACGAAGCCACAAATGATGTGGTGGAACTGGAAGGCATACGCCGCACCCAGAACGAACTGGCGCAGGCCGATCATATTCTGCTGATTATCGATGACGGTCATGGTATGACAGTGCAGGATCGGAAAATCCTGGAAGAGATGCCCGCCGATAAACCGCTCACCGTGATTCGCAACAAGATTGATCGCAGTGGGCATGCAGCCACTGAAACCGTGGAAGACGGCAAGCCGACGATTTTCCTGTCGGCAAAAACCGGTGAGGGCATGGAACTGCTGCGACAGCACCTGTATCAGGCGGTAGGCTTCCATCCGGAGGAAGAGGGTGTCTTCATAGCCCGCCGTCGTCATCTGGATGCCCTCTCACGTGCCCGTCAGGCGATTGTGAACGGCTATGAGTGTCTGGCTGGCATGGGGGCCGGCGAACTGCTGGCCGAGGAACTGCGGCAGGCCCAGAATGCGCTGGGCGAAATCACCGGCACGTTCACCACCGAAGACCTGCTCGATCATATTTTCTCCAGCTTCTGCATCGGTAAGTAATTTCCTTCTATTGCTGATAAACCGACGAGGTTTGACACTGTCAGTCAACTGACATAAGTTCAGTCAGAACTTGCCTTAGGAAATCTTTATGGAAACGCTGTCGCAATGGGTCTCCACCCTGTCAGGTTGGGTCTGGGGTCCGCCGATGCTAATCCTGCTGGTCGGTACCGGTGTCTATCTCACCATTATTCTCAAAGGCTTACAGTTCCGGGCGCTGGGTCATGCTTTCCGACTGATATTGGATAAGGACCTTAAAGGTCACGGCGATATCAGTCATTTTGCTGCGCTGACTACAGCGCTGGCAGCCACCGTCGGGATCGGCAATATCGTCGGTGTGGCGACGGCCATCACTTTGGGTGGCCCCGGGGCCGTATTCTGGATGTGGGTCACTGGCCTGGTCGGTATGGCCACCAAGTATGCCGAAGCGCTGCTGGCGGTGAAATATCGGGAACAGGGTGAGAATGGCATGCGCGGTGGCCCGATGTACTACATCTCCAAGGGTGCCGGCCTGCCCTGGCTGGGCTGGCTGTTCGCAGTCTTCACTGCCTGTGCTGCTTTTGGCATCGGTAATATGACCCAGGCCAATTCGGCAGCAGCCGTGCTCAATGAAGTTTTCGGCATGGCCGACTGGTTGACCGGCGCGATTCTGATGATACTGACCGGCCTGGTATTGATTGGTGGTATCCGTACTATCGGTCGCTTCACTTCCATGTTGGTGCCTTTCATGATCGTGGCTTATCTGGGAACGGCACTGGTTGTGATTGCGCTGAATGCCAGTGAGGTGCCGGCCGCTTTTGGTCTGATTTTCTGGCATGCCTTTAATCCGATTGCCGCCGGTGGCGGTTTCGCCGGTGCGGCAGTCGCGGCGGCGATTCGTTACGGTGTGGCCCGTGGGGTCTTTTCCAATGAGTCGGGGCTGGGTTCCGCACCTATCGCTGCCGCTGCCGCCAGGACCGGCGATCCCGTTAAACAGGCCCTGGTGTCGATGACCCAGACTTTCATCGACACGCTGGTTGTCTGCACGGCAACCGCGCTGGTTATTCTGACTGCTGATGTCTGGCGCGAAGGCGTCAGTGCCGGTATTCTGACCAGCCTCAGTTTTGCCCAGACGCTGGGACAGACAGGGACCATCATCGTAGCTGTCTCTACGGCTTTGTTTGCTTTTTCGACCCTGATAGGCTGGAGCTATTACGGTGAGAAAGCGGTGGAATATCTGATAAACGAGCGGGCCATTATCGTCTTCCGGGTGGTTTTTGTGCTGATGGTGATGGTCGGTGCCACCCGCGAACTCAGTTTTGTCTGGAATTTCTCTGACTTGATGAACGGCCTGATGGCGATTCCCAACCTGATTGGTATCCTGTTGCTGTCAGGTATTGTGAGGCAGGAGAGCCGGCGCTACTTTGCCATATCGCCGGGTGAGGATCGTCAAAACATCACATAAGCCAAGTAAGCTGAACGCTTTGACCGCCGACAGGAGTGTTAATGTTACGTCTGTATCAGATTGAACATGGATTGATTCAGGAAATACCGCTGGAAGAAGCGCGTCTGGAAAGCCAGTTGCTGGAGGCTGACTGGATCGATGCGCTGGAACCGGATGAGCAAGAGCGGGCGCTGCTGGCCCGATTGTTCAGTGATGAGTTACCTGATGTGGATGATGTCGAGGAAATTGAAGCCTCGGCACGCTGTTTCACCGATCAGGACGGCCTGCATCTGCATACCCTGTTTCTGGGCATGGCGGAAGGCCGCCATCATACCGTCTCAGTCGCCTTTGTCCTGCAGCCCAAGCGCTTGATAGCAATTCGTGACGGTGAACTGAGCGATTTCAGGCTGTTGCGGATGCGGGCCCGCCGCGGCCAGGTCAGCTGTGAAACACCGACTGAATTATTGGTCACCCTGTTCGAGCAGAAAGTGGAAAACCACGCCGATAATATTGAGGATATTCATCACCAGTTGGAGCGTGTCAGTCATTCGGTACTTGAGGATGAAGCCGCCGATCTGGAAACCGCTATCAGCCAACTGGCCAGGCTGGAAGACAGTAACGGTAAAATCCGCCTTTGTCTGATGGATACCCAGCGCGATATTTCCTTCATGCTGCGACATTTACGTGACCCATCGCAACAGCGCGATACGCTGTATGAAATCGGTCGCGACCTGGAAACGCTGATGACCCATACCAGTTTTCTGTTCGATAAAATCAATTTTCTGATGGATTCGACCCAGGGCTTTATCAATATCCGCCAGGCCCAGATCATTAAAACCTTTTCCATTGCGGCGGTGGTGTTTCTGCCACCGACACTGATTGCCAGTATTTACGGCATGAACTTTCAGTTCATGCCTGAACTGGACTGGCGCTTCGGCTATCCGCTGGCTATCGGACTGATGGTGGCCGCGGGCATGGCCCCGTATTTTTATTTCAAACGTAAAGGCTGGCTCTAATAAGCAGTCTGATAAAAAGCTGTAAAACAGGAGAGCACAATGAGCAGACATTTCGACCAGGCTGAGGGTCTGACCGAGCACCATGATCCCGCGACCCACGATTTTGTGTTTAACCAGACCATGTTCCGGATCAAAGATCCCAAACGCACGCTTAAGTTTTACAGTGATGTGATGGGCATGACACTGGTCAAACGCTTTGATTTTCCGGCGATGGAATTCACGCTGTATTTTATGGCGGCCTTATCACCGGAACAGGCGAAAGCGATTTCAGAAGATAACGATGAGCGGATTAAACAGACCTTTGCCATGCCGGCCATGCTGGAACTGACCCATAACTGGGGGGATGAAGATAAGGATGACGTCAGTTATCACAATGGCAACAGTGACCCGCGCGGCTTCGGCCATATCGGTTTTGCGGTGCCTGATATCGATGCCGCCTGTGAACGTTTCGAAAAAATGGGTGTGCCATTTGTTAAGAAGCCCAACGACGGCAAAATGAAGGGCATTGCCTTTATTCAGGACCCGGATGGTTACTGGATAGAGATATTCACACCGGAACGTCAGCCCGGCTTATTGAAAGAACATCTGGCTTGATAAGTCACTCATAAAAAAAGGGGCTCAAGGCCCCTTTTATGGATTGCTTTCAGGTTTATTTTGGTCCGAGGAAGAACCAGATAATCAGTCCGATGACCGGGAACAACAAAATGATAAGTATCCACAAGGCTTTTGCCCCGGCGCCTGCCGGACTGCCTGCGACTTGAATAATGGCCCAGATGACAATAATCAACCACATAAGGCCAAGTAATCCACCTCCAATACCTAATTCCATCTTTCTCTCCTTGTCGTTGTGAATTTCAACTTAACCTTAAAGTAAATATTCCAGTAAAACAAACTGTTGAGTTCACATTTCAGGAAAAGAGCTATACAAGCCGCCACCCAGGGCTTTGTATAATGTCAGTTGATTGCGCAGTCGCTGCAGATCAATGCTGATGAGATCCAGCTTGCTGTTGATAGCGCTGCGCTGGGCATCGAGTACATCCAGATAGCTGTCAACACCGGCATCGAAGCGTGAGCGGGCAAGCTCAAGGCTGCGTTCACTGGCCCTGGTCAGATCCTGTTGCGCCTGTAACTGATCATCCAGTGTGATCCTGGCTTCCATCTCATCACGAACCTCTTTAAAGGCCTGTTGAATGACCTGCTGATAGTTCGCAATATTGATATCTTTCTGCAGTTCCGCCACATCAAGGTTGGCCTGATTCACTCCCCAGTCGAGTAAAGGCAGGGTGAACTGTGGTGCTATTTGCCATTGCCGGCTGCCAGTCTCCGTTAACTGTGCTGGCGTCGTTCCGGCCAGGCCCAGACTGGCGGTCAGGCTTATCCGGGGAAAGAAGGCGGCGCGGGCTGCACCAATATCAGCATTGGCAGACTTGATCTGATGCTCAGCCTGCTGCACATCCGGACGTTGCAACAATACCTCAGACGAGAGATCTGTCGGCAGATCCCGTAACTGACCAGTAGTTTGCCAGTCAGTCTGCCACGCCGATTTATCCAGACTCTGTCCGGTCAGTAATTGCAGGGTAGTGAAGAACTGATTGGCCTGCTGCCGGGATTGTGCTTCCAGGATCCGTGCTTCATGGACGGCGGTTTCCGCTTGTCGTAACTCCAACTCGGAAGCAAGACCGTTATCAAAGCGTTTGCGAATCAGCTGATAAGTTTCCTCGCGCGCCTGACGGGTATCTGCGGCCAGGGCAGCTTGTGCCTGTGTGGCCTGCCAACTGAACCAGCTGTCGGCGACTTCGGCAATCAGACTAAGCTGGGCACTGTCACGCCCAGCGCGGCTGGCAAAATATTGTTGCAATGCAGACCGGGACAGACTGTCAATACGGCCGAAGAAGTCGATTTCCCAGCTGGTGATTCCCAGTCCGACACTGTACTGCTCGTTGATACCACCCCTATCGAGGAAGCTCAGAGATTCCGGCGTACGGCTGCGGCTGGCTTCGCCCTGAGCATCAACGGCTGGCAGGCGTGCTGCACGCTGAATCTGATATTGCTGCTGTAGTTGCTGGACACTGAGTGAGGCGATCTTCAGCTCCTGGTTATGCGCCAGCGCCATCTCAATCAGTTCTTGCAACGTTTCATTCTGATAAAACTGCTGCCAGCCCAGTTCGGCGACCGGGGGGGATTTTGCCTCGGCATTGTCATCAAGAACAATAGCCGGCTCCGGTCGCTCGTAATCCGGGATCATCGAGCAGGCCGAGATTGTCATCATCAGCCCCAATACAGCCAGTTTTCTGATGACGGTAATCATGCTTGTGCCTCCTCCTCAGCAGTTTTGTCGCTTTTCCTGTTGCCACTGATACGTTCAGCCAGGCTGAATACCACGACAAAAAAGACCGGGATAAAGAATACGGCCAGCACCGTGGCAGTAAAAATGCCGCCGAAGACACCCGTGCCAATGGCATTCTGACTGGCGGAGCCGGCACCGGAGGCGAGCATCAGTGGTGTCACGCCCAGCATAAAGGCCAGTGATGTCATCAGGATGGGCCGCAACCGCATCCGGACGGCTTCCAGCGTTGCCTTGGACAGGCTCATGCCCTCTTCGTAAAGGGACTTGGCAAACTCGACAATCAGAATGGCATTTTTTGAGGACAGGCCAATGGTCGTGAGCAGGCCCACCTGGAAAAAGACATCATTGGACAGGCCTCTGAGCAAAGCAAAAATGACCGCACCCAATACGCCAAGTGGCACGACCAGCATCACCGAGAACGGCACCGACCAGCTTTCATAAAGCGCTGCCAGACAGAGGAAGACAACCAGAATCGACAAGGCATAGAGCAGGGGAGCCTGATCGCCCGACTGCCGTTCCTGCAAAGACAAACCGGTCCACTGAAAACCGATGCCTTCCGGCAACTGGGCCACCAGTTGCTCCATAGCCAGCATGGCATCACCCGAGCTGACGCCGGGCGCTCCTTCCCCCTGAATATTGACTGAGGAAACACCGTTATAGCGTTCCAGCCTGGGTGAACCATAAATCCAGCGTCCGTCAGTCAGCGAGGCCAGAGAAACCATCTCATTATTGTCATTACGCACATACCACTCGCCGACATCATTGGGCATCATTCTGTAGGGGGCATCGCCCTGGACATAAACCCGTTTGATGCGGCCATTATCAATGAAGTCGTTCACATATCGAGATGCCCAGGCGGTGGTGAAGGTGTTGTTGATATCGGCAAGTTCTACACCGAAGGCGGCAGCCTTGGTGTGATCGACATCGAGTTTGAACTGCGGGGTATCATCCTGACCATTATGTCGAACCCCCATAAGCCGTGGCTCCTGCGCCGCCATTTGCAGCAATTGATTACGGGCATCCAATAAAGCCTGGTGACCAAGGCCCCCCAGATCCTGTAATTGCATATCAAAGCCGCTGGCATTACCCAGCTCACGGATCGGGGGTGGTGCTATTGCAAAAGCGACCGCGTTCTTCAAACTGGCAAAATAGGCATTGGCCCTGGCTGCGACCTGTTGCACATGCTGCTCCGGCTCGTTGCGTTCGTCCCAGTCTTCCATACTGATAAAAGCCAGTCCGTTGTTCTGACCGCGACCACCGAAGCTGAAACCAATCACCGAAAATACCGACTCGACGTTGCCTTTCTCCTGCTCCAGGTAATAGTCCTCGACTTTGTTCATGACCTCAATCGAGCGCTCCATGGATGCATTCGGTGGCAGTACCATCTGGCTGAACATCAGGCCCTGATCCTCCTCAGGCAGAAACGAGCCTGGCAGACGGGTAAACAGTACCGCCAGCACTGCCACAATAACGACATAGATCAGCATATAGCGGCCGCTACGGCCGATCATATGTTCGACGCTGCTCTGGTAACGGTTGGTAGCTCGGTTGAAGGTCCGGTTAAACCAACCGAAAAAGCCTTTGCGTTCGTAGTGTTCTTCGTCGGTGGGTTTGAGAAAAGCAGCACAAAGCGCGGGTGTCAAAGTCAGCGCAATCAGTACTGACAGGGCCATGGCGGAGACAACGGCAATCGAGAACTGACGATAGATAACGCCGGTAGAACCGCCGAAAAAAGCCATCGGTATAAATACTGCCGACAAAACCAGGGCAATACCTACCAGGGCGCCGGTAATCTGGTCCATCGACTTCCGCGTCGCCTCCCGCGGAGAGAGCCGGTCTTCGTGCATCACCCGTTCGACATTCTCTACCACCACAATGGCATCATCGACCAGCAGGCCGATGGCCAGCACCATGGCGAACATGGTCAGGGTATTGATGGAAAAGCCAAAGGCATAAAGAATCGCAAAGGTGCCGAGCAGGACAATCGGCACCGTAATCGTCGGAATGAGCGTGGCCCGGAAGTTCTGCAAAAACAGATACATCACCAGAAAAACCAGTATCACTGCCTCAACCAGCGTATGTACCACGCCTTCTATCGATAATTTGACAAAGGGCGTGGTGTCATAGGGATAAACCACTTCCAGACCTGCCGGGAAAAAATCATCCAGCTCATCGATGCGTTGCCGGATGTTGTTGGCGGTATCCAGCGCATTCGCCCCCGAGGCCAGTGTGATACCGATGCCGGCAGCCGCTTGTTTGTTGTATTCGGTTTCGTATTGATAGCTCTCACCGCCCAGTTCGACCCGGGCGACATCTCCCAGTCGAACCCGTGAACCATCCTGATTGACGCGGAGTATGATATTGCTGAATTCTTCCGGGGTTTCCAGCCTGGTCTGCACCACGATATTGGCGTTGAACTGCTGGTCCTCTACAGCCGGAGCGCCGCCGAGTTCACCGGCGGCAATCTGTGCGTTCTGTGCACGGATTGCCAGCACCACGTCGTCGGTGGTCAGATGATAGTGACTGAGCCGCTCAGGATTGAGCCAAATCCGCATCGCGTACTGGGAACCGAAAATCTGAATCCGGCCGACACCGTTGACGCGGCTGAGTGGATCCTGAATATTGGCACCGACATAGTCAGAAATATCGTAGCGGTCCATGCTGTTATCAGCAGAAACGAAACCGAGTACCATCAAAAAGCCGGTGCTGGATTTGGTCACACGGATCCCCTGTTCCTGCACCTCTTGTGGCAGCAGTGGCATCGCGCCCTGCAGCTTATTCTGTACCTGCACCTGGGCAATATCCGGATCGGTGCCAGCTTCAAAAGTAATGGTGAGCTGGCCAATGCCGGTTGAGTCGCTGGTGGCAGACATGTAGAGCACATTGTCGATGCCAGTCAGGTTCTGTTCGAGCACCTGTATCACCGAATCCTCAACAGTTTCAGCTGAAGCGCCGGGGTAGGTGGTGCGGATTTCAACAGAGGGTGGTGCCACTTCCGGATACTGTGAAACCGGCAACTGGACAATGGCCAGCACACCGGCAAGCATAATCAGAATCGCAATAACCCAGGCAAAAACCGGCCGGTCGATAAAGAATCTGGCCATGATCAGCCTCCGCTCGCTTTATCTTGCGACTTATTCTGGTCAATCGTGACCTTGGCGCCGGGGGCCACCTTCTGCAAACCGGCGACAATCAACTGATCGCCGGCACTGAGACCGGATTTGACTAACCAGTTTTCGCCAATGGCGCGGCCAATTTCCAGTTGTCGAGATTCGACCTGATTATCGCCATTGACGACCAGCGCCGTGGCATCGCCTTCGCGGTTGAAACTGATGCCTTTCTGCGGCGCCAGTATGGCATTGCTGACTGTGCCTTCGGTAATTTCAGCCCGGACAAACATGCCTGGTAACAAAAGCTGATCGGGATTGGGCATGATTGCCCGCAGCACCACGTCCCCCGTGGATGGGTCAACATCGACTTCGGCGAACTGAAGCTTGCCCTGATGGGGATAACGACTGCCGTCTTCCAGCGTGAGGGTGACAGTCGGTGCTGATTGCTGATTAACCTCACGATCAATGATTTTTCTGCGCAGATCCAGCAAGGCCCTGGATGGCTGGGAGATATCAATATACATCGGATCCAGTTGGTGTATCGTGGCCAGCACCTCGGCTTGCTGCGCCGTGACCAGCGCACCCTCGGTCACATTGGACTTGCCGATGCGACCGGAAATAGGCGCGTTAACCTCCGTGTAATCAAGATTGGTTCTGGCAGTGCTGACCGCTGCCTGCTGCACTTTGATCTCAGCCAATGCCTGCTGGTAGGTCGCCACTGCATCGTCGTATTCCTGGCGACTGATGGCGTTGTCATCAAGCAGGTTCTGGTAACGATTTTTACGCGCTTTGGCTGTTTTCAAGGCAGCTTCTGCCCTGGCTAGCTGCGCTTCGGTATTGGCCAGTTCAGCTTGATAAAGGGCAGGATCAATCTGATATAACTGCTGACCAGCTTCGATTTGTGAACCTTCTTCAAACAGGCGGTTTTCAATGATGCCACTCACCTGTGGCCGGACATCTGCTTTACGAAACGCGACGCTGCGGGCGGGCAGTGAGCTGGTGAGTGTGACTGTTTGCGGATTCAGGGTCACAACATTAACAGCGGCTGGCGGCGGCTCCTGCTGATTGTTCTGTTTCTCTGTCTGTTGATCACAGCCAGACAGCAAGAGGCCAAAACAGAGTGTCAGTGTTAACGGTAATCTAAGGGTGTGGGTCATTGCGGTCTCCTATTCCCGGGCCTGATCGGCGCCGGTAGCAATTGCATCCCAGGATGCGTCCATAATCTGATTCAGCTGTGCCTGATCGACTTTAATCACGCCCAACAGTTGCTGACTGGCCATATACATATAAGGTTCAAAGCTGAGGCTGCCCAGCACATCATCGGGCAGATCTTTAATCAGCTTCAGACGGCGACCTTCGGCAAACAGATCGCGCAATGACTGGAACTGCTGCCAGGCATCCTGCCGCTGACTGCGTAATACATCGGTAGGCAGATGATCAAACTGCGCCTTGCTCAGCGTAATTGCACGGTTGTTAATACAGAAATGCCAGATGTTGGCGCAGATCCGCTGGTAACGTTGTTTTAAAGTCTCTGACCCGTCGTGATCACTGAATGCGGCTTCGGCAAAAGCTTCTATTATCCTGCTGTGGAGTTCAGCTATCAGCGCTTCCCGATCTTTGAAGTAGAGATACAGGGTGCCAGTCGCCACGCCGGCGCGCGTCGCCAGTTGTTTCATAGAGAAACCATGGAAACCACTGCTGGCGAGCAGTTCCAGTGTGGCCTGCAGGATGATTTCCTGTTTATCTTTGGAATTTGTCTGAGTCATCGCGGTTAAAAATGAATGAACGTTCATTCATTTTAGTCGGCAGTAGAGGAAATGTAAATGTCAGAGTGAGACCAAACTCAAAGTTATTCGTTTTGAATTTTATCGACGATCTGTTTCAGCCGCTGTTTTTCGGCATCCAGCTTGAGTGCCAGTTCAGCACGCTCGTAAGCCATTTGTGAATGATGCTCTACCTGTTCGGCAAAACAGTTAGGGCAGAGACGCTTTAAGGCCAGTAAAGACTGTTGCAGCCTGAGCTGAATTTCAACCAAACCGGCGCCATCACGGGCAATCGGTAGAAACACATCTTCAAACAAATCATCCAGCTGAATTTCGGAGACGCGAACATGGGGATAGACAATTTTTTCGTTGTCATCTTCAATGCTGATATGTTCTCGCCAGGGTAGTAAAAGGCGAACGGTGCGGCTGACAATATCGATGGCTGTGCCCGGGTCATTGACGGCAGGAGACAGGGCTCGTGAGGCGATTTCGGCGAGCACCGATAAGCCGAAACGCGGATCCTGATCAAAAGATCGTTCCGTGCCGACTGTAAAAGCAGAGCGAACCGCATTCTCGATGTCTTCCGTCAGTTCGCCATCAAAACAGGCAATGGCTTCAGCAGGATGAATGAACTGGCCGGGCTCGGTCAGCACCGATATTTCAGCGTCATAGTGCTCAGCATGATGATTCAGTTTACTGATATCGATGTGTTGCACATAGCCCGTCTGTTGGGGATAGATTTGATTATCGAAATAATCCGGCAGTTGATCCCAGTTCAAACGGCGTGCACCCAGGCAGGGATAATCGACGCGTTGCTGAATTGCCTCACGGGCAGCCTCTTCAACCCGGTTGGTGGTCTCACCCAGCCGCCCCAGCATCGACAGATGTTCGATCCAGCGCAGCATAGTGACCACAATAATCACCACCACGGCAATAGTCACTGCGAACAGGATAAGCCGGCCGTTTTCACCGTAAAGGTCGGTACTCAGGGCGATAATACCGACCAGGCTGAACAAAAATGAGCCAATGAAGGTGGCCAGCACGTTCTGGGTAGTGGAGTCTTGACGGACTAACTTGGTGGCCCTCGGTGTGGCACTGGAACTGGCGGCGGTATAGGCAGAAACCATCACGCTCAGGGAGAAAGTGGTCACCGCCAGCATACTGGAGGCGAGTATATTGAGGATCTGACCTACCGACTCAGCACCGATACTGAAAGGGAAAGGCTCGTCGATAAACAGCTCAACCGGAATCGCAATCAAGGCAGTGAAAATCGCCAGCAATGCGAATAGGGCGGAGCGCACCCAGAGTTTTCGGCCTAACTGTGTTAAAAGCCATTGCCACTTGGAAAACATTAATCTCTCCTCGCCCGTCTTTGCCAAGCATAAACCAAGCACAGAGAGACAAACAATTCAGAAAATGGCAGACACAAAAAAACCGGTGGGTCAGACCTCACCGGTTTCTGGTAAATCTTCAGCCCGGATCAGGGCGAAAATGATGAACCGCAGCCACAGGTTGTGGTGGCATTCGGGTTACGGATGACAAACTGCGACCCTTCGATGCCGTCAGTAAAGTCGATTTCAGCGCCGACCAGATACTGATAGCTGGCGGGATCAACCAGCAGAGTGACACCGCCTTTCTCAATTTTGGTGTCCTCTTCGCTGACATCTTCTTCAAAGGTGAATCCATATTGGAAACCGGAGCAGCCGCCACCGGTGATGAATACACGCAGTTTCAGCTCATCGTTGCCTTCTTCAGCAATCAGGTCGCTGACCTTAGCTGCCGCTGCCTCGGTAAAAATGATGGGGCTGGGCATTTCGCTGGTCATAATTTACTCCAAAAATAGCTTGTTTACTGGTTAATTATTATCCAAATTCTGACTAAATTAGTCAAGATTTAAACATCAATTGCTCAGGATTCCTGTTTTTGTTCCAGATGAAACTGTGCTTCATCCTCAAACACTTCATGTTCTACTTGCAGAATATCGGTGTCTTCTTCCTGAGCGCGGATCAAGTGGCCGTTAACTTCACTGCCCATCGCCATTTCCAGAAGGCGGTAGTAGAGATTGCCGTTGATACGTGCCTTAGCTGCCAGTTCAACATGATTGGAAACAAATACATTGCCATTGATTTGGCCGTTGATAATGATATTGGGCACCCGGATTTCACCATCAATGCTGCCGTGATCGCTGAGTGTCAGCACGGAAGTCTCATCACCGGTAGCATTGATATTGCCTTCAATCGTACCGTCGACACGCAGGCCACCACTGAAACTGATATCGCCCTTAATGTGAGTATGGCGGCCAATGAGGGTATCAATACGATTAGTGGATTTCTTTTTCTTGGCTTTGCTTTTGTTGAACATGATTTACCTCATGATGCCGGGGAGGAAGTGACTTCCCACTGGAATGTCCGTTCGGTCAGGGTTTTGTCGGACTGTCTCAGCATGACCCTGATACTGTCCGGTTGTTCATTTTCTGCTAATTTCATTGTCCCTTCAAGCACTTGCACATGGCGTATATTCAGTGCCTGGGTTTCCACCAGCCGGGATTGCGCCTCACCGCTCCCTTGCAGGTTCAGCGTGATTAATACATCGCCTTTGATGGATTTGGTGATTCGCTTACCCTGCGTGAGCACAATTCGATACAGATAGGATGACGGTTCATCCACAACTTGTCGCAGATGCAGTTCACGAACCTGTAATTCACTGCTGGCATTGCCCTGGGTAATGTTCTGGTAAAACAGCAGTTCCTTATTCAGATCAATGACCCGATCCTGTAACAGCTGTAATTCAGTCTGCAGCTTGGAGTCAGTTGCCTGCTGCAGTGCCTGCATCTGGTTAATGCCCATCAGCTGTTCCTGCAGTTGTCGGTTTTCTTCGGTCAGCCTTTGATTCTCCGCCAGCATCTGCGCATGCTGTGACCGCAGGCCGGAGAGTTTTTCCAGCTGATTGTCTTGCCATCGCTGACCCCAGTAAACAATGGCGGAGGCAGTGAGCACAATGCTCAGGACGACCAGCAGCAGGCAGCGGTAGGGACGCCGCGGATGAATAACGTAGGGTCTGTCCAGCATCAGGGCATAGTCGCGATGACGTTGATACCAGTGGTTTCCTCAAGGCCAAACATGATATTCATATTATGGATGGCCTGGCCGGAAGCACCCTTCACCAGATTATCGATGACTGACAGGACAACAACGGTATCACTGTTTTGTGGCTGATGAACCGCGATACGGCAGACATTGGAACCGGATACGCTGCGGGTTTCAGGCATACTGCCGGCGGGCATGACATCGACAAAAGGCTCATCCCGGTAGCGGTTTTCAAACAGCGCCTGCAGATCAGCGTCTTTGTTCAGCCTACCATACAGCGTGGCATGGATGCCGCGTACCATTGGCGCCAGATGCGGAATAAAGGTCAGATCGACCTCTTCACCACAATGAGCCGACAAAATCTCCCTGATTTCCGGCAAGTGGCGGTGTCCACTGACGCCGTAGGCTTTGAAGCTGCCGCTGGTTTCAGCCATCAGCATGGGTATCGCCGCTTTACGGCCGGCACCGCTGACACCGGTTTTGGCATCGGCAATCAGGTGTTTGGGATCAATCAATCCGGCCTCAAGCAGAGGCAGAAAGCCCAGTTCGGTTGCCGTCGGGTAACACCCCGGTACGGCGACAAGTTGGGCCGAACGAATTTGATCACGGTTGAGTTCCGGCAGGCCGTAGACAGCCGTGTCGAATAATTCGGGACAGGTATGCGGAGTGTTATACCATTGCTCCCAGACCGCCTGATCTTTAAGACGAAAATCGGCCGATAAATCTATCACCCGGGTGTTGCGTTTAATGAGCTCGGGCACCAGGGCCATCGCGACGGTATGTGGAGTGGCAAAAAAGACCACGTCGCATTGAGCCAGCACATCCGGATCGGGTTCGCTGAATTTGAGATCGATGTGACCGCGCAGGTTGGGGAATAATTCGCTGACAGCCAGACCGGCTTCACTACGGGAAGTGATAACTTCCAGCGACACTTCAGGGTGGTTGGCCAATAGTCTCAGCAATTCCACACCCGTGTATCCGGTGCCGCCAACAATACCGACTTTGATCATGCTTTGCTCTGTCGTTGCTGTTAAAACAAACAGTATACCCAAATTATGCCGGACTGCAGACCTCCGGCTCGGATTTAGGCGGGATTGAACAGCTGTTCCAGACGCTGCTTATGCTGAACATAGACCGCTGCCGGATAATAGTGATCATCAGTGAACACCAGGCTGTTGAGATAGACCGGATAATGCGATGATTGGCCACGCAGGCTGAGCACCAGCTGCTGTACCCGCGCAAACAGGGCCGGATCATCAGCCCGACCTTCAAACCATTGCTGGCCACAGATAATGGTGCAATCCGCATCCAGTGCAGGACTGTTCATGCTGACCTTCACCGGCAGATAATTGCCGGACTGGGGTGTCACCGCTATTGGTGTGGCTCGCCAATGTTGTTGCTGACGACTCAGGTGATAGAAACGCAGTTGCGCCACCTGGTTCCGTTGGCGGATTTCAGACAGAAATAACTGCCAGTGAGAGACCAGCGTGGCTTCAGATAAATGCTGATACTGCTGGCGTAACAGGTTGCCGAACTCATCCAGCAGGTAACAAATAATGGTGTTTTTTTCGAGATAAATAAACACATTAATGCGCCCAGCGGACTGGTATTGCAGCAGACTGTTCAATAAACCGTCTTTATCCAGATAACGATCCAGTCGCAATGCTTCGAACTGACGGCCCTGGCTGACTAGGTTCTGCCATAGATCCTGAGACAAGGGCAGCTTCAGCAGGCTGATCTGTTGTTGTTGCCATTGCAGGTTGATAAGACGGTCGGCCATCGTCAAGAGAAACCGGCCTGAGTCCGGAAAATGCTGGTAATGGGAGATGAGCTGATTGAGCAAGTTATCCAGACGCTGACTGATGGTCTGACCGAAAACCGGTGTTGGGCACCAGCTTTGCCAGACCGTATTGTTATCAGGCTGCCAGGCGAGCAGGTGTTGCAAGATATCCAGCACAGCCTGGGAACCGGTATAGCGGAAGCTGTGGCAGATGCCGTGACTGGTTGTCAGTATGCCGTCTATCGATGTCACCAGACTTTGATGATAGGAGCTGTAGTTAAGCGGGTCATTGAGTCTGCTCGACAATTGCAGGCCTTGCTGAGCGAGTTTATCGCTGATGTCCGGCTCCAGATTGATAAACAGTCTGATATCGCTCAGGGTCTCGTTTTCTGCTGTTGTGATAGCGGTGAAGTTGAGATCGAGTTCGGGCAAGGCGCTGCGGAACAGTCGCTGACACAGCTCAACCACACAGGACGTTGTGACTTTACCGTGTTGATCATTAACACTAAGCCAGTTGCTGCGGCTGAGCAGCCGATTGCCAATTGCATAAGCCAGCACGTGCAGCAGGTGTTCGTGTTCAATAATTGCATTCTGACCTGCCGCGCTAAGTGGCTGGCGGCCCAAACACCATAAGTTTTTTTCGCGAAAGCGGCTTAGATACAGACGCTCACTTCCTGGAGCCGGTCTTAATGCTAAAGGTAACAGGCTGACCTGGTTTTCCGGTGGTGCAAAGCGCAGTCGGTGAAAAGTTTTCAGTGCATGCAGGGTGTCAGCGGCATCCAGATTTTCCTCGCGAGCAAAGTCACTGAGTTGCTTTAGCACCTTGCTGCTGAATTGGCCTAATTCGTGAAAATCGGTTTCAATCGTGCTGATGTCGTCTGTGCCGCTGTCCAGTTGTTTCAGTTTGTCAGCATCCCAGCCCCACTCCCGGGTCAGTCTTTCCATAAACTGGCGTCGCCAGGGCTGTGTTGCCTGTCTGACGGGTTTGCTGAGTCTTTCCGGCACACTGAGATAAAAACGCCGGCGCAATTTGGCCGAAACTTGCTCCTGCTCAAGAAGTTGCAGCTGCAAATAGTTCGGATCCAAATGGCCTGTATCACTTTGTTGCTGATAAAGCTGCTGTTTGAGCAGCGGCGACAGGGCGGTTTGCGGCGAGCCGGTCAGGCAATGATTGAGATAAGCGAGGGATAAAAACTGATCCCCGTTCTGCAGGCTGTCGTTGAGTAAAGTGATGGTCTGATGGAACAAGGTATCGGCATCAAACCGGCCGATATCGCCAAAATCCACCAGACTGACCGGATTGAGCAGCCGCTGTGACTGCATTCTGCTCACAGTAGCGGCATAATCCTGATCCTCTTCCGGGCTGGTCAGCCACCAATAAGGTTGACTGCCGGCGAGAATCAGACCGGCACTGTAGAGCTGATCCCGGTCCCAGGCAGATAAGCTGCCCCGTGCCAGCTCCGCTTCTGATAACAGTCGCGGTTGCAGTTGGATACCGTTTTCCCCGCACCATTCGCAGACAGCGTCCACTTTCTGCTGCAACTGCCGGCGCTGTGCGTCATTCAGTAAATTACTGTGGAGAAGCCAGAGTTCAAAATGGGGTTGCTCAGGATAACGTAGCAAACCCTGAGCGTTGATCAGGTAGAGACCCCGCAGCGGGTAGCGACGTAACGCCCGTTGCCGGAAACGGAAATTGCTTTCCAGCTGTCTGGCCCGGTCCAGAGTTGATTTAGTTGGACGGTAATCGATCAGACCTGCCGGGGTATCATCACTGATATACCCCGGCAATAGCTTGGCATTGATGTGAAACAGGAACGGCAGCAGCTCCAGAATCAGGCTGTGACGTGCCGGTGCCAGCTGCAGCAGACGATGGATGCGTTCATGGTTATGCGTCTGTAAGAAACGCTGCGCCTGAACCCGGTCCACTGACTGCTGGGCCTGTTAGTGTCTGAAGTGACGCATGCCCGTGAAGACCATGGCAATGCCGTGTTCATTGGCTGCGGCAATGACTTCGTCATCACGCATGGAACCACCGGGTTGAATCACGGCCTTGATGCCGGCTTCAGCAGCGGCATCAAGGCCGTCACGGAACGGGAAGAAAGCATCAGAAGCCATCACGGCACCGGGTACCACCAGACCGGCATCTTCGGCTTTAATACCGGCAATGCGGCTGCTGACCACACGGCTCATCTGACCGGCGCCAATACCGACGGTTTGCTGGTCTTTGGCGTAGACAATCGCGTTGGATTTGACGAACTTGGCCACTCGCCAGGCAAACAGTAAATCCTGCATCTGTTCGTCGGTGGGTGCGGTATCGGTCACGACTTTCAGTTCATCCGTCTGCACCAGCGCATCATCACGATCCTGAACCAGCAGGCCACCGCTAACACGTTTGAAATCGAGACTGTCAGCCGGGTTCTCAGCAAATTCACCACAGGCAAGCAGGCGTACATTGGTTTTCTGTGCCACTACCGCTTTGGCATCTTCAGCTACTGAGGGGGCGATGATGACTTCAACAAACTGACGCTCGATAATCGCTTTGGCGGTCTCTGCATCGAGCTCGCGGTTGAACGCGATGATGCCACCAAAAGCCGAGGTCGGATCAGTCTGAAAAGCCAGATCATAGGCAGCCAGCAGGCTGTCTGCTGTGGCAACGCCACAGGGGTTGGCATGCTTGACGATAACGCAGGCCGGTGATTCCGGGAATGCCTTTACGCATTCCAGCGCGGCATCGGTATCGGCGATATTGTTGTAAGACAGTTCCTTGCCCTGCAGCTGGACTGATGCGCTGATGCTGCCGCTTTCCAGCTGGCCTTCGACATAAAAAGCCGCTTTCTGATGTGGGTTTTCACCGTAACGCATGTCCTGTTTCTTGTGAAACTGGGCATTGAATGTGCGGGGAAAGGTGTTCATATCCCCGTTATCGGACCGTTTGCCCAGATAATTAGCGATCGCGCCATCGTAATGCGCGGTGTGTTCGAAGGTTTTCACAGCCAGGTCAAAACGGGTGGCATCATCTACACCGCCATGGGCTTCAATTTGTTCCAGCACCGGGCCATAATCAGCCGGATCAATCAACACCGTGACATCAGCATGATTTTTGGCAGCGGCACGCAGCATGGTGGGGCCACCGATATCGATATTTTCGATCGCCATCGGCAGGGTGCAGTCATCACGGGCGATGGTCGCTTCAAACGGGTAGAGGTTGACCACGACCAGATCAATGGGCGCAATTTCATGCTGTTCCATGACGGCATCGTCTGTACCGCGGCGGCCCAGCAGGCCCCCATGGATTTTGGGATGCAGGGTTTTGATACGACCTGCCATCATTTCCGGGAAACCGGTGTGTTCAGAGACTTCCTTCACGGGAAGTCCTGCCTCACTGAGCAGCTTAGCGGTACCACCGGTAGACAGCAGCTCGACACCGAGCCGGTTCAGTTCCTGTGCCAGTTCAAGCACACCTGTTTTGTCAGAGACGCTCAATAGAGCACGTTTGATCTTATTCATTGAAAAAGAAAATCCAGAGTAAAGAGAATTTGGTTTTATAAGCCGTAGAGCTTGAGTTTTTTACGTAAGGTGCCGCGATTGATGCCGAGAATTTCGGCCGCCCGGCTTTGATTTCCGTTGGTGTGGGCCAGGGTCGCTTTGAGCAGTGGGACTTCGACTTCCGTCATCAGCATATCGTAGAGATTGGCTGCGGGGTGACCTTCGAGTTGCTCGAAATAGTCCGCCAGCGCTTGTGATACACAGTCGCTGAGTGGCGCTGTCGTATGCTCGGCCGCTACACCAAGTTCAGCGCAAGTCGATGGATCTTTGGCTAGCGGTTTAGTCATGCGGCTTGAGAGTCCTGTTGTTGTTCTAATTGCTCAAAAAAATGACGGGTGAAACGCAGTTGCTGCTGCGGGAGCTCAAACTGGTTCATCTCCTGGCGGAAAGCATTGCCGTTGCGCAAACCTTTGCTGTACCAGGCGATGTGTTTGCGGGCCATGCGAACACCGGTGTAGTCACCATAAAAATCGTACAGGTTTTGCAGGTGCTCAATCAAGACTTGTTTAATTTCAGTGACTTCAGGCTCGGGCAGAAGCTCACCATGCTGCAGAAAATGCAGAATTTGGCGGAATATCCAGGGATTTCCCTGGGCACCGCGGCCAATCATCAGTCCGTCAGCCCCCGTTTTCTCCAGCACCAGGGCCGCTTTCTGTGGTGAGCTGATGTCACCGTTGGCAATGACTGGTATCGAGATACGGGATTTAATCTCGGCAATAGTGTCGTACTCAGCCTCGCCTTTGTAAGCATCGGCCCGTGTCCGGCCATGTACGGCCAGCGCCTGAATACCGGCCTGCTCGGCGATGCGGGCAATGTTGACCCCATTACGGTTGTCGCGATCCCAGCCGGTGCGGATTTTCAGTGTGACCGGGACATCAACGGCCCTGACCACCGATTCAACAATATCGGCAACCAGTTTTTCGTTCTGCAGTAGCGCAGAGCCGGCCATCACGTTACAGACCTTTTTGGCCGGACAGCCCATATTGATATCAATAATGTGGGCGCCCTCATCGACATTATGGCGGGCGGCTTCGGCCATCATCACGGGGTCGGCACCTGCAATCTGCACGCTACGTGGTTCCGGTTCCCCTTCATGATTGGCCCGCAGCAGCGATTTCTTACTGGCCCATAAAGCTTTGTTGGCTGTGATCATTTCCGAAACCGCCATGCCAGCACCGAGCCGGCGACAAAGCTGACGGAAAGGGCGATCAGTGACACCGGCCATCGGCGCCAGAAACAGCCGGTTGGGCAGGCTGTAGGGGCCGATCATGAGATCAGACTGCATGCCGGGCTCCACTGAGTCTGACCCAGTCTTCGCGGCTCACCGCGGGTTGCATCGTAAACCATTGCTGGTAGCTGTCGGCGACTTCTTCGGCCTGGGTTTGCAGGATGCCGGATAACAGCAATTCACCCTCGGCTTTGACTAAGTTGGCAAAGCGCGGGGCAAGGTTCTGCAATGGCCCGGCCAGAATGTTGGCGAGCAGCAGATCGCAGGGTTCATCGGGACAGTTGCCGGGCAGATAAGCTTCGATTTCAACCCCATTACGTCTGGCATTTTCGCGGGTCGCTTCCAAAGCCTGCGGGTCGGTATCGACGCCAATCACACGCTCGGCCCCCAGCAAAGCGGCGGCAATAGCCAGAACCCCACTGCCACAGCCATAGTCGATGACATATTTACCCTTGAGATCGGCTTGATCCAGCCAGTTCAGGCAAAGCGCTGTGGTGGCATGCGTACCGGTACCGAAAGCCAGACCCGGATCCAGCAGAATATTGATGGCCTTGTCATCAGGTGCTTGGTGCCAACTGGGCACAATCCATAGTTTTTCACCGAACTGAATAGGCTGGAAGTTCGCCATCCACTCCCGTTCCCAGTCTTTATCTTCCACCGCCTCGACCCGGAACTTGGGCACTTCCGGCAGCATGCCGGTCAGCATATCAAGCACGGTCTGCTGCTGAGTCTCAGCATCAAACAACGCGGTCAGACGCGTATCGGTCCACAGTGGCGTTTCACCCGGATCTGGCTCATAGATAGGTTGATCGGCATCATCTTCAAAGGTCACGGCTGATGCACCGCACTCCGTCAGGGCTTCAGATAAAGCCTCGGCGCTGTCCGGTGAGGTATGGCAGATAAACTGGACCCAGGCCATCAGAGTCCCAGCTTCTTCTCAAGATAGTGGATATTGGTGCCACCCGTCTGGAAGTGGGTATCATCCATGATGTCGCGTTGCAGTTCGACATTGGTTTTAATGCCTTCAATGCCGATTTCTTTCAGCGCAGTCTGCATGCGGGCAATGGCCGAATCGCGATCTTTGCCGTAGGCAATCAGTTTGCCGATCAAGGAATCATAATTAGGCGGAACTTTGTAACCGCTGTAAATATGGGAGTCCATGCGGATACCGGCACCGCCCGGTGCATGGTAGTGGGTGATCTTGCCGGGGCTGGGCATGAAGGTGCGGGGATCTTCAGCATTAATACGGCACTCGATGGCATGGCCGCGCATCACCACATCTTCCTGTTTAATCGACAACGGCTCACCGGAGGCGATGCGGATCTGTTCGGCAACCAGATCGATATCGGTAACGCGTTCAGTCACCGGATGTTCCACCTGGATACGGGTGTTCATTTCGATGAAATAAAACTCCCCGTCCTGGTAAAGAAATTCAAAGGTACCAGCACCACGGTAACCGATACGAACACAGGCTTCAGCACAGATAGCACCCATTCGGTCACGCATTTCCTGGGTGATGCCAGGTGCTGGCGATTCTTCCACCACTTTCTGGTGACGACGTTGCATAGAACAGTCTCGTTCGCCCAGATGAATGGCATTGCCGTGTTGGTCGGCAAGCACCTGAAACTCGATATGACGCGGGTTTTCCAGGAATTTTTCCATGTAAACCATATCGTTGCTGAAGGCGGCGCGGGCCTCACTTTTGGTCAAAGCAATGGCATTGAGCAGGTGTGCCTCGCTGTGAACTTCGCGCATACCGCGGCCACCACCGCCACCAGCGGCTTTGATGATGATCGGGTAGCCGATTTCACGGGCCAGACGCAGGTTGGTGGCATCATCAGTTCCCAGCGGACCATCGGAGCCCGGTACACAAGGCACACCGGCCGCTTTCATCGCTTTGATAGCGGAGACTTTGTCCCCCATCAGTCGAATGGTTTCGGCGCGCGGGCCGATAAAGATAAAGCCACTTTCTTCAACCCGTTCGGCAAAGTCAGCATTTTCTGACAGAAAACCATAACCGGGATGAATCGCAGTGGCATCGGTAATCTCGGCAGCACTGATAATCGCCGGCACGTTCAGATAACTTTCGTTGGAAGGGGCCGGGCCAATGCAGACACTTTCATCAGCCAGCAAGACATGTTTGAGATCGCGATCCACACTGGAGTGAACGGCAACGGTTTTGATACCCAGTTCCCAGCAGGCACGCAGAATACGCAGGGCAATTTCGCCCCGGTTGGCAATAACAATTTTATCGATCATATTAATGTTCAAATCCACAGTTCAGGATGAGCTATTTCGCCTGCAACAGGCACGGTGTTATTCAATAACGATCAATGGCTCATCGAATTCAACCGGATGACCATTCTCAACCAGGATGGCTGTGACGGTACCGCTGCGATCGGCTTCGATCTGGTTGAACATCTTCATCGCTTCGATGATGCAGATAACATCGCCGGCGGCGACTTGTTGTCCCACTTCCACAAACGCCGCGGCTTCCGGGGAGGAAGAGCGGTAAAAGGTACCGACCATCGGTGAGCGTACCGCATTGGCTTCGTTAGTCTGGGCTTCACTGGCAGCAGGCGCAGTGTCAGCAACGGGCGCTGGAGCAGCTGCAGGCATAGTATGTTGAGCCGGTGCAGGCTGGGGCGCGTAGTGAGGCAAAACCGAGCTGTTACGGCTGATGCGGACCGACTCTTCGCCTTCGGAAATTTCAATCTCGGCGACATCGGATTCCTGAATAAGATCAATCAGTTTCTTAATTTTGCGAATGTCCATGCGTTAACCTTCTAATAATAGTTATGAGTTGAGTTGTTTGATGGCGGCTTGCAGGGCCAGTTCGTAACCCTGCGCACCCAGTCCGCATATCACGCCTCTGGCGATATCGGACAGATAGGAATGTTGTCTGAATGCCTCACGGGCGTGAACATTGGAGATATGCACTTCGATGAACGGCACCGCAACCGCGGCCAGCGCATCACGCAAAGCAACACTGGTATGGGTAAATGCAGCCGGATTGATCAGGATGAACTGGGTGTCGCTGCGACGATCGTGTAGTTTGTCGACCAGCGCATGCTCGGCATTGCTCTGAAAAAAGTCCAACTGGTGACCGGCAGCAGTAGCCATGGTCCGCAGGCGATCCTCGATATCAGCGAGGGTATCTGCACCATAATGCTCAGGCTCACGAGTCCCCAACAGGTTGAGATTGGGCCCGTTCAGCACAAGAATATTCGCCATGACGATCCTTACAATGCGGTCAAAAATCAATTAGGCCGAATTGTGCACCAGCAAGGGGTCAATGTCCAGTTAAGCAAGACAAAAGGCAGACTTTTGTCGCTATTTTCGTCGAAAAGGCGGCTTTCTTGAAATTTTCATCAAATCGTCATCCAGGCAGGCCGGACAGGTGTTCCAGCAGCTTATCTGCAGTGACGTGACCGACCAGACGGTAATCGCGTAACTCCTGACCGGCCGCATTATAAAACAGCATGGTCGGCGGGCCGAATACCTGCAGCTCCCTGAGCATAGCCTGATGCGCCTCGGTATTGTCAGTCATATCCAGTTTTAGTAAGAGATAGTCGTCCAGCTTGGCAATCACCGCCGGATCGCGGAAGGTGGTTCTTTCCATGGTTTTACAATCCGTGCACCAGTCGGCGTAAAAATCCAGCATCACCGGTTTCTGGGTTTGTTGCAGCCGGGCATGGAGCTCTTCAAGATTATTGACCTTGTTGAACTTGAGCTGAGTTGACTGTCCTTCAGGCGAGGTTGGACTGGCAGCTATGACCTGCAGCGGCTGCCACAGGTTTTGACTGCCGCTGGCCCCACCGACCATCAACAGGGCACCGTAAATCAGCAAGATCAGCCCTACACCTTTAAACAATTTGCTCCAGCCACTGGCATCGATTTGCAGGCTATTAAGCGCGCCCAGGTAGACGGCGCAGACAATAAGCAATCCACCCCACAGCATCAGACTCAGCCAGCCCGGAATAATACGTTCCAGCATCCAGATGGCAAGGGCCAGCAACAATACGCCGAAGATAGATTTGATCACATTCATCCAGTCACCGGCACGTGGCAGTAGTGAACCCGCAGAGGTCCCGATAATCAGCAGGGGAATACCCATGCCGATACTGAGCGCAAACAGGGCCAGCCCGCCCAGGAAGGGATCGGCATGCTGGCCGATAAAGATCAGTGCCGCGGCCAGCGGTGGTGCCAGACAGGGGCCGACAATCAATGCCGACAACAGACCCATAATAGCCACACCGATAAAACTGCCACCCTGCTGACGGTGGGTCAGTTGATGCAGTCGATGCTGCAGTGCCTGCGGCAGTTGCAGATCATAGAGTCCGAACATCGACAGGGCGAGCAGAATAAACAGGACACTGAAGCTGCTGATAATCCAGGGATTCTGAAACAGACTTTGCAGGTTTTCTCCGACCAGGCCGGTCAGCACGCCGGCGGCGGTATAGGTCACCGACATGGCCATCACATAGATCAAAGACAGGCTGAAGGCTCGGCGGGTGGTGATCTTTTCGCCCTCACCGACAATCACGCTGGAGAGGATCGGAATCATCGGTAAGACACAGGGGGTGAATGTCAGCAGCAGACCCAGGCCGAGAAAACCCAGGAAAATCTGGATCAGGTTGTCCTCGGCCAGTCTTTGTGCCAGACGGTCCTGTTCACTGAGAGGATTGCTACCATTACCTACGGAGTTGGCGGCCGGGACCGGGGACAGCGAATCAGTACTCGCTTGTGTCGCGACCGGCAGCGTCAAATCAACCTGTTGCTCACTGGGCGGGTAACAAATGCCGAAGGTTTCAGAACAGCCCTGAAAATAGGCTTTCAAAGTGATTTGCTGGGCTGCCTGTGGCCGGTTAAGCGGCAGTTTGAGCGCCAGATCGTGATGGTAAACCTCGACCAGACCGAAGGTCTCGTCATTTTTATTTTCGCCTGGTGGCAGTATGAAATTACCCAATCTGACATTGTCATTCGCGATAACTTCAAAGCGGAGCTTGTCGCGATAGAGATAATTACCTTCCATCACCTGCCAGCGTGCGATCAGCGTGTTGGCATCATCCACTTCTGCGCTGAACTGAAAGGCTTCCTCCACCAGCGGTGGCACCGCATCTGACTGGCCAAGCCCCAGTCCTTCCAGAAAACCCGGCCGCGCATTGACGCTGGAAACCAGTAACAACAGGAATAAAAATAAAAATTTTTTCATCATTCTCTAAGGCTTGCCATCACAGTAATTAGCTAGACAATCTTAGCAGTGCTAAGTTACATCCGTCTGCTACAGGGTATGCCTGTTGTCACAATGCTGTAATAATTGCCACATTTTGGTAAGCAACTGGCGGTATTAACGTGGAAATAAAAGATATCCATCAGCTAGAGAAACAGGCTTATAAAAAGAGCCATGGTGAACTCACCCGTATCGGCCTGGCACTGGTTTTCATGGTGTTGGCGCTGGTCTACAGCTACAACATCAGTGGTGACGGCACCAGTAGTTTGATCCTTGCCATCGCGACGGTATTCGGTGCCTACATGGCGATGAATATCGGCGCCAACGATGTCGCTAATAATGTCGGTCCGGCAGTAGGCTCAAAAGCCCTGACCATGGGCGGCGCGATATTGATTGCGATGATTTTCGAGGCTGCCGGTGCCATTATCGCCGGTGGCGATGTAGTCTCGACCGTCAAGAAAGGCATTATCGATATCAATGGCTTTGACGGTAACACACAGGACTTTGTCTGGGCGATGATGGCAGCCTTGCTGGCTGCTGCCTTGTGGTTGAATCTCGCCACTTTTGCGCGGGCGCCGGTGTCTACCACACACTCTATCGTTGGCGGGGTAATGGGCGCAGGTATTGCCGCTGCTGGTTTTAGCATTGTTGATTGGGGCACGATGGGCGCTATTGCCAGTTCCTGGGTGATTTCACCGGTTATCGGTGGTGTTATTGCGATCATCTTTCTGTTTGCCATCAAAAAAACCATTATCTTTCAGGACGATAAAATTACCGCGTCATCCAAATGGGTACCGGTTTATGTCGCCATTATGGCCTGGGCTTTTGTGACCTACCTTGTCATCAAGGGACTGAAAAAAATATGGGGCGGCTTTATCAATTTCCTCAATGAAACCCTGTTTTTCAGCCTGGAGGTCACCAGCAAGCCGAGTATGCTCGATGCGCTTTTAATTGGTCTGGCGGTCGGCATTCTGGTCTACTTTCTGGTTAAACGTACGGTCAAACGCCGCCTGCCGCGACTGACCAATGATCGCGACAGTGTCAATGTCCTGTTCACGATTCCACTGATTTTTGCTGCCGCGCTGCTCAGTTTTGCCCATGGCGCCAATGATGTTGCCAATGCTATCGGTCCGTTGGCGGCGATCCACGATGCCATCATTACCGGTGGCATTACGGCAGAGGCGGGTATCCCGTTCTGGGTGATGGCTGTGGGTGCTTTGGGTATAGCACTGGGGCTGGCACTGTATGGTCCGCGGCTTATCCGCACTGTCGGCGGTGAAATCACTGAACTGGACCAGATGCGTGCCTTCTCGATTGCGATGGCCGCTGCGATTACCGTGATTATCGCCAGTCAACTGGGACTGCCCGTCAGCACCACACATGTGGCCATTGGCGCCGTGTTTGGTGTCGGTTTCCTGCGTGAGTGGCTGGAGCGAGCTGAAAGCCTGGAAGATGAGATTGAACAGGATGAACGCGAAATTAAGGAAGAGAAGCGCCTGCTCAGTGCCCTGCGCAGTGAACTGAACGTGCTGATGGAGAAGAAAGACAAAACCGTCAGTGACTACGAGCGTATCACGGATCTGTACCGTGCTATTGACGAAGAAAAAGGCACGCTGAAGAAAGCCAAGAAAACACTGAAAAAAGAGAAAAAGAACCTTTACGTCAAGCGTGACATGATGAAGAAAATCATCACCGCCTGGTTAATTACCGTCCCATCCGCTGCTGTATTGTCAGCCTGTCTGTTTTACACCATCAGGGGGGTAATGGGCTGATTGCGGCCTGTCCGACTGTCATAAATCGATCATGATACTGTCACAGGCACAACCGCTGTTGACGGTGAAGTAGTGACTTACACCCGGATTGAAATAAGGAAATCAATCGCTTAGCGGGATGTTATCAAACTGTAACAATTGCTTTGTATGATGCAGCTGTCATTTTAAGGACTGGGAAAAGACTTATGGCAACAAGTGTGTTGGTCGTCGAGGACGACGTTGCAATTCGGGATATGTTGTCTTTTACGCTCAAGCAATCAGGTTTCAGCTGTGAGGCTGTGGGAGATGGCGAAGCCGGCCTTGAGGCGCTCAAGCATCATCAGCCGGAAATGATCCTGCTGGACTGGATGTTGCCCGGTATTGACGGTATTGAGTTTATTCGCCGGCTGCGCGCCAATGAGTTTCTGGCCAATATTCCCGTGATCATGCTTACCGCCAAGGGCGAAAGCGAAGATATGGTGAAAGGTCTGGGCGTCGGTGCTGACGACTACATCAATAAACCTTTTTCCCCTCCGGAACTGATGGCCCGCATCAAGGCGGTTCTGCGCCGCTGTCAGTCCTCCGACCCGGATGAAGCCCAGAAACTGCAATTCGGCAATCTGGTGCTGGATACCAAGAGCCACCGTGTTACCGTCGATGAAAAACGGGTGGAACTGGGGCCCACCGAATTCCGTTTACTGCATTTCTTTATGAAAAACCCGGAACGTGCCTACGGCCGCTCACAATTACTGGACTATGTCTGGGGCGACACGGTATACATAGAGGAACGTACCGTCGATGTACATATCCGCCGCCTGCGCAAAGCGCTGGAAACCAGCGGCCATGATCATCTGGTGCAAACAGTACGGGGTGTGGGTTATCGTTTTTCAGTTGATTAACGGTTTCTATCATGCAGTGGGATAATTGGCGGCTGCTGACGCTCATCAGCCTGGCCGGCTTTTGTGGTCTGTTGTTTGGCCAGATGATGAGTTTCATGTTTCTGGCAGTGCTGGTTTATGCCCTCTGGCTTCAGCATAACTGGTTCAAGCTCAGAAAATGGCTGGAAAAACCCAAGAAAAACCGCTCACCCAGTGCGGAGGGCGTCATCGACGATGTCTGCCGTGCTGTCGAGCAGATGCGCCAGCAGAATAATAACCGCAAGAAAAAACTCACCGGCTACCTCAAACGCTTTCAACAGGCCACTGCAGCCTTACCCGATGGCATCGTGGTATTGGGCGAATATGGCGAAGTCGAATGGGCCAACCATTCAGCCCGTGAGCTGCTCGGCGTGCGCTGGCCGCGTGATAACAATGTCAGAATCAACAACCTGATTCGCGACCCGGCTTTCCAGTCGCTGCTGGAAGACCCGCTCAAGCTGGGCAATGTCGTTACCGTCAAATCCCCGCATGATGAAACCATGCAACTGGAACTCAAAGTCGTCAGTTACATGGGGGCAGGCAGACTGCTCATCGCCCGCGATATCACCCAGACTATCAAACTGCAACGTATGCGCCGCGACTTTGTGGCCAATGTCTCGCATGAACTGAAAACGCCGTTGACCGTACTGCGCGGTTATCTGGAAGCATTTACCGATGAGACCGATCCTGATCAGTGGCGCGCTGCATTGCCGGCGATGCGCCAGCAAAGTGAACGCATGCACCTGATGATTAAGGATTTGCTGGTATTGTCCCAACTGGAGACCGGGGAGAAAGCCCTGCGCAGAATTCCAACCGATGTGGGTAAATTACTGCAATCGATCATTGAAGATGCCCATTCCCTGGAACATTACCGCGACCATCAGATCAGTCTCACGCTGGAGACCGATCGCTGGCTGGTCTGCGATGTCGACGAGATCCGCAGCGCCATCTCCAACCTGGTATTCAATGCAGTCAAGTACACCCCGGCAGGCTGCGAAATCACCGTCAGCTGGCGTCTGGATAAAGACGGTGCCTGTCTGGTGGTAGCGGATAAAGGCGAGGGCATCGCTGAGCATCATCTGGAGCGGCTGACCGAGCGCTTCTATCGGGTCGACAAAGGCCGCAGCAACGATAAAGGCGGTACCGGCCTCGGACTGGCCATCGTCAAACACGTTTTGCAGCGTCACGGCGCCCGACTGGAAATCAGTAGTGAACTGGGTCGTGGCACCACTTTCAAATGCTGTTTTCCAACCACCATTGTGGTCGAGAAAATCACGGTATAACAGCAGTTTAGAGTGGCACTGACAGGTCTGTCATACAACTGTCACATTTCTTTCATATCCTTGTCACAGTCTCAATTCATACTTTCCCAGCGCTAAACGTGAAACGCGTTGCATTTTTCTTTTAACTTGGGAGCTGAACAATATGTTCAAGAAAAACATCGCCCTGCTGGGTGCTGCTGTCACGATGGCTTTCTCATCGGTTACTTTTGCTGATGTGGACGCCAACCTGCCTGACTACGAAAAAGTCAGCGGTATTTCAGGTAGTTTGTCGAGCGTTGGTTCTGACACGCTGGCCAACCTGATGACATTGTGGGCAGAAGAGTTCAAACGCGAATATCCAAACGTCAGCATTCAGATTCAGGCTGCCGGTTCTTCAACTGCACCGCCTGCCCTGACTGAAGGGACTTCTAATTTCGGTCCGATGAGCCGCCAGATGAAAGACAAAGAGCTGGCTGCCTTTGAAGAAAAATACGGTTATAAACCGACAGCAATTCCTGTCGCCATCGACGCTTTGGCTGTCTATGTTCACAAAGATAACCCCATCGAAGGTCTGACGATTCCACAGGTTGATGCGATTTTCTCTGCGACCCGTAAATGCGGTTACTCGGAAGATGTCACCAACTGGGGTCAGCTGGGTGTAGACAACCTGGGTGATATTCAACTCTATGGTCGTAACTCAGTGTCCGGTACTTACGGTTACTTTAAAGATAATGCGCTGTGTAAGGGTGACTTTAAAAACAGTGTTAACGAACAGCCTGGTTCCGCTTCTGTGGTTCAGGGCGTGACCAAGTCTCTCAACGGTATCGGTTACTCAGGTATCGGCTACAAAACCTCTGGTGTAAAAGCGGTTCCGCTGGCGAAAGAAGAAGGTAAGCCTTTCATTGAAGCCACACCGGAAAATGCGGCCAGTGGTGAGTTCCCGATGGCCCGTTTCCTGTGGGTTTATGTCAACAACGCCCCTAACAAGCCGATGTCTCCGATTGACCGTGAATTCATCAAAATGATCCTGTCTAAAGTCGGCCAGCAAGTGGTTGTAAAAGATGGCTATGTGCCTCTGCCAGCCAGCGTTGCTGAAAAGGCCATGGAAAAAATTCAATAAGCTTTTATTGAAATGACAGACAAAACGCCCCGTGCCGCTATGAGTACGGGGCGTTTTTGCTGTTAAAACAACCCTGAACCGGTTGCTGCAGCCGGTTGAGGATTGTTTCGAATCACACAATACGGGTAATGCTCGATGCAAGAACAAACAGTTGATGAAAAAACCGTGCTGCCGGCACCGGACTCCCCCGTTGCCAGACGCCGTCGTGCCTGGCGCGAAGTCAAGGATAAAGTTGCCAAATACGGCGTCGGCTTTGGTGGTATTTCAGTCATTCTCGCTATTGTGCTGATTTTCTTTTATCTGCTGTACGTCGTGCTGCCTTTGTTTCAGGGTGCCAGCCTGGAAACCCGTACCCTTTACCAGACTGAGCAGACCAACAGTCATTTTCTGACCCTGAATGAATACAATGACGTCGCCCTGTCGGTGAATGACAATGGCACAGCCCGTTTCTTTGAAGCTGAGAACGGTAACACCATGCTCAAGGTGGATCTGCCGGTCAATCCGGAAGCCATCACCACCAGTGCGGCCGGTGCCGCTGTCACCGGCGTATTCGCTTACGGCATGGCAGATGGTACTGCGATGGTGTTTAATCAGGCTTACAAAATCACTTACCCCACTGGCACTCAGCGCAAAATTATCCCGCGTATTGAATACCCGCTGGGTGAAGAAGTGGTTGTGGTTGATCCTGAACGCCAGCCACTGGAACTGCTCAGCGTGCAAAGCTACGACGACAAGACCACTTTTGCAGCAGTCACGTCTGATCAGCGTGTGGTGCTGAAATCTGTTATCCGCGAAGCGAGCTTCCTGGACCCGTCAGAATTCACGCTGGAAGAGGAGTCAGCCTCGATTAGCCTGACAGGAGCCAGCAGGATCACCCATCTGCAACTTGATATCGATCAGCGCGAACTCTATTTCGTTGATGATAAAGGCTTTATTTATTTCTATGATGTGCAGAACATAGAGAGCCCGCGACTGGTACAAAAAGTGAAAGCGGTGCCGACCGGTGTCAGTGTGACTTCACTGGAGTTTCTGACCGGCGGTATTTCGGTGCTGGTAGGGCGCAGCGATGGCCAGGTTGATCAGTGGTTCCCGGTCCGTGATAAGGACAATAATTACTATCTGCACAATGTTCGAAGCTTCAACGATCAGGATGCAGCTATTGTCTCGATCGTGGTAGAGCAGGCGCGTAAAGGCTTCCTGGCATTGGACAGCACCGGCAAGATCGGTGTTTATCACACTACGGCAGAACGAACCCTGCTGGTGGAACCACAACTTGAATCGGCTGATGCCGTGATGGCCCTGTCTCCGCGTGCCAATGGTCTTATCAGTCTGAATGCAGACGGCCAGGCCAAACTGATTCACATTGACAACGAACACCCGGATATTTCCTGGCACTCGCTGTGGGAGAAGGTCTGGTACGAGAGTCGCAGTGAACCGGAACATATCTGGCAGTCGTCTTCTGCCAGTAGTGATTTTGAGCCCAAATTCAGTCTGACACCGCTCACTTTCGGTACTATCAAGGCCGCCTTTTACGCGATGCTGGTGGCAGTGCCACTGGCGATCATGGGCGCGATTTTTACTGCTTATTTCATGTCACCGAAGATGCGTTCGCTGGTGAAGCCGACCATCGAAATCATGGAAGCTCTGCCTACCGTTATTCTGGGTTTCCTGGCCGGTTTGTGGCTGGCGCCCATAGTCGAAGACAATCTGCCCGGTGTGTTCACTATATTGTTCATGCTGCCGCTGATGATTATTCTCACCGCCTGGGCCTGGACCAGGCTGCCCAGGCGCTGGCGTGAGGCGATTCCGGACGGATGGGAGGCGGCGATCCTGATTCCTGTCGTGCTGCTTGTCGGTTATCTGTCAATGTCGTTCAGCTCTACCCTCGAACTCTGGTTGTTTGACGGTAATATGCCCCAGTTTCTGAATAGCATCGGCATAGATTTCGACCAGCGTAACTCACTGGTGGTGGGCCTGGTGATGGGTTTTGCGGTCATACCGACCATTTTCTCGATTACCGAAGATGCCATCTTCGGCGTACCAAAACATCTCACTATTGGCTCACTGGCTCTCGGCGCCACCCCCTGGCAGACCATGATTCGTGTGGTGCTTCTGACTGCCAGTCCGGGGATTTTCTCAGCAGTCATGATTGGTCTGGGACGTGCCGTCGGTGAAACGATGATCGTGCTGATGGCGACCGGTAACACACCGATTATGGACTTCAATATTTTCGAAGGTTTCCGTGCATTGTCAGCCAATATCGCGGTGGAAATGCCGGAAGCGGAAGTTCACAGCTCGCATTACCGGGTACTGTTCCTGGCTGCACTGGTATTGTTCATGGCCACATTTGTACTGAACACAGCGGCGGAAGTGGTTCGCCAACGTTTACGTAAGAAATACAGCACCCTGTAATGGATAAAACAATGTCTCAGCATTCTTCAATCAAAACCTGGTTCAACAGTGGTAAGCCCTGGGTCTGGCTCAATGCCGGTGCCGTCAGTATCAGCCTGGTCATGGTGGTGGGTCTGTTGCTGCTTATTGCGGTGCGTGGTCTGAGCCACTTCTGGCCTGCCGATATTATGGAACTGAGCTATCAGGAGCCGGGCCAGCCGGCGGAAGTCCTGATTGGTGAAAAGGTGGACCATGAATCGGTCCCGGCAGCACGTCTGGCCCTGTCCGGTGTGCAATTACCTGAAGGGCAGGAGTTTGCCCAGCGCACCTTGCTTAAAGTCGGAAACCGTGATTATTTCGGTCTGGATTTCCGCTGGATTAATGATCCGTGGATTACTGATATCCGTTATCCCGAAGGCATTATGGCGATTGAGCGTCGCGAGTGGGGTAATTTCTACGGCTACCTCGTGAGCGTGAAACAGGAAGGCCAGGTTGTGGCCAGCGGTGAAGGCGCCTATCAGGAATTTGAACAGCGTCTGGCGCGAAGTAATGAACTGATGCGTCAGATCAAAACCCTGGAAAAGGATGAAATCGGCAAGATCAATCACAGTCTGGAAGAGATCCGGCTGGAAAAACGCCGCCTGCAAATGGACGACGTGCCTGAGGGCACACTGCCTTATCAGGAACTGGAAGAGCAGAAACAACAGCTCAATGATCGCTATGCCAAGCTGCGTGAAGAACTCAGTGGTCTTTACCAGGCGCTGAACCGTGATCAGATCATGGTGCGGATGTCAGATGGCCGTGAAGTCGAGATCCCGCTGGCCAAGGTGGTGCAGGTATACAAACCCAACGGCATGGGCATCAGCGAGAAACTCGGTCAGTATTTCCACCATGTCTGGGAGTTTGTCTCCGGCGAGCCCCGTGAAGCGAATACCGAAGGCGGTATTTTTCCGGCGATTTTCGGTACTGTGATGATGGTGATGATTATGTCGGTGCTGGTCACCCCGTTCGGCGTCATTGCCGCAGTCTATCTGAAAGAGTACGCCAAGCAGGGACCGGTTGTGCGTCTGATCCGAATTGCGGTGAATAATCTGGCCGGGGTGCCATCGATTGTATATGGCGTGTTCGGTCTGGGCTTTTTTGTCTACTTCATTGGCGGCAGCATCGACGAAATCTTTTTCCAGGCGAAACTACCCTCGCCGACCTTCGGCTCCCCGGGCCTGTTGTGGGCCTCCTTAACACTGGCAATCCTGACCGTGCCGGTGGTGATCGTGGCGACAGAAGAAGGACTCTCAAGGATACCGCGTGCAATCCGTGAGGGTAGTCTGGCACTGGGGGCGACTAAGGCGGAGACTTTGTGGCGTACAGTTTTGCCGATGGCGGCACCAGCGATGATGACCGGCCTGATTCTGGCCGTCGCCCGTGCTGCCGGTGAAGTGGCCCCGTTGATGATGGTCGGTGTGGTGAAACTGGCACCGGCACTGGCGGTCGATAATATTGCCCCTTACCTGCATCTGGACCGGCAGTTTATGCATCTGGGCTTTCATATCTACGATGTGGGGTTCCAGAGCCCGAATGTGGAAGCCGCACGACCACTGGTTTACGCCACTGCGTTCCTGCTGGTCCTGATTATTATTGTGTTGAACCTGGCAGCGATTGGTATTCGTAATCGTCTGCGCGAAACCTATAAAGCAACTGAGAGTTAACCCATGCAAGCAGTCAACGAGCAAAAAAACGTGGCCCGTGGCATTGATATCGAATCCATGCAGCGGGGACCACGCGTCAACCTGGCAGATGAAACCACCTGTCTGGAAGTGAAAGACTTCAATCTTTTCTACGGCAACAAACAGGCGCTGCATGGCATCAATATGCAGATCCCGAAAAACCGTGTCACGGCCTTTATCGGCCCCAGTGGTTGTGGTAAATCGACACTGCTGCGCTGTTTCAACCGGATGAATGACCTGATTGATTCGGTCAAAATGGAAGGACAGCTGATCCTTGATGAGATGGAAATCAACTCGCCGTCCGTCAACGTCGCCGATCTGCGGCGTCAGGTGGGGATGGTGTTTCAGAAGCCAAATCCCTTTCCCAAATCGATTTATGAAAATGTGGCTTATGGTCTGCGTCTGCAGGGCGTGAATGATCGCGCCACACTGGATAAAGTGGTGGAACAGTCACTGAAAGGGGCTGCCCTGTGGGATGAGGTCAAGGATCGACTGCATGAGTCAGCCATGGGTATGTCCGGCGGTCAGCAGCAGCGTCTGGTGATTGCCCGTGCCATTGCGATTGAACCGGAAGTCTTGTTACTGGACGAACCGGCTTCGGCGCTGGATCCCTTGTCAACGCTGAAAATCGAAGAGTTGATCTACGAACTCAAGGAAAAATACACCATCGTTATCGTCACCCATAATATGCAGCAGGCGGCGCGGGTATCGGATTACACCGCCTTTCTCTACATGGGCGAATTGATTGAGTTCGGCGCGACTGATGAGTTGTTTACCAACCCGTCCAAGAAACAGACAGAAGACTATATTACCGGTCGTTACGGTTAATGCCGGTACCAAGGAGACATGAAGATGGTAAGCAATAATTCCCAACATATTTCACAGCAGTTCGAGAATGAACTGCAGGATATCCGCTCACGCGTACTGGCGATGGGTGGACTGGTGGAGCAGCAGGTAGCCAATGCGATGGAAGCGCTGGTGACAGCGGATTCGGAAATGGCGCGTGAAGTCATCAGTTTTGATGAACAGGTGAATGAGATGGAGATCGCTATTGATGAAGAATGCATCCAGATCATCGCCCTGCGTCAGCCCACGGCCAGTGATTTACGACTGGTGACCGGTATCGAGAAAACCATTACTGATCTGGAACGCATCGGTGATGAATCGGTCCGCATTGCGCGGATGGCGATCAACCTGTCGGAAAAGGACCGCCCCAAGCGTAATTACCGTGAACTGCAAAGTCTCGGTAACCATGTTCGTGGCATGCTGCGCGATGCGCTCGATGCTTTCGCCCGCTTTGATGTGGAAATGGCACTGCGGGTGGCCAAGGAGGATCGCGAAGTCGATGCTGAATATGAAGGTATTCTGCGTCAGTTGATGACTTACATGATGGAAGACACCCGCCAGGTTAGCCGCGTGGTGGATATGATGTGGTCAGCGCGTTCTTTGGAGCGGATCGGCGATCATGCGCACAACGTCTGTGAACATATCATTTACCTGGTCGAAGGTAAGGATGTTCGTCACCTCAGCATCGAGAAGGCGGAAAAAGTCGTGAAAGGCGAGCCCATCGACTGATGAGCCGGCGTTAGTTTCTCTCTGCTTGCCTGGCCCGTATTATCTGATACGGGCTTTTTTTTGTCGGGTGATTGTTTAACGCTACGGTGCTGGGGCAGAATAAGCAGAACCATGACAGACGAATCCACACCTCAGCCGACTTCTCACGACGTACTCGCCGCTATCGATCTCGGCTCTAACAGCTTTCATATGATTATTGCGCGCCTGCGTGATGGTCACTTTCAGGTTGTCGATCGTTTGCGCGAAATGGTGCAACTGCGTGCTGGCCTGGATAATGATAATTACCTGTCGCTGGAAGCCCAGGAGCGGGCGCTGGCCTGCCTCGAACGTTTCGGTGAACGCATCCGTCATTTGCCATTCGGTGATGTGCGGGTGGTCGGTACCAACACGCTTCGCATTGCGCACAATTCCCGCCGCTTTCTACGTCAGGCACGACTGGCGTTGGGTCACCCGATTGAAATCGTCACCGGTGAAGAGGAAGCCCGGCTGATTTATCTGGGCGTCGCCCATGCACTGGCGTTTGATAACAGTCGCCGGCTGGTGATGGATATCGGTGGTGGCAGCACCGAGTTTATTATCGGCGAAGGCTTTCAGGGACGGATGCGCGAAAGTCTGGAAATGGGCTGTGTCAGTTTTTCCCAGAAATATTTTGCTGACGGTCTGACACCGGCCAGTTCTATGCAGCGGGCGATGCTGGCCGCAGCCAGACAAATCCGCACCATCCAGCGGCCTTATCGCCAGGCAGGCTGGAGTGAAGCTATCGGTGCTTCGGGTACCATCCGCTGCGTTGCCAATATCTGCAAAGAACAGGGCTGGGCTGATGATGGCGTCATCACCAATGAAGCACTGCAGAAAATGGTGCAGCATCTGATTGATGCCGGCAGTGTCGATGCTGCCGGTCTGCAGGGCCTGAGTGAAGAGCGCAGTAAGGTGATTACCGGCGGTCTGTGTATTCTGGCCGCGGCCTTTGACCGGCTGGGCATAGAAAAAATGACCGTCTCCGATGGCGCACTGCGGGAAGGTTTGCTCTATGACCTGCTGGGCCGGATTCAGCATGATGATGAACGTGACCGTACCGTGGACGCACTGGCCCGACGCTATGATATCGATGAAGCGCATGCTGAACGCGTCAGCGTGATGGCAACTCAGCTGTTTGAGCAGGTGGCACGAGACTGGAAGCTGGACTACGATGAACTGCTGCACCGGCTACAGTGGGCGTCCAAGTTGCATGAAGTGGGGCTGGCGATATCACATCACCAGTTTCATAAGCACTCCGCCTATCTGGTTGGGCATTCGGATCTGCCCGGGTTTTCACGGGAAGAGCAGCAGGTGTTGTCAGTGATGGTCCGCGGCCAGCGACGTTCTTTCCCTAAGAAACATATCAAAAAATTGCCGGATGAATTACAGCTCAGTACGGAGCGGCTGACCGTATTGCTCAGGTTGGCGATGGTATTCAACCGTGGTCGTAGCGAACGCGCCGATACCTATCTGAAATTACGGATAGAAGGCAAAAAGCTGCTGCTCACGCTACCGCAGGACTGGCTCAAGGAGCATCCGTTGACCGAAGCCGATCTGGATCATGAGGCGGAGCACCTGAAGAAAATTGATCTTAAACTGGTGGTAATCGCCTAGCCAGAACTCCGCCACTGTTCAGCAGTCACACTGGCATAGTGGAGGCTTACCATGAAGTACTTGATTCTGACCCTGTTTTTGCTGCTGGGACACGCTGTCCAGGCGCAGACCACGGCCATTGAAATACGCCACAGCAACGGTGACTTATTGACTATTCAGCGTCTTGCTGATGGTGAGGTGTGGGGCTCTTTGTTTCTCAGTGACCGGATGACGGCCAGTTTTGCCAGTCATGAGCTGATTGTGCTGCAGGTTGACGCCCATCAACCCATCAAACTGGAGCAAGGCTTCCGCTCCTGCGGTGCACCGGCCCCCAAGCCACAGCAGGTGGTGTATCAGTTTGAACAGTCAGAATCGGAATGGGCGCTGAGTGGCAGCGAGGCGACCCGGCCTGATGTGCTGAAACTGCTGGGCTGGGATCGCGATCAATACCAGACTTTACACGCCGATCGTCGTCCTGAAGTGGTCGATTTCCCCCTCGATCCGGGGGAAAGCCTGAGTCAGCAGTTGCCCAGCGCTGGTCAGATCAGTTTCCGTTATGTCACTGATACCGGTGAGCTGCGCGAGTCAGTATTTCAACTCGCGCCGCACCAGCATATTCTTGAAGCACTGGTACCCTGATTACCAGTTCAAGTTGAGGCCGACATAGACACTGCGGCCCAGTCCCGGTAAGCGTTCACCCACCGCAATATCCTCATTACCACTGACCCGGTTATAGCCGCCAAGATGATTGCGGTATTTGCGATCCAGCAGGTTATTGATACCGCCCTGCACCTGCAGTGACTGACTGAGCTGGTATTCACCGGTCAGGTTGTAAATGGCATAGCCCGAGGTTTTTTCTTCTTCGTTCACTGAAGAAACCTGGTTCTGCTGAGCGACAGTCACAGCTTCAATACCGACCCGCCAGTCAGGCTCGATATAGCTCAGCTGAGTCCGTGCGGTCAGCGGTGCGATGCGGTACAGATTGTCATCGGTATCACGACGCTTGCCACGCACGTAACTGACCGTACCATCCAGCTGCCATTGTTCGGTCAATGCCCACAGCCAGTTGGCATCAAAACCATAAAGTTTTGCGTCGACATTACTGAACACTAATGAGTCCATAGGCCCTCCGGCAACACCCTGAATGTAATCATTCACATGGTGATAGAACATGCGCGGTGAAACAGCAAACCGGGGGCTATGCCAGTCCAGGCCGACTTCAAACTGATAGGCGGTTTCCGGATCGAGATTAATATCACCGATGTAGTTTTTGCCATCAGCCAGACCGGAAGTCGCCTGCAAGGGTAACCATAAATAACGCTCCTGATAGCTTGGTGCCCGTTCTTTGCGTGCAAAACCCAGCTCCAGGTCGAGAGACGAGTTCAGGCTGCGGGTAACGGTCATGGCGACATCCGCCAGGGTGTCATCCTGGCTGCGATCGCTGCTGTTGAAATTACTTGCGAGTGTCGCTGGCATACCACCCATGTTGGTGCCAACGTCACCGGCATCGGTTCTGACATGAGTCAGTCGCAGACCGGACTGCATCTGCCAATCCTCGCTGATGGCACCCGTCCATTCAGCAAAGGCGCTCAGGCGGTCGCGTTCAACCTCATTGAAGTTACGCACAAAAAACATCGCATTAGTGGGATCAGAAATGTCGGCATTATGTTCAGCGCTGTCAGCAGCAAAGCCGAACTGCCAGCCAGCCTGGCGATAGCCAAGTTCAATGCCTTTTGCCAGCACATCGGTATCGTTCTGGCGGAACATCATATTGCGCGGCCGCAGACTGAAATTGTCCATCCGGTGATAGACATCCTGGTAGTTAAGCCGTGCGCTAATTTCGCCGCCATTAGTGAGCTGTTGGCGGATACCACTGCTAAAGGTTTCGCCGCGAATGGCCATAATATCCATCGGCAGGGCCGGGGTGCCGGTCTCACCGGTATTGAGGTGATTAAGATCAAAATCCAGCTCGGTATTGCCCTGGCGAAAGCCGTAGGCCAGTCCCAGTGTGTCGCGCTCCGCCTCGGTAGGGGTAATATCGCCGCCATCAAATGCCTGATCATGGGCACGGTCAATACTGCCTGACAGCTGCAGACGATGATTCTGATTAGCCAGACTGCTGATAACCCCCAGTGAGCGGGTATCGCCATTCGTCGCGTAGAGGCTATTCAGACTGCCATGCAGTTCGATTTCTTCGCTATTACCGTATTCAGCTTGTTTTGATTCGGCTTTGACCGTGCCGCCAATGGTTTCGATGCCACTACTGACCGGCGCAATCCCGCGATAAACCGAAATGTTGTCAACCAGCGTGGCGGGCAGATAACCCAGTGGGCTGTCCATGCGGTTGGGGCCGGCTGCGCTCAGTGACATCCCATCCACCAAAACATTGACCCTGTCGGCATACATGCCCCGATACTGGACAAGACTGGTCAGCGGTCCGTTTTGATTGATATTGGCGCCCGGCAGCTTTTTGAATAATTCGCCACTATCGGCTGCGCTCAGATTGCTTTGCGGCAGGGCGTAGGGCACACGTTCACCGGCGCTGGTGGTGACCGACATATCCGGTAATGCCACATGTTCAGCATTGGCGACAGCCGGTAGCAGGGCGGTGCTGATCAACAGGCTCAGGGGTAAAATTTTACTGACTAACATGAGTCTCTCCGTTTTTGTTTCGGCACATGTTATGAAGAATAGGCTGACAAAATCTGCGGGATTTGCGGATAGGGTGTGTGATATCACACAATCACGCTTTTTTTGTGCGTGTTAATCTTGCCCATATTTGTTTGAAGCCGGATTCACGATGGACGCCATTATCAGTTCCTATATCACCGCTTTTCTGCTGGGACTTTTCAGCACGGTTCACTGTATTGCTATGTGCGGATCGGTGATTGGTGCCCTGACTTTGAGCCTGCCGGCCGAGGTCCGTGAGAGCCAGCGCCGCATGTTGCCGTTTGTGTTCAACTACAACATCGGGCGTATTCTCAGTTATGGGCTTGCCGGTGTCATGGTCGGCTTACTCAGCTCCCCGCTGACTCAGCTGAATGCGCATTGGGTTTTACGCATACTGTCCGTGCTGGTGATGATTTCAATGGGCCTGTATCTCGCCGGCTGGTTTCCCAAGTTCGCCCGCGCCGAAAAAATCGGTGCGCCGGTCTGGCGTCTGCTGCAGCCGATAGGCCAGAAACTGCTGCCGGTGCGTTCATTTTCACAGGCCTTTCTGCTGGGCATGGTCTGGGGCTGGTTGCCTTGCGGGCTGGTTTACGCGGCACTGGCGGTGGCCGCCACCGCCGGGGATCCGGTCAAAGGCGGTCTGGTGATGCTGGCCTTCGGCGCCGGCACCTTGCCGGCCGTGATGGGCGCCGGTTTGTTTACCGGCATGCTGGCTTCCTTGGCCCGGTCCAAACAATTGCGGCAAGTGGCCGGCATCTTGATTATTCTGATGGCATTGGCGACATTATTCTGGCCGCTGGAAGCGGCGCATCAGCATGATTCGTCAGCCACGGCGCATGCGCATCATTCAGCATCCAATAATCATGCGCCAGTCAGTGAACTGGCAAAGGATGAATAAAGCATGAACCAGATCAGGCTCCCGCAGATATTGGGACAGTCCCCGGATATCACCCACATCCTGCGGACTTTGCCGATGATTGCCCTGAGTGATGCCAGCGTGTTGATTAGTGGTGAGACTGGCACCGGTAAGGAACTGATTGCACTCACCCTGCATGAGCAAAGTCGTCGTCGTGACCAGGATCTGGTCACCATTAATTGCGCGGCGCTGCCGACAGAAGAAGTCGAAATTGATTTGTTCGGCCGCTGCGATGCCGAAGGCCAGGTCACTTTTCGTGGCCGCCTGCTCGCAGCGGAAGGCTCAACCGTGTTTCTTGATGAAGTGGATGCATTGCCACTGACTGTGCAGGCCAAAGTGCTGCGTTTTCTGGAAGCCGGCGAATGCCAGTTGCAGGGCAGTCATCGTCTTCATGTCGCAGATGTCCGGATTGTGGCGGCGACCAGTGCCGATTTGCCGGCCGAAGTGAAAGCCGGGCGCTTCCGTGCTGATCTCTATTACCGTCTGCAGGTGGTGCCGATTGATCTGCCCCCACTGCGGGCCCGGGCGGAAGATATCGCTTTATTGCTTAAACATTATTTGCGCGAGTTCGCCGGCAATAACGGTCCGGTAAGGCTGAGCCGTGAGGCAGAGCAATGCCTGCAAAGCTACACCTGGCCGGGCAATATCCGCGAACTGGAAAACTTTTGCCAGCGTTTGACCCTGCTCAATGCCGGGCAGTTAATCCAGCTGGAGCAACTGCCCCCGGAAATGCGGGGAGAGCTTGCCACGCCGGCACAGCAGTTCAAACTGCCCCCCAGTGGTATTGATCTGGCCCAGGTAGAACTGGATCTGATAGAGCAGGCGCTGGAGATGGCGTCAGGTAACCGCTCCAAGGCGGCACGCTTGTTAGGCATCAGTCGCGATACGCTGCTCTACCGGATGCAGAAATATAATCTCTCATCCTGATGCTTGTTTGCTGGCAGTGCTAATGCCAAAATCGTCCTAAATCAGAGCTTATTGAGGAAGTCGCGTGAAACAGTATCTGGCGCTGTGCCAACGGATTATTGATGAAGGTGAATGGGTAGAAAACAAGCGCACCGGGAAACGCTGCCTGACGGTTATCAACGCCGATCTGGAATACGATGTCGCCAATAATCAGTTTCCCCTGATCACCACCCGCAAAAGCTACTGGAAAGCAGCGATTGCCGAGATGCTGGGTTATTTACGTGGTTATGATAATGCGGCGGATTTTCGCGCTATCGGCTGTCGTACCTGGGATGCCAATTCTAATGATAATCCTGACTGGCTCAATAATCCTCACCGTAAAGGGGAGGATGATATGGGGCGGGTTTACGGTGTGCAGGGCCGCCGCTGGCAGAAGCCGGATGGCACAACGCTGGATCAGCTAAAGAAAATCGCCGACCATTTGAAGCAGGGCATTGATGATCGTGGCGAGATCCTGACTTTCTATAACCCCGGCGAATTCGAGCTGGGCTGTCTGCGCCCCTGTATGCATACCCATACCTTTTCGGTGCTGGGCGATGTTTTGTATCTGACTTCTTATCAGCGTTCCTGTGATGTCCCATTGGGGCTCAACTTCAATCAGGTGCAGGTGTTCTTTCTGCTCAAAATCATGGCACAAATCAGCGGCCTGAAACCGGGGCGAGCCTATCACAAGATTGTGAATGCCCATATTTACGAAGATCAGCTGGAACTGATGCGCGATGTGCAGCTCAAACGCGATCCTTTCCCTTCACCCAGGCTGCATATCAACCCGGACATCAAAACGCTGGAGGATCTGGAAAGCTGGGTGACACTGGCTGACTTCGAAGTCGAGGGTTATCAATACCATCCGCCGATAGCCTATCCTTTCTCTGTCTGATCAGCTGAAACTTCAAAAGCAAAGGAGTGAATAATGTCACGTCCGCTTTATATCGTCTGGCAGGAGTCATTTACGCAGGGCGAACCCATCATTGATGAACAGCATCATGGGGTTCTGTCTACCATCAATACGCTGCACTACTTTATCCAGCAGGGTTATGAACTGAGAGAGTTATTACCCACCATTAAGATTTTGATAAGTTTTTTAGTGTTTCATTACAAAACAGAGGAAGGCATCCTGCGCTCAACGGAATATCCGGACATTGAGTCTTACGATAGCGAAATGAACAGGGTTATAGACGAGTTTAAAGCGGTTTGTGAAAAGGCGAGGACAGAAAAGAGCCCAGAGCTGGTGCTTGCTTATCTGAAGAACTGGTGGCACAAGCACTTAAAATCTCATCAGGACATTACGCCGTTTTTACATAATTGGAGTGGAGAATATTGCCGTGTTGATAAATAGATACTGGAATTTTCAATGACAAACGAACAGGAAACACTCATTTCGCACCGGGTCTGGGATCGCAGTGTCCGATGGTTTCACTGGATTAATGTACTGACAGTACTGACTTTAATAGCGATTGGTCTGGTGATTATGAACAGTAAAGCACTGGGAATCACTGACGAGGGCAAGATCCTGCTCAAAACCTGGCATGTTTATGTGGGCTATGTGTTTGTACTGAATCTTGCCTGGCGTATTGTGTGGGGATTTATTGGCAATCGATACAGCCGCTGGCGGGCTGTTCTGCCTATCGGCGCAGACTACAGGCGGCAATGCCGTGCCTTTGTAGACGGGATTAAAAGTGGCAAACCGGCCGGATTTATGGGGCATAATCCGCTGGGCCGCTGGATGGTGACTGTGCTGCTGAGCATGCTGACAGTCCAGGCCGTGACCGGACTGGTACTGGCGGGTACTGACGTATATAAACCACCGTTCGGCGCTTATTTCAAATCCTGGGTGGCCGAGAGTCCGGCGACAGAAGCACAGGTCCAGCCGTATTCCGATGTTGGTGTTAATGAGGCGGCTTATAAGGAGATGCGGGATTTCCGTTCACCATTCAAAGAAGTGCACGAGTACAGTTTCTTTGTGCTGGCTGGCCTGATTATCCTGCATCTGCTTGGCGTCATCATTGCTGAATGTCGTGAACGTAACGGGCTCATTTCGGCGATGTTCACCGGCCGTAAGGTGTTCAAGGATAAACCGCTGGATCAGGACGACTAATTAGAGCTGTCCCTGCTGGGCCAGCGAGGTCGTGTCCGCGTCGCCGACGATAATGTGATCCAGTACGCGGATATCGACCAGTTGTAATGCCGACTGAATCCGTTTGGTTATCTGTATATCGGCCTGACTGGGTTCGGCCACACTGGATGGATGATTATGGGCCAGAATCACCGCCGCCGCATTGTGATGCAAAGCCTGTTTGACCACTTCCCTTGGATAGACGCTGGCACCGTCAATGGTGCCGCGGAATAACTCCTCAAAGTGCAGCAGCCGGTGCTGGTTATCAAGATAGAGGCAGGCAAACACTTCAAACGGGTAGGGTCGCAGACGCTGTTTTAAATATCGCTGGGTGGTCTCACAGTCGTTAAAGGCATCGCCGCGGATCAGCGTTGATTCCAGATGGCGGCGGCCCATTTCCAGCACTGCCTGCAGTTGTACAAATTTTGCTTCGCCGAGACCATGACCCCGACAGAACGTCAGTTGATCGGCTTCCAGTAATGCCCGCAGACTGCCGAACTGTGACAGTAGTTGTCTGGCCAGATCGACAGCGGATAAACCGCTGACGCCGGTGCGCAGAAAGATCGCCAGTAGCTCCGCATCCGACAGACTGGTCGCGCCGGTTTTCAGCAGCTTCTCACGGGGGCGATCATCGGCAGGCCAATCCTTGATTGCCATGATTCACTTCCTTGTCATTCAACTGCTTAACACTATATTTGCTGTTGTTAGTAAAAACAAACACTTGTCTATACTAAACAGCTGAAAAATAGTATCCTGTGCGCCCTTTGACTGTAAGCGATTTTATGGCTGGCAAACTTTATATCCGAACCTTTGGCTGTCAGATGAACGAGTATGACTCGAACAAGATGGCGGAGGTGCTCGCGGAGTCGCATCAACTGGAACCGACCGACATCGCCGAAGAGGCTGATGTGTTGCTGCTCAACACCTGTTCGATCCGCGAAAAAGCGCAGGAAAAAGTGTTCCATCAGCTGGGCCGCTGGAAGCGCTGGAAAGACAAAAAACCTAATCTCGTGATTGGTGTCGGCGGCTGCGTCGCCAGCCAGGAAGGCGAGGCGATACGTCAGCGTGCGCCTTATGTCGATCTGATCTTCGGCCCGCAAACGCTGCACCGCCTGCCGGCGATGCTGGAAGAAGTCAAAATCAGCCGTAAGCCCAGCATTGATATCTCTTTCCCCGAAATCGAGAAGTTCGATAACCTGCCAGCGCCGCGTGCCGATGGCCCCACCGCGTTTGTGTCGGTGATGGAAGGTTGCAGCAAATACTGCACCTTCTGCGTGGTGCCCTATACCCGGGGTGAGGAAGTCAGTCGTCCGGTGGGACCAATCCTGAGGGAAATCCGCCAACTGGCGGCGCAGGGTGTGCGTGAAGTTAATTTGCTGGGTCAGAATGTGAATGCCTATCAGGGCATCATTGAAGGCGAGGAAACCGCTGATCTGGCACTGCTGATTCACTATGTTGCCGCGATTGAGGGTATTGAGCGGATCCGCTTTACCACTTCGCATCCGGTCGAGTTTTCCGACAGTTTGATTGAGGCTTTTGCCGAAGTGCCGGAACTGGTGAATCATCTGCATCTGCCGGTACAGTCGGGCAGCGATCGCATTCTGGCTATGATGAAGCGTGGCCATACCGCCAAAGAGTACCTGGAAAAAATTCAGCGGATTAAGGCCATTCGCCCAGACATCAGTATGTCGAGTGACTTTATTATCGGTTTTCCTAATGAAACCGAAGCAGACTTCCAGGCTACCATGGATTTGATCAACGACGTTGAGTTCGACCATTCCTTCAGCTTTATCTACAGTGCCCGTCCAGGCACCCCAGCCGCGGCATTCCATGACTCAGTGCCTGAGGATGTGAAAAAACAACGGCTGCAGATCATGCAGGACCGGCTGCGTGAACTGGAAGATATGCATGCCCGCTCGATGGTCGGCACCACCCAGAAAATTCTGGTTGAACGCGAGGCACACCGTGGTGGTGGCGATATGGCCGGCCGCACTGAAAACAACCGCGTGGTCAACTTTCCGGGCGATCCCTCCCTCATCGGACAATTCGTCGATGTCCGTATCAATGAGGCTCACAGCAACTCCTTGCGCGGTGAATTGCTAACTGATAGCGTGACAGCATAAGCATTTGGAATTCCATTGTGACCAACTCTACTCATACGCTCGATAGCGTCAGCTTCGAACTGAGTCCCGCCGATAATCCCCGTCTCGCCAACCTATGCGGCCATATGGATGAGCATATCAGAATGCTCGAGCGTGGCTTTGGTGTCGAGATTAATAATCGCGGGATCAAGTTTCAGGTTATCGGCCCGGCCGATGTCCTGCTGCTGGTGCAGACTGTTATTCATGATTTGTATGCCGACACAGCACAGCAGGTGCTGATGCCGGAACAGATTCACCTGGCCATTCGTAACAGCGGCGGCGAGGATACGACGCCTGACATGGCGCCGGATAAAGAGGTCGTGATCAAAACCAAGCGCGGCCTGATTAAGGCGCGCGGTGAGAATCAGCAGACCTATTTGCGCCGGATTATGACCCATGACATCAACTTCGGGGTTGGGCCGGCCGGTACCGGTAAAACCTATCTGGCAGTGGCCTGTGCGGTGGAAGCGTTAGAGCGTGACTTTGCCCGTCGTATCGTGCTGGTCAGGCCCGCGGTGGAAGCAGGGGAGCGACTGGGCTTCCTGCCCGGTGATCTGGCGCAGAAAGTCGATCCTTACTTACGTCCCCTATTTGATGCGCTCTATGAAATGCTGGGCTTTGAACGTGTCGCCAAGCTGATGGAACGCAATGTGATCGAAGTCGCGCCACTGGCCTATATGCGTGGCCGGACGCTGAATGAGTCCTTCATTATTCTCGATGAAGCGCAGAACACCACTATCGAGCAGATGAAAATGTTCCTGACGCGGATGGGCTATAACTCTACCGCTGTTATCACCGGTGATATCACCCAGATCGATTTACCCGGCAACCAGAAATCGGGTCTCAGGCATGCCATTGAGGTGCTGAAAGATGTCGACGGTATCGGCTTCACCTTCTTCCAGGCCAAGGACGTTGTGCGTCATCAGCTGGTACAGAAAATTATTATGGCCTACGATAAGGCGAATAAACCCTCATGACCGTCACGGTGGATTTCCAGCGCGTTTACCAAGGTAGTACACCACAGCCGGCACAGTTTCAGCGATGGGCCGAGGCCGCACTGGCGAATCTGGACGAAGATTGCGAACTCAGCATCCGCCTCGTTGATGAAGACGAAAGTGCAGATCTAAACAGCCAGTACCGCGGCAAACAGGGACCAACCAATGTACTGTCTTTTCCCTTTGAATCCCCGGTTGAACTGAGCCCCCGCTTGCTGGGCGATCTGGTGATTTGTGCGCCGGTGGTCGAGCGGGAAGCTGAGGAACAGACCAAAGTGGTCGCCGACCACTGGGCCCATATGGTGGTGCATGGCTGTCTGCACCTGCTGGGCTATGATCATATTGAAGATGATGAAGCTGAAGAAATGGAAGCTTTGGAAATAAACATTCTGCAGGCCATGAATATTGCCAATCCCTATCAATGGCTGGGAGAACAACACGCATGAGTGAAGGTCGACCGAGTAGTCAATCCTGGGTACGTAAATTAAGCAACCTGTTCCTGGAACCTCAGGATCAGGAACAACTGATCGAACTGATACGCTCTGCATCCGAGCGTCATATCCTCGACTCTGAAGCGTTGTCTATCGTCGAAGGCGCGCTTAGTGTTTCACAAATGCAGGCACGCGATATCATGATCCCGCGTTCGCAGGTGGTCATGGTCTCCCGTGATGCGCCAGCGGAAGAAACCCTCAAACTGGTCACCGAAACGGCACATTCACGCTTCCCGGTCATTGATGATGACCGTGACGATGTGATCGGCATTTTGCTGGCCAAAGACTTGCTGTCAGCGGTGGTCAGCAGCGGTGATTTCAAATTTGAACTGCGCGAGTTGCTGCGTCCGGCGGTATTTATCCCGGAAAGTAAACGCCTGAATGTGCTGCTGCGGGAATTCCGTGCCCGTCGTAATCATATGGCCATCGTGGTCGATGAATATGGTGGTGTCGCCGGTATTGTCACGATTGAGAATGTGCTCGAGCAAATCGTCGGTGAAATTGAAGATGAACATGACTTTGATGATGACACGCCGATCCTGCAGCGCAATGAGAACACCTATACCGTCAAGGCGCTGACACCGGTTGATGAGTTCAATGAGCACTTTAACTGTCAGTGGAGTGATGAAGATTTTGACACCATCGGCGGTTATGTCATGAATCAGTTCGGCCATCTGCCCCAGCGTGGAGAACAAATCACGATCGGTTCGTTCCTGTTCACGGTGCTGCGGGCCGATAACCGCCGGCTTTACCTGATGAAGATGGAAATCCTGCCACCTGAGCCAGAGTCCGAATCCGATAACGAATAAGACAGGGAGTGCCATAAGCATGCAGCGCTGGAAAGGTAATGGGTTGGCACTGCTGGCCGGTGCGTTGATGCCGCTGGCGTTTGCGCCGTTTTTTCTGTATCAGCTGGCTCTGGTCAGTCTGTTGTTGCTGTTTCTGACTTGGGGTGACACGACCGCTAAACAGGCGGCGCTGCGGGGCTGGCTGTTCGGTCTGGGCATGTTCGGTGTCGGCGTTTCCTGGATCTTTGTTGCTATTCATGTGTTCGGCCAGTCGGGTATGATCCTGGCAGGCTTGCTGACCTTCCTGTTTGTTGCTTTCCTCGCGTTCTATCTTGCGGTTCTGGGCTTTGTGCTTAAAAAGCTTAGCCCGGGAGCCTGGTCTGTTTCTGATTGTCTGCTCCTGCTGCCCGCCGGCTGGTTGGGCTTTGAACTGTTCAAAGGCTGGTTTTTAAGTGGTTTTCCCTGGCTGGAAGTCGGCGTCAGCCAGATTGAAGGTCCACTGGCTGGCTATGTACCTTTAATCGGCATCAGCGGTGCCTCATTATTACTGGCAATGACGGCCGGTGCTTTGCTTGTTGTGATCAAGCAACGCCGATGGTTGTGGCTGTTCCCGGTCATGGCTGTTTGGGCGGCAGGTCCTTTCCTGAACAAAATTGACTGGACTGATCCTGTGGGTGAGCCAATTGATACTGCCATTATTCAGGGCAATGTGCCGCAACAGATCAAATGGCAACCGGAGCAACTGGTGAATACGCTGGTGCTCTATCAGACCATGACCCAGCAGCACTGGGGTGCCGATCTGGTGGTCTGGCCGGAAAACGCGCTGCCGGCCTTTTATCATCAGTTGCAAGACTTTTATCTCAAGCCGCTGGGCGAGGAAGCACGCCAGTATCAAACCGATATTCTGCTGGGCCTGCCGGTCAGTGATGACGACAATATTCGCTATTACAACAGTATGATGTCGCTGGGCTCGGATGAAGCCTTTTATCACAAACGGCATCTGGTTCCTTTCGGTGATTATGTGCCGTTTGAGTGGCTGCGTGGTGTGATTGCCTTTTTTGACTTGCCGATGTCGGCATTTGTGCCCGGTCCTCAGCAACAGCCCTTACTGGAAGCGGCAGGACAGAAAGTCGGCGTATCGATTTGCTATGAAGATGTCTTCTCCAGCGAAGTCCTGCAGACCGTGCCGGAGGCCACCCTGCTGGTGAATGCGACCAATAATGCCTGGTACGGTGATTCTTTCGCGCCGCATCAGCATTTGCAGATTTCCCGCAGCCGTGCGTTGGAAACCGGCCGGCCACTGGTACGGGCGACCACCAATGGGATTTCCGCTTTTGTAAACTTCAAAGGGGAAATTCAGGCGCAAACCCCACAGTTTGAAAAGGCTGCGCTGACACAGGCCGTGCAGCCGAGACAGGGCGAAACACCCTACGTTACGCTGCAGCGTTGGCCAATCTGGCTGCTGTCGTTGTTGATGTTGTGTCTGTGGGCGTATTATCGTCACAAAAAATCCGACTAAAGCGAATCCATGCAATTTCTGACTATTCAGCGCATTCTCGGGATCCTGCTGTCTTTATTCAGCATGACCATGCTGCCTCCGGTGCTGGTTTCCTGGTATTTTGGTGACGGGGCCAGTCAGGCTTTCCTGTCAGCCTTTATCATGCTGCTGACCATCGGTTTATGCTTCTGGCTGCCGGCAAGACATCACCGCAAAGAACTCAAGATCCGTGACGGCTTTATCGTGGTCGTCATGTTCTGGATTGCGCTGGGCCTGTCAGGTTCATTGCCGTTCTTTTTGACCGAATATCCTCAAATGTCATTCACCGACGCGGTGTTTGAATCGATGTCAGGTCTGACCACGACCGGGGCCACGGTACTGACCGGCTTGGATACCTTGCCCAAGGCGGTTTTGTTCTATCGCCAGTTTCTGCAATGGTTGGGTGGCATGGGGATCGTGGTCCTGGCTGTCGCGATTCTGCCCCTGCTGGGCGTTGGTGGTATGCAGCTCTACCGCGCCGAAACACCGGGGCCGATGAAAGATGCCAAGCTGACCCCCCGGATCACCGAGACCGCCAAAGCGCTCTGGTATATCTATCTGTCGCTGACTATCGCCTGTGCGCTGGCTTTCCGTTGGGCCGGCATGAGTTGGTTTGATGCGGTGGGACACAGTTTCTCCACCGTCGCCATCGGTGGTTTCTCGACGCATGATGCCAGTATGGGATTTTTTAACAGCGCCACGATTGAAATGATTACAGTGGCTTTCATGCTGGTGTCCGGCATGAACTTTTCCCTGCATTTCCTCGCCTGGCGTCATCGCAGTATCAAGCATTACTGGAAAGACTCCGAGTTGCGTACCTATCTCGCCATTCTGGCCGTAATATCAGTCGTGACCTCAAGCTATCTGTATTTCAGCGAGACATTTGACGACTTATGGACCGCAGTGCATCAGGGGGTGTTTCAGACTGTGTCGATTGGCACCACGGCCGGCTTTACCACGACTGACTATTATCTCTGGCCCGGCTTCTTACCGATTCTGCTATTGATGGCGAGTTACATCGGCGGCTGCGCGTTTTCTACCGGCGGTGGTATCAAAGTGATACGTATTATGCTGTTGTTCAAGCAGGGCTATCGTGAGGTGCTGCGCCTGATTCATCCCAATGCGGTGTTCGCCATCAAGGTCAATGGCAAAGCCCTGCCGGCCAAGGTGGTCGGCGCGGTGTGGGGCTTCTTTGCGATGTATGTGTTCTGCTTCAGTATCATGCATCTGTTTCTGATGTCGACCGGGCTGGATGTGGTGACTTCCTTCTCGGCGGTGACCGCCTGTCTGAATAATCTGGGGCCAGGCCTCGGCGATGTCGGCGCCAACTTCGGCGATATCAATGCACCGTCGAAATGGGTGTTATGCATAGCGATGCTGCTGGGACGGCTGGAAATCTTTACCTTGCTGGTGGTATTGACACCGGCATTCTGGCGACGTTAATGACGCTGGAGCAGCAAAAATGGGATCGCATTTACCGCGACCGCGGAGCAGACGCATCTCAAGCAGCCGAGGTGCTCAAACATAACCGTCACTTGCTGCCACAATCCGGTATGTCGATGGATTTGGCTTGCGGCCTGGGGGCAAACAGTTTGCTATTGGCTGAGTCTGGCTTGCATGTGCGGTGTTGGGATATTTCGCCGGTGGCGATCGACCAGCTCTCCAGACTGGCTGCTGAGCAAGGACTGCCCATCAGCGCTGAAGTGGTTGATGTCGAACAGCAGCCGCCTCCGGCGCAGAGCCTTGATGTTCTGGTTGTTACGTATTTTCTCAGCAGAGCACTGGTACCGGCACTGATAGCGGCTTTGAAACCGGGCGGTGTGTTGTTTTACCAGACTTATTGCCGGGATAAAGTTGCCGGGCAAGGACCATCGAACCCGGATTATCTTCTTAAAGATAATGAACTCCTGACCTTGTTCGCCGGTCTCAAAATAAGAGTGTATCGAGAGGAATCGCTTTTAGGTGAGCACAACGAGGGCTGGCGGGACCGGGCTATGCTGGTTGCCGAAAAGCCGCGTTGAAAACCGCTTTAAAGAGACTTGCCTGACGGCATCATGATCTATAGAATAATGCGGTTCAGAAGCTCGTCTTAGATGATTTGAGCGAGATTTTTAGCAAACACACATTAACGAGTACAGATATGAAAGCGGATATCCATCCAGAATACACCGAGATTAACGTTACCTGCAGCTGCGGTAATGCCTTTAAAACTCGCTCAACACGCACTTCAGACTTGACTCTGGATGTGTGTTCAGAATGCCACCCGTTCTACACCGGCAAACAGAAAATGCTGGATACGGCTGGTCGTGTTGACAAATTCCGTCAGAAATACGGTAAATAATTCTCTGTCGGAATCAAGCTTATGGTTTGATTATGAATATAGTGTCAGTACAAGGTAGTACAACACGCGACAGTATACGGAGCCTCTGCCTGATGGTAGGGGCTTTGTTGTTTATGGGGCTGTCAGGTTGTGCTATTAACCCGGTGACCGGCGATCAGAACTTTGTCATGTTCGGTGAAGATACCGAACTGGAAATGGGCCGGACCAATCACCCGAAAATCATTGCCGAATACGGGCGCTATGAAGATGAAGCCCTCCAGGCTTACGTTCAGGCTATCGGCGAGAGGCTGGCTGCAGTCAGTCACCGCGACGATCTTGTCTACCGCTTTACGGTACTCGACTCCCCGGTTATCAACGCATTCGCCTTGCCCGGCGGCTATATCTATATCACTCGTGGCCTGATGGCCTACCTTAACTCCGAAGCGGAACTGGCTGCCGTTCTGGGCCATGAAATTGGCCACGTCACCGCCCGCCACGGCGTGCGTCAGCAGAGTGCGGCACAGGCCGCGAACCTGGGTTATACCCTCGGTGCTATTCTGTTACCGGAACTCCGCGGTGCGGGCTCCCAGAACGTGTTTAATATTCTGGGCGGTGCGTTGCTCAGCGGTTATGGCCGTGAGCATGAACTGGAATCGGACCGGCTGGGGGCAGAATATCTGGCAAAAGCCGGCTATACACCGGGTGCGATGATCGATGTCATCAGCGTCCTGAAAAACCAGCAGGTTTTTGCCGAAGCCGAGGCGAAGAAACAGGGCCGTGAATCTCAGGGCTATCATGGTCTGTTTGCCAGTCATCCGGATAATGATACCCGCCTGCAACAGGTAGTGGCAGAAGCCGACAAATATGTTGATGCCCGCAGTGGCAATGTAAAACGGGAAGCCTATCTGCAGCGTATCGACGGGATGACTTTCGGTGACAGTGAAGCCCAGGGCATTCGCTCAGATAATCAGTTCTATCATCTGCCGATGCGTTTTTCGCTCGAATTCCCGCAAGGCTGGCATATCAACAATAACCCGGATAGCCTGCAGGCGATTGCGCCCGAAGGTAAGGCGTTTATGGAAATGGGTGCGACCGATATTAACCGCAGATTGACTCCGCAGGAATTCATCCTGCAAAGGCTAAAAGTGGATGATTTACGCTCGGGCCAAGTGATTAATAATCACGGTCTCGAAGGCTATACCGGGGTTACCGTGCACCAGAATAAACCGCTACGAATCGGGGTGGTTTATCTGCGTGATCAGGCTTTTATCTTTTTCGGTACCACCGAAAACAGCCGCGAATTTAATGACTACGATGCGCGCTTTCTCTCATCGATTAGCAGCTTGCACAGCCTTAGAGAAGATGAGTTTGAGAAGGCCCGTGAGCTTAAGTTACAGGTCGTGAAAGTCGATGCCGGTGACAGTTACGCCAAGTGGGCTAACAACTCCCGCATCAGTAACAGTCCATTGCAGCAGCTGCGTTTGCTTAATGATGATTACCCCGGTGGGGAACTGCAGCCCGGGCAATTGGCCAAGCAGGTGCGTTGAGGCGCTATCAGGCTGACAGCCAGCCGGTTTGATTCCGGCTGGCTTATAAACTGGTCGTAAATCAGTGATCAGAACAAATCAATGACCGGTGCGCCGCCATTATCGCCGGCATAACCGGTGCCGGATGAGGGGGCCACCTCTTCGGGCACGGTATCTTCGCGGAAGGTTTCATAGATAGCATCAGTGTCACCGGGTTGTGCCAGCAGGCCCGTCTCCGGGTCGATCCTGACTGTCACCATATCCACCGGCTGCTCAAGCGGTGCTTCTGGCAGCCCCTGCAATGCCACTTCCATAAAATCTATCCACATCGGCAAAGCCGCGCGGCCACCTGTTTCGTAACGACCGAGACTGCGCGGCCGGTCAAAGCCAACCCAGCTGACGGCCACCAGTTCCGGGTGAAAACCGTTGAACCAGGCGTCCAGCTGATCGTTGGTGGTGCCGGTCTTGCCAGCAAGATCATTCCGTCCCAGGCTCATCGCTTTACGGCCGGTGCCGTAACGGACGACATCCCGCAGCAGTGTATTCATGAGGTAATTGTTTTGTGGCGTCATGACCCGTTCAGCCACACTGAAGCTGGCATTATCCATTTTGACTTCTGCCAGTTGACAGGTTTCACAGACGGTTTTCGGTGAGGCCTGGAAAACCACTTCGCCGTTGGCATTTTCCACCCGTTGAATCAGATATGGTTCGATTTTGAAGCCACCATTGGCCAGCGCCGCATAGGCAGTGGCCATGTCCCAGGGAGCGGCATTGCCACTGCCTAGTGCCAGTGAAAGGTTTTTGTGCAGCATGGTGTCGTCAAACCCAAACCGCTTTGCATATTCCACGGCATAATCAGCGCCAATATCACGCAGAAGACGTATCGAAACCAGATTACGTGAATGGATCAGCGCCTCACGAAGCCGGGTAGGGCCAAAAAATTTACCGCTGTAATTCTCTGGCCGCCAGACATTTTCCAGGCCGGGATCATCAAACACGACCGGTGCATCATTGATGATACTGGCGGGGGTATATCCTTTTTCCAGCGCTGCGGAATAAATAAACGGCTTGAAACCTGAGCCGGGCTGGCGTCGGGATTGAGTGACCCGGTTAAATTTGTTGTTGAAATAATCAAAACCGCCATTCAGTGCTGTTACAGCACCATCATGCGGAGCGAGGGCTACCAGCGCGCCTTCCGCTTCGGGCAGTTGAGCCAGTTGCCAGCTTTCTTTATTCCTGTTTTCGACCCGGATGACGTGACCGGGCTGCATCACATCACCGACCTTTTTGGGCACGGCACCGCGACTGTTTGTGCTCAGTTTTTTCTGCGCCCATTTCATCGAGCCCAGTGTCAGTGTTTCATAGCCCAGATTTTTGATATAGATGGTTGCTGATTCGTCGCTGATAGCGGTGACGATGGCAGGCTTGAGTGGACCGATAGTATCGTAGGGTGCCAGCTTTTCAGTGAGTGACGTTTCGCTTAACTCGTCTTCCAGTTCAATTTCTGCCACCGGGCCGCGATAACCATGGCGGCGGTCATATTCCAGCAATGCACTCTGCAGCGCGCGATTAGCCGCTTTCTGGTGTTCGCCACGGATGGTTGTGTAGACATTGAAGCCACTGGTATAGATATCTTCATCGTATTCGTTGATAAGACGGGTGCGTACCATCTCGGCCACATAAGGGGCATAAACCTCTATCTCACGACCATGATAAGTGGCGCTGACTGGTGCCTGGCTGGCTTCAAGATATTCCTGCTCGGAGATATAGCCGACATCCCACATCCTTCTCAGTACATAATTACGGCGGATTAGAGCGCGTTCCGGATTAGCGATCGGGTTAAATCGGGACGGCGCTTTGGGCAAGCCCGCGATCATCGCCATTTCCGGAAGCGTCAGTTCGCTGATCGGTCTGCCGTAGTAAACGTTGGCCGCTGCGCCCACACCATAGGCCCGATTACCGAGATAAATTTTGTTCAGATAAAGCGCCAGGATCTCTTCCTTGCTCAGCACCTGCTCCATTTCCAGGGCCAGAATGATTTCATTCAGTTTGCGCAGATAAGTTTTCTCACTGGTCAGGAAGAAGTTGCGCGCAACCTGCATCGTAATCGTACTGCCACCCTGGGTTTTTTCGCCTGTCATCAAAAGAGAATAGACCGCGCGAATAATACCCTGATAATCGACGCCCGGATGCTGGTAAAAGCGATCATCTTCCGCGGCCAGAAAAGCATCAATCATTTGCGTTGGAATTTCCTGATACTCGACCGGAATACGCCGTTTTTCACCGAACTCGGCCATCAGTTCACCTTCAGAACTGTAGATACGCAGCGGAATTTGAAACTGGGTTTGTTTCAGTGTCTGGGTATCAGGTAATTTCGGGGCGAGAAAGAAATAAACGACCGCTGCAGCAATCAGGGAAAGTATGAAGAGCGCGGCAAAAACCTTAAAAAGGGTGCTGAAAATCCGGAGCATTATGATGAAAAGTTCGCAATCAATGAGTCAGTAGAGTATATATAAAGGCGGGAATAAAAACAGTGCTTGAGTTCAAAGCCCTTGTTTTATTGAGATTTATGTTGACATTCGGATTAATCTTAATAAACTACTTTAAGTAGTGGTGCTAAGTAAGCAAATCGCGCAAGGATCAACTGGGATTGAGGCGACAGATGTTTGGACGAAAAAAATCTCCTTTATTAGGGATAGACATCAGTTCATCAGTAGTGAAAATACTGGAACTCAACAAAAAAGGGGATAAGTACACAGTCGAGTCCTATGCTGTAGAGCCGCTTCCCGTCAACGCTGTGGTTGAAAGCCGTATCGAAAATCGCGATGAGGTCGCTGGCGCCATCCGACGTGCAGTCAAGCGCTCCGGCACCAAGGCCAAAGAAGCCGCCGTGGCGGTTTCGGCTAATTCCGCTATCACCAAAACCGTTTCATTTCCTGCAGGCTTGTCCGGTCGCGAACTGGAAGAAAATGTTCTGCTGGAAGCAGAAAACTATATTCCCTACCCGCTTGAGGAAGTTCGCCTCGATTTTGAAGTGCTGGGTACCTCAGCTGCCGATGTCGAAGCCGTCGATGTTTTGTTGGCGGCATCCCGTCGTGAAAATGTCGATGCCCGAACCGAAGTCGTCGAAAAAGCGGGTCTCAAACCCAAACTGGTCGATGTTGAAGCCTACACGATGGAGAATGCCTTCGAGTTGATCGCCAGGCAATTGCCTCACCATGGACAAGGCCTGACAGTGGCTGTTGCCGATGTCGGTGCCACCGTCACGACATTACATGTGCTGGTCGACGGTAAAATTGTATTTACCCGTGAGCAAACCTTTGGCGGCCGGATGCTGACCGAGGATATCGAGCGTCACTATGGTTTGTCGTATCAGGAAGCGGGCAGAGCTAAGAAAGACGGCAGTTTGCCCGACGATTACGCGCCCAAGGTTCTGGAGCCTTTCAAACGGGCAATGACAATGACAGTGACTCGCGCGCTCCAGTTCTTTTTCTCGGCCTCCACCCAGTATCAATCCATCGACCATATTATTCTTGCCGGCGGCTGTGCGTCGATTAAAGGCGTAGCGGAAATGATTGAAAATGAAACCGGGACCTCCACCTCGGTCGCCAATCCGTTCTCGGATATGGTGTTGGGATCGAGAGTAAAAATTCAAGCAATCAGCAATGATGCGCCGTCGATGATGATTGCCTGCGGCCTGGCAATGAGGAGTTTTGACTGATGGCTCATATCAATCTACTGCCATGGCGTGAAGAGCTTCGTGAAGAAAGGCAAAAGCAGTTCTATCTGTCTTTACTGGCCGGTCTGGTGTTTGCTGCGGTGGTTCTCTACCTCGTGATGAACTTCGCTGACAGTCTGATTGAAGATCAGAACCAGCGTAATGCCTTCCTGCAACAGGAAATCGCCAAGGTCGACAAGAAAATCAAAGAAATAAAAGATCTGGAAAAGCAGCGCGAACGATTGCTGGCGCGGATGCAGGTGATTCAGGAGCTTCAGGATAGCCGGCCCAAGATTGTCAAAGTTTTTGACTCTCTCCCCAGAGTTGTGCCTGAAGGTGTGAACATGCAGAAGGTCACACGCAAGGGCAATTTAATCAATTTTGATGGTGTAGCGCAATCCAACGCCCGTGTGTCAGTTTTTATGCAGCAGCTTGATAAAAATGAAGAATATGGCGAATCAAGACTCAAAGTAATCAAACGTACTAGTAGCCGTGATGATTCGATTAGAAGTTTCACAGTTGAAGTGAATGAAGCTAAGACCAAGAAAGAGGACGCAGAATAATGGAGCTGTCTTCATTAACTGACCTGGATTTCAACGAAAGTGGTGAATGGCCAGTTATCGTCAAATTTATTGCAGTGGCACTGATTTGCGCTGTTGTTTGGGGTGGCGGTTATTATTTCATCATTAAGGATAAACAGGCTCAACTCAAGACATTGGAACAAAAAGAAGTTCAACTGAAAAAAGAATTTGAGACCAAGCAAGCTAAAGCGGCAAATCTTGAGGCCTATAAAGAACAATTAGCCGAAATGCGAGTGATGTTCTCATCGATGCTGGAGCAACTGCCTAAGAAAAGTGAGGTTCCAGAGTTGCTGGTAGATGTTACGCGAACGGGTCTCATCAATGGTCTTGAGTTTGAGTTATTCCAACCGCAAGGTGAAAGACCAATCGACTTCTACGCAGAACTGCCGATTCAGATGACAGTGACCGGTAACTATCATCAGTTTGGTGAATTTGTCAGTGGTCTTGCTGCACTGCCGCGTATTGTCACCATGCATGATTTTTCCATGGGCCCCCTCAATGAACAAACGGGTAAGATGACCATGAATCTGACAGCAAAAACATACCGGTATTTCGATGATGGCGAAAATTGACCACAATGAGTTCAAGATGAACAGGGAAGCAGCCATGAAGCAGCGTTATAAACTGCCGACTATCGCTCTTGTGTTATGTTTAACGGCAGCTTGCCAGCAAGAGAAGGCAGACCTCGAAACTTATGTTGCTCAGGTCAAAACCCAACAAAAATCGGACATTCCTCCAATCCCAGTAATGAAGCCATATGAGCATTTTGACTACACTGCTTCTGAGCTTAGAGATCCATTTGTGCCTACAGTAGTAGATATGGCCGAACCCGAACCGGAACCAGTCGCTGATAATGGTATCAAGCCTGACCAAAACCGCCGTAAGGAAGCACTTGAAGCCTTTGAACTTGCCGAATTACAGTTTGTCGGGACGCTGGAGCAGGACCAAATCTGGGCATTGGTCCGAGCACCGGATGGTGTGATTCATCGGGTACAGGTGGGTAATTACATGGGACGCAATTACGGTAAGATTATTTCCATCACGAGCAATGAAATTCAGCTTAGAGAAATTGTTCCTAACGGGCGTGGCGGGTTTATCGAGAGAGATACCTCTGTTCCGGCAGTAGAGGTGAAATAGTAATGAAAAAAATGACCTATAAAAACGGAATGAACATGCAACAGCAGACATCAGTGACAGGCTCAGTGAGATCTATTTCTCTGATACATCATGCCATGCTCGCTATAGGACTTATGTTGTTCTCAATCAACAGCTATGCCGCTGAGCTCAGATCGCTTGATTACAGTGCTATGCCAGGGGATAAAGCAAAAATTCAGCTTACGTTCTCCGAGCCGGTAGACAAACCCAATAGTTTTGCCACTGATGACCCCGCCAGAATCGTTATCGATTTTGCCGGTGTTCAGAATAAACTGACCGAACGCACCAGACAGGTCAATGTTGGTGCCACGCGGAGTATTTCGGCAGTTGAGGCCGGTGACCGGACCCGTATGGTCATCAACCTGCTACAAAAAGTCCCTTATACCATTACTCAGAATGGCAATCAGATGATGATTACAATTGAAAGCGGTCGTCAGGCGGTGTCAGCCAGACCTGGTTTAGGCGACGATTCGACTACTGTGACCGATGTCGATTTCCGTCGTGGTGAAAACGGGGAAGCCCGCTTGATTGTTCAACTCGACAGTGACGATGCGGCGATGGATGTGCGCGAAGAGCGCGGTAATATTGTTGTGGATCTGGCTAATGTGACTTTGCCGGATAAGCTCAACCGTCGTCTGGATGTGGTCGATTTTGCTACACCGGTGAAATATATTGATGCTGAGTCAATGGCGAATGCGACCAAGCTGACATTGATGACCGAAGGGCGCTATGAGCATCTGGCCTACCAGTCTGAAAGAACATTGGTTGTCGAAGTCAAACCATTGCCTGATGAGCCACAGGCCGGTGCAAGAGATGAGTTCGGTTACACCGGTGAAAAACTCTCGCTTAACTTTCAGAACATTGAAGTCCGTGCGGTGCTGCAACTGCTGGCAGACTTTACCGGCATGAACCTGGTCACCAGTGATACCGTCACCGGTAATCTAACTTTGCGCTTGAAAAATGTGCCCTGGGACCAGGCTTTAGATATTATCCTGAAATCCAAAGGCCTGGCGATGCGCCAAAGCGGCAATGTGATGATGGTCGCGCCTGCAGCTGAAATCGCAGCACGTGAAAAGCAGGAACTGGAAGCTCAAAAACAATTGGTAGAGTTGGAGCCGCTCTATACCGAAATCGTGGAAGTTAAATTTGCTAAAGCGGACCAATTAGCCACTCTCCTGAGTACCGCTGGCTCGCAAGGTGGTGGTGCATCATCTTCTGGAGATAGAGGCTTTCTCTCCAAGCGGGGCAGCATTACGATTGATCAAAGAACCAACTCATTACTTATTCGCGATACCGCTGAACATCTCGAGGAAATTCAGCAGGTTATAGAACATCTCGACAAGCCTGTAAGACAAGTGCTGATCGAGTCACGTATTGTGATTGCGAATAATGATTTCAATAAAGAGTTAGGTGTTAGATTCGGTGCCTCAACACAGAATGACAATAGCAGCTTAGGTCAATTTGCTACTTCAGGTAATCTTGATGGAACAACCCAAATCATTAATGGTGAGGACCTAGAGCAAGAAGATCGTCTCAATGTAGATCTGCCAGTCACTAACGCGGCGGGGACCATTGGTCTCGCATTAGCTAAATTACCATTGGGTATGATACTAGAGCTTGAACTATCCGCCATGCAGGCTGAGGGTCGGGGGGAAATTATTTCTTCGCCAAGGGTTATTACATCAAATCAACAGCAAGCAACCATTGAGCAGGGTACAGAAATTCCCTATCAGGAAGCCAGCTCCAGTGGTGCAACCAGTGTGTCATTTAAGGAAGCTGTGTTGAAATTGGATGTCATCCCACAAATCACCCCGGATGATCGTATCGTGATGGACCTTGAAGTCAGTCAAGACCAAGTGGGATCAATCTTTAATGGTGTGCCGAGTATAGACACCCGTAGTGTGCAAACACAGGTACTGGTTGATAATGGTGAGACAGTCGTGCTTGGTGGGATTTATGAACAGAATACCCAAGACAACATTGAAAGGGTGCCATTCTTTGGTGACTTACCTTACGTCGGTTTCTTATTCAAAAACACACAGAAAACAGATCAAAAACGTGAATTACTGGTCTTTGTCACACCAAAAATTGTGAAAGAGGGTTTGCAGTATTAAAATCCCCTGTAGATCGTTTTTAATAATAAAAGCCGGATCAGTCTGATCCGGCTTTTTTATGATGGATAATTTCAAGGGCAGGGCATTGATATCAGGTAATATATTCCTCGTCGGACCGATGGGCGCGGGGAAATCCACCATTGGCAGACAACTGGCCAAGGCGTTGCAACGCAAGTTCTATGACAGTGATAAGGTCATCGAGCAGCGCACCGGTGTTTCCATTTCCTGGATTTTTGAAATGGAAGGCGAAGCCGGTTTCCGCGAACGTGAGTCAAAAACGATAGAAGAACTGACCGGTATGGAAAATATTGTGCTGGCGACCGGCGGTGGCGTTGTCCTGTCCGCGCAGAACCGGGCCTTTCTCAAGCAGCGAGGGCATGTGATTTATCTCTCTGCCACAGCCGAGCAACTCTACCGTCGTACCGCGCGGGACAAGAAACGCCCCCTGCTGCAAACCGGTGATCGCCGCAAGCAGATAGAGGAACTGATGGCCAAGCGTGATCCGCTCTATCGTGAAGTGGCCGATATTGTGTTAAAAACCAGTGATCAGTCGATTCAGCACACCGTGAATGATGTGATTAAGAAACTGAAAAAAACAGGAAAATCCAAAACAAGCTCATGAAAACCCTTAACGTCGCCCTGGCAGATCGCAGCTATCCGATATACATAGGTGAGGACTTACTCTCACAGCCGGCGTTGCTGCAAAAGCACATTAAACGCAAGGAAGTGTTGATTGTCACCAACGACACTATTGCACCACTGTATCTTGATAAGCTCAGAAGTCTGCTGGCCGACTATCACTGCGATGCCGTCGTGCTGCCTGATGGTGAGGAATTCAAGACACTGGAGGTATTAAACCAGGTCTACGATAAACTGCTGGGCGAACGCTTTTCACGCCAGGTGACGATCATCGCACTGGGTGGTGGCGTAATTGGCGATATGGCCGGATTTGCCGCTGCCTGCTATCAACGTGGCGTGCCGTTTATTCAGGTGCCAACGACACTGCTCTCACAGGTAGACTCTTCGGTTGGTGGCAAAACGGCGGTCAATCATCCATTGGGTAAAAATATGATAGGTGCCTTCTATCAGCCACAATGCGTGATTGCTGATACCAGCACGCTCAATACGCTGGATGACCGTCAGCTTGCTTCCGGCATTGCTGAGGTCATCAAGTATGGCCTTATTAACGACAAAGCGTTTTTCGAGTGGCTGGAAGCCAATATTGATGCGCTGAAAACGCGTCAGCCTCAAGCGCTGGCTTACGCGATTGAACGTTCCTGTCAGGATAAGGCCGATGTGGTTGCCAAGGATGAGACCGAACAAGGCGTCAGAGCCCTGCTGAATCTCGGCCATACTTTCGGTCACGCGATTGAAACCGGTATGGGCTACGGTAACTGGCTGCATGGTGAAGCCATTGCAACCGGCATGGTCATGGCTGCCGATCTGTCTGCCAGACTGGGTTGGCTGGAACAGGATGCGTTAAGCCGGATAAAATCTATCATCAAACGCGCAGGTCTGCCTGTCACCGGGCCGGAAGGTATGAGCGCACAGCAGTACATGGATTTAATGGCCGTCGATAAAAAAGTGCAGGATGGTGTTATTCGTCTGATCCTGTTGAAAGGCATAGGCCAGGCAGTGATAAGCGATGATTATGATCCCGCTAAACTGCAGCAGACTTTGCAACATTTTCAGGGCTAGGAGATGACCGGCTGCGATGGGTGAGTTAACGGCAACCTCTGCTGAACCGGCCTATATCAACAGGCTGGCATTAACGCACTCGCCATTTACCCCGTTCACCACTGACGGTGCTTTTTATGATGGCAGTCATATCAAGCAACGACGCTTGCTACTCCAGCACCTGCTCCGTGCGACCGCGACGCCGATTTTGCTACAGGCCGACAAAGGCATGGGCAAAACCACGCTGCTGACACAACTTCAGCGGCAGACCGCTTCTGATATTCATTTTTGCCTGTTACCGGCGAGTGGAAATAAGCTCGCATTATGCCAGTCAATATTGAGTGATTTGCAGGCTGAGTCCAGCGATGATGAAGCTAGCTGTGAAGCTCAGCTCCAGCAGCGCTTGGCACAATTAAGACGAGTGAATATTGTCCCGGTCTTGCTGATTGAGGATGTGGAATCACAGCCGGAGCCGGTCAGACAAATGCTGTCTGAATGGCTCAGTTGGCAGGGAGAAGGGCAGCAAACCTTATGGCAAGCGATTATTACCGCCCAGACAACGCCAGAATTCCCACAGGAACTGACGCTGCAGAAGCTGGATATGCCTGCGCTGGAAAGCCGGGAGCTTGAAGCCTACCTGATGCAGCGCCTCAAGGCGGCCGGTTATAACGGTGAGTTACCTTTCAACAGTAGAGATTTGCAGCGATTTTATCGTCAGTCCGGCGGCAATCCAGGCAAAATCAATCAACTCGCGCATCAACAGCTATTGGGAACAGCGCCCAAATCCAAGCTGACCTTCAGCATGCCGCTTGCCATCAGGCAAATCGGACGCTGGTCTGTGGTGGGCTTGCTGGCAGTGATTATCGCCGGCGCTCTCGTTTTTCAGCAGCAAATTAACAGCTGGATTGATAGACCAGAGCAGATTGAAGAAGAAATCAGTCTGCCGCCGCTGAATCAGGAGGATGAAGTCGCCACCGTGATTGTCGGCGATGAAGATGCTCAGGCAGAGGCGGATCCGAGAGAGGAACTGGCTGAGCTACTCGCAGACATTCCGTCAAAAGACCAGACTATTGCCGA